>Ga0207664_10002443_pt1 | contig 12299 bp, 9 predicted proteins | sample LARL83metaG_FD_184349 | JGI IMG/M metagenome (GOLD analysis project Ga0207664, IMG submission 184349) | Corn, switchgrass and miscanthus rhizosphere microbial communities from Kellogg Biological Station, Michigan, USA - LAR L8-3 metaG... | ecosystem: Host-associated > Plants > Roots >...
GCTGGTGCGCGATGCGCTGCGCATCCCGATCAGCGTCGCCCTGCTGAAGGGCCGCGGCAATTACGTCTGCCACCATCATCTGGCGCGGACGGCGGCGCAGCCGACGTTCGCGTCGCGCGCCGATATCGGCTATCTGAAGCGGATCGAGTCCTTCGCGCGCACATCGGCGAGCGGCGACAAGACTGAGGTCGCCGACGTTCCGGAGAATGCTGCGATCTGGGCCGACGTCACTTCGACGCGCGAGAACTGTCTCGGCACCGAATGCGGGCATTACAACGAGTGTTTTGTGATGAATGCGCGCAAGCAGGCTCTCGCCGCCGACGTCGTCGTCATCAACCACCATCTGTTCTTCGCCGACGTCATGCTGAAAGACGAGGGCATCGCCGAGCTGCTGCCCGCGTCGAATACAGTGATTCTCGACGAGGCGCACCAGCTGCCCGAGACCGCGACGCTGTTTTTCGGCGAGGAAGTCACCGGCGGTCAACTGGGCGAGCTTGCGCGCGACGCCGAGCTCGAGGGGTTGAAGGCGGCTCGCGACTATGCGCCGCTGCCCGCTGCCGCGCAGGCGCTCGGTTTGGCGCTGCGCCGGTTCCGGTTGGCCGCAGGAGAAACGCCGGGCAAACTGCCGCGCGCCGTGGCGATGCGGCGCGACGGGTTCGACGCAGCGCTCGATGGCCTCGACGCGGCGCTCGCGGCGCTGGCGCTCGAGCTCGGCAAGCAGGCCGAGCGCAGCGACGACCTCGCGCAATGCGCGCATCGGGCCGACGATGCGCTGGTGCGACTTCACCGCTGGCGCGATCAGGACGACCCGGAATGGATCCGCTGGGTCGACATCAGCGCATCGGGCTGGCAACTCCGAGCCTCACCGCTGTCGGTGGCCGAAATCTTTGCCAAGCAGGTCACCGACCATGCCCGCGCCTGGATTTTCACCTCGGCAACGCTGGCGATCGGCAGCGACTTTTCGCTCTATCAGCGCGAGCTGGGCCTGGGCGAGGCTGCGACCGGCTACTGGGAAAGCCCCTTCGACTACGCGCGCCAGGCGCTGTTGTATCTGCCGCGCGAATTGCCCGAGCCGAACAGCTTCGAGCACACCGATGCGGTCGTCGCGGCCGCATTGCCGGTGCTGAAGGCCAGCGGCGGCCGCGCCTTCCTGCTCTTCACGACGCTGCGGGCGCTGGCTCGCGCGCGCGAATCGCTGGAGGCCCTGTTCAAGCGCGAAGGCGTCGACTTTCCTCTGCTGGTGCAAGGCGAGGGTTCGCGCACCGAATTGCTGACCCGGTTCCGCCGGCTCGGCAATGCCGTCTTGCTCGGCAGCCAGAGTTTCTGGGAGGGCGTCGACGTGCAAGGCGAAGCCCTGTCGGTCGTGATCATCGACAAGCTGCCGTTCGCTCCGCCCGACGATCCGCTGCTCGCGGCGCGGCTCGAGCACATCGCGCGCCAAGGCGGCAATCCGTTCTTCGACTATCAACTGCCGCAGGCGGCGATCAGCCTCAAGCAGGGCGCAGGCAGGTTGATCCGCTCCGAGACCGACCGCGGCGTCCTGATGATCTGCGACCGGCGCCTGGTCGACAAACCGTACGGCCGCCGCATATGGCAGGCGCTGCCGCCGATGCGGCGTACGCGCGAGCTCGCAGACGTTCGCGCTTTTTTCGCGCCGGTGCCGGTGGAAGGCTAGCTGTTACCGGGCTGACCGTCGCCGGCTCAGAACGATGCTACGAGAACAGTCGCATACGCTTCGCCGGCCTTCCGCCTCCGGAGTCGCATCCGCGCGCTACGCGCGGGGCCCCTGCTCCGCCCTGCGGCGTCGCCGGCTCAGAACAATGCCACGAGAACACGCGCATACGCTTCGCCGGCCTTCCGCCTCCGGGGTCGCATCCCCGCGCTACGCGCGGGGCCCCTGCTCCGCCCTGCGGCGTCGCCGGCTCAGAACAATGCCACGAGAACACGCGCATACGCTTCGCCGGCCTTCCGCCTCCGGGGTCGCATCCCCGCGCTACGCGCGGGGCCCCTGCTCCGCCCTGCGGCGTCTTACCAGAACTGCCACCAGGGCTTGGACGGTGGGGCAAGCGGCAGCGGCGGCGGTTGCTCCTTGCCCCAGAATTTCCACCAGGGCCTCGTGGCGTTCGCCGTGAAGTACCGCCCATTGGGAAAGGTTTCTTTGAGCACGCGGCGCGTGTCGTCGCGAAGCTCATTCATGCCGAGCTTGTCGTAACTTTCCATCATCAGCACCAGCGCGTCCTCGTTGGCGGGCGTCTTCGGATAGTTGAGCAGCGTGGCCTGCGCGCGGTTGGCCGCCGCCACGTAGGCGCCGCGATTGTAGTAATAGCGCGCGACGTGGACCTCGTAGCCGGCCAGCGCGTTGGTCAGATAACGCATGCGCTCGGCCGAATCCGCCGCGTACTTGCTGTCGGGAAAGCGCGTGACCAGCTCACGGAACGCACCGTACGCCTCCTTGGTCATCTTCGGATCGCGCTCGGAGAGATCGGTCTCTACAACGTAGCCGAGCAATCCCTGATCCTCGCGGAAGTTGACCAGGCCTTTCAGGTAATACGCGTAATCGACGTTCGGATGATTCGGGTAAGTGCGGATGAAGCGATCGCAAGCCGCGATCGCCGATGTCGCCTCGCCCTGCCGATAATTCGCGTAGGCACCTTCGAGAATCGCCTGCTGCGCGAGGCGGCCGTACGGAAACCTGCTCTCCAGCGTGTCGAACAGTTTGATCGCACGCGTATAATTGGATGCCTGCAGCGATTCGTGCGCATCCTTGTAGATTTGCTCCGCGGTCCAGTTCGCGGTCTCGTCTTTGACCTCCGGCAGCAGGTTGCACCCCGCCAGGGCCAGACACATCAAGATCAGTGACGCAACTGCATATCCGCTCAGTTTCGACATCATTGCCTGCTCCGCACGTAGCCGTGGATTATAACCCCGACGCAACGGACGGCGCGCGTCTCGCGCTGACCATACCGACCGAGCTCGCGGGAATGCGTCTGGACCGGGCGCTCGCGCAACTGCTGCCCGAGCATTCGCGAAGCCGCATCCGGACCTGGATCGACGCGGGCCGCGTGCTGCTTGCCGGCGAGCTGGCGGAAGCGAGCCGCAAAGTCGGCGGCGGCGAGCAAGTCCTGCTGCATCCGCTGTCCGATCCCGACGTTCTTTCGTTCGCGCCGCAGGCGCTGCCGCTGACGATCGTGCACGAGGACGAGGCGATACTGGTAATCGACAAGCCGGCCGGTCTGGTCGTTCACCCGGGCAGCGGCAATCGCGACGGCACGCTGGCCAATGCGCTGTTGCACCACGCGCCGCAACTCGCATCCATTGCGCGTGCGGGCATCGTGCACCGGCTGGACAAGGATACGAGCGGGCTCCTGGTCGTCGCCAAGACCGCGATCGCACAAACCGATCTCGTCCGCCAGCTGCAGGCGAAGACCGTCCACAGGGAATACCTGGCGCTTGCCGCCGGCGACATCATCCGGGACGGCGCGATCGACGCGCCGATCGGGCGTCATCCGGTGCGGCGCACGTCGATGGCGATCGTTGCCGGCGGCAAAGCCGCCGTCACGCGTTATGAAGTGCGCGAGCGATTCGGCGATTGCACGCTGCTGGCCTGCCGGCTCGAAACCGGCCGCACCCACCAGATACGCGTTCATCTGACCTCGCTTGGACATCCGCTGATCGGTGATCCGACCTATGGCAAAAGACGCGGCATCGCTTTCGGCCGGCAGGCGCTCCACGCCTGGCGCCTGGGTCTTATCCACCCGTCGACGAAGCGCCCGGTGCAATGGGAATCGCCGCTCCCGCCGGACTTCGCCTCGCTGCTCGCGACCTTGCGCGGGCGCGCCGCTTCCGATGCGCGCTGACGCTGCGCTCGCGGCGCAGTTCGTCTCGGCGGGACTCGACTGGATCGTACCGGACTGGCCGGCGCCGGCACCGGTGCGCGCATTCTCCACCACGCGTAACGGTGTCGGCGGCCGCGCCGCGGATTTCGCGCGCGACCGCGCGGATGCGGCGGCCCGCGCGCTGCTGAAACGCTTCCTGCCCGGCGAGCCGCTGTGGCTGGCGCAGATGCACGGCACGGCGATCGCGAGCGCTGACGTGCGGCACGGCCGCGCACCCGAAGCCGATGTCGCCGTTTCGCATGTTCCCGGGCACGTGTGCGCGGTGCTGTCGGCCGATTGCCTGCCGGTGCTCTTCGCCGACCGGCAGGGCGGCGTTGTCGCCGCCGCGCATGCGGGATGGCGCGGGCTCGCTTCCGGCGTGCTCGAAGCCGCGGTCGCCTCGATGCGGACCGAGCCCGCCGACGTGCTTGCGTGGCTCGGCCCGGCGATCGGGCCCGGCGCATTCGAAGTGGGGCCCGACGTCTACGCCGCCTTCTGCGACCGCGACGCTGCAGCGAGCGCGTACTTCGTCGCGGCACGCGAAGGCAAATGGCTTGCCGACCTCTACGCGCTCGCGGGACGCGCCCTCGCCCGCGCCGGGGTCGATCCCTCCGCGATCCACGGCGGCGGCCGCTGCACCTACACCGAGCGCGCCAGCTTTTACTCGTATCGCCGCGGCGGTGCCGACCGCGCGGCGCGAATGGCGACGCTGATCTGGCTGGAACCGGGCTGAAGGCGGCATCGACGCTCTCGTATAATGCTTTGGCGATGACAGCGCTATCTCCACTCTACGCGATCGTCGTCGCCTGTCTCGCCGGCGGCGTGCTGGCGATCATCGCCGCCGCCGGTACGCTCGCGCTGCACGCGCGGTGGATATCCAAGCTGGTGAGCTTTGCCGTCGGCGCGCTGCTGGGTGCGGTGTTTCTGGAATTGCTGCCGCACGCCCTCGAGCACGGGTCGACGGGGAGCGTCATGGCGACGGTGCTTGGCGGTCTGCTGCTGTTCTTTCTGCTGGAAAAACTGGTTCTCTGGCGGCACAGCCATCTCGACGCCGAAGCGCTCGGCGGCGACGAACAGGCCGCCGTGCCGGCGCACGCGCACGGCGGCGACGGCGGCCGCTCCGGCCTGATGATCGTGATCGGCAACAGCGTCCATAATTTCTGCGACGGCATCGTGATCGCCGCGGCGTTCCTGACCGACTTCGCGCTCGGCACGGCGACGGCGCTGGCGATCGTCGCGCATGCGATTCCGCAGCAGGTCGGCGACTTCGCGGTGCTTTTGCACTCAGGCTACGAACGGCGGCGCGCATTCGCCTACAACCTGGCCACCGGGGTCGCGACGCTGATCGGTGGCCTGGCCGGCTACGCGGCGCTGGCCTCGATGCAGCATGTGTTGCCGACGGTGCTCGCGATCGCATCGGCGAGCCTGCTGTACGTCGCCGTGGCGGACCTGATCCCGAGCTTGCATCGGCATCCGGCGCCGGCGGCCACGGCGCAACAGCTGTTGCTGATCGGGATCGGCATCGCATTGATCGCGGCCGTCCATTTCTGGCTCGAGGGCTGATACGGATGAACAAGCCGAAGCGCGCTAAAGGCAAACCGGCGGCGGTTGCACAGCTAAGCCGGGTGGCGGGCGCAACCGCGAACGAGGCGGCAAACGACTGGTCGGAGCTCGCGCACCGCTGGCAGGACATCGGTGCGCAATGGACGCAGCTGTGGTCCGACGCGGCTTTGGGCACGATGCGGGCGCTGCCGGCGGCCTTGCCGCCATCCGATCTCGCTGCCCGGGTTCCGGCCGTATCGATCGATCCTGCGGCGGCGGCGCAACTGACCGAGCGCTACACTCGGAGATTCGAGGAATTGTGGACGCGTGCAGCGGAAGGCCGGACCGCGCCGGTGCCGGCGCAGGGCCCCGCCGACCGGCGCTTTTCGGACAAGGCCTGGCGCGAGCATCCGTACTTCGCGTGGCTGCGCGACGCCTACCTGCTCTACGGCGAGTACGTGCGCGAGCTTGCTGCGCTGGCGCAAACCGACGAGGCCACGAAGAGGCGACTGGTCTTTCTCGCCCAGCAGTACGTGGATGCGATTGCACCGTCGAATTTCCTCGCCACCAATCCGGAGGCGCTGCAGCGCGCTCTCGCGACCGGGGGGACGTCGATTGCGCAAGGTCTGTCGAATCTGATCGCGGACGCTCAGCGCGGACGCATCGCGATGACCGACGACAGCGCATTCGAGGTCGGCCGCAACCTCGCGATAACGCCGGGCAGCGTCGTTTACCGCAATCCGCTGATCGAGCTGATCCAGTACGCGCCGACGACGCGCGAGGTTGCCAGGCGGCCGCTGCTGATCGTGCCTCCCTGCATCAACAAGTACTACATCCTGGACCTGCAGCCGGAGAATTCGTTCGTGCGCTACGCGGTCGCCGAGGGCCATACGGTCTTCATGATCTCCTGGCGCAACATACCGCCGGAGCTCGGGAGCCTGACCTGGGACGATTATCTCGAGCAAGGCGTGCTGGCCGCCCTCGACGTGGCGCGCGAAATCGCCGGCAGCGAGACGATCAATACGCTCGGATTCTGCGTCGGCGGAACGCTGCTTGCCTGCGCGCTGGCGGTGTTGGCGGCGCGGAGGGAGACAGCGGCGGCCAGTGCAACGTTCCTCGCGACGATGCTCGACTTCGCCGATCCGGGCGACATCGGAGTCTACGTCTCGCGCGAGGGGCTCGCCGCGCGCATGCCGGCGCTCTGCGGCGGCGGGCGCATCCAGGGCAGCGAGCTCGCCAGCGCATTCGCAAGCCTCCGGCCGAACGAGCTCGTCTGGAATTACGTCGTCGGCAATTATCTGAAAGGGCAGACGCCGCCCGCGTTCGATCTGCTCTACTGGAACGGGGACTCGGCCAATCTTCCGGGGCCGATGTACGTCGAATACCTGCGCGACATGTATCTGGACAATCGCCTGCGCGAGCCGGGCGCGCTGTCGATGTGCGGAGAGCCGATCGATCTGGGGCGCATCGCGATGCCCGCGTACATCCTTGCCACCCGCGAAGACCATATCGTTCCGTGGCGCACCGCGTACAAAAGCGTGGCCCTGCTCGGCGGCGAGCTCACGTTCGTGCTCGGCGCTTCGGGTCATATCGCCGGCGTCATCAACCCTGCGGCGAAAAACCGGCGCAACTTCTGGACCAACGAGCTGCTGACCGATGATCCGGACGACTGGCTGGCGCGCGCGCGGACGCAGCCCGGCAGCTGGTGGCCGCACTGGGCGGCATGGCTCGGCGATTACACGGGCGGATCGCGGGCTGCGCCGAAAACCGCGGGCAGCGACAAGCATCGACCGCTGGCGCCGGCGCCCGGCACCTACGTCGTCGAACGCGTATCCTAGGCACCGCGGCAAGAGCTTGCCCTCGATCGAGCGCATCTCCGCTGCCGCGAAGCTGCAGGCTGCGATACCATAGCGCAGCGATCGTCCGATCCGGACCCCAGGCAAGCCGGGCGTCACGCCCAATCTTTTGCGGAGAATTTCATGAGCGACATCGTCATCGCGGGCGCATTGCGCACCGCGATTGGTAAATTCGGCGGCACGCTGGCCAAGACGCCGGCACCCGAGCTCGGCGCGACGGTGATCGCCGCGCTGCTCGCCCGCTACAAGTTGCGCCCCGAGCAGATCTCCGAAGTGATCCTCGGTCAGGTGCTTACCGCGGGCAGCGGGCAGAATCCCGCGCGCCAGTCGTCGATCAAGGCTGGCCTTCCGCCGGAGATTCCGGCGATGACGATCAATAAAGTCTGCGGCTCCGGATTGAAGGCGGTGATGCTGGCCGCGCAGGCAGTGCGCTGCGGCGACGCCGACATCGTCATCGCCGGCGGGCAGGAAAACATGAGTGCGGCTCCGCACGTGCTGCCCGGGTCGCGCGACGGCTTTCGCATGGGCGACGCCAAGCTGATCGACAGCATGATCGTCGACGGACTGTGGGACGTGTACAACCAGTATCACATGGGAATCACCGCCGAAAACGTCGCCAAGCAGCACGCCGTTTCGCGCCCGCAACAGGACGAATTCGCCGTCGCCAGCCAGAACAAGGCCGAGGCGGCGCAGAAAGCCGGCAAGTTCAAAGACGAGATCGTTCCGGTGATGATCGCGCAGCGCAAGGGCGATCCGGTCGCATTCGACAGCGATGAATTCATCAAGACCGGCGCGACGCTCGATGCGCTGTCGGCCCTGCGGCCGGCGTTTGACAAGCAAGGTAGCGTGACCGCGGGCAATGCTTCGGGGATCAACGACGGGGCCGCGGCGGTGCTGGTGATGACCTCGGAGCGGGCCGCGCAACTGGGTCTCAAACCGCTGGCGACAATCCGGGCCTTTGCTTCGTCGGGCGTCGACCCTGCCATCATGGGCATGGGCCCGGTGCCGTCGTCACGCCGCGCGCTGGAAAAAGCGGGATGGAAGCCTGCGGACCTCGATCTGATGGAGATCAACGAGGCGTTCGCGGCGCAGGCCTGCGCGGTCAACAAGGAAATGGGCTGGGACACGAAAAAAATCAACGTCAATGGCGGCGCGATCGCGCTCGGCCATCCGATCGGCGCCTCCGGGTGCCGGATACTCGTGACGCTGTTGTATGAAATGGCGCGGCGCGACGCAAAGAAAGGTCTGGCGTCGCTTTGCATCGGCGGCGGCATGGGGGTCGCGATGGCGGTCGAGCGGTAAAGCGGGAAGGTTGCGCCGTACGACAAACACCGGAAGGCAGATCAGGAAAAAGGAGGGGACGATGGCAAAGGACAAGCAGCGCATTGCGCTGGTCACCGGCGGCATGGGAGGCTTGGGCGAGGCGATCTGCGTCAAGCTCGCGGCGCTCGGCCATACGGTGGTCACGACGCACTCGCCGGGCAATCTGAAGGCGCAGGAATGGCTCGACACGATGAAGCGCGCGGGCCATCGTTTCTACGCCTACCCTTGCGATGTCGTCGATTGGGAGTCGTGCGTCGCGTGCGTCGCGCGCGTCGTGGCCGACGTCGGCCCGGTCGACGTACTGGTCAACAACGCCGGCATCACCCGCGACATGACGTTCAAGAAAATGGACAAGGCGAACTGGGATGCGGTCATCCGCACCAATCTCGATTCGTGCTTCAACATGACCAAGCAGGTCTGCGACGGCATGGTCGAGCGCGGCTGGGGCCGCATCATCAACATCTCGTCGGTCAACGGCCAGAAAGGCGCTTTCGGCCAGACCAATTACTCGGCGGCCAAAGCCGGCATGCACGGCTTCACCAAGGCACTGGCGCTCGAAGTCTCGCGCAAGGGCGTCACCGTCAACACGATTTCGCCCGGCTACATCGGCACCAAGATGGTGATGGCGATTCCGCAGGAGGTGCTGGACTCGAAGATCATCCCGCAGATACCGATGGGCCGTCTGGGCAAGCCGGACGAGGTCGCGGGGCTCGTGGCCTATCTTTCATCGGAGGAAGCGGCCTTCGTCACCGGCGCCAACATCGCGATCAACGGCGGCCAGCACATGTTCTAGCGGCGCGAGCCGCGAGCGAAAGACGGATAAAAAAAGCCCCGGGTCTTTCGACCCAGGGCTCAGGCTGTTGGCTTTAGGAGGAGGAAAAGCCAGCAGTTACTGCCGCTACTGCTACTGCCCTGCATCAGAGCTAACGACCGTTGGGCGGTCGTCAACCCGATACAAGTGGAGCCAGCAAACTCTACGTTGGGATCGCCTCTACGGTTTCAAGCACCAACCGGCTGCGCCGACTGTCTGCCTTACGCGGCCTTGCGGCCCTTGGCTGACGGCTTGGTCGCGTTCGCCGCGTTGGCCGCTGCGGCGCGCATCGACGCGTCGGCAAAGTTCACGACCTGCTTGGTAGCTTTCGAGAACTGATCGAAAGCAGCCGTCGTGGCCGCGACCGTCGACTTCAGGGCCGTCACGGCAACGTCGGAGCCCGCGGGAGCGTTCTTGGTCGCGTTGTCGACCCAGACCGCGAAACCCTTGGTGTAGGCAGCCCAGGCCTGCTCGGCCAGCGCCGAGAAATCGGCTTGCGCTTCCGAGGCGATCTGGTAGACGCCGCGCGAATACCCGAGAGCGTTCTGCACGCCGGCTTCGGTCAGCTTGGCACGGACGGCAGCGAATTCCTGCACGTCTTTGATCCCCGCGACCGCATTGGCGGTATAGACACCGTTCTCGAGGACGATCTTGGCGGCCTGGAGATTGAGTTTGGCGAGTTGCTCCGCCTTGTCCAATGACAGCGTCGCGAGCTTGACGGCATTGTCGTAGCCCGCCTTGTTGATTTCGGCGAATTGTTCGGTTGCGTTGTACATGGTCATCCTTTTCCCGTTGGGTTCGTGGACCCTAAGACGGGTCCGAATAAGGCGGGCTGCCAGGGGCTATTCCGGTCGCCGGCCCTTCGCCGCACGACCCCGGGACCACGCCCCGTTTGCTGCACCGCACAATTCACATTGTAGGGACGGGAACCGGTCGAGTCAAGGACTTTTTTGTGCGTTGCACCAATCGCCTGCGGAGGCCGCGCGCCTGAATCAAACACCCAAATAAATCAGCGGGTTATAATGCGAGTTCGAAGCCCCGGGAGGCACCGCATGCCCAAGCCGATCCGCATCATCAAGAAGTACCCGAATCGCCGCCTGTACGACACCGCCAACAGCGGCTATATCACCTTGGCCGACGTCAAGCAGATGGTGCTCGAATTCATCGATTTCCAGGTCATCGATGCGAAGTCCGGCGACGATCTGACCCGAAGCATCCTGCTGCAGATCATTCTCGAGGAGGAGTCGGTCGGCGTGCCGATGTTCTCCAGCGAGATGCTCTCGCAGATGATCCGTTTCTACGGCAATGCGCTGCAGGGCATCATGGGCAACTACATGGAGCAGAACGTCAAGGCGTTCATGGCCATCCAGGGGAAGCTGCAGGACCAGGCGAAGCAGATCTACGGCGACAAGATGATGCTGACACCCGATCTGTGGAAGCAGTTTCTGCAGATGCAGGCGCCGGCGATGCAAGGCATGCTCGGCAACTATCTCGAGCAGAGCGCCAAGCTGTTCATGGACATGCAACAGCGGATGCAGGACCAGACGCGCGGGCTTTTCACCGCGTTCCCGTTCCCCAATTTCGGCGCGACCCAACCGCCGGGCGACGACGAGAAAAAGCGCTGATGCCGCGAAGCGCCGCAACATCCGCATTGCAGCGCGTCATATTTGCGCACCGCACGATAGCCCGATGAGGCCCAAGCCCGTTCCCGCGACGATGCGCCCGCGCCCGACGCCGGCACCGCGCGTCGGCTTTGTCTCGCTCGGATGTCCGAAGGCGCTCGTCGATTCCGAGCAAATCCTGACGCGGCTCTCCGCCGAGGGCTATGCCATCGCGCCCACCTACGATGGCGCCGACCTGGTGGTGGTCAACACCTGCGGTTTCATCGACGCCGCGGTCGACGAGTCGCTGTCCGCGATCGGCGAAGCGCTGGCCGAAAACGGCAGGGTGATCGTCACCGGCTGTCTCGGCGCCAAGGAAGGCGGGGCCTTCGTGCGCGCCGCGCACCCGAAGGTGCTTGCGGTCACCGGGCCGCATGCAGCCTCCGAAGTGATGGCGGCGGTGCGCGAGCACCTGCCGAGAAGGCACGATCCCTTCGTCGATCTGGTGCCCCCGTCGAAGATCGGCATCAAGCTCACGCCCAAGCACTACGCCTATCTGAAGATCAGCGAAGGCTGCAATCACCGCTGCACGTTCTGCATCATTCCCTCGCTGCGCGGCGACCTCGTCAGCCGGCCGATCGGCGAGGTGATGATCGAGGCGGAAAACCTGCTGAAGGCAGGCGTGCGCGAGCTCCTGGTCGTGTCGCAGGACACCAGCGCGTACGGCGTCGACGTCCGCTATCGCACCGGATTCTGGCGCGGCCGGCCGCTGAAGACGCGGATGACCGAGCTCGCGGCAGCGCTTGCTGCGCTGGCCGCCGAATACGGCGCCTGGGTGCGCCTGCATTACGTCTACCCGTACCCGCATGTCGACGAAACCATTGCGCTGATGGCAAGCGAGGGCAGCCCTGGTCTTTTGCCGTATCTCGACGTCCCGTTCCAGCACGCGAGTCCGCGCATCCTCAAGCTGATGAAGCGCCCGGCGAATGTCGAAAACAATCTGCAGCGGATCCGGGCGTGGCGCGCCGCATGTCCCGAGCTCACGATACGTTCGACATTCATCGTCGGATTCCCCGGCGAGACCGACGCCGAATTCGACATGCTGCTCGAATTCCTGAACGAGGCCGAGCTGGACCGGGTCGGCTGCTTCGCGTATTCACCGGTCGATGGCGCGACGGCGAATGCGCTGCCCGATCCGGTACCGGATGCGCTGCGCGAGGAGCGCCGCGCGCGCTTCATGGCAACGCAGGAAGCGATCAGCGCCCGGCGGCTCGCGCGGAAGATCGGCACG
>Ga0207664_10002444_pt1 | contig 12297 bp, 7 predicted proteins | sample LARL83metaG_FD_184349 | JGI IMG/M metagenome (GOLD analysis project Ga0207664, IMG submission 184349) | Corn, switchgrass and miscanthus rhizosphere microbial communities from Kellogg Biological Station, Michigan, USA - LAR L8-3 metaG... | ecosystem: Host-associated > Plants > Roots >...
GGTCGAATCGTTTTGTTGGGATTTCACGCTCATGCTGGTGCGGCTGTCGATCCGTGACATCGTCCTGATCGAGCGCCTCGATATCGATTTTGCGCGAGGTCTTGCAGTGCTGACCGGCGAGACCGGCGCCGGCAAATCGATCCTGCTCGACGCTTTCGCGCTGGCGCTCGGCGGTCGCGGCGACGCCACGCTGGTCCGCCAGGGCGCGGAGCAGGGGCAGGTCACTGCGGTGTTCGAGGTTGCCGAACCGCATCCGGCAATCACGCTGCTGAAAGACAATGGGTTCGATGTCTCCGGCGATATGATCCTGCGTCGTGTACAATTCGCCGATGGCCGGACGCGCGCGTTTATCAACGACCAGCCGGTCGGCGTGCAGACCCTCAAAGCGGTGGGCGCAGCACTGGTCGAAATCCACGGCCAGCATGACGAGCGCGCGCTGGTCGATGCCGCGACCCATCGCGCGCTGCTCGACGCCTATGCCGGGCTCGGCGCGGATGTCGCGATGCTCGAAGGCCTGTGGGAGGCGCGGCGTACGGCGCAGGCGACGCTCGACGAACATCGCACCGGAATCGAGCGCGCGGTGCGCGAGGCCGATTATCTGCGTCACGCCTCCGACGAATTGAAGAAGCTGGCGCCGCAGGCCGGCGAAGAAACCACGCTCGCCGAACGCCGCACCACCATGATGCAAAGCGAGAAGATCGCTCAGGATTTGCGCGATGCGCGCGAAGCCGTATCGGGGCCGCAGGCGCCGGTGTCGCTGCTGGCCGCGGCGGCGCGTCGGCTCGAGCGTCGTGCGGCGCAGGCGCCGGCCCTGGTCGAGCCGGCAGTCAAATCGATCGACGTCGCGATCAACGCGCTCGAAGAAGCCGATCAGCATCTTTCCCGCGCGCTCGCCGCCGCCGACTATGATCCGGCTGAGCTTGAGCGCATCGAGGAACGCCTGTTCGCGTTGCGCGGCGCCGCCCGCAAATATGCGACGCCGGTCGATAATCTGGCGGCGCTCGCCGAGCGCTACGCTGCCGACCTCGCGTTGATCGATGCCGGTACCGAGCGCCTGAAATTGCTGGAGCGGGCAGTCGCGGTGGCGGAGCGGGATTACCTTGCCGCAGCCGACAAGCTCTCGGCATCGCGCAAGAAGGCATCGGAAAAGCTGAGCAAGGCCGTCAACGCCGAGCTCAGCCCGCTGAAACTGGAGCGCGCAAAGTTCTCGACCGAGATCGAAAGCGACCGGCAGGCGCCCGGGCCGCAGGGCTTTGATCGTGTCGAGTTCTGGGTGCAGACCAATCCGGGCACGCGGCCGGGCCCGATGATGAAGGTCGCCTCCGGCGGCGAGCTATCCCGCTTCCTGCTCGCGCTGAAGGTCGTGTTGTCGGACAAGGGCTCGGCGCCCACTCTGGTGTTCGACGAGATCGACACCGGCGTCGGCGGCGCGGTTGCAGATGCGATCGGCGTGCGGCTCGGCCGGCTCGCCCGCAAGGTCCAGGTGATGGCGGTGACACATGCGCCGCAGGTCGCTGCGCGCGCTGACCAGCATCTGCTCATCAGCAAGGATGCGCTCGACAAGGGTCGCCGCGTCACCACCCGCGTCGCGACGCTCGCCGCCGACACGCGCCGCGAAGAGATCGCGCGCATGCTGGCGGGCGCCGAGATCACCGCCGAGGCGCGCGCCGCCGCCGAGCGCCTGATGAAGGCAGCGGCGGGGTAGTCGTGTCGGACGAGGTTGAAATCGTCAGTTACGATCCGCGCTGGCCCGACCTGTTTGCGGTCGAAGAAAAAGTGCTGCGCAATGCGCTTCCGCCCGATGCATTCATCGCGATAGAGCATACCGGAAGTACCGCAATTCCCGGCGTTGCCGCCAAGCCGATCATTGATATCTTTGTCGCGGTCCCGTCGATTCTGGAAGCCAAGCGGACTCTGGTCGCGCCGATCAAGGCGATCGGTTATGTCTATTGGGAAGACAATCCCAATCCGGAGCGAATGTTTTTCGTCAAGGGAATGCCGCCGTTCGGGGCGCGGCGCACCCATCATGTCCATCTCTGCGAACCTTCAAGCGAACACTGGTCCCGTCCGCTGTTGTTTCGCGATTATCTGCGCCAACATCCGGATCAGGCGCGCAAGTATGTCGAGCTGAAACGTGATCTCGCGAAACGATTCCGTGACGATCGTGAAGGATATACTGCCGCCAAGGACAGTTTTGTGCTGGATATCGTTGCGAAGGCGCGGAATGAGATTGCGCGAGCCTCATCATGACCGTGAAGAAAGCCCCCATCGATGTCGCCAAGTTGACCGAGGCGCAGGCCACGGCCGAGCTGAAGCGGCTGGCCAGGGAAATCGCCGGGCACGACAAGCGCTACTACCAGGACGATGCGCCAACGGTCACCGACGCCGAATACGACGCGCTGCGCCGGCGCAATGCGGCGATCGAAGCGCGTTTCCCCGAGCTGGTGCTGCAGGAGTCGCCGTCGAAGCGGCTTGGCGCCGCGCCTGCGCGCGGCTTCGCCAAGGTGCGGCACTCGGTGCCCATGCTTTCGCTCGGCAATGCGTTCTCGGAAGAGGACGTCACCGATTTCGTCGGCCGTATCCGGCGCTTCCTGAAGTTGTCCGAGGACGAAAACATCGCGTTCAGCGCCGAGCCGAAGATCGACGGGCTATCGATGTCGCTGCGCTATGAGAACGGCGAACTCGTCAGCGCGGCGACACGCGGTGACGGCAGCGAAGGCGAGGATGTCACCGCCAATATCAAGACGCTGAAGGCGATCCCGCACAAGCTGAAGGGCAAGCGCATCCCTGAGGTCTGTGAGGTGCGTGGCGAAGTTTACATGACCAAGTCCGACTTCCTGAAGCTCAACGAGCGGCAGCAGCAGGCAGGCGGCAAGCTGTTTGTCAATCCGCGCAACTCCGCAGCGGGCTCGTTGCGCCAGAAGGATCCCGCGGTCACCGCATCGCGGCCGCTCGGCTTTTTCGCCTACGCCTGGGGCGAGATCAGCGCGATGCCGTCGGACAGCCAGCACGGCATGATCCAGTGGTTCGAGACCTGCGGCTTCGATACCAACCCGCTGACCAAACTGTGCCGGTCGGTTGAGGAGTTGATCGCGTTTCACCATGACATCGAAGCGCGCCGCGCAAAACTCGACTACGACATCGACGGCGTCGTCTACAAGGTCGACCGCCTGGACTGGCAGCAGCGGCTCGGCTTCGCCGGCCGCGAGCCGCGCTGGGGTATTGCCCACAAGTTCGCCGCCGAGCAGGCGCCGACCGTGCTGAACGACATCGAGATCCAGGTCGGACGCACCGGGACGCTGGCGCCCGTCGGCAAGCTCGAACCGGTCGGGGTCGGCGGCGTCATCGTGCAGAACGTCACGCTGCACAATGAGGACTACATCAAGGGCATCGGCGGCGACGGCGAGCCGTTGCGCGGCGGCCGCGACATCCGGATCGGTGATACCGTCATCGTGCAGCGCGCCGGCGACGTGATTCCTCAGATCGTCGACGTCGTGATCGACAAGCGGCCGAAGGAAGCCAAGCCGTACAAGTTTCCAACGCGCTGTCCTTGTCCGCTGCACACCGAAGTGGTGCGCGAGACCACCGCAACCGGCGAGGAAGGATCGCGCGCGCGTTGCTCCGGCGAATTCGCGTGTCCGTTCCAGAAGATCGAGCACCTCAAACTGTTCGTGTCGCGACGCGCTTTCGACATCGACGGGCTCGGCGAAAAACAGCTCGAGATGTTTTTCGAGAAGGGTTGGGTCAAGGAACCTGGTGACATCTTCACGCTCGAGGAGCGCAACACCAAGATCAAGCTCGAGGAGGAAGAGGGTTACGGCGAGACTTCGGTCTCCAACCTGTTCGCCGCGATCAACCGCCGCCGCAGCATCGCGCTCGATCGGGTGATCTTTGGTCTCGGCATCCGTCATGTCGGTGAGACCACGGCGCTGGCGTTGGCGCGCGGCTACGGCTCCTGGGACGCGTTCCATGATGCCTGCCTGAAGGTGGCGAAGGGTGACGAAGAGGCGATGGCCGAGATGGATGCGCTCGACCAGATCGGTGAGACCGTGATCGAAGCGGTCAAGGCCTATTTCGGCGAGAGCCACAATCGCGGCATCGTCGAGCGTTTGACTAGGCACCTCACGATCGAGGACGCCGAGAAGCCGAAGACCGACAGCAGGGTCGCCGGCAAGACCGTGGTGTTCACCGGCGCGCTGGAACGCATGACACGCGACGAGGCCAAGGCAATGGCCGAGCGCTACGGCGCAAAGGTGTCAGGCTCGGTGTCGAAGAAGACCGACCTTGTCGTCGCGGGTCCAGGCGCCGGCTCAAAACTGAAGGACGCACAGAAGTTCGGCGTGGAGGTCGTCTCGGAAGACGACTGGTTCAAGCTGGTGGGGGCAGGGTAGGTGCGCCTACTGGTTTCGTCGTCCCCGCGAACGCAGGGACCCATAACCCCTGCGCTCGCTATCTTGTGCTGACGTGGTCAGCGGAGATCAAATCGCTACGATCCATCGTCCCATTCCTGCTGCGGCGTATGGGTCCCCACATTCGCGGAGACGACCACAAAACTAAAGCTTCTCCGTCACCGCCTCGAGCCACGCCCGCGTCGGCTCGTCGAGCGCGCCACTGACCAGTTCGCGCACCTTGGCGTGATACTCGTTGAGCCACTTGACCTCGTCGGGCGCCATCAAGCTCGTCTCGATCAACCGGCGATCGATCGGCGCGAAGGTCAGCGTCTCGAACTTGTTCGTCGGCTTCTCCGCGCCGGCGATGTCGGCCGGCACCACCAGCTCGAGATTCTCGATGCGGATGCCGTACGCTCCCGTCTTGTAGTAGCCGGGCTCGTTGGAGAGGATCATGCCGCGCTTCAGCGGCGTGGTGCCGAGCTTCGAGATCCGCGCCGGGCCCTCGTGAACCGAGAGATAGCTGCCGACGCCATGGCCGGTGCCGTGCTCGAAATCGAGCCCGGCCTGCCACAAAAATTGCCTGGCGAAGGAATCGATCTGCGCACCGGTGGTGCCGTCCGGAAATACGGCGCGCGCGATCGCGATGTGACCGCGCAGCACGCGGGTGAAACGGTCGCGCATTTCCGCCGTCGGCGTGCCGACCGCGATCGTCCGCGTCACGTCGGTCGTGCCGTCCTGATACTGCGCGCCAGAATCGATCAAGAGCAGCTCACCGGGATTGACCCGGCGGTTGGTCTTGCGTGTGACGCGGTAGTGCACGATCGCGCCGTTCGGTCCGCTGCCGGAAATGGTCGGGAACGACACATCCTTCAGCGCGCCGGTCTCGCGGCGGAAGGTTTCCAGCGCTTCGACGGCGTCGATCTCGGTGATGTTGCCTGAAGGCGCCTCGCGATCGACCCAGCACAGGAATTTTGCCAGCGCCACCGCGTCTCGCGCATGCGCAGTGCGGGTGCCCGATATCTCGACCGGATTCTTCACGGCCTTCAAGAGCGCCAGCGGATCGGCGCCACGCAGCGGCTTGCCCCCTGCCGAGGTGATCAGCCGCGTCAGCGCATCGGCGGCGGTCGCGGCATCGAGCGCGATCGACGCGCCTGATGCGGCGATCGCGGCGATGTCGTCGGTCAGCCGCTCGGGCTGCACCACCGTCGCCGAGCGCTCGAGATGATCGCGCGCGCTGTTCGACAGTTTTCGGCTGTCGATGAACACAGTTGGACGGCCTTCTTTCGGCACCAGCGCGTAAGCCAACGGCAGCGGGGTGTGGGCGACGTCGGCGCCGCGAATGTTGAAAGTCCAGGCCACCGCATGCGGGTCCGACACCACCAGCGCTTCGGCGTTCAGCTTGCCGAGTTCGGTTCGGATCTTTTGCAGCTTTGCGGTCTCGCCCTCGCCTGATAGCTTTTGATCGTGAACGCTGACCTGCCCGAGCGGCGGCGCGGGACGTTCGAGCCAGACGGCGTCGACGGGGTTGCTCTCGACGGGCACCAGCTCGGCGCCGGCCTTCTTGCATGCCGCCTCCAGCCGTTCGATCGCCGCAGTGGTGTGCAGCCAGGGGTCGTAGCCGATGCGGTCGCCCGCCTTCAGGTTGGTCGCCAGCCAAGTTTCCGGGGGCGGATCGGTCAGCGATTCCACCTTCCAGGCGGAGCCGTCGACCTGCTGGGCGGCCTGCAGGGTGTAGCGGCCGTCGACGAACATCGTAGCGGACACGAGTTGCGGCAGCGCAAGTCCGGCCGAGCCGGTGAACCCGGTCAACCAGGCCAAGCGCTCCTCTGACGGTGGGACATATTCGTTCTGCTGGCTGTCCGCCCGCGGCACCAGGAAACCGGTGAGCTTGCGGCGGATCAACTCTTCGCGGAACGCGGCCAGCCGCGCCGGCATCAGTGTGCCGGCATCCGGATCCTCGAACGTCTGGAAATGCGCTTCAAACATCGCGTTCCTGCTTGGTAATGGGGCATGTCCTGGTTCGGAAAACCGGGGTCCACCTTTCCGGGATATGCTCGCTCTGCTCAAGTTTCACTCACGGCCACTCAGAACGAAAGCGAAAACCCGACCAAAGTTGCACACAATTCCGCCGCCCACCCGAAGCTTCACAAAACTGCAATCCGTGCTTGGCAGCGAAACGGACTCCACGTTAGTATCCAAAAAAACAATCAGAAATTCCGGGGTGGAAATCTCAAGGTGTTCCGGCTCAACGACGAGGGGACCACCGTGCCCGCCTTTTCATTCGAGAAAATACCGGCGCCGCCGCGGATTGAGCCCGCTGCACCAGCTGTTGACGCGAAACGTCGCGGTCGCTTTGCGCGGCTGGTCGACCGCCTTGCCGAGTTGCGGATGCGGTCGAGCGGGCGGCGTGCAGTCCGCGCCAAGCCGCGCAAAGTGAAGGGCGGGTAGTCCGAAAAACCGAAAATCATCCCTCATTCCCGCGAAAGCGGGAATCCAGAGCGATGAAAGGCGGCCCACCCCCGTTTGGCAAAATCTGGGTCTGCGCTTCCGCGGGGACGAGCGGTGGAGAAACCACTGCGATGAAACTTCATCCGCTCCGCAGCAGCAGGCTGGTCCAGCCGTCCTGTTCGATCCGCTTCACCAAGACCAATCCCACCGCGCGATAGGTCGCGATCACGGCGTTGGCCTGCGCAGGCAGCAGCCCGGAGAGGATGACCGTGGCGCCCGGGGCAAGGTGCCCTCGCATCGGCAGCGCCAGCCGCCTCAGCGGATTAGCCAGGATGTTCGCCAGCACGAGGTCGAACCTTTGCGCCTTGAACGTGAATCCGACAAATCCCTTCGCGAACATCACATCGATCCACGGGCCTGCGCCATTGCGGCGGGCGTTGCCACGCGCCGCATCGAGTGAGCGGTGGTCGATGTCGCCGGCGAGAATTTTTCGTCGCATTGCCTTGGCCGCGGCGATGGCGAGCACGCCGGTGCCGGTGCCGAGATCGAGGATTTGCGCCGGCCGCGACCGCCGCAACACCTCATCGAGCAACAGCAGGCAGCCGCGCGTGGTGCCGTGATGGCCCGTGCCGAACGCCAGCGCCGCCTCGATCTCGATGCCAATTTTGTTGGACCGGATGCGGTCGCGGTCGTGGCTGCCGTGCACCACAAAGCGGCCTGCTTCAACCGGCTTGAGCGCATCCAGACTGGCGCGGACCCAGTCCTTGTCCTCGACGGGAGCGAACGTGACGCTGTGCGCGGTCGCATGATCGGCGGCAAGCGCGACGAGGTCGCGCACGGCGCTCTCATCCGGAGGCGTCGCGAAATGAACGGTGATGTCCCAGCTGCCGTCGGCGTTTTCGAAAGCGGCGACCGCCGCGTCGTTATTGTCAAAACTTTCGGTCAGGACGTCGGCAATGCGGCGCGCCGTCGCCTCATCGGCCAGCGTCAGCCGCGCACAGGTTATCCCGGTCGTTTCACCAGACTTTTCCATAGCCTCTTCCAGATGGTTAAGGAACGCTTACACACAGACCTACACGGGCTTTCTGCACATCCTTGCCACGACTTTTCAATGGCTTGGACGTCGGTTCTGCACCTGTTTACACATTGTAAACCATGTTTCCGCCGAGCGAATTTAGACCTGTAAACATCAGCGGCGCGCGAACAGGCCGCGGTGATCGCGCAGGATCACCTGCGCCGCGTTGTGGCCGGGCGCGCCGGTAACACCGCCGCCAGGATGGGCACCGGCGCCGCAATGGTAGAGCCCGCGGATCGGGCCGCGATAGTCGGCGTGGCCCAGCATCGGCCGCGCCGCGAACAGCTGGTTCAGCGTCAGCGCGCCGTGAAAGATATCGCCGCCGAGCAGGCCGAAGTCACGTTCGAGGTCGAGCGGCGACAGCGCCCGCCGCCCGATCACACTCGCCGCGAAGCCAGGAGCGTAGCGGTCGACGGTGGCGATCATCAGATCGGCGACCTCGTCGCGGCAGGCGTCCCAGAATTTCCCGTCAGGCAACTCCGGTGCGACATGCTGGCAGAACAGGCTCGCGACGTGCTGTCCCGGCGGCGCAAGCGAGTCGTCCAGCGTGGACGGAATCAGCAGCTCGACCACGGGCTCGCGGCTCCAGCCGTGCTGCCGCGCATCGTGGTAGGCGCGGTCCAAATAACCGAGGCTCGGCGCGATGATGATCCCCGCGGTGAGATGATTGCCGGGACCGGGCAGCGCCGTGAAGGAGGGCAGGGCCGACAGCGCGACATTGATGCGGAACGTGCCTGACGCGTTGCGCCAGCGCTGCATGCGCTTCAGAAAATCCTCCGGCAGCGCTTCGGCCGGCAGCATCGTGGTGTACAGCAGCTTTGGATTGACGTTGGCAGCGATTTTCTTCGCGCGGATCTCGCGGCCGTCGGCGAGAAGGACGCCGCGGACGGAATCGCTCTCAACAATGATCTCGCGTACCGCGGCGTCGGTTTCGATCTCCGCGCCATAGGCTCGCGCGGCCGATGCCATGGCTTGTGTGATGGCGCCCATGCCGCCGATCGCGTGACCCCAAAAACCCTTCCTGCCGTTCACCTCGCCGAAGGCGTGATGCAGCATCACATAGGCCGAGCCCGGCGTGTAGGGACTTGCATAATTGCCGACGATCGAGTCGAAGCCGAACACCGCCTTGACGAGATCGCTCTCGAATTGCTGGTCGAGCATCTCGCCGGCCGAGCGGGTGAACAGGTCGAGCAGCGAACGCTGCTGCTCGAGCGGCAGACGACGCAGCACGCCTGCGGTGCGCATCGCCTGAAGCCCTTCGTGCAGGCTGTTAAGTGAAAAACCCTCGGTCAGGTTGGGCGGAGCTTGCAGCACGAGCGCGCGCAAGACGTCGGCGATGCTTTCCAGCTCGGCCGTAAATGCGGCATAATTTTCGACGTCGGCGTTTGAGAGCTGCGCGATCGATTGTTGCGTGCGGCCTTCGCCGGTCAGCAGGTAACGGCCGTCGGGCGAGGGCAGAAAATTCTGCGCACGGCGCTGAACAATCTTGAGGCCATGGTCGTGCAGGGCGAGATCGGCGATCACCTTCGGATTGAGCAGGCTGACGGTGTAGGCCGCCACCGAATTGCGGAAACCCGGCGCGAACTCCTCGGTGACCGCAGCGCCGCCGACCACCTTGCGGCGCTCAAGCACCTTCACGCGCAACCCGGCCATGGCGAGATAGGCCGCGCAGGTGAGGCCGTTATGGCCGGCGCCGATAATGACAACGTCGTAGTCGGGCATCTCGGGAACAGCTCGCTTTGAATATAGAGGATAATTCAAATTTCCGCGCGTTGCCCGCTTAAGTCAGCTGTGGTCCAATCCGCCGCCCTGACACCGGCTCCGCCTCACCCGCCAAACAAAGTTCGTGATGCCTTCATGACTGTAACATCGCTGCAAGACGATGCCGCCACATCCTTGGTGAGGCACAATCTTCTCACTCTCGTCGTCTATACTTGCGCGATCTTCTTGAGCGCGCTGCTCTTGTTCTCGGTGCAGCCGCTGTTCACCAAGATGGTGCTGCCGCGGCTTGGCGGCTCGCCGGCGGTGTGGTCGGTCGCGATGGCGTTCTTCCAGTCGCTGCTGCTGGCCGGCTACGCCTATGCGCACTTCCTGATGAAGATGCCCAATCGCATCGCGCCGGTTGCCATTCATCTCGTGCTGCTCGTCATCGCGGTGTTGACCTTGCCGCTGTCGATCGCTGCCGGCTGGGGTGAGCCGCCGTCGAGCGGCACCGCGCTCTGGGTGTTCGGCATGTTCGCGGTCTCGATCGGGCTGCCGTTCTTTGCCCTTGCCGCCAACAACCCGCTGCTGCAGGCCTGGTTCGTTCGCACCGGCCATCCCGATGGCGCCGACCCTTATTTTCTCTACGCGTCGTCGAATATCGGCAGCTTTCTCGCGTTGTTGTCCTATCCGGTGCTGATCGAGCCGCTCTTGACCTTGCGGATGCAGAACCTGATCTGGACCGGCGGCTATGTGCTCCTGATCGTGCTGATCGCTTCGTGCGCCGCGGTCATGCTGAGATCGCCCCCCGTCGCGATCGCCGAACTGCGCGGCGAAAACGTTCAGGCCGACGTGCCGTCGTGGCTGCAGTGGGGCCGCTGGGTGTTTCTCGCCGCGATCCCATCGGGCCTGCTGGTTGCGGTGACCGCCCACATCTCGACCGATGTCGCAGCGGCGCCGCTGCTCTGGGTCTTGCCGCTGTCTCTCTATCTCTTGACCTGGGTGCTGGTGTTTCAGCAGAAGCCGTTGATCCCGCACCGCTGGGTCTTGCTGGTACAGCCGCTCGCGGTGGCGGGCGTGATCTACCTGATCGCCTGGAGCGGCGAGCACAACCTGCCGGTAACGCTCGGCGGGCACTTGCTGTGCTTCTTCATCATCGCGATGGGTTGCCACGGCGAACTGGCGCGGCAGCGTCCGGCGCCGCAATTCCTTACCGGTTTCTATGTCGCGCTGTCGCTCGGCGGCATGATGGGCGGCTTGTTTGCCGGTCTTGTTGCGCCGTTCACTTTCTCTTGGATCGCGGAGTATCCGATCCTGGTGGTGCTCGCCGCGTTGTGCCGGCCGCCGGAGGAGCTGTCGCCACGCATGAAGCGGGTGGCGTGGCTCGGCTGGGTCCTGGTCGCGGTGGTCGCAATCGGCGCCGGCGTCGTGTACTGGTTTGGAGGCAAGAGCCAAGACTGGGTGCAAACCAACGTCCTCTCCGTCGCCACGGGCATCGGCGCGGTCTCGGCGATCGCCGCGGTGTTGCTGCGCTCCAGCCGCTGGAGCGTTGCAGCGCTGGTCGCGATCGCGCTGGCACTGGTGCGCGCCTATCCGAACGAGGACGGCCACGTCGACACCGTGCGCAGCTTCTTCGGCGTCCACAAGATCCAGCAAACCTCCGACGGCCGCTATCACGTGCTGTTGCACGGCACGACGATTCACGGCGCGCAGATGGTGCGCAACGCCGATGGTTCGCCGGTTACCGGGCGGCCGGAGCCGATCACCTACTATCATGACTCTGGCGGCATCGGGCAGGCGATCAGCGCGGTGCGCGAGCGCAAAGCTGCGCCCCTGCGCGTCGCGGTGATCGGACTCGGCGCCGGCACGCTGACCTGCCAGCGCAAGGGCAACGAGGAATGGAAGTTCTTCGAGATCGACCAGAGCATGGTCGATACCGCCAGGGATCCGAAATATTTCACCTTCATCCAATCGTGCGAGCCGGACCTCAAGCCGGTGATGGGCGACGCGCGGCTGACCTTCGCCAAGGAACCGGATCACGTGTACGACATGATCATCGTCGACGCCTATTCGTCGGACGCGATCCCGATTCACCTGGCGACCGAGGAGGCGATGGCGATCTACGAGCAGAAGCTCGCGCCGCACGGCGTCGTCGTGATGCACGTCTCCAACCGCAATCTCGAACTCTCAAGCGTTGTGGTCGGCATCGCCGACGCCAACGACCTGAAGAGCTGGGTTTTCAGCGAGGATTCCGGGCGCGACGACGAGTACATCTTCCCGACGTCGGTGGTGGTCTGTGCGCGCGACGAGGCCGATATCGGCAAACTTGCCTCCAGCGACCAGTGGGAGGAGGACGAGCCCGACGAGAAGCAACGGGTCTGGACCGATGATTATTCCAACGTGTTCGGCGCAGTGTGGCGCCGCCTGCGCGACGGCGAGCAGTGATGCCGTCTAACGAGACCTGAGGGGGATTTTATGATCAAGACACGCATCCTGATCGCGCTTGCGGGCGCCGCAATGCTGGCTGGCACCGCTGCGCTCGCACAGACCACGACCCCGGACACCAAGCCGGCGGTCAAGAAGGCGATGAAGCATCACGCTCACAAAAGCACGCCGCCGCCGAGCGACACGTACCTGCGCGCCGCGGGCTCCGAACCTGCGCCGAAGGCGGCGAAGTAGGTC
>Ga0207664_10002447_pt1 | contig 12292 bp, 18 predicted proteins | sample LARL83metaG_FD_184349 | JGI IMG/M metagenome (GOLD analysis project Ga0207664, IMG submission 184349) | Corn, switchgrass and miscanthus rhizosphere microbial communities from Kellogg Biological Station, Michigan, USA - LAR L8-3 metaG... | ecosystem: Host-associated > Plants > Roots >...
CGGCGCTAGTCGGTTCAGGAAGACGCAAGCCCCCGCAGATGCTTGCCCTTGTCGTGACAAGAGGGTGCTTGCGGGTGAGACTAGGCTTCCAATACGTTTCAGGAGAAGGTGTGCCGGTGCCACGCCTTGCGCCTGGGCCTGCAACACTACAGCACTACTAGCGGCAAGTGGCCTCGTGGAGGCGAGGAGTGCCGATGCCGGAGCCTGAGTCGCTGCGACTTTCGACAGGAGCACCACGGAACCAGCCGACACACCACCTTGTCTGCGTAGGAGAGTGGTGGCGCTGGCCTGATCAGCGGAGGCGCTGAGGAGCACCACGGAGCCGGGTGCCGACGCTGCGTGGCTTTGTCCTAGAAGCACCGAGGCGGGAGCCGCTTTCGACGTCTTCAGCGTCAGGATTGCCGTTGACGTCGATGTGGCGGGGAATGTTCCCTTCAAGAGTGCCGTCGCAGGGCCTTGCTGCGGGATTCCCGTGTTCTTGAGCAGGACATGGCCAGCCGCAGATGCCTGATAGCTCCCCGAGAGGAGCACCGATGCCGGTGCCGATGTGGACCTTGTGATGCCGAGTAAGGCGTGTGACGAGGCAGCAAGGCTCCCAGCCTTCTTCAGGAGTGTGTGGGAGGCTGCCTGGTCAGAGAATGTGCCCTTCAGGAGAGTAGACGCGGGAGCCGGAGACGCTATCGCCTTGACGAGTAAGACGGAGGCGGGAGCTACGCCAGTCCTGGTGCCAGCCAGCAAGACATGGGAAGGGGCCGACACGCTATGCGACGCGATGAGGACTGCGTGTGCCTGTGCGGAATCCGCATTGACCTTCGAGAGGATGGTGTGGGCACCGGCAGAGTCACTCCCTGCCTTTGCCAAGAGGGTGTGGGAAGGCGCAACGACAGTCCCAGACTTTGCGAGGACCACACACGAAGCTGCGCTGCTGGTCCCTGTCCTCTTGAGGATTGCCTGGGAAGGAGACGACGCAGAGAAAGTGCCCTTGAGGAGGGTGTGGGCAGGGGCTATCCCGGTCCCCGACTTTGCGAGGAGCACCTGAGTAGAGGCGGTGTCGGTGCTTTGCTTCTGAAGCTGCGCCAATGCAGACGCGAGGCTGGTCCCCGTCTTCGTCAGAAGCGTGTGGGCAGGTGCGGTATCGGTGAAGCTGCCCTTGAGTAGGGCAGACGCGGGGGCGATGTCGGAGCCGCTTTTGGCGAGGAGGACATGGGCTGCGGCGTTATCGGTGCCTTGTTTCTTGAGGAGGGTGTGTGCTCCCGCAGGGTCTGTGGCAGCCTTCGAGAGGAGTACCGTGGCGGCTGCTGGCGCTGTAGAGGTAGCCGCAGATGCTGCGGGTATATATCGCCAAACAGCCACGAGAGTTGCCTACGAAAGTTTCACATCCCGTAGATGTGGTGTTAGACGCTGTGAAGATGCTGGTAGGGCCTCTCGAATCGAGACAGCAATTCGGCGCTGGACAACCTTCGTGTCCAAATACCAGCGGAGAGGATGGTGCCCTTGAATCCCGTCAGATTTTGCGTGGGATACGGGTAGGAGAGCACACAGATAGGTTGATTGACAATAAGTATCGGCTGCGCCGACCCAAACCAGAGTGATTGTGGAGAATCCACCTGAAAGCCGTCTCGATAGAAATTGCAGTAGGCACCGTCGAAGGCCATTACGTATTCGTGAATATTGCCGTCACCCAATACGTAGGGATTGGTTGCCCCACTTGCATACATATCGGTGGTGCCAGCGTCGCTGCTATTCCAGTGTGCCTGATTATTGGTGCTATTCATCTGGAAGTTGACGCCATACGGGGAAGAGTTTGTGGAGTTATAGGGAATAGTGAGTATGGAGTTGTAACTTATGGTCGGCAACGAGTCGATAACGCAACGCACCATTACCGTGAGTTGCTTCCACGTCCCTTTCAAGTGACCCGACATGGGCCAATATGCGGATTGCGTGTTCTTTGCTCCTCCGATGGGGCAGCGGAGCCCAGGGCCTTCTAATGACGGATAGTTGGTCTTGTAATCCCCCAACACAGGGGGAATGCCGGAAACCAGGTCTTCCATGGCCCCCGTCGTCGGCGCAACAAACCACCGAAGGTCTTGGCTGTGTGGGTGCCCCTGGTTGATGGTCACGGCATCCTGGAGTTGCTTGCCATACTGAAGGGAAAGCGTGTAGGGTCTCGGCATATTACTGGCTCTGGTATTGCATGGGGAGCAGCGTCACTTTGCATTGGGTACTCTGCCCTGCGGTACCCGCGAAGGCCAAGCCGCTTTGGTTCTCCAACACGAAAACAACACTATCCGGTATGTCCCCGAGAAGCGCCACGAGGTGCTTGCCACTGAAGTATTTAGTGACGTTGGCGGTGTCGATGGGGAGGTAGAGCACCGCCATGGTGGGGTTGGTGAGCATCGTGTAGGCTGCGTCGCCATCCGTCACACCATCGGTGTAGTTGGTGCCCCCGACGCTGGGTATCGCCACCCAGAGCCTGGCATATGCGGGGGAACCGAGGGTACCTGTTGCGGTGTTGAGTTGGACACGTATCCACGCATTGTCAATGGTCCCGGTGAGCCCACCGATGCCGGAAAGCGTGACTTTGGTAGACTTCCTGGCGGCACCCGACGCAATGCCGTCTGCGCTGAGAGTGACGGTTACTTCAGTACCATAGGTAGGACCAATAATGGCAGCCATGGTTAGTCAACGACTCCGGCGATGGCATTCCAAAAATTGGTGATTGCCGTGAGTAGCTGTGCATCGGTGAATGTCTGCGCCGTCACACTGCTATTGGTTACCGTGGTCCCCGCCTTGACGTTTGCATCGAAGGTACACGCGAAGGCCAGTCCCAAGACGGAGTTATTGGTGACCACGGGATTGTTGAGGACTGCCATGGCGAGGCGACTGCGACGTTGCCAGTTGCTCACGGTGCCGTCGTGGGCCTCATTCTGCACAGTGCCCCCCGCATACTGCATCGCAGCCATCAGGACACGCTGCTGATAGGTGGCGTTTTGAGAAAGGACAAACTGATCCGTATAAAGACTGATGGCCATTGGTGTGTAGGTCCTTTAGATGAGGGTGTCTTCATCCGTGACGTAGGAGACACCTTCTTCGTTGATGTAGGTCAAGCTCTTGAAGTTGGTATCGTTGACAGTCCTCTGGAAGCCGATAACCTGGAAGGAGGGTCCTTGGTGCTGGTGAACAATGTCAATGTCGTCAGACGCAACGTAGCCAAGGGCACCAATCCTCTGACGGAGTCGATAGAAGATGAGGCGTCTTCCATTCCCGAGTTGCACTGCAAACTGTGGGAGCCCAGGGATGAGGGGATAAAGGATCAGGCCACCAAGCTTATTCTGGTCAATCTCGGCGTACCCGTGGAGGGTGCCGTCGTCTTCGATTTCTTCCAGGGTGCTGCCGTCGTTATAGATGGCCTGCCACATCCAGTGGTCAATATGTTCAGCAGGAATGACTTTCGGCATTGTATTGCCCTTTCTTGGCCCTTGTATGGGATTGTTGAGGCTGTTGTGTTACCTATTAGTAACCCTATTGTTCCTGATACGTAAGAACCAGATTCGGAAGCGCAATGGTCCCCGTCGTCGTCACCGTCTGGTCCACACCAAACAAGAGACGCTGGAAAGCTCCATTTGCCGTGGCGGGAGCAGTGTTCTGCGTCGCTGCGCCAGCGACACTCGTGGTGTCGTAGTTGGCGGGGGTCGTCGTCATCGCGGCGTTATAGCCAGTGGGAACAGCGCCAGCAGTGCCGCCATTGGCGGGAGCCGCAGCACCTTGCACATACGACGAGTCGTTGGCAGTCTTCTGGAAGAGGTACATGCCACTCGGCATGCCAGACGCGATGGAAAGCTGTCGATTCGAGATGTTGGATTGGGGAGACGCGGCAGTGACGATGCCCAAACCGACGACAATCTCTCGGGAGTAGGCGGTACCCGTAGACGTCGGGATTTGAATAGCCGTGGTGCCTGTGTTGGAATCATCGAGAGTGAGACGGAAAGGAACCGCCACCACACCACCCGACGTGTAGGCACCGGGAGCCGCCATCGTCAGGGTAAACGTGGTCCCCGTGGCCGTCGTGACGGCGAAGGTGCCATTGACACCCGTAGCGCCGACAACACCTGAGATGGTGACATATTGGCCCGCAACCAACCCATGGTTGGAAGCTGTGGTGATGGTGGGGTTGGTGACATTCGTGACGTTGGTGATGCCGCCACCCACCGAGGTAGACAGGGGAGTGCCTACCTGGGATGCAGCAGCACCCGTATATCTGACTATCGTAGTAGTTGCAGCCATTGTTGTATCCGAAAAAGCGAGGAAGAGTCCTCAGTAAGTACAGTGCTACTTAGGCCATGGTCAGCGGGATGGAGACGGAATCGGAGCCCACGGGGAGGCTGATGTTCTGCAATACCTGCCCCCTCACGGAGATGTTGAGGCTCTCATTGTCTCGGTGGGGGATAAACGGGAAGGTGACCTTCCCTTGTGCATCCGTCTTCACGACGTATTCTTCCTTCACCTCACCATCGAGGAGGAGTTGGAGTGTGATGGGGCAGAATGCCCAGAAGCCGCCAAACATCCTATTCAGGGTGATGGTGACCTGGATAGGCGTTACTTTTCCCTGTTGCAGCATCAGTGTGCCGAATCCGCATTGACTGCCCACTCACGCTGGCGACGTCGTTGCTTTTTCCCTGCCTGCGTGAGTTGGGAGATCATCTCGCTATTGTTTGCGTAGTGTGTGTCACACACCGGGCAGATATACACGTTACGTTTGTGTAGAAACCTGACCTCTACACCTTCCAGGCAGTACTTGCAATAAAGCAAGGGAGCTTCGTGGGCCATTTACTTCTTTCGTGAAGGTTGGGGCGTCGTTACTTTCGTGTTTGGTGTGTAGGATTTGCGTGTGGTGTCGGGAGCACCCCGATTCGAGAGCCCTGGGACGCTGCCTGGGTAGTGGTTGTGGAGCAGTGGCTGGATGTCAGCGTCAGTCTCCGTGTTGCCAGGCTGTGGTGTCGGATCAATGTCCATGGTGTACCTCCAACCCATACACCGCGACATGAATCAAAAAAGCCCTTTCTGGATTGCTCCAGAAAGGGCTTGTGGTGAATAGGGTCAGAAACTCATCATATTGTCGGAATACTCTATTTTCTCATCGGGGGCGATGGCCTCTTCTTGCTTCTTGTTCCAGGCTTCCAATTCGATGAGGTAGCGGTGCTCATCCCAAAACGGCACCCACTCCTTATAGCCTATCGACGGCTGATTATCCCACTCTAGCGTGTCGTCGTCTCGGAGCCTGAGGAGGGCTATGACGGGGTGGGGGCCATCGTCTCTGGCCTCCTCATAGATTCGGATTTCCCTCCCTGGCACCATGAGCTTGCGCCAGTTTTCGAGGCGGGAGCCTTCACCAAACTTGTCGAGGTTGTAAACGACAGGCCCACCGGCACCGGAGTCTTGGGTTGAGGTCAGTCGCAATTCTCCCTTGACAGTCCTGATACCCTTCGCTAGCGTAAACTCCGCATACTTCTGCAACGACAGGCACCCTCCAAGTTATGAAATTTGGGTTGAGATTTTACCCACACGCCACCAAAGGGTTACGAAACCTTAGGGCTTATGGCATACTAGATAGTCAGCCAATCCATCAAGATATGATATGAATCGCCACTATAAATTCTGCCTACACAACCACCACATATTTAGTATACCATGTCCATGCGTAACGCGACGAGGCATCTCCCGTAGTTATATGTGGGGGTGTCAGCTCCGGCACCTAGAACAAATATTCTAAAGGATACCTCTCAGCGTTGTATGCCGACGAAGAAGAATCCCCCCTGAGTTCTTACTGCATCTCCGTCTGCCCAGCGGTGCAGTGCCTCGATACTGATGGGCAGACCCTCCACCTCTGTCGGATTGTGGGCTGCCCCATTCATCAGAAACTCGATAAGGACAAGAAGGGAACCATCTCTTTCGACTTCCCCGGTGACCCGCCGGAAGACGCAAGCCCACCAAGAGACTTCAGGCCAGAGGCCAGCCAGCCGCCGTGAAGACCTGACGCCTCTCCTTGGCCTCAATTTGACTCGTCTTCCCTGTGTGCCAGTGGAGGACTATCCCGTTATCCAGCGGCAAATACGCATCGGTGCCGTTGGCCCACTCCGAATAGAGTGGGGGCGTGGGATTGAGTACATCATCCTGGCCATTCTGGACCCAGTTGCGATACATACGCATCCACGCCAATCCCAGTGCCGTAGGATTCCATTTGGCCCCAAAGGTCTCGAAATAGGCGATGCCAGCCTGTAAAACGGAGTCCACAGTTTCCTTCTTCTTGGTGATCACAATAATGTAGTTACCGAGGGCATACTGGTTGACCTGATCCCAGGTCCACTTGTTCTCAACACCCTGCCACGGGTTATTGATAATCGCAAATGGTGTGTCGGCGTCTCCTCTGATAACCGTGAAATGCCCACCCGTCAGGGTGTCAAGATTCCAGTACCTCAAATAAATTATCGGAAAAGAGTCATTATTCGCCTGCTTCACCGAGGCGGCGACGTCTTGAGGCTGCGCTATATAACAAGGCAGCCCCTTCCGACTCAAGAAGTCGGCAAGCTGGCTCACATAGGTATAGCCCTGATAATATGCATCGCCTGTTTCAGTGGTGATGATGTCCTCCACGGAATCGTCAAGCCCATAATAACGCAGGATCATGAGCACAGACTCGGGGCCACACGAGTTGGCCCTATTTTGGGGATCATTGTCGTCAATAGGAGATAGTTGGTCTAGCAGTGGTATATCAAGAAGTGTCATTTGTCTAACGTATACGTCTCCCTGGGCTGCCGTGGCGTCTTGTAGTAGGACTTCTCCACAAGCTCCGTGTGGCGGGTGCCATACAGCGTCTTGATCAGGTCCAAGAGGTGCTGCACAGGCACCATGAATTGGGCTCCGTCTTGCTTCTGGAAGATGGCGAAGAGGGCACCGTATTCAGTCCTGTGCCAGTCCTGAATGTGCATCATGCCCCTCGCCTTCTTGGGCAATTCTTTCGTGTTATTCTCCATCTTCATACTCGATGCTCATATCCGACACGGCATTGACGCCGTGGGGATCACACATATGATCCGGCGATTTCTTGAGTCCAAAGCCCTGGAAAGACGGTGCCTCCAAGGGCTCATCATTCTCAAGTTTGTCGTAGCACTCTGGGCACACCCCGAGTACCTGCGCCGCTATCAGGACAAGCTGCGGTGCCTTCCTGGTGAGGCTCCTCACCTCGCCGCAGACGGGACAGGAATAGTACTGGGGTAGCTCCGCGAAATTGAGGGTGGCCACGTATTAGTTGCTTTCTTCTGCCTGGGTTGGTGTGACGCCTGGCGGCGGGTAGGCTGCGAGTGTCACTAAGTCGTGTTGGTGCTGTTCCTTGGCCTTTGCGCCGCCTTTCTGCCCACCAGTCTTCTGCTTCGATTTGGTGGTGGCGTCTGCCGGTGTGTCGGGTGGTTCAGGTGCTTCCGGCGTGGCTCCGAGTTTGCCGAGACCTTCACCCTCGCCTTGCCCACTATTCGTCGGGAAGAGGGTGCCAAACTCCTTCAACTCAGCCAGTACCTGCTTCGCTTCGGCGTCGCTTTCCTCTTTCGACATCCCAAACTCACGCATCCTGATGGTCTGCTTCGATATGGCACCCATGGCGTTATAGTTCTGGTCCTTCATCGAGTTTCGGAATGCGCCGTCAGCGTAGCGCCAGTCTGTGTGGACGAAGGGCCTGGGGAAGATGATGTCGTAGGCGATGTTCATGTAGCCCTGCGCCAGGAGAGACCTGTCGATGATCTGACGGAGGCCCACTTCTATCTGCCGCTGCACATGCTGCGTGAATTTCGCCAAGGCGATGTCCTGAGGCGTCATATCACCCTGGCTTGCATCCACGATGCCCACGGTGGCAGCGGGGACCCTATTGAAGAGCTTGCGGCGCAGGTAGACAACATCGGTGATGGTGCCGATGCCATTGAGTGTCGGGTCCAGCATCTGCAAGCTGTCGAGTTTGGGGTAATTCTTGCCGTCTGTGCCGGTGACGTAGCCTGTGGAGAGGAAATAGTCTTCATCAGGCTGCATCGGTGCCTGCTGCTCCGCACCCGATGCCGTCTTCTTCCTAGTAATACCTTTGATAAAGTCAGCCATCTTCTGGGTTGCGTCTTTGAGGCTCTTCCCTGTCATGTCTCGGAGCCACACAAGGCGTGGATAGGCCCTTGAAGCCCTCGCCACCACCATACCCTGCTCAAGCCAGTTGAGCTTCTTCCAGTCAAACCTAATTGTGTCAAGAAGGCTGCGTATCGAGTAGACGTGTTTCTTACTCGGGTAGAGCTTGAAGTGGACCATCTCGAAAGGCTGCCATCCCGCTATGACCTTACCTCCTGATGCCCTTTGCTGATAGGCGAGAGGATTGCCCTTGTCGTCGGTGCCTAGCTCAAAGTTGCCTTTGTTGTCCTTGCCGACAAACATATCCCTGACGATGTGGGGCTGGATGCCACTGAGCCTGTCTTCCGAATCCCAGAGTAGCTCCACGAATTCGTCACCATACTTCAGGAGGTCCCTCGTGATGGGCCTCAACTCCTGGCGCAAATCCGTCTCTTCCAGCATTGTCCTGACGACTTCTTTGGCCTTCGCGGGTGCAGACTTGAAGTCAATCTTGAAGCAGTCTGCCCTCAGGAGGATGTCGTCTTGGTTGGTGGGGTTCTCCTCGAAATTCAGCGCCTGGTCCACCACGGTATCGAGGATGATAGCGACGTCACCCGTGTCCATCTGGTCGAAGTCGTCGTAACGGCTGCGCCTATCCAGGGGCAAGCCGAAGGCTTCCTCCCAGCTACGCAATGTCGTGTGGGGGAAGGTGTCGCTTGCGCTGACGGCACCCTTCGTCTCCGTATCCTGTTCTGCCTTCACGACAGCCATCTGCTGGCGAAACACTCTGCGGGAAAGTGCCTCAAAGATATTCATGTTGTCTGGTTTTCTGGTTATACGAGGGCAGCGGCAAGCCGCGTGATCTCGTCTTCTTCGTCATCTCCGTAGGGAGAGAAGTCGATGTTGAGTTTGTCGCTCCCGGCGACATACAAGCCGGAGGCGCTGCGCCTCACCGTGAACACCATGCCATCGGGGGATTCCAGAGTCTCGGGGGATTCCTTGAGCAGAATCTCATTGATGGCGTGGTTTGCCAACGCGAGGGACATCACGTAGTCAGTCTGGAGCTTCTTGTCCTCCCACTCGTAGTACACAAGCTGGTCCACGAGTTTAGGGATATGCGGAAACAGCACAGACGTGTCCTGAATGGCCATCTGCAACTCGATGAGGAGGTTCTCTTTCGCGGAGCCTCCGGCGAAGTTGTAGCCTTCGGCGTCGAGGTTGTAGGGCTCCTTCTGGAGGGCCTCTAACGGGGCATCGCCCATGCCGGTGGAGTCAACCATCACGGGGCAATTGCCATACGACATGGCGAGGTTCTTGACCATATCGTAGATATTGGTCCAGGATGTGTTGGTCAACTCTCGATACGCGACGAGTTTGTGGGGTGGACCCATCTGCAAGACGATGGCTACGGTGGAGTCATGTTTCCTCGCCAAGTCAACGCCGACAACGTAACGGAACCTCTTACTCGATTTCTTGACTTCGACAAGCTGCTCAACGTTGACGCCATCACCTACTGTAGAGTACTCGACGGTGTAATTCATCGGTATCGGCAGGAGATGGCCATAGTTCTGGTTGACGGTACAACGCATCACGGCTTCTGCGGGGAAAACCGTCGCCATCTCCGCGAATCTGCCGTAGATGTTCTGCTCCACCCACGTCGGGGACATCGACTTCATCATACGACGGATATAGTCTTGCGAGACGTTGGGGTTCTCGAAGACTTCGCCGCGACGCGAGAAGTAGTAACTATCCGTCGTCTGGCCCATCTGATAGAAGCGCCAGAACCAGTTTTTGCCGTTTGGTGAGGAGATCAAGTCGATTTTCCCTGCTTGATCCGCCATACGCATCCTCAAGACGGCATCCATGATGGACTCGCCATCTAAATCGAAGGCTGCCTCGTCGTAATTCAGGAAGTTGAAGGTCTTGCCGAGGAGGAATTTGGCCCTGTGTGCCGTGGACCTTGCCCAGATATCGGAGAGTATCCTGTCGTGACCAGATGGCGCATTGGAGATGGTGATGCAAGGGAAGGGGGCACCGATAACCTTCACGACAAACTGCCGGAAGCGTGGTGCCATCGTGGCGAGGCGGTGTGCATCATTCCACGCTAGCATCGCCTGGTCAAGGGACATCGCCACGTTGACGGCTTTGTAGGGCCTGGGCCTACCCAACGTGTCGAAGTTATATTGGTCTGGCCTGATCTGGTAGAATGCGTGGTGGAGGAGCTTCACTCCGGCTGCGAAGCTTTTTCCCCACCTATTGGCGCAGGAGAGGGCAGCTTCTCCCGCGTCTGACTTGATAATGCCGTCGTTGGTCTTCCTATCCCACCAGTCTCTCTGTCCTTGATGAGGCTCAACATCGAGGAAATCCTCAGCGAAATTCCCGATATTGTCGTAGCCCCTCTCAAGGCACTCCGAGATGATGCGGCGGTTGATCTGATTGGCTGGCTTCTTCGCGGCAGCCTGCGCCTTGATGCTCACGCCTCTTCCCCGTCTTCGAGGGTAGGCGTGTAGATATCCTGTAGGGCATCACGAGGCGTGATGTCGATGACCTTGGGCTTCGACTTCTGGCGTCGCTTCTTCTGGTACTCTTTCCATTCGTCTGCGACGGTATTCTCGTCTTGGAGCCCCTGCACATCCTTCAGGAGCCTCATCGCCACCACGAAATCCTTGCTTTGTATCTTCTCGGGGTGGCGCATCAGGGTTTCGTAGGCAACCTGCACAAAGCTCTTGAGGATTTTCATGGGGTCAATCATCTCGACGGGTGTGCTGTCGCTGCGACAAACCTCCCCATCTCGGATGATGTAGCCTTCGGTGTGCTGCTTGACCCTCTTCTTGTAGCGGCTCAGGTGGATGGTGGTCAGTTGGTTGGCGGGGTCCGGGTACTTCGCATTCAGCGCCTTGACAAGATTGACTGCGGTTTTGATGTAGACGCCATCAACCCTCGTCACGCCGTTATTGATCCACTCCACAATCTCTTCGAGACCAGGGTGCATCTCCACTTTGGAGCCGTCGCTTTTCGGAAGGCTAGGAGATATCGGTGTCAGACTCGTCGGTGTCGTCGGTGTCATTGGTTTCGTCTTGGGTATAGGCGTCATCCTCCGTGTGATCCTCTATGAAGGGCCTCATGTACTCTTCGTAGCTGATGACGTCGGGGGTGATGCCTGCGGTTTTCAGTCGGTATATCCGCATCCTGCGTGACTTCTCCTTGCGGATCAGGTCACACATCCACGGCTTCTCTTTCTCGTCTTTGAACAGACGATAGCAGCGCATACATAGCTCATCAGGGAAGCTGCGCTGCTTATTGAGGCGAAGGGGCACTCCGCAATAAGAACAAGCATAAGGAATATTATCAAGGTTGGCATTGATGGTGATGTATCCAATATCCGGCGAGGAGTCGGTGATGATTGGATGGCTCCTTTGGGTGTCGGCTTTGCTTGAAACTACAACGATACGGCAGACAAAAGAAAAGACCCCGGTTTGTTGCCGGGGTCTCTCGGGGTATAGCGGCGTATAGGCGAAGGCTTAGATAGCCTGAAACTCCTGTTGCCTGCACTCCTCATAACTGATCATGGGGATTGAGTCGGTCCTGCCGTTGCGCCGCCTCCACATCCTCATTCTTCTGGCTTTCTCCTGTCGGAACAGGAAGAGCAACCAAGGTTCCTGCTTCTGTGTCTCGTAGGAGTCGTAGCAACGTGTGCAGAGTTCATCGGGGATATTGCGACGCTGCCTGAAGGGAGGGACCGCCACACCGCAGCAGGCGCAGACATAGGGAATTTCCTCGGTAGGAGGCGTGTAGGCGTATCCCAGTATGGGGCCAAGCTTCATTCGGATGCCCTCACTTTGGGTACGATGTCCACGCGGGAGATGTGGGGGCGTATATGGCAATGCTGGTCCCGATTCCTACTTTCTCTGCATACCCCTTCCGCTATACACCGAATAGTCAGGTGGTCTTTCATCCAGGGAATGGCTTTCACTGTCTCTCGTCTCACCGCAGCCATCAACCGCCTTATCTCCCACTGTGAGAGAACACAAAGTCTGACGTGGCAAATGTTTATGAGACTGTTCAAGTTAGCCGTCATTATCAGGTTGGTTGGTGTCGCGTTGGGGAGCACAAACCTCGCATCTTCTGACGGCACTCCTGCGCTTAGGAGTTCCTT
>Ga0207664_10002448_pt1 | contig 12291 bp, 12 predicted proteins | sample LARL83metaG_FD_184349 | JGI IMG/M metagenome (GOLD analysis project Ga0207664, IMG submission 184349) | Corn, switchgrass and miscanthus rhizosphere microbial communities from Kellogg Biological Station, Michigan, USA - LAR L8-3 metaG... | ecosystem: Host-associated > Plants > Roots >...
CGCAAGGCCGAGGCCCTCAAGGGCTTGGAGCGCCGCACATTCTCGGCCGAGGGCATGGAGCTGCGCGAGGAAGGCGACGGATCGCTGAACCTCACAGGGCACGCCAGCGTGACGGGCGTCTGGTACGACATGGGCTTCTACAGAGAGCGCATCATGCCGGGCTCGTTCAAGCGCACGCTCGGAGAGAACCCGGACGTCCAGCTCCTGGTCAACCACGGCGGACTTCCACTGGCCCGCACATCGCGGGCGGGGAAGCCGGGCACCATGACGCTCGACGAGGATGACACTGGCCTCGCGGTCGATGCGACCCTCGACCCGGCGGATCCCGATGTCGAAGCGCTCGAGCGCAAGATGCGCCGCGGCGACGTGGACGAGATGAGCTTCGCGTTCGCCGTCACCGACCAGGAGTGGAACGAGGACTTCACAGAGCGCACGATTAAGGCGGTAACGATTCATCGCGGCGACGTGTCTGTCGTCGGCTACGGGGCGAACCCGGCGACGGTTGCGAGTCTGCGCTCGCAGGCGGCGATCGACACGCTCCGCGGCATCGGCGGCGAGGGAGTCGTAAACGCGTTCATCGAGTGGCGCGACCACACTCTCCGGCCCCTTGAGGAGCGTGCTGGCAAGGCGCTGTCGGCCGCGACGATCGAAGTCCTGACCCAGGTGCTCGGACTGATCGCCTCCGCTGATGACGCGGTCGACGAGGCACAGCCGCTCCTCGCAGAGCTGATGGGCGTCCCCAACCCCGACGCCGATGCCGACGGCGACGAGGAGTACGACGAGGAGCCGGCCGCCGACGCCGGCGAGGCCGGGTCCGACGAGCGCGCATGGGAGATGCCTGACTACACGACACGCGCCCGTCAGGATCTTGACCTTCTCGCGCTCGACGAGGCCGCCTGATGGACGTCGCGGTCCTGAGCGAGCCGCTCACCTATGAGCGGCACAGTCCGCACTCCTACTTCAAGGATCTGATCGCCAGCGATGGCGGCGAGAACGCAGCGACGGCGCGGCTCGCCCGCCACGAACGCGAACTCGCGGTCGAGCTTGAGCGCCGCGACCAGAAGGCGCGTGCGCAGAAGCCCGACGACGTCGAGTATCGCACCATGCCGCTAGAACAGCGCGCAACCCCATCGCGAGCACCCGGCCAGGGTGGAAGCTTCGCGCCGCCGCTGTGGCTGATCGACGCGTTCGCGACAGCGCCGCGTGCCCCGCGCGTGCTGGCGGCGGAGATGCCGCAGTTCCCGCTCCCTAGCGGCATCCAGTCCGTCAACGTGCCGCGCCTGACGACCGGGACGCACACGCAGCCCGTCGCGGACGCTTCGGCCGATCCGTCGCGTGACATCGTGGACGCGGCGACGACCTCGCCAGTCATCACGATCTCCGGGCACGGAGACGTCGCACTCCAGCTTCTTGAGCAGTCGCCGGCCGGAGCGCATCTCGACTGGGCCTACTTCAAGGATCTCACCGAGAGCTACGACGGCCAGCTTGAGGCGCAGCTCATCAACGGGTCCGCTGCGAACGGGCAGCTCGCTGGGCTGTTGTCGTTCGTGACGGGCGCAAACGCGGTCACCTATACCGATGGCTCGCCGACGGCAACGAGAATGTTCACCTACTTCGGCCAGGTCGTCGCGGCCATCGGCAACAACCGCAGGCTCCCGCCGGAGATGTGGCTGATGACGACCTCCCGGCTTGGATGGCTGGGTTCGAGCGAGGACCAGCAGCAGCGCCCGCTCATGATCACCGACCGCGACGGGTCCGGTGACTTCGATCTCCTTACGTTCGGTGGCCGGATGGACAATGCGGTCCCGACCAATCTCGGCACGGGCCAAAACCAGGACGCAATCATCGCCTGCCGGCCATCGGACGGGCTGCTGTTCGAATCAGAGCCGCGGATCGGCGTGCACCTGGAAGTGCTCTCCGGCACCCTCCAGGCCCGCTTGCAACTTCACCGCTACGTCGCGGCCATCAACGGCCGCCAGCCGGCCGGCATCGCTGCCCTTCAGGGCACGGGCATGGTCGTGCAGTCCGGCTTCTGAGCCGACTGTCCCTCTGAAGTACCCGCGTTGGATCTCGCCGCACGCTTCGCCGTGACGCCCCCTCAATTTTGAGGTCGCGTCCGGTCCGGTGTGGCCGGTCGGAAACCGCCCGGGAGGACACGCAACCGCGCCCGCATGGGGTGCATCTCCCGAAAGGAACCAGGCTATGCCTGAGGACAACAAGAGCCTGCTGGAGCAGCTCACGGAAAGACGCGACCGTCTTCGTGACGAGATCGCCGACGCGGTCGAGAAGCGCGCGAGCGAGCGCGCCGAGTTCGAGCAGCGTACCGCCGATGAGGACGAGGCTAAGCGTCCGACCGACGAGGAGCGCCAGACGTTCGCTGACGCCGAGAAGGCGTTTGGCGAGGACCACGACGCCCGCATGGCCGAGTACCGCTCGCTCAGACAGCGCCTCGCCGAGCAGGAGATCGTCGAGGAGCGCCGCGAGGCCGCCGCGAGAGCGTCCCGGGGCGAGGTTCGCGTCACGAGCGAGCCGCTGACGTACCGCAGAGACAACGCCCACGAGATCAGCTACTGGCGCGACCTCGCGGGGATCCAGGTTCCCGCGATCCGCGCAAAGGTCCGCGACCCCGAGGGAGCCCTCGACCGTCTCCAGCGGCATGCCGCCGAGATGAACGTCGTGCTGCCGGAGCGCCAGAAGCGCCGCGAGCAGCGCGCGCAGGTCGAGATCGACCGTGCCGAGCGCGAGTTCCGCGGCTCGTTCATCACCGGCGTGGACAAGCGCGGCCTGGAAGAGTCCCCGTTCGAGCGTCGCGTCACCCCGTCCCGCACGGACGGGCAGGGCGGCTACTTCATCCCGCCGCTGTGGCTCACCGACGAGTTCATCCCGGCGCTGCGCGCGGGCCGTATCGCCGCCGGCCGGTGCCGCCAGATGGAGCTTCCGGAGGGCACGGACTCGATCAACATCCCGAAGCTCAGAGTCACGACCCAGGTTGGGCCGCAGACCGATAACGCTCCGGTCGCCTCGCAGGACATCACCGACACGTCCGTCCAGTGCGGCGTGAAGACGTTCGCGGGACAGGCGGACATCGCAATGCAGCTCCTGGAACAGTCGCCCGGCCACATCATCGACCAGGTCATCACCGAGGATCTGATCGCCGACTACAACCGGCTCATCGACCGTCAGGTCATCTCCGGCGGTGGCGGCGCGGGCCGGCTCGGCGAGGTCACCGGCATCTACCCGTCCAACAACTGGGGCGCGCAGGCGCTCGTCACGGACGGCTCGACGGCTGCCAGATCGGGGCCGGCGTTCAACCAGACGATGGGCGCGATGATGTCCAGACTCGCGACGAACCGGTTCTCGATTCAGGACGTCGACTTCCTGCTTCACCCGCGTCGCTGGTACTGGTTCTCGACCGCGCTCGACGGCGCGAGCGGCACCGTTGGCCGTCCGGTCGTCGGCGCCGACAGGTTCGGCCCCTTCAACGTCTCCGGCCTCACGGACCGCTCGGAGAACGCTGAGGGCCTCGTCGGCCGGACCCAGTTCGGCCCGCACGGCATCTACATCGACGCCAACGTGCCCGTCAACGACGCGAGCGACAGCGGCTCGAACCAGGACGTCGCGATCGCGGCGAAGTGGGACGACCTCTGGCTGTTCGAGAGCCCGCTGCGGACGCGAGTGCTGACCGAGGTGCTCTCCGGCAACCTGGAGATCCGCTTCCAGTGCTACTCGTACGGGGCATTCCTCGTGCGCTACGGCGAGTCGATCGTGATCGCCGCGGGCACCGGCCTCGCCGCCCCCGTTGGCGCGTTCGACGGCAACATGGCGTTCTAAGGTCGCCGCTGCACCGGTAAAATCCGCCGCGTGCGGCAGTTCGTGTGCAAGGCTTGCGGGGTCCGCTTCGAGCGACCCCGCAAGCCGGGGCGCCCGCCGACCGTCTGCTCGCCCGAATGCCGGGCCGAGGATAACCGCGGACGCGCGAGAGCCTGGTACCACGCGAACCCGACGCGGGTGGCGCAGCAGCCGTCCCGCGCGAGCGAGCACCGCAAGCGAGTGTTCGCCGAATGGTATGCGGCGAACAGACAAGAGGAAATCCGCCGCGCCCTCAGATGGGCCCGTGACAATCCGGAGTCGAAGAGAGCAACGGACGCGCGTCGCTATGCGCTGACTCGCGGATCAACGGAGGCAGAACGCTTCACGCTCGATGAAATCTTCGAGCGAGATCAAGCCATCTGCCACCTCTGTCTTCAACGCGTCCCGCGTTCGCAAGCAACGATGGATCATGTCGTGCCCGTCACGAAGGGCGGGCCGCACACTCGGGCGAATGTGAAGCTCGCCCATCGGAGCTGCAATGCCCGCAAGGGCAACCGGCTCCTTGCTGCCTGAGCGGTACGCCAGGCGTAGTCAGAGAAAAGCCAGCCGCTCTCAGAAGGGAGCCCTATGCCCGACCTCGTTCACGGCCGGTTTCCGGTCACATACCCGTTCGCCAAGCTCACGGGCCTGGCGTCCAACGCATCGCAGGGCAACGTCTCCGTCCGTTCCAACATGGAGTGGTTCGCACTCGGGAACATCACCGATGGCGCGCTCGCCGCGACCGGGGTCGCATGTGCGGTCGCGGTCCCGGTCGAGCCCGGCGACGTGATCACGCAGATCACGATCCAAGCGGGCGCGACCGCCGAGGCGACCGGCACTCACGCGTGGGCGGCCCTCTACTCGGGAATCGCGACTCCGGCGCTGCTGGCGCAGTCCGCGGACGCAACCGGGGCGGCGGCGATCGGCGCGTCGGCTGCGTACACGTTCACGCTCTCGTCGGCTGTGCAGATCACCGGCGGCGCCACGGGCAACGCCCCGAACGGGTTCGTGTACGCCTCGATCATGGTCGCCGCCGGCACGATCCCGACGGCTGCCGTGGTCGCGACGCCGACCGCGGTCGGTTACCAGTGGAACCCGACTGGGGCGAGAACGCCGACGACGCCGCTGTTCTTCTCGGCGACGCACGGCAGCTCGCTCGCGGCGACCGCGCCCGCGACGATCGCGTCGCCGTCGGCGAAGGCCGTCGCCCCGCTCGTCTTCCTCAGCTAAACCGGGGAGGACGAGCAATGGCCAGCATCGCCTACCTGCTCTCAATGCGAGAGAAGGCCGTAGCACACGGTGACCTCGGCACCTACCGGGCGATCACGGCCGACCTTCGACGCCACGGGTACGCGGACAACGATCCGCGTACCCGTGCGGGCGAAGGATTTGAGACCGCGGTCCCCGAGGGGATGGAGCAGGCGGTCCCGAAGCCGAAGGGAGGCCGTCCGAAGCTGCCGCGCTGCGAGCACGGCAGAATCGTCGGCCGGTGTGAGGAGTGTCGCCATGAGGACGCCTGAGGACCGCTTCTGGGACAAGGTTCGGCGCGGTGACAAATGCTGGCTTTGGGTCGGCGCACGGTCCTCTACGGGATACGGCCAGATCGCAGCAGCGGGCAGACTGGTTTACGCCCACCGGTTCGCCTATGAGCTGCTCGTGGGTGACATCCCCGAGACGCTTCAAATCGATCACCTGTGTCGCAACCGCGCTTGTGTTAACCCGGATCACATGGAGGCGGTCACGCAGCGCGTCAATATCTTGCGCGGAGAGTCAACTGCCGCAAGAAACGCCGCCAAGACGCACTGTCGCCGCGGGCACCCGTTTGACGAGGCCAACACGATCCACCTTTCTCGCGGTGGTAGGCAGTGTCGAACCTGCCATAGCGAGCGCGAACGAGGCGCTGACAAAAAGCTCAGGACGAGATCCGGCCGGAAAGCGGGCGACCGGTCGCGGAAGCTGGATGCAGCAACGGCCGAGCAGATCCGCCTCCTCCGCGATGAGGGCCTGTCATATCGCCGCCTCGCGCTTCGGTTCGGGGTGGCAAGCTCGACGATCGAAGCAGTCGTCACGGGGCGGACATGGAAGGACGCCGCCTGATGTCCGGCACCCTCACCGTGACCGGCCTCGCCACCGGGTTGCTCTCCGGCGAGAAGGTCATCGGCCCGATCACGATGTCTGGGTCGGCGACTATCGGCGAGGTCCGCGACCTGAACTTCACCGCGGGCGACAACACGATCCCGGTCCCGGCTGGCGCCACGGCTGTCGTCGTCGTGATGCAGCCGACCAGTGGCACGTTCTCGCTCCGTACCAACTTGAACACTTCGGACGCCGGGCTGCCGTTCGGCCCGACCGGCTGGCTCGTCATCTCGCTCGCGTCCGGGACCACTTCGCTGATCATCAACGCCTCGTCTTCGGCGGCAGCCGAAGTCAGCTTCATCTGACGGGACCATGTCGTTCGACCCGCACAAGAACTTCGGTCACAGCGCCGTAGCGGTGGCACCATCTCCGTCGCTCAGCGGCACCGTTCTCTCGGTGCGTCCGGGCGACGCGCAGCTCTTTCCCGCAGCCCCGTTCAACATCGTCGTGTGGCCGATCGGCGGCATGCCGACTGTGGCGAACGCCGAGATTCTGCGCGTCACCTCCATCGCTGGCGACGCGTTCACGATCACACGCGCACAGGAAGGCAGTTCCGCCCGCGCGATTCTCGTCGGCGACCAGATGTCGGCAGCGATCACCGCCAAGACGATCACCGACGTAGAGAACGCCATCGCGTCCGAGACGACCCGGGCGCAGGCGGCAGAAACCGCGAACGCGGGTGCACTCGCCGCAGAGACGGCACGCGCTGAAGCTGCCGAGGCTCTTGCATGTGCGAAGTCGGCCAACCTGTCCGATCTCGCCAACGTTGCGGCGGCACGTTCCAACCTGGGCCTTGGTTCGGCGGCCGTTCAATCAACGAGCGCCTTCGACCCTGCGGGGACCGCCGCGACGCTCGTCTCCGCCGAAACAAGCCGTGCACAGGCCGCCGAAGCCGCCCTGGCGCCAATCACAAGCCCCTCATTCAGCGGAATCCCAAGAGGGCCGACTGCTTCGCCTGGGGCGAACAGCACCCAACTCTCCACGACGGCGTACGCCGATGTGGCAGTTTCTGTTGAGACTTCGCGAGCCCTGGCCGCCGAGGCGCTTCTCGTCCCGGTGTCCGAGATCGGCGTCGCGAATGGCGTCGCCTCCCTCGACAGAACCGCAAGACTTCCGGAAGGCCAACTGCCGAGCGTAGCCGTGCAGATCGGCAGTGCCTACTCCGGGCAGATCCTTGGCGGCTCGGGCACCAACTACAGCCTCGTGCTCGAGACCCCCACCATGGGACAACTCCTCCAGCTCCAGGTCGGAAGCCTCTCGAACCCCGACACAAGCAGCCTCGCGCCAGTCGCGAAGTTCACTCGCTCCATGTCGATGGTTTCGACCGCAGTCGTCGGCGACGGAAGCGAGCAAGCCTCGACAATCACCGCCGTCGCACTGGGCGACGCCAACAACCAGGTGCAGACGGTCGCCGTCGTGGCGCAGGCGCAGAATCTCGGCACAACGGTTGGAGCCAGCGGGTCGCCCGACGCATGCGCCGGCTATAGCATCGGCCGCATCGACGGGTCGGGGGTCGGCGTCGGCATCGGTCACTTCTTCAACGGCATGACGAACACGCCCGTGGGAAAGGCCTCCGGGTTCCAAGTCGAGGTCTACAACAACTCCGGCCGCACGGACTCAGCGAACGCCACGGGATTTCCCGGAACGGCTTTGTCGTGGGGATGGGCGGCGGGACCGAATCGGTCCGCTGTCGGCCATGTGATCGGTAATCCGTTCGGACAGCAGATGGACGTCGGCTACCACCTCAACGGGCAGACGGGGACAAGCCGCGTCGATACGTGCGGCACGACGAGCGGCTCCACGACCGTCACAGATACGAGCGTTCTGGCGACGGACATCGGGCGCCTCGTCACCGGCACCAACATCCCGGCCAACGCAACCATCACCAGCGTCACGGCAGGAACCTCGTTCACGTTCGCGACGCCGACCGGAGCGACTGCGACCGGCACCGGGACCGTGTCGCTGACGCTTGCGCAGGTCGGCCCGACCGTCACGGCCGACTTCCGCTCCGACTCCAACGCGCTGACGTCGATCGCGATCAAGGGAAACCACCCAACCGCCGCGATCTCGGTCGCCTCTGGGTCGGGGCCGGTGATCATCGGCGGGACCGCCCGCGTGCTGACGGGCACGGTGCTGGAGGTTCAGGGAAGCACGAGCCAGGACCCGCTCGTCCTGTTCGGCAATGGCCTCGGGAACTTCTACACCGTCCAGATCCGCAACGGGTCCGGGCAGGGACGCTGGTTCGTCGCATCCGGCGCCAACAACGGCATCACGGGCACGATCGCCGGAGACACCGGCATGATCGCCACCACCAGAGGCTGCTACTTCCACATCGGCGGCTCGCAGTCGGTCATCAAAGTCGGTCAGGACAACTCGCTGAGCTTCAACAACGCCAGAGGCGTCACTGCCCGCACGGGCTGGATGCCGTGGACCGGAACGGCTACGCGCACATCGTTCGCGACCGGATCGGCGACATTGCAGAACGTCGCCGAGGCGGTCAAGGCGCTTATCGATGACCTGCACGCCACGGCGGGCTATGGCCTGCTGACAACGTCGGAGCCATAGAAGTGAACTTTGGACAAATCCCAGCAAATCTCGTTGTCGACCCATGGACGCGCCGCCGCGATCTACGGGTCGCCGTCGGCGTGATTGACCTGACACAAGACGCCGAAACCGGGGCTGTTCAGACATCCCAGACGATCTATGCCGAAGCGTTCTACCTCTACCCGACGGACACGATTACGAATATCTGTGTGTGCGTGCAGACACCCTCCTCAGGAACGGCCCCATCCGGGATCTACCTCGGCCTCTGGCAAGACGTATCCGGGACGCCTACCTGCCTCGCGGCGACAGCGAACCTCGCGTCCGACTCGCGATGGACAACGCAGGGCTGGAAAGTATGCGCCCTCTCGTCTCCGTATACGCCATCGGCAAGCGGCCTGTTCTACGCTGCCTATCTCATAAACGGAACGTTTGGAACGACGAACCTTCAGCTTGCGGTCAACGAGTCGCTCGGGCCGGTCGGCGGGCCAATCGGCTCTGGACCTCGGCGCTTCGGATCGCTTGCGAGTTCCGCTATCGCCATGGCAGCCGGCAACACCGGGGGCTATGGGCAAGCGGGCGGAATCCCTCAATTCGTCCTCTCATAGCTTGGTGAGACAAGGAAGCGATATGGCTCAGCAGACCGTCCCGGATCTTCCCGACTTCCTCGGCAAGACAGCCCGCATTCAGAGCGTGTCTAACCTGATCGAGCAGGCGCAGGCGCATCTCCAGGACAACGAGTTCGCCCGGATCATCAACGGGCACAGGGAAAGCGACCCGATCATCGTGGGCCGCGACGATGCCCCCACCTATGCGGAGCGCGCCAAACAGCTCACCGAAGGCATGCGGGCACTGCTTTCGAAGAACGCAGACATCGCCGACCACCTTGCTGGTGAAGCGGCCAGGCGTCGCGATGCGCGCGAGCGGGCGTTCAGAGAGGACGACGGCCTGAAGCGCTACGCGAGCACACCCTCGCCGTAATGCTCGCGACAGCGTTCTTCGGACAGACCTACTTCGCCGGGGCGCCCGAAGACGCGGACGTCGCCCATGGGCCGGTCGGTGAGGATGCTCCTCAGACGCGGCGTGGGTTGAGCGAGCCGAGGTCGCGCGCGGGGACCTCGAACCCAAGCATGGGCAAGCGGGAGGCATAAGCGATGGCCGACTGGACAACGAATGTCGGTGACACGGCAGTCGTCTTCACTGATCAGCTCAGCTATGACGACGGGACCGCAGTGGACCTCTCGGGAGCGACCGTGCAGTTCGTCGTGCGCTCCCATAGCTCCACCTCTCCGTTCACGCTCACCGGCTCGGTGGTAATCGATACGCCGGCTACGGGCTCAATCCACTATGCGCCAAGCGCAGAGGATACCCTCACCACCGGCCCGGGGCTGTTCATTGCCTGCTGGAACGTGATGTTCGCCGATGGCAGAACGATGACGTTCCCGACCGTCGGAGATCTGTGGCTGGCGGTCGAAGACAATCCCGTTAACCCCTCGGCCCCAACCCTCGTGGGCCTCCCGGATGTCAAGGACTACTGCAACATCCGGCCCGACGACCGGACGCACGACGCGGAGCTGACACGCTTCATCCATCGCGTGCGACCAGAAATTGAGAACATCACAGGCCCCATCATCCCGACGGTCTTCGAGGAGTGGCACGACGGAGGCCAGTGCTTCATCGCTCTGCGCCGCCGCCCGTCTACCGCGCTGGGCACATCCCCGGTCTTGACGCTGATCGGCTGCGAGGAGTACCGCGGCCCGATCAAGTATCCGTTGGCGATCGTCGCCAACCCGGCGCAGGGATCGATCTACAGTTGCATGCTCGACCCAACCGGCCGCGTCGTACGCCGCACTGTCGGGGGTGGCATGATCGCGTTCCCGCCCGCACCGCAAGCCGTTCACGTCGTCTACGAGTCCGGCCAGGCGACGGTCCCGCCGAATGTCTATGAGGCGACGCTTGAGCTGATCCGCGTCAACTACCAGACGACGCAGCAGGTCGGACGCGGACGGCGTACCGTCGCAGATGAGCCCGAGCCCTCCGGTCCATACCTCGGATTTCACATGCCGGGCCGGGTCAAGGAGCTGCTTGCTCCAACGCGCCGCGCGCCCAGCATCGCGTAGCACAAGACCGTTCTCCTGAAGGAGGGCGCCGTGACCTATAGCTCCATCTTCGGGCCGCTGGTCGGCGTGCCGCAGGTCAGCGCTGCTGCGCTCACAATGTTGCAGACGTGGCTGCCCACCTATCTGTGGGAGATCGAGCGCGCGAACGTCCTCGTTAGAGGAACGATCCCGCACCCGCCGACGCCGGAGAGCTTTCGAGCAGATCGCGACTTTCTCGGCTGGCAGCAGGACGAGTGCCCGACCGTCATCGCGGTCGTCAACCCCACCGGAGAAACCGAACGCTCCGCTTCGGCCGGCTACAGCCAGTGGTTCGAGATCCAGATCGGCGCCGTCGTCATCGACGAAACCGAAGAGACGGCCGAGCTGATCGCCGGCTACTACGGCACCGCGATCCAGGGCGCGATCCTTCAGAACGGCAGCCTCGGCGGGATCTCGCAACGGACGGAGATGACGTCCGCGCCGAGACTCGAATTTCAGGACCCCGACGAGCGTCTCGGCCTCCAGGCGGCCGCGACCTTCGAGGTGCTCGTGCCGATGATCGTCAACGACCGCATCGGCCCGGACGCACCCACCCCGGCGCAGTCCTCGCAGTACGGCGGCGCACCTAGCGCGCCGTTCAACGACTGGCCGACGGTCAGAACACCCGGCTTGCAGGTTCAGGCCGAGCCCATCACGCAGGAGTAGAGGAGCGCTATGAGTCAATTCGGCGTCAGCGTCACAACCGATGAGCAGTTGCAGGCCGGCGCCGGAGTCCCGGTGAACACCGGAACCGCGTTCTTTGCCGGGGCATGCGACCAAGGGCCGCCGCCCTCGTCCGGCGTGAGCTACATCAAGTGCCAGTCGCTCAACGACTACATCACCGCGTTCGGTGTTCGTAGTGCTACGAGCGCGTCGCTCTATGACACTCTCGACGCGTTCTTTCAGGAGCAGGGGTCGCTTGCCTACGTCACGCGCGTCACGGACAACACCGCAACGTCCGCTGCGCTGACGCTCAACGACTCCGGTTCTAGACCGACCGTCACGATCACCGCGGCCACCCCGGGCACCGCTGGCAACGCGGTCTACATCGTCGTCACCGTTGCCTCCAGCAGATTCACGGTGACCGTGCAGGATGCGGCTGGGGATGTGCTTGAAACGCATGGTCCCTACTCGGCGACCTCGGCCCTGTTCGCCGACACAACTAGCACGCTCGTGACGTTCGCTCAGTCGACCGCGGCCGGCAACACCACGAACAACCCCGTGGCCTCCGCCGCGGCCCCGCTGACCGGTGGTGCAGACGCGAACGACCTCACGGACGCCTCCTATGTCTCCGCGCTCGCGAACTTCCCCGGCAGCCTCGGTCCCGGCACTGTCGCGATCCCCGGCAAGGCATCCTCGACGATCTGGTCCGGGCTGCTCGCGCACGCCCAGTCGACCAACCGGTTCGCTGCGCTCGATGTTGCCGATTCCTCCGTGGCCGCGACGGTCATCTCCTCGATCGGAAGCATCGGGACCGCAAGCAACGCCTCCTACGGGGCGTTCACGTCCGGGAGCTGCACCATCCCCGGCATCACGCCCGGCACGACCCGCATGGTCGCCGGCTCGGCCATATTCGCCGCGCTGCGCGCACAGGTCGCAGCGACCGGCAACGACAACCAGGCACCGG
>Ga0207664_10002450_pt1 | contig 12286 bp, 11 predicted proteins | sample LARL83metaG_FD_184349 | JGI IMG/M metagenome (GOLD analysis project Ga0207664, IMG submission 184349) | Corn, switchgrass and miscanthus rhizosphere microbial communities from Kellogg Biological Station, Michigan, USA - LAR L8-3 metaG... | ecosystem: Host-associated > Plants > Roots >...
CGACGGGGCGACGGGCCGTGTTCTTCAGAAGCTGACATTGCGTCACTCCGATCTCTACGGGGCGGCGCCTGTCGCCGCCCGGCCCGTTCAGCTTCCGCGGCGGTCCTGAAATCGCGCTGAATCAGAGACTTTCTTCAGGAGATCTTCAGCCCCGGGGCGGGAGAATGCGCTCACCGTGAACGGAGCGCTGGGACGTGTCGTCGTGGTCGAGGACGAGGCCGCTGTGCGCGATGCGGTGCTGGCCGGCCTGCGTCGGGAGGGATTTGCCGTGCAGGGGTTCGCCGACGCGGTCGATCCCGAGGCCATCCTCGCCTGCGCGCCCGACCTGGCCGTGCTCGACGTGTCGCTCCCCAGCAACAGCGGCTTCGATCTCGCGCGCACGCTGCACCTTCGCAGCGAGGTCTCGATCATCTTCCTCACCGCTCGTGACACGGTCGCCGACCGGGTGGAGGGGCTGGAGCTGGGCGCCGACGACTACGTCGTCAAGCCCTTCGCCCTCGAGGAGCTGCTGGCGCGGATCCGGGCCGTCCTGCGACGGTCCGGGCGGCTCTCGGCGGTGCTCGAGGTGGGCGACCTGCTCATCGACGAGCAGGGCGGATGGGTCAGGCGCTCGGGCAGTGAGATCCCCCTGACCGCCACGGAGCTGCGAGTGCTCGCCTTCCTGGTGCGCCACCGCGGCCAGGCGCTCTCCAAGGATCAGCTGCTGACCCAGGTGTGGGGCTATGACGCGTATGACCCCAACCTCGTCGAGGTGCACGTCAGCGCCCTGCGACGCAAGCTCGAGCGGGCCGGACCGCGGGTGATCCACACCGTGCGCGGCATCGGCTACCGGTTCGCGTCGTGAAGACCGGCTCGCTCACCCGCCGCACCGTCGTGGCCACGCTGGGGGTGCTCCTGCTCGCCCTCGGCGGCTTTGCCACCGTGATCACGCTCCGCTACCGCGATGGCCTGCGCGCGCGGGCCCGCACGCAGCTGCAGGCCGGGGCCACGGCGCTCCAGGCCTCGCCCAACGGCGTTGACGTCAAGCAGCAGATCGCGGCGCTGGCCTTGGAGGGCATCCAGGTGAGCTTCGGCGGCGGCGCGGATACCCCGCTCAAGCCCGGCGCTCCGGTCAAGGGCCCCCTCAAACCCGGACTGCTGTCAACCAAGGGCGATCTGCTCACGATCACCGCGCCCGTGGTCATCGACGGCACCCCTCGTACCGCAACGCTGGCGACCAGCGAGGCGTACGTGAACAGCGCCGTGAATCGCCTGGTCGTCATCGAGCTGCTTGCCGCGGCCGCGGTGCTGCTCGTCGCCGGTGTACTGACCGTGCTGGCCCTGCGCTCGGCGCTGGGGCCGCTGCGCCATGTCTCCGCAGTGGCCCAGCGGATCGCCTCGGGCGATCGCCGCCAGCGCCTGCTCCCGCGCCGGCGCGACACCGAGCTGGGCCGGATGGCCGCCTCGTTCGATGCGATGGTCGACTCGCTGGAGGAGGCCGTCGCTCAGGCCATCCGCTCAGAGGCCGCCATGCGGCGGTTCCTCGCTGATGCCTCCCATGAGCTGCGCACCCCGGTCGCAGCGCTCCAGGCCACCGCCGAGACCTTGCTGCGCGAGCAGCCGGGCCGGCCCCGGCGCGATCAGCTCGAGGCCGAGCTCGCGCGCGGGACCCAGCGGCTGGGCCGGCTGGTCGACGATCTCCTCAACCTGGCGCGCCTGCAGGCCAACGAGCCGCTGCGCACTCAGGAGGTTGACCTCACCCAGGTCAGCGAGTCCCTGGTCAGCGAGGCTCAGGCCCGGACGGCGGCCGACATCTCGCTGGCCCATCCGGGGCCGGCGGTGGTGATCGGGGATCCCGACGCGCTCACCCGTGCCGTGCGCAACCTGCTCGACAACGCGGTGCGGGCGGGCGACGACGACGGCCGGGTCCTGCTCGAGCTGCAGCGGTCGCCGACCCACGTCCGCGTCACGGTCTCCGACACCGGACCGGGCGTGCCCGCGAACGAACGCGAGCGCATCTTCGAGGGCTTCGTCCGCCTCAACGGCAGCTCCGGCGCCGGCACGGGCCTGGGTCTCGCCATCGTGCGGGCGATCGCCCGTCAGCACCGCGGGACGGTCACCTGCGACGAGTGCGAGACCGGCGCGCACTTCACGCTGGAGCTGCCGGCCGCCAGCACCACCGCCCGCGGCACCACCGTCAACGTCACCGCCGCGACCTAACCGAGCGACTCCACGATCTCCTCCAGCAGATCGAGCGCGTCCTGCAGGCCGTCCTCCATGCCCGACTGCACGTGGGCGTCGCGGTGCTCCTGGCGCTCGTGGTCGACGAGCAGGGTGAGCGTGGTGCGCCCGTCTGACTCGGTGAACGTCTCGGTGCTCAGCGCGCCCGCTTCCGGGAACGCCTCATAGATCTCGGTGCGGACGATCCGCTCGTTCTTGACGACCTCGCGGAACTCGCCGTGGAAGGCGACCTCGAAGTCCCCGTGGGCGATCATCGCGTAGCGCCACCGTCCGCCGACCCGCAGGTCGATCTCGGCCACGGTCACCTCGCCGCGGCATGCGCTCCACCACCGCTTGATGAACTCCGGTGTCGTCCACGCCTGGTAGACGAGATGCCGCGGAGCGTCGAACTCCCGCGTGATGAGGATCTGGGTGTCGGTGGGCAGGGTCACCACCGCGGACTGCTTAGCCGTTGCCGCCATCGTCTTCCTCCTGTTGTTTGAGTTCCGCAAGCACCGCGTCCATCCCGGCAAACCGCTCCTCCCAGCTGCGCTCGTAGGCCTTGACCCAGTCATGGATGGGCTTGAGCGCGGATCCGTGCAGGCGGTAGAGCCGCCGGCGCCCGTCGTCGCGCACGTGCACCGCGTCGACCTCGCGCAGCACCCGCAGGTGCTTTGACACCTGGGGCTGGCTCAGCCCCAGCCCGTCGACGAGCTCGGTGACGGAGCGTTCGCCTTCCGCCAGCAGATCGAGGATCCGCCGGCGCTGAGGCTCGGCTACCGCGTTGAACGCGTCGGTTGTGGTTGCTGCACGGGCCATGTCCCACATCATATTCCGATATAGGCATATGTCAAGCCGCCGGGCGGTGATGGCACCATGTCGGCATGAGCGAGCCCGGCCGCGTGGCCGTCATCACCGGAGCCGGATCGGGGATCGGGGGCGCGGTGGCGACGCGACTGCTCTGCGACGGCTGGCGCGTGGCGCTCGCCGGGCGGCGTGAGGAGTCGCTGGCCGAGACGGCGGCGGCCGGGGCGCACTCCCCGGGCGAGGCGCTGGTGGCGCCCACCGATGTCACCGACCCGGCCGCCGTCCATGCGCTCTTTGCCGGGGTGCTGGACCGGTGGGGCCGCGTCGACCTGCTGTTCAACAACGCCGGCGTGTTCGGGACCCCCGCGCCGATCGACGAGTTCGCGCTCCACCAATGGCGCGCGGTGGTGGACACCAATCTGAGCGGGTGCTTCTACTGCGCCCAGGAGGCGTTTCGCGCCATGAAGGCGCAGGCCCCGCAGGGCGGGCGCATCATCAACAACGGCTCGATCTCAGCCGCAGTGCCGCGGCCCAACGCTGTCGCCTACACGGCCACCAAGCACGCCATCACCGGCCTGACCCGCGCCGTGGCGCTGGAGGGCCGTCCCTTTCGGATCGCCTGCGGTCAGATCGACATCGGCAACGCCGCCACCGAGCTCGCCGCCCACATCGGCAAAGGCACGATCCAGGCCGACGGGAGCATCGCCGCCGAGCCGATGATGGACCTCGGCCACGCCGCCGACGCCGTCGTGCACATGGCCAATCTCCCGCTCGACGCCAACGTGCTCTTCATGACGATCATGGCGACCGCCATGCCGTTCGTCGGCCGGGGCTAGACGGTCGGAGCCTCTACTCGGCGCTCTGGTGGGCGCGGTGGATCATCTCCACCAGCCGCTCGGCCGGCCCGCCCTTGACGAGCAGGCCCGACGCGCCGGCCTGCAGCATCGCCCTGTAGGCGTCGGGACCGTCGGCGGCAGTGAGTCCCACGATGCGCGTGCCCGGCGAGCGCTCATGGATCTGGCGCGCCGCCTCGGGGCCGCCTCCGCCCGGCATGATGAAGTCGACGACGGCGACGTCGGGCCGGGTGGCGGCGGCGAGCTCGACGATCTGGGGCACGTCGGCGGCGCTCCCCACCAGCTCCAGTCGTTCGCCGCGCTTGATCATCGCCTCGATCGCCATCCGGGCCAGCGGATCGTCATCGGCGATGACGACGCGCACGATCACACCCGAGCTTTCCGGATCCCCGGCGGGGTCGGCGGCGGTCGCGGCAGTACCCGACTCCAGCTGCGTGCGTGCCGCGCCGGCGGTGAGCCGCAGGGCCTGGCGCACGGCCGGCTCCAGCTCGGCGGCAGTATCGGCATGGCCGGCCGCGGCGGCGGCGCTCAGCTCGCGGCACAGCGCGGCCACACGCGCGGCGCCGCTCTCGGCCGCGCGCTGGGCCAGGTCTGACGCGGTGCGCTCCAGCGCGGCCAGATCGCCCGCGTTGGCGCCGCGCCACAGGGTGGGCAGGACGGTGAGGGCGTCGCGGGCGAAGGCGGCGGCGCGCTCGGCGGTGGCGCTGGCCCCCAGGCCGGGCGGAGCCTCCAGCAGGGCGATGGGCGAGGCTGCGCGTGCGGCGGCCGGCTCCGGCGCGGTGCCGGGGCGGGGGATGAGCCCGAGCCGCTCGCATTCGGCCTGCAGCGTCTCGAGGCGCAGGGGCTTGGCCAGGTGATGATCCATCCCGGAGGCGAGGCACACCTCACGCGACAGCGACGTGACGGCGACCACCGGCGGGCTGTGGTCCAGGCCGTCGCGGGCGCGGATCTGACGCGCCGTGCGATACCCGTCCACGGCCTCGGTCCCGCAGTCCATGAAGATCGCGACGTAGGGCCACTCGGCCGACACCCGGACGGCATCGGTCCCGTCGGCGACGACGTCGGCCGCGATGCCCAGGTTCTTGAACAGCCGGCGGGCGGCCAGCTGACAGACCGGGTCGTCGTCGACGACGAGCACGCGCGGCTCCCACCGCCACTGGGGGTCGCGCACCGGTCCGCTGGCCGCGGCCGGCGCGGCAGGGGACACCGCCGGGGTCTCGGCGTCATCCACGGTCAAGAAACTATTAGCGCTGAAAGGGCACACATCATTACCACGTGTGTTTCCCTTTCATTCGGCGTTCGACACCGACTCTTGACCGCTCCGCGGTCGCCGCGGCGGCGCGCGCGTCGCTCAGCCGATGCCGATGGTGGTCCCACCCTGTACAGAGAGTGGCACAGGTGCGGCCTCCGCGGGAGCCGGCGTGGGCCGGACGGGGAAGTGCACGTCGACCTCGAGCCCTCCCTCCGGCCGCGCCCGGAGTGCCAGCGCGGCACCGTGGGCCTGCGCGATCGCGGCCACGATTGACAGTCCGAGCCCCAGGCCCTCGCCATGAGACGTCCGCTCGGCGGCGAGCCTCTGGAAGGGTCCGAGCAGCCGGTCCACCTGCTCCGGGGGTACCACCGGACCGGTGTTGGTGACCGTCAGCGTGGCACGCCCATTGGACCGCAGCGCGACATCCACGCGGCCGCCGCGGGTGTTGTGGCGGATGGCGTTGTCGACCAGGTTGGAGACCAGTCGCTCGATGAGCCGCGCGTCGCCGGAGATCGTGGCGGGCGCGAGCACTCGGCCGATATCCACGCCCTGGCTGGCGGCGGCGCCCTCGCGTGAGTCCAGCACCTCGCCGACGACCGAGGTCAGGTCGAACGCCTGCGCGTGGTCGACCCCGCGCTGACCCTGGGCGAGGGTGAGCAGTGCCTCGATGAGCTGCTCCTGCTGCTCTGACTCGTCGAGCACCTGCTCGCAGGTCGCCCGGAAGGTGGCCACGGTGGCGCGAGGATCGGACAGCACCATCTCCAGCAGGGCCCGGACCGCGGTGAGCGGCGTGCGCAGCTCGTGAGAGGCGTTGGCCACAAACCGGCGCTGGGCGTCGAACGCGCCCTCCAGCCGGCCCAGCAGGCCGTCGATGGTGTCGGCCAGTTGGCGCAGCTCGTCGCGGGGACCCTGCATCGCCAGGCGCTGGTTGAGGTTCTCCGCGGAGATCTCCTGGGTCGCCACGGTCATCGTGCGCAACGGGCGCAGCACCCGTCCCGCCACCACCCACCCCAGCGCGGTGGAGATGATCGCCATCAGCGCCAGGGCCAGGGCCGACTCGATGATGAGTTGGTGCAGGTCGGCGACGTGCTGGGTGTAGACGACCTCGCCCAGCGCCCTCTGGCCGGCGCGGGTGCGCAGGAGGCGCTGAATCGGGAGCGGCAGCCGCTGGCCGGCCACGGTGACCTGCGGGTTGGCGGCGAGGGTCTTCGCGGCCTGGGGCGTGAGGTTGCCCAGCTTGGCCACCTCACCGGCGTTCAACGTGGTGGGGGTGTGGAGGAGCGGCCTCGCGGTCCCGTTCGGAACAAAGCTGACCCGCGGGCCCTGCGGGAAGACCGCGGCGTGGTCGACGAGGGTGTAGGTGATGGCCAGCAGCGCGATTCCGGAGATCAGGAACAGCCCGCCGTAGAGCAGGGTCAGCCGCCACCGGACCGTGGTCTGGGGGTGCCGCGCGCGGTGGGCAAGGCGCGCCATCCCGCGCCCGACGGCGCGCGGCCCGCTCACGAGGGGTCCCCGATCCGGTAGCCGACGGGCGTCACGGTGGCGATGACCGGCGGATCGCCCAGCTTGGCCCGCAGCCGGCTGATGGTCATCCGCACCGCGTTGGTGAACGGGTCGGTGGCGTCGTCCCACGCGTGCTCCAGGATCTGCTCGGTGGAGACCACGTCGCCCTCGGCTCCCAGCAGCAGCTCGAGGACCGAGAACTCCTTGGGGCTCAGCGACAGGGGCCGCCCCGCGCGGCTCACCGTTCGCCGCGCCGAGTCCAGCTGGAGGTCGCCGTGCACCAGCGTCGGCGGCCGCACGGCCCGCGACCGGCGCGACAGGGCGCGGATGCGGGCCACCAGCTCGGCGAGATGAAACGGTTTGGGCAGGTAGTCGTCGGCGCCGATCCCCAGGCCCTCGACGCGGTCGGCGATCGTGCTGGCGGCGGTGAGCATGAGCACGCTGCCCGGCGCGCCGTTGGCCACCAGCGACCGGCACACCTCGTCGCCGTGCACGCCGGGGAGGTCTCGGTCGAGCACCACTACGTCATAGGCGGTCAGCGCGATCCGGGCAAGGGCCTCACTCCCGTCGTAGACGACGTCAACGGCCATGCCCTCCCGGCGCAGCACCGTCGCCACGGTCTCGGCAAGGCGCGCGTGGTCTTCCACCACCAGCACCCTCATCCGTAGCTCCTCACGCCGTGACCCATCCGCTTATCGTGCGCCGGCGCGGGCATGCCCCGCGCCGGCGTCTGGACTCTGAGAATGCCCCATCGCACATAACAGGCGCATAACAGCGTTACAGCCGCGTTACCGGCGGGTGCGTACAACGTCGTCGGCATGCACATGCACGCGGCGCACCGTCCGGGGGGTCACAGGCGCAGCGCTTCCGCCGTCCGGCTGGCGGGAGCGCCGGTCACCGCTGGCTGCGCGGTGGCACTGAGCGCCTGTGGCTCCTCGGGCGGGAGCGGCCAGGTCGCGGCGGGGACCGGCCCCGCCCGCGGGGGGGTGCCCGGATGATGCGTTTCCTGCGCAGCGTGGCGCGGCGCCGGCGCAGCTGGCTGGCGGCGCTCGCGCTCACGGTCACGGCGGGCGTGATCGTCGTGCTCGTGCTCGTCGCCGGCTCGCCCTCGCCGACCCCCGCAGCGGGCGCCGCCAAGGGGCCGGCCGGGGCGGCGACGGTCAAGCGGCGCAATCTCGTCTCCACCGACACCGAGGCGGGCACGCTCAGCTACGCCAACCCTCAGACCGTCTATGACCGGCTCAGCGGGACGATCACCTGGCTGCCGCGCGCGGGACAGCTGATCAAGGCAGGGGAGGCGCTCTTCCGGGTCAACGGCACGCCGGTGATCCTGATGGACGGCAGCGCGCCGGCCTACCGCACCCTGTCGTCCGCCGACAGCGCCGGCACCGACATCCTCGAGCTCAACCGCAACCTTGTCGCGCTGGGCTTCAACGCCAACGGGATCGTCGTCGACGACGTCTGGCAGCCGGCCACCACCCTCGGGGTCGAGCTGCTCCAGGAGTCCCTTGGGCAGACCGCGACGGGGAGCCTGACGCTGGGCAGGGTCGTGTTCCTTCCCGGTCCACAGCTCGTCTCCACCGTGGTGGGCACCGTCGGCAACACCGACAACGGCGGCAGCTCCGCGACGCCCGCCTCGGACACCGCCGACCCGCCGGCGCCCGAGTTCGTCGGCCTGACCACGCCGTCCACGACCACCACCACGACGAGCACGACGACCTCTTCGAGCACCACCACTCCCACCACGACCACCACGCAGCCGCCGCCCACCCACCACCACCAGCCCACGCAGGGCGCCGGCAAGACACCGTCGCTGGCCGCGTTGCTGGCCCTGCTCAAGGCCGAGAGCGCCCAGCTCAAGGCCGAGGCCGAGCAGCTCAAGGCCGAGCAGAGCCACAACGGCCAGGGCAATGGCTCAGGGGGCGGTGCGAACTCGAGCACGAACGGCGGTGGCGGTCAGAACAAGAGCGGCGGGAACAACAACGGCGGCGGCCACCACAACAGCGGCAACAACGGCGGGAACGGGAACGGCTCCAACGACGGGGGCGGCGGGAGCACCGGCGTGGAGGTCCTCCAGACGACGTCCACCCACCTCGTCGTCACCGTCGACCTCGACGCCTCGGTGCAGAGCGAGGCGAAGGTGGGGGAGCGGGTGACGGTCCAGCTCCCGGCGGGCAACACGGTGAAGGGCAAGGTGACGGCCGTCAGCGCCGTGGCGCAGAGCTCCAGCTCGGGCGACAACGGCTCGGGCAACGGAAGCGGCAGCGGCGGCGGGGGTGGCGGCGGCGGGGGTGGCAACGGCAACGGCAACGGCAACGGCTCGGGATCGTCATCGACGATTCCCGTCACGATCACCCTGTCGGGCCGCCATCGGGGCGCGGGGCTCGACGAGGCGGCGGTGAGCGTCAACTTCGCCCAGGCGCACGCCCACCACGTGCTCTCGGTCCCGGTGACGGCACTGCTCGCGGTGTCGGGCGGCAACTACGCGGTGCAGGAGGCGGCGGCGCCGCACACCATGATCCCGGTGACCGTCGGCCTGTTCGCAGCCGGGTACGTGCAGATCTCGGGTCCGGGCATCCACACCGGCCTCCAGGTCACCGACTCGCAGGGCTGAGCACGATGCTGGCGCTGGAGACGGTGGTCAAGGAGTACCCCGGCGGCGTCGCCGCGCTGCGCGGAGTGAGCGTGGACATCGGCGACCGCGACCAGGTGGCGGTCGTGGGCCCGTCGGGCTCGGGCAAGACCACGCTGCTCACCATCCTCGGAACCCTGGAGCGGCCGAGCAGCGGCGAGGTCCGGGTCGCGGGCGTCGACGTGGGCAGCGCCTCGGATCGGCGACTCGCCGGGCTGCGCGCTCACGAGATCGGATTCGTGTTCCAGAGCTTTCACCTGCAGGAGTGGATGACCGCGGTCGACAACGTCGCCACGGGCATGCTCTACACCGGCGCGCGGAGCCGCGACCGGCGCGAGGCGGCGCGCGCCGCGCTTGAGCGCGTCGGGCTCGGCCACCGTCTCGATCACCGTCCCGGCCAGCTCTCGGGCGGCGAGCGCCAGCGCGTGGCCATCGCCCGCGCCCTGGCCAAGCGGCCGGTCATCATGCTCGCCGACGAGCCGACGGGCAACCTGGACTCCAAGTCCGGCGCCGAGGTGGTGGCGCTCCTGCACGACCTGGCCTCCGACGGCGCGACGCTCGTGCTCATCACTCACGATCCCGGCATCGCCGCCACCTTCGAGCGGCGCATCCAGATGCGGGACGGCGAGATCGTCTCCGACGAGCGGCGATGACCAGCCTCGCCGCACCCTCGCCGGCACCGCCGCCACGGGCTCGGTCGGGGCTGCAGCCGGCCCGGCTGCCACCGCGCGAGCTGTTCGGCGCGGCGCTGCAGGGACTGCGCACGCGCCGGCTGCGGGCGGCGCTGTCGGCGCTGGGGATCGCCATCGGGATCGGGGCGATGGTCGCGGTCGTCGGCGTGTCGGCCTCCAGCCAGGCCCAGCTGCTGGCCGAGATCGACGCGCTGGGCACCAACCTGCTCACCGTCACCCCCGGCACGACCTTCTCGGGCAACAACGAGATCCTGCCGTCCAGCTCGGTGCCGATGGTGGCCGGCATGCACAACGTCGACAGCGACGTCGCCGTCTATCAGGTGTCGGGCGCGACCGTCCTGCGCACGCCCTACGTCCCCGCGCAGGAGACCGGCGGGATCGGCGTCGACGCCGCCGGGGGGAACCTGCCTCAGGTGCTGGGGGTGTCACTGGCGGCGGGCCACTTCCTCGACGCGGTGAGCGCGCGCTACCCGGAGGTGGTGCTCGGCGCCCAGGCCGCCAGCGTGCTGCAGATCGAGACGATCGGCGGCCACGTCGAGGTCTACCTGGGCAACACCTGGTTCAACGTCGTGGGGATCCTCAAGCCGGTGCTGCTGGATTCCAGCCTGGACTCCAACGCCTTCATCTCGCTGCCCGTCGCCGAGCGTCTCTTCCACGTACAGCCCAACCCCTCGGAGATCTACCTGCGCGCCAACGTCAACCACGTCCCCGCCGTGGCCGGCCTGGTGGCGCCGACCGCCGACCCTCAGAACGCCTCGGGCGTCGACGTCAGCCGTCCCTCCGACGCGCTCGAGGCCCGGGCCGCCGCCAAGGGCCAGTTCACCACCCTGCTCCTGGGCCTGGGTGCGGTGGCGCTGCTCGTCGGCGCCATCGGCATCGCCAACATCATGGTCATCTCGGTGCTCGAGCGCCGTGGCGAGATCGGCCTGCGCCGGGCGCTGGGCGCCACCCGCCGCCACGTCAGTCTCCAGTTCCTCACCGAGTCGGCGCTCCTGGCGGCGCTGGGCAGCCTCGTCGGCCTCGGCCTCGGGGCCGGGGCCACCGAGATCTACTCCATCGCGCAGAAGGAGCCGTTCGTCGTGCCCCTGTACGCGTTGGTGGCGGCCCCGGCGTCGGGGCTGATCATCGGGGCGCTGGCCGGGCTGTACCCGGCGGGCAAGGCCGCGCGCTTGAGTCCGACGGAGGCCCTGCGCGTCTAGGTCGTCCGCCGGCGTTTGAGCGGGCACGGGCGAACGTCAACGGCGGCCACGAAGGCGGTGGATACGAACGTCCGCGGCGACGTGGATGGTGAATCCTGGCCGTGAGCCCGGATTAACCATCCACGTCACGACTCTGATGGCAAATCGGGTCGCTATGAACCGGATCGCCATCAGAGTCGGCCAAGCCGGCCGCCCCGCCCGAACCCACCCCCTTCCCCAGTTGCAGTTCGACATCGGGCCAACGCCCCATACCCCAGGCGCAGCGAACCCCGGCACCACTCCGCACCCCAAAGCAAAGGGCCCGCCGCCCAACGTCCGTGCTGACGACGGGCCCCCGTGAACTCAGTTACTCGGCACCCCACCAGCCGGCGGCGCAGGCTGCGCCGTCGTATACGGGGTGATCGCACTGCCCGCCGCGGGCGTGGTCGTCAGCGGCCCGCCGAAGAGCACGATCTTGCCGTCCTGGATCTTGCCCATCTCGGCCCCGCCGAACCCGCCGTGCTGCGACCCGCCGTAGCGGTAGGGGACCAGCCCCGGGCCGGTCCACTTGCCGCCTTGCGAATCGATCGCCTTGACCAGGTCCTGCCGGGTGAGGTTCTTGCCGGCGGCCTTGAGCGCCTGGACCAGCGTGTAGGCGTTGGCCATGCCGTACTCGACGTTGCCGTCAAACGGCGCCTTGGCGTCGTATTGCGCGTGGATCTTCTGGAACAGCTGGATCCACGGGTTGGACGTGTCAGTGTTGGACGGGAGGTAGCCGTCGGTGATGGCGCCCTCGATGAGGCCGGTGCCTGACACCTTGCCCTTGGACACCGCCTTGAGCAGGCCGCCCACCGTGGTGGGATCGATGCCGACGTTGGACACCACGAGCTGTGGCTTGTAGCCCAGCGTGAACGAGGTCAGCTGAGCGATGGCGGTGTAGATGGGGACCGTGAAGTCCACCATCACCTTGGCGCCCGAGGACTTGATCGCGGTGACCTGCGAGGCCAGCGTGGTGGTCCCCGACTGGTAGGGCTGCTTGGAGACGATCGAGCTGGCCGGGAGCTCGTCCTCGATGCCCTGCAGGCCGCCCTTGCCGAAGTCGTCGTCCTGGTAGAGGACGCCGACCTTGTCGTTGGCGAAGTGCTGTTTGAGGTACTGGCCCAGGATCT
>Ga0207664_10002451_pt1 | contig 12285 bp, 9 predicted proteins | sample LARL83metaG_FD_184349 | JGI IMG/M metagenome (GOLD analysis project Ga0207664, IMG submission 184349) | Corn, switchgrass and miscanthus rhizosphere microbial communities from Kellogg Biological Station, Michigan, USA - LAR L8-3 metaG... | ecosystem: Host-associated > Plants > Roots >...
CGGCGACCTTGAACGGAAGGTTTTCCGCGGGCATGTCCGCTCCTGTCCTGGTTGGGCTGTCAGGCGGCGATGGGTTGGGCGACAGTCCGACGGTAGGCGATAGCGGCCGGGACCGCACGCGATGGCGGCCGTTCTTGACACAAGAATGTTAGATTTGGCTTCATGCGGATCTCGGAGGCGGCCGGGCGGCTCGGCACGTCGGCCCGGATGCTCCGGTACCGGGACATGCTCGGCCTGCTGCCGCCGGTGCGCGAAGCTGCCCCGGGCAGGAGGCGGGCTGGTCTGGCCCCGGCCGAGGGCCGGGCTCTTGGCGGCCGGCCCCGGAGCCACCGGCGGTTCGCCGATGACGACCTGGCCGCGGTCGCGCACGCCCTGCGGATCGAGCAGCGCTACGACATCAGTCCCGCCGCGCTGGCTTTTGGCTTGAAGGTCCTCACCGAGCCGGGTGCCCGTGCGGAAGTGGCCGAGCTGGGCCGTCGTATCGGGAGAATCCCCCCGCCGCCTGCCCGGGCACTTGACTTCGAGCAGCAGCGGGCGCTGCGGCTGCTGCGGCTGCCGCCCGGCGGCACGCCCCGCACGCGGCGGGACTGAGCTCAGCCGGGCGCCTGCCTGGCCTCCCACTCGCGGCGCAGGATGCCGTAGATCACCTCGTCGGTCCACTCGTCCTTGACGAACTCGTTCTCCACCAGGTGCGCTTCGCGGCGCAGGCCGGCCCGCTCCAGGACCCGCGCCGAGGCGACGTTGCGTGCGTCAAGGCGCCCGGCGATCCGGTGCAGGTCCAGGCCGTCGAATCCGAGCCGGAGCAGCGCACCGACGGCCTCGGTGGCCAGGCCGCGGCCGTGGTAGGCGGGATTGAACACATAGCCGATCTCGCCTTGCCGGTGCTCCTGGCTGTGCCAGAACAGCATGCAGTCACCCACGAGTTCGCCGGTCTGCGCCAGTTCGGCCACCAGGGTGAGCGCCTGGCCCGCCTCGGTCAGCGTGCCCTGGCCGGCCCGCTCCATGACCAGGGTCTTGACCTCGGACCGGGTCCGCGGCTCGGTGTAGAGGTACCGGTGGACCTCAGCAAGCCGCTGGTAGGCGTACAGCGCGTCGACGTCGCCGTGGGCGTACGGCCGCAGCAGCAGCCGTTCGGTGCGGATCGGGTACTCGGGTTCGAACATGCCTTCCCTTCCAGGCCGGGCACCGCCAGTGTGCCAGGCGCCTGCCAGGGCCAGCGCGTCAGTTTCAGCCGGGCGCCTGGACCGGGGCCGCCCCGGGCCCGGCAGGCGGGACCGTCACCGGCGCGGCCTGCGGCGGACGGCGCGGATCGCCGGGTCGGTCGCGTCCGCGCGGGACGCGCGGTACAGGTCGGGCTCCAGGTAGATCACCTTGGCGATCGGGACGGCGGCCCTGACCCGGCGTTCCGCGGCGTCGATCCCGGCCACGACCTGCTCCGCCCGGTCGTGGGGCCGCACGGCTATCTTCGCGGTCACGAGCAGCGTCTCGGGGCCCAGGTGCAAGGTGCGCAGGTGGATGACGCACTCCACCTCCGGCCCCGCCTCCAGTGCCGTGACGATGTCACGCTCGACCTCCACGCCCGCGGACTCGCCGATCAGCAGGCTCTTCATCTCCACGGCCAGGATCGCCGCGACGCAGCCGAGCAGCACGCCGATCGCCAGCGACCCGGCCCCGTCCCAGGCCTCGTCGCCGGTGATCACCGTGAGCGCCACGCCCGCCGTGGCCAGCAGCAGCCCGGCCAGCGCGGCCATGTCCTCCAGCAGGATCGCCGGCAGTTCGGGGGCCTTGGCGCGGCGGATGAACGCCAGCCAGCTGCCCCCGTCGCGCTGCTCCCTCGATTCGCGCACCGCCGTGCGCAGCGACAGGCTCTCCATCCCGACGGCGAGCGCCAGGACGACGAACGCGACGATCGGATCGCTGATCGGCGCGGGGTGGGTGATCTTGTGAACGCCCTCGTAGATGGAGAACAGGGCGCCCACGGTGAACAGCACCACCGCCACCACGAACGCGTAGAAGTAGCGTTCCCTGCCGAACCCGAACGGGTGTTCCTCGGTCCGGTCGCGGTTGGCCCGGTTCCGGCCGCGCAGCAGCAGAAGCTGGTTCCCGCTGTCGGCGACCGAGTGCACCCCCTCGGCGAGCATCGACGCGGAGCCGGTGATGAAGAACGCCACGAACTTCGTGACCGCGATCCCCAGGTTGGCGGCGAGCGCCGCGACGACGGCGGTCAGGCCGGCCGAGCGCCCGGACGCGGTCTCAGGTGCGTTCGGCGCCGGCTCCGCGCGCGCCGGCTCCGCACGTGCCGGCGGCGCCGGCTCGGGCGCGGGCCGCGCGGACGCCGCGGGCCGTCCCCCGGCCTTGTCGGGCGATCTCTGCCCGGAGTCAGCGGTGATGTCCGGTTCCCTCCTAGGCGATCCGGGCCTTCAGCTCCTGGATCGCCGCGATCGGCGTTGGGTCGACGCCGATCGCGATCGCGAGATACACGGCGGCGTAGTCGATCAGCTGCACGAGGCTGGCGAGCCGCTCCAGCGGGAGGTCACCGGACGCGGCCAGTTCGGTCACCTCGATACCACGGTCGGCCGCGATCCGCGCGGACTCCTCCCGCCGCCTGGCCACCTGCGGATGCTCCTGGGTGTCCCGCAGCAGGATCAGCCGCAGCGGCACCGGCGGCGGCCCGGCCGGGCCCGCCGGGCCCAGGTCCGCCGGGCCCAGGTCCGCCGCGTGCGGCCCGGCCGCGAACGGCCCGTCGAACGTGACCACCTGGTTGTGGTTGGCCTCGGGCAGCACGCCTGCGATCGCCGGGTAGTTGGCGTTCTCATTCAGCTGGCAGGCGAACCGGGCGGCGGCCACCCCGGTGAGCGGGGAGGTGCCCCAGATCATCGGCAGCGAGCCGGACAGCTCGAGCGCGAGCGTCTTGGCCGGGTTGACGAAGGCCTCGCTGTCCGGCCGGCACAGGTGCGCCACCCGTTCCAGCTCCGCGGCGGCCGCCTCGTAGGCCTCCCCGGGCATGTCAAGCACGCCGAGCCGGCCGGCGGCCACGACCAGCGGCACCGACAGGCCCCACAGCATGGACCGCGGCATGCCCGACGCCCTGACCCCGATGAACGGAGCGCTGGCCTGCTCGGCCAGCCGGGCGAGCGGCGAGCCCTGGCTGCCCACGCCGAGCAGCCGGCAGCCACGGCGCACGGCTTCCTCCGCGGCCGACAGCGTCTCCTCGGTGGCGCCCGAGCAGGAGACCGCGACCACCAGGTCGGCGGCACCCACCCAGCCGGGCAGCCGGTAGTCGTGCACGGTGGTCACCTGGACCGGGCAGCCCGGGCCGGCGACGGCCGCGAGCACCTCCCCGGCGACTCCGGAGCCGCCCATCCCGGTGACCACGATGGCACGCGGGCGCCCGCCCGCCGTGAGGCCGTCGAGGCTGGCTTCGGCCGCCACACGCGCCGCCTCGCGCACCTGGGCCGCCGACGAGGCGACCTGCCTGAGCATGCCGGACGGGTCGGCCGTCTCCAGCAGTGCCACGTCGTCGAGGCGCTCGGCTGCCGCCAGGGTCACCCCGAATCCCCCCCGGCTCCCCCGGCCTTCGGCTGGCCGGGGCGGCGCGCCTCGTCCACGAGCAGCACGGGGATGTCGTCACGCACCGGGTAGGCGAGCGCGCATTCGGGGTTGGTGCATACCAGCTCGCTGGCCGCGTCGTCCTCGCGGAGCGGGGCGTGGCAGGCCGGGCAGGCCAGGATCTCAAGCAGCCAGTCGTCTATCTTCACGGCGTCTCCTCCTGCTGGCGGCGCGGGTCAGCCGCCACGCACAATACGCAGAACCTCGTCACGTATGGCGGCGAGGGTCGGCTCGTCGGATGCTTCCACGTTCAGCCGCAGCAGCGGCTCGGTGTTCGACGGGCGGACGTTGAACCACCAGTCCTGGCAGGTCACGGTCAGTCCGTCCAGGTCGTCCATGCTGACGCCGGGCCGGCCGGCGAAGGCCCGCCGCACCGCCGCGGTCGCCGCCCGCTGGTCGGCGACCTCGCTGTTGATCTCGCCGGACGCGACATATCGGCCGTAGCTGGCCAGCAACTGCGACAGCGGCGCGTCCTGCCCGCCCAGCGCGGCGAGCACGTGCAGGGCGGCGAGCATGCCCGAGTCGGCGAACCAGAAGTCGCGGAAGTAGAAGTGCCCGGAGTGCTCGCCGCCGAACACCGCGCCGGCCTCGGCCATCCGCGCCTTGATGAACGAGTGCCCCACCCGGGTGCGCACCGGCCGGCCGCCGTGGGAGGTGATGATCTCCGGCACCGCCCGGGAGGTGATCAGGTTGTGGATGATCGCCGCCCCGGGCTCGCGGGCCAGTTCCCTGGTCGCGATCAGCGCGGTGAGGACGGACGGCGAGACGATCTGCGCCCGCTCGTCCACGACGAAGCAGCGGTCCGCGTCGCCGTCGAAGGCCAGGCCCAGGTCCGCGCCGTGTTCCAGCACGGCCCGCTGCAGGTCGACGAGGTTCGCCGGGTCGATCGGGTTGGCCTCGTGGTTGGGGAACGTGCCGTCCAGTTCGAAGTACAGCGGCACCACCGTGACCGGGAGCCCGGCGAAGACCTCGGGGACGGTGTGGCCGGCCATGCCGTTGCCAGCGTCGGCCACCACCTTCAGCGGCCGGATGCCGGACAGGTCGACCAGCGACCTCAGGAAGCTCGCGTATCCGGGCAGCAGGTCCTGGCCGGTGATGGTGCCGGTGCGCCCCGGCTGGGCGGGCGTGCCGCGCTCGGCCGCGTCCCGCAGTTCGGCGAGCCCGGTGTCCTCCCCGATCGGCCTCGCGCCGCTGCGGCACAGTTTGATCCCGTTGTACTTGGGAGGATTGTGGCTCGCCGTGATCATGGCCCCGGGGATGCCCAGGCTGCCGCTGGCGTAGTACAGCATGTCGGAGGAGCCGAGCCCGCCCGCGACCACATCCGCGCCCTGGCTGGCCACCCCGCGGCCGAACGCCTCCGCCAGCAACGGCGAGGAGGTGCGCATGTCGTGCATGATCACGACGGACGGCGCCCCGGTCAGCCCGGCGAAGCCGGCGCCGATCGCTGCTGCGACGGTCTCGTCCAGCTCGTCGGGGACGACCCCCCTGATGTCGTAGGGCTTGAAGATCTTCGAATACTGGCCCACGATGGCCCTTGCCTCCCGTGTCAGCCCGAGGGCACGTCATTGCGCCGGCACCACGGCAGCAACCCGCGATGCACGGAACCCGAGCCTACCGGCCGGGCCTGGCGCCAGGCCCGGTTCGGCTCAGCGCCTGCCTGGCTCGTTCGGGGAGGAACGGAGGACGCGCAGATGGCCACGCCGGCCCACCTCGACGCCCTGCCCCACCGGCTCGGTGGCGCTGCCGGCGGGCGCGGCCTCCCTGACCGCGTTGGCCAGCGCCTCCAGGTCGTCGGGCGGCGGCGGCAGCGGCGGCTCCTCCGCGTGCACGGGAAGCCGGACCACGTCCCAGCCGAGCGGGGCGGTCAGCCTGCCCGCATGCCCTTCGCACAGGTCATAGCAGTGCGGTTCGGTGTAGGCGGCCAGCGGCCCGACGACGGCGGTGGAATCGCGGTAGACGTACGTCAGCGTGTAGACCGCGTCCTGCTTGCATCCCGGCCTGGAACACCGACGCGCCATCAGCCAGCCTCACTCACGGAACCCGGCGGCGCGGCTCCGGCTGAGGGCTGGACCGCGCACATACTCACAAGGGCAGACCGTACCGATATGCGCCAGCTAACGCCACCACCGCCACCACTCGGTGTGATCGTGTCTTGCGCTCGGAGTGGAAAGGCGCCGGTAGCGGCGGTGCATTCGAAAGTTCACTGGCAAGCTGCAATACGCACGACCGCCCAGGCCGGATACCCTCGGGAGCTGTGCAAACCACCGGCGAGGGCCGCCCACAGCGCGCGGCCCGCATCAGGCGGCGGGACCGGCACGGGCGTGGAGTGCGCGGGGTGCTTGTGCCGCCGGACGTACCGCTGCACCGGACCCGCGCGGAGCGGTTCGACGACCTCGTGCTGCAGGCCGTGGCCCGGCTGGAGCCGCAGTGGGAGGCGCACCTGTCGGGCATCGAGTTCGCGGTCGAGGAGATACCGCCCGCCGACTCCCCGGTCAACGGGCCGCGCGGGCCGGTGCCACTGTCCCGGCTGGAGCTGGGCACCGCCTCGGCCGGGCCGGGCGGCCAAGGCTCATGGCCGGCCGACCCGGGCCCGCCGGAACCGGAGGACGACGAGGCCGGGCCGCAGCCACCGCGCATCGTGGTGTACCGGCGGCCGCTGATGGCCCGGGCGGACGGCGAGGATGAACTCGGCGAACTGGTCTTCGACGTGGTGGTGGAGGAGTTCGCGCGGATACTGGGCATCGACCCGGCGGACGTGGATCCCGGCTACGCGGGCGGCGAGTGACTTTCCCCGGCGCGGGGTTACCGTCCGGGGGTGACCAGCTCGTCCTGCACGCCCGGGAGCGGCACCACGGTCAGCGCGCTGGACACCGGCAGGATCGACTGCAGCGCCCCGCCCCGTCCGCTGCTCATGACGACGCGCCCGGCGTAGAGCGGGCCCGATCCCGGCAGCGGCGTCACGATCACCGCGAAGGCCGACCCGCGGTGCGTCCCCGGGGGCACCGCGAGCTGCTGCAGCAGGCTGTGGTGTGCCTGGACGAGTACGGTCTTGCCCGGTGCCGCAGGCCCCTGGCCGCCGCCCGCGCCGACCTCGGTGATCCGCACCCTGGCGGCACGCCATGGCGCCGACAGCACCAGCGACGACGCCGCTCCGCCGCTGCTCACGTTCGTGGCGACCACGCCCTGCTCGGCCAGCGGGGGCGCGGCGCCGGTGAAGGCGCCGGGCGTTCCCCGCTGGCCGCCCGGCGTCAGCAGCGACGCGGTGACCGGGACAGTGGACGAGATCTCGAGCGCACCGTAGATCGCCGACAGCGAGGACAGCGAGAGCTGGGCCACCGAGCCGCCGGGGATGTCCAGGCCGCCGCCGCCCGTGGGGTGGTAGGAGCCCTTGCTGGTGACGGCGCTCAGGGTGATGTGCGCGTCCTGGGTGCCGGGCACGGCGATGAACAACTGCCGGGTGCCCGCCGTGGGGGGCATGCCGGGGATGACCACCCGGGTCCCCGGCGTCGCGGATGCGGGCAGCCAGGCCCCGCCGTGCGCGGCGCCCTTGGTTTCCTCGACCGCCGCCACGACCTGCCCGACGCTGGTGCGGACGTTCAGCGCGATCATCCGCGTACCGTGCAGCATCTTCTCCAGGGACTGGGTGACCATGGTGTGCGGCGCCACGGCCACGCCCGTGTCGGTGCTGCCCTGCAGCGGCCCGGCATCGGTGTAGGCCTGAACATCGACGTCCGCGGGCTGGGCGCCCACGTTCATCAGGAAGAGCTGGATGTGGCTGACCAGGAAGGCGCCCGGGCCGGCGAACCAGAAGTCGGTGCCCGGGCCGTCGCAGCGCGCGGAGACCCTCCCGCCGGGCAGGACCTGCTCGGCCTCAAGTCCCCTGGCCATCGCCCCGCTGGCCTGGATGACTACGCCGCCGGGCGCGGGAACGGTGGCCACGGACTGACTGGCCGGCGTCGGGGACGGGGATGGCGAGCTTGAGGGAGACGGCGTCTTGCTGTGCGTGGTCTTGCCGTGGGCCGTCTTGCCGGGCGCGGTCTTGCCGTGCGTGGCTGCCTGGGCGGCACGCACACCGGTCACCGTGAGGGCGCCGGGCTGGGTGACGCTGGCCAGCGGGGCGCCGGTATTCACGCCGATCCGGTTCACCACCGCGCGGCCGGCTCCCGCCGTGCCCGGGCCCGCGATGAGCGCGACCTGAGAAGCAGGCGCCCCGGCCAGGCCCGGGGCCGGGCAGGCGCGCACGGCGGTGTCGACCGGCGCGCTCTGCAGCCGCGGCTGCGGCGCGGCCGCGGCGACGGTCACGGTGTGCCTCCATACGGCCAGCCCCGCTGCCGCGGCGACGGCCACGACCAGCACCACGAGCGAGATGGCCCGGTTCGCTGTCGCGCTCCTCACCAGTCAGCTTCTCCCTGGTCGTCGCCTGGCCCGCGGTCCTGGTCCGCATCGTCCCACTGGCTGCGCCGCGGCACCCGCGGCGGCAGCGGCGGCAGCGGCGAGAGCAGCGCGTCGTCATCGCTGGCCGGGCCGCCGCGGCCGGGCTGCTGGGCCGGCCCGGTGCCGCCTGGCCCGGAAGTGCCTGGCCCGGAAGTGCCTGGCCGGAAGGCCCGGGCGTGGCTGGGCGACCGGCCACGCCGGCCTCTGCCGCGCTCGGGCGCCTGGCCGGCCCCACCGCTTGCGGGGCCGCCTCCGTAGTCGCCGCTGTCGTGGCCGCCGCCCTGCGACCCGCTCCCCTGATAGGAGCCGGCGGGGTAAGGGCCGCTCGAATGCGCACCGCCGGGACCGCCCGCGCCGGACCGGCTGCCTTGGTAGGAACCGCTCGGGTAGGGACCGCTCGGATGCGCCGCGTCGTCGTAACTTCCGCCGCCGCCCGTCGGCCGGCTGCCCTGATACGGCCCGGTTGGCAATGGGCCGCTCGGGTGGCTCACGTCGTCGTAACCGCCGCCAGGACCGCTGCCCGCAGACCGGCCACCGCCCTGGTAGGAGCCGCTCGGGTGGCTCACGCCGGGGTCGCCGCCCCCGGGCCGGCCACCCCGGTGCGCGCCGGTGGGATAAGGACCGCTCGGATGACCCGCGGCGTCAGAGCCCCCGCCACGAGCGCCGTCTCCAGACCGGTCACCCTGATCCGCGCCGGTCGGGTAGGGGCCGCCCGACTGACCCACACGGGGGTCGCGGCCCGCGGGCCGGCCACCGCCATGGGTGCCGGTGGGATAAGGACCGCTCGGATGACCCGCGGCGTCATAGCCCTCGTCCGGAGCGCCACCCACGGAGCGGCCGCCCTGGTAGGAGCCGGTGGGGTACGGGCCGGTTGAGTGACCGTCGCCCCGGCGGCCGCCTGTCGGGCGGCCGATGCTGTGGGATGGGCCGCCGCCACGGGCGGCTGGCTGTGCGGGCACTCCCGGGGCGTCCGGGGCTTCCGCGGCTGAGCCGCGCCCGAAACGGCCGAACCGGCCGGTCCGGTCCTGGCCCGAGGCGCCGCGCCGGATGGGCAGGGCGAAGCGTTCCCGGGCCTCGCGATCGGCCTGCGGCTCGTCGCCGGGCCCACCGCCCGGGGCGGCCTGCGGGGTGCCCCGGCCACCGAAGGCGCGGCGTCCCCGGGGAGTCTCCCCCTGGGCGCCCGGAAGCCCTTGATCGCGCCGTGCGCGGCGGGGCCCGATGCCGCGCCCGCGCGGGGCGTCCTGGCCGCCGCGGGGTGGCGGTTCGGTGTCGTAGCCCGGCCCAGCCGTATCGCGCCCGGCTCCGGCCGCGTATCCGGGCCCGCCGGGGTGGCCCTGCCCGGCGTCGCGGCCCGGGCCGGCCGTGGGCGTCGCGTAGTCCTGCGGCGCCCCGCCAAGACCGGCCTGGTCTTGCCCGGCGCGATGGCTGTGCCGCTCGGTAGTGCCACCGTTGGGCGCGCGGTAGGCGACGGTTTCGCTCGTCTGGTCCGCCGCGCGGCGGCCCCGGCCCGCGGGGGCGGGCTGCTCAGGCACCAGCGAGCCCGGGTAGGCCCCGCCACCGGGAAGGGAGGCTTCGCCGGGGAAGGAGTCGCTTCCCGGATAAGACGCGCCGCCCTGCTGCGTCTCCTCGCCGAAGGAGGGGCCCTCCGCACCGGGCGGCCCGTCCCCCCGCGGCCACCCCGCCCGGCCGCCCGCGGGTACGGCAGCCGCGCGCCGCGCGGATGATCTGGCCGGCATGGCGGGGCGGGGCACCTCCGTGCCCGGTGGCAACTGCGGCTCGGCCTCGCCGCGGCGCGGCGCGCGCCGGCGCCTGGACCGTTCCTCAGGCTCCCTGCCGTGGCCCGCGCGGCGGCGGCCGGGCTCCTGCGCGCCGAACGCCTTGCCGTCCTCGGCCGCTTCCTCCCGCTCGGCTTCGGCGGCGGTCCGGGTGCCGGGCAGGCCGAGGCCGATCACCACGAGCACGGCCAGGCCCTCCAGCGCCACCAGTGCCGTGCGGCCGAGACTACTGTGGCTCACCGACAGCGAACCGCCGCCGGCCGGCAACCGGAAGCCCTGCGCCCAGCCGTTCACCGGCGCCGCCAGGGGCGTGAGCGGATGACCGTTCAGGGTCGCGTTCCAGGCCCCGGCCGGCTCGGCAAGCATGAGCGTGCCGCCGGCCGAGGGGGCCCGCGCGGCGGTGACGCTGACCTTCCCCGAGGCAACCGGCACCACGGTGCCGCCGCTCCCGGTCACCGTGACTCGCGCGGTGGTGCCCACGACCCGCCAGAGCTGGAAGTCCAGGGTGGCGCTCACCGGCCGCAGGCCGGGCACATCGTCAAGCAGCCGGGCCAGGCCGGTGTTGACCGGGGCGGGCAGCAGGACGTAGCCGATGCCGAACCCGGCCAGGGCGCGCCCCTGGTCGGTGACGGCGCTGCCCGAGGGTGCGGTGAGGGTGGCCACGGCCTTGCTGAGGGCCCGCTCGGCCGCAGTGGGCATGGCCAGTTCCTGGGAGCCGATCAGCGGGTCGCCGTCGCGGAGCACCAGATAGCTCACGCGGCCGTGCGGCGCCGCCTGGAGCACCAGGGTGCGCTGCCGCTCCCCGGTGTCCGAGGACACCGCCACGAACTCCGGCAGCAGCGTCCCGGCCGCCGGGCGCACCGGGCCGGTCACCCCCGAGGTGACCCAGTGGGCCGCGGCGAGCGCGGGTGCGGAACAAGCCACGGCACCGAGCGTGATCACGGCCAGCCCGGCCGGGCTGCGCCACCGGCCCGCACGCAGCAGGCCAGGGACCTCGTCACCGGCGGCCACCACGGCGAGCAGCAGGCCCGCACCGGCGATGGCGAGCGCCGGGCCGGGCCAGGCACGGACCGCAGCGGTGCTGCCCGCCTCGCTGATCGCTACCCGGCTCACCGCCGCGGCGGTGATCAACCCGGTCACGCCGACCGCCCAGCCAGCCAGCACCATGCGCCGGCGGCTACTGACCACGACGGCGACGGTGGCCGCGAGGACCAGGCCCGCGGTCACCCAGTACGGCGGCAGCCCGGGGCCGCCCGGGGACAGCAACAGCACGGAGCGCGGGGCGAGGCTGGCGCTGGCCAGCCCGGGCCGGGCCAGCCCGGCCTCAAGGAGGACCCTTGCCGGGTGCGTGGCAATGTCCAGGGTCCACGGCAGCAGCAGCAACAGCGGGATGACCACGACGATGACTGCGTCAAGCGCCCGGTCGCGGCGGCGCAGCGCGATCACGCCGACGGCCATGACCACGGCGGCGATCAGCCAGAACAGTGGCACGAACGCGGCCACCACCGCGGTGAGCAGCCCCGCGGCCCAGGCGGCCCGCCGGGCCCGGCGGCGCGGGGCGGTGAAGATCCGGCCCACCAGCACCCCGGCCGGCGGCAGCAGCACGAGCAGGACGGCCGTGCCGAGCCTGCCCGCCGCCACGGCGCCCATCCCCACCGGCAGCAGCGCGTACGCAACTGCCCCGACGACACGGGCCGGCACGTACGAGGTCACTCGGCGGGTGGCGAGAAAGGCCGTGGCACCCGCGAGCGGCACGCAGCCGAGCAGGATCACGTCCACCGCCAGCCACGGCTTGCCGCCAAGCACGGTTGCCAGGATGGCGAGCAGCGCGACGTACGGCGGCGCGTTCGCGCTGGTCCCGATGCTCACCGGGTGGAAGCCCTGGAGGTACTCCTGCCACAGGGCCGAGACGCCGCCCCAGGCGGGGACGAGCGCACCGCCGCCGAGCGGGGTGGAGCCGAGCAGCGACCGCTCCGCGGCCAGGGCGACCGCGGTGAGGATCAGGAACAGCAGTACCCCGGGGCTGGTCAGCAGGCGCTGCGCCAGGCCGGTGTCGACCAGCAGCGAGTCGTCGTCGGAAGGGTCCTCGGTCGCGTGATGGGTGCCCACGGTGTCGACGGGCAGCGTCTTGGACAGGGTGCGCGTTGCGTGCTCCGCGAGCATCCGGAACGACCGGCCGGGCGGCAGTTCCGCGCCCAGCCGGGCGAAGGCCTGCTGGCGGCCCCTGGCCCGGATCCGCCGGGCGGCCATCAGCCGCAGCGGGTGGGCGGCCACCGAGGTGTAGGCGGCCAGTTCGTCCATGGCTGCCGAGGGCCGCTTGGCCAGCAGGAAGAAGACCGTTCGCAGGGCAGAGAGCACCAGGTTGCCCGCCAGGGCGGACAGCATGGGCCTGGCCGGCAAGTTGCCGGTCAGCACGAGCAGCGCGTTGCGGCGGTCCTGACGCCGGCGGTGCTGGGCCGCCGGGGCG
>Ga0207664_10002453_pt1 | contig 12273 bp, 9 predicted proteins | sample LARL83metaG_FD_184349 | JGI IMG/M metagenome (GOLD analysis project Ga0207664, IMG submission 184349) | Corn, switchgrass and miscanthus rhizosphere microbial communities from Kellogg Biological Station, Michigan, USA - LAR L8-3 metaG... | ecosystem: Host-associated > Plants > Roots >...
GCCGAGATCGACAGTCTCAGGGTAGTGCGTGAGAATCTCGCTGCCGATACGATCCTTGAGCGGCGTGATGATCTTGCCGCGGGCGGTGTAATCTTCAGGGTTGGCGGTGAAACAGAGCTGCACGTCGAGCGGCAGACGGACGGGATAACCCTTGATCTGGACGTCGCCTTCCTGCATCACGTTGAACAGACCCACCTGCACCTTGCCCGCGAGGTCCGGGAGCTCGTTCAGCGCGAAGATGCCGCGGTTCGCTCGGGGCAGCATACCGTAATGGATCGTGAGCTCGTCCGAGAGCAGATGACCCCCACGTGCGGCCTTGATCGGGTCGAGATCGCCGATCAGATCCGCAATGGTTACGTCGGGCGTCGCGAGCTTCTCGACGTAACGATTCTCACGACCTACCCAGCTGATCGGCGTGTCGTCGCCGCCTTCCCCGAGCAGATTGCGAGCAAACTTGGAGATCGGTGCGAACGGATTGTCGTTGACCTCGCTGCCGGCAACGATTGGGATGGCATCATCGAGGAGCGTCGTGAGCGCGCGCAGAATTCGTGATTTTGCCTGACCGCGCAAGCCGAGCAAAATGAAGTTGTGACGCGATAGAACCGCGTTCACGATCTGCGGCATCACCGTTTCCTCGTAGCCGATCACGCCGGCGAACAGCGGCCCGCCGTTGCAGAGCCGCGCGAGGAGGTTCTGGCGCATTTCGTCCTTCACGGAACGAAGCGCGCGCTCGGGTACACCGTACGGTGAGCGCTTCAGGGCCCCCAGAGTCTCCGGAAACGACGACACGGCGTTCTCCTAAGTCGGATGAAATTGCCTCTTCGTCAATGAAGCGATGCTGATCGGCTGAATGCAAGTCTGGTCGGTGAACGTGAACGGTGAACGGTTTATTGTCGTTAGGCTCAATCCGCCAAGCTCACCTCGACCAGGTTGTCATAGAACACCGGGCCATGGCCGAGGTCGGTCTCGCGTTGCGACGTCGTTTGATTCGCGTTCGCACCGTCCGCGGCGAACTTTCCCCACCAGATCGAGGGCGCCCACACGACGCCTTCGCGAATCGAATCCTCGACACGCGCAACGGCGATGAACGCGCCACGGTCGTTCCGGATCACAACGCGCGCGCCCCCGGGAATCGCGCGCCGCTCTGCATCGCGCGGATTCAGAACGCATTCCGGCTCTCGGGCGGCACGACGAAGTGCCTCGACGTTCACGAATGTCGTATTCAAGAATTGGTGCGCGGGCGATGAGATCAGCGTCAATGGATATTGCGCGGCGACCTCCGGCGCGTTCTCTGGAAACTCGTACGGCGCGGTGAACGACGGCAGCGGATCAAGCCCCATCTGCGCCATGCGCTCCGAGTAAAACTCACATTTGCCCGATGGGGTCAGGAATTCGCCCCTCTCGAACGGCAGATACGGCGTGGGGACGTTGAGCCGCATCCAACCTTGCTCGACGAGCTTCTCGAACGTGACGCCTTGCAGCTTCCTGGCACTCGTGTCCAGTGCCTGGCGAATGAGGCCGACGTCGTCGATTCCAAAATGCGCTTCGGCCAATCCCATGCGCTGAGCGAGCAATCGGAAGATCTCACTGTTCGGCTTTGCCTCGCCGAGCGGTGCGATCGACGGCTGGTTGAGACTGACGTAGTGGTGGCCGTACGCGAAATGGACGTCCCAATGTTCGAGCTGCGTCGTTGCGGGGAGTACGATGTCAGCCCAATCGGCGGTATCCGTCTGGAAATGCTCGAGCACCACTGTGAAGAGGTCGTCGCGAGCGAGGCCGCGCAACACCTCATTGCGGTCCGGTGCGACCGCGGCCGGATTCGAGTTGTACACGACCAGCGCACGCACCGGTGGCCCACCGACGCCGGCGTCCGCCGTCGTCAACGCTTCGCCGAGGCGGATCATGTTGATCGTGCGAACGGGTGGCGAGAGATCCGGCCGCTCGAGCGCCTGTTTATTGAATTGGAAATTGGCGCTCGTCGAGAGCTGGACACCGCCGCCGACGCGTTGCCAATGACCCGTAATCGCCGGTAGACAAGCAATTGTTCGAACCGCCATGCCGCCGCCGCCATGTCGCTGCAAACCATAGTTGACGCGGATGAATGCGGAGCGTGCGCGGCCATAGCGCTCGGCGAGATCGACGATCTTCGCCGGGGCAATTCCGGTTATCTCGCCGACGCGCTCGGGGGTGTATTCCGCAGCACGAGCGCGCAGCGCGTCTTCTCCGAGCGTGTAACGCGCGAGATAGTCCCGGTCCTCGAGGCCACGCGCGAAGAGCACGTGCATGATCCCCAACGCGAGCGCTGCATCGGTACCAGGACGGATTGCGATCCATTCGTCGCACTGTGCCGCGGTTCGCGTGCGCAATGGGTCGATGGCGATGACCCGAGCACCGCGCTTGCGCGCCTCGAGAACGAAGGGCCAGAGGTGCGGGTTCGACGTGAGGGTATTCGTACCCCAAAGGAGCACGAGGTCACTTTCAGGAAGCCCCTCCGCGTCGGCGCCGACGTTTGCGCCCAGCGTCATTCGCATCCCCACCGTTCCGGCCATCGAGCAGATGGTCCGATCGAGCATCGACGCGCCGAGGAGGTGGAAGAATCGTCGATCGAGCGACGAGCTCTGGACGAGTCCCATCGTACCCGCGTACGAGTAAGGAAGAATCGCCTCCGGGCCGTCCGCCGACTGTGCAATCTCTCCAAGCCGATCTCCGATCTCGGCAATGGCTTCATCCCACCCAATGCGGACAAAGCGACCGCTCCCCTTTGGGCCAGACCGGCGCATTGGATGGAGGAGCCGATCCGGATGGTATGTACGCTCGACGTACCGATTCACTTTCGCGCAGAGGAAGCCCTGCGTGAACGGGTGGTCGGGATCGCCGGCGACGCGCACCGCCCGGCCGTTTTCCACGGTGACGAGCATCGCGCACGTATCCGGGCAGTCGTGAGGGCACGCGCCGCGCACGATCGCCGACGCGGCCTGAGGCAAGGGTTTACCAGTCATTACATCCTCGGCGCCGGAAAGTGCAAAGCTAGAGGAACTCGCAAGGAGGGGCTAGCGCAGTCATTGGACGCATTGACGGAACAGAAGGAGACATTCCGTACAAAAGCCTTTGCGGCCGCTCCACTTGACCTCGGAAAGGCTCCTTGACAGCATGGCAGTGACCGGTAGCTTTCACGCCGCGATATTGATCCGAGCATCGCCGCAGCGAGCGCGGAGACCGATTTGAAATCCCGTACCCCTCTCAGGAGATCTGCATGAAGCGCCTAGCTCTCGTGGCCGCCGTGTTCGCGATCGCGGCTTGTGCGAAGAACGACCAAGCCAAGCAGGATTCGGCAGCTGCTGCTGCAGCCCCGGCTCCGGCCGCCGCGCCCGCCCCGGCTCCGGCCGCGACGGACACCGCTATGAAGATGGACTCGACGCACAAGATGGACTCGATTAAGGCCGCTGATTCGGCCAAGGCCGCGACGAAGACCAAGACCAAGACTGGCACGAAGGCTGGTACGAAGAAGCCGTAAGTTTTTCGCTCTACGACGATCGGGGGCGCGACGATGGTCGCGCCCTTTGTCTTTCTTCTGCCTAACGATTCTCGCGCCACCACCGAAACGCCTCTGGCACCATGACGTCGGGACGACTCGCGGGATTCCACCCGAGCTCTCGACGCGCCCGGTCGGAGTTGAATGGATTGTCGCGGGTCATGAAATCGAGCGAAGCAGTGGCGACGAGATTCAATCGGCCTCGCGTCAGGAACCGAATCGTGCGCTTCGTGACCGTGAGCGCCCCTCGTGCCAGCCATGGCGGTATGCTGACAAGTCGAATCCGCCGATCCAGGCCGATGCCGGCGAGACGGAAGAACTCGCGCCACTGGACGTCGAAGTCGTTGGCGAGATTGTAGGCGTTGCCGCCAGCCCGTTCGGAGGTCGCGGCACGGAAGGCGCCGTCGGCGACGTGGGCAGCGTTCACGATGGCCATCACCGCGCGGCCGCCTGCGATCACCGGCGCAATGCCTGATCGCAAGAGCCGCGCGACGCGCGGTACGAATTGGCGGTCTCGCCGGCCGTAGATCACATCCGGGCGCACCGCGGTTGCCCAGATGCGTCCCTCACTGTGCGCTTCCATGACGAGTTGTTCGGATTCCCGCTTCGACCGCGCGTAATACGCTCGCTGCGGGAGGGGATCGAACGGCACCGATTCGTCTACCGCGATGGCCTTGCTCGATTTGTACCGAGCCTCCGGCCCGTATACCGCGACGCTACTGAGTTGCAGGAGCCGCGCTCCGGAACGCGCCGCTGCGTCGATGGCGTTCCTCGTCCCCTCTACATTGGGAATGCGGAAAGCGTCGTACGGATGGATGGCGCTCGCCTTCGGTGTCACGGCGGCAGCGGTGTGAAAGATCACGTCGCAGTTGCGCGCGGCCTCCGCGAACGATGGCAGATCGAGAACATCCCCACTCGCGATTTCGACGCCGCATTCGCGCAGCCAGCGGACGCTATCCCACCGGCCCCCATGCGCTCCGTCACTGCGATCGCGAACGAGAGCGCGGATTCGCCAGCCATCCTCGGCGAGCCGCTCGACGATATGCGACCCTACGAGACCCGTCGCACCGGTGACGAGCGCTGTCGGCACCTGCCGTTAGGCAGGGAAGGGAAGGTGCGCGACGTCCACGCGTGTCTCGCCACCCTCCCAACGCGCAATCAGTGCGGCTCCCAGCTCGATCTCGCGTCGCACCATTCCGATCGCGAGGCCGCCCAGCCTTGGCGAGGGCGCCGTGCTACGCACATCGCCCACTTCCTTTCCGGTGGCGTCTAACAACTTCGCACCCCGCACCGGCGGTTCGGAGGACGCAGTCCGCAGCCCGCGTAGATGTCGGTTGACGTGTCCACGAAAGTGCACGCGAGCGACAGTTTCCTGGCCCGTGTAGCAGCCTTTCGTGTAGGAGATGGCGTGAAGCTCCTCGAGATTGGCTTCCTGCGGGAGCGTCGACTCATCGATGTCGACGCCCCACTCTGGCCGCCCCGCCTCCACCCGCGCAATTTCCCAGGTTTCGAGCCCACCGGGTGTCGCCCTGGCCGCCAGCGCGCGTGCCCAGAGCAGATCGTACGCTTCCGCCGGTGCGAAGATCTCGAAACCCTCGAGCTCCAGGTCCGGAACGCGTGCGACGAGCACCCGCGCGCCATCGATCATGACGGCGACATGATGATACGGCGGCAGTATGCCGAGCGCGCTGCTGTTGACGCCCGTCATCTCGCCGACAACGAGACGCGCTGCCGTGCCGAAAACGCCAAGGTCGCGCGTCGTGACGCTCTCGTCGGTGTACGGCGCCAGGCGCGGGTTTACATATTTGCGAATCGTCGCCAGCCAGCCTTCGGTGGCGCGCGGGGGCGAGTCCACGAGATACGAGCTCTCCTCCCGGAAGATCCGGAGATCAGCGAGGATCTTGCCCTTCGCCGTGAGCGCGGCGGCGTATTGCCCCTGACCGGGTGCGAGCGCGACGACGTCGTTCGTCACGAGACCCGTCAGCATCTCGCCAGCTTTTGCACCCGTTAGGCGTAGCCGACCGCGATGGCTGCGATCGAAGACGACCGCGAACTGGCGGAGTGCCTCGTATTCGGTGGCGACGCCCGCGTACGAGAGCACGACGCTCCGCCCGCCGATCTCACCGACCGTCGCGGAATCCGCGCGCACGGTGTTGGGCTGCCCCGTCACGCGGTCTCTCGCGCCAAGTGGCGCGCGCTCCGAATGGTGGCCTCACTTCCCTGTCTCGATACGGCGAGCATGAAGGAAGTGATAATAGGTCGTACCTGTCGGATGGTAGGTGCCGTCCGCCTTGCGAGTCTGGAACCGCTCCGCACTATCGCCGCCGCGCGTACGATTCGTCGAGCAACTCCACGGGGTGTACAGCACCCGCGCGAACCCCGGCGCGACGCATTCCCGCACCGATTTGCATGAGGCAACCCGGATTTCCAGTCACGACGAGCTCGGCGCCAGTCGCGGCGATATTACGCAGCTTTGGCGCGAGCACTGCATTTGACGTGTCGGGTTCGACGAGATTGTAGATGCCCGCCGCCCCACAGCAGTGTTCCGCGCCCTCGAGCGGCGCGAGGCGCAGCCCCGGAATGGCACGAAGCATCGCGAGCGGTGGATCCACGATGCGTTGCGCATGCAGGAGGTGACAGGGCGCATCGTACGTGACGGTCCTCGGCACTTCACCGCCGCGCACCGGACCGGCGGCGACGAGTAGCTCGCTCACATCGCGCACCTTGGACGAAAAGGTGGCGGCGCGATCGCGATACTCGGCATCGGCGGCGAGCAAGTGCGCGTACTCTTTCATCATTGCGCCGCAGCCGGCGGCGTTGGTGCACACATACTGTGCGCCACTTCGCTCGAACGCGTCGATGTTTGCGCGCGCCAACGAGAGTGCGCGACGCATGTCACCCGCGTGGGCGTGGAGCGCGCCGCAGCAGCGCTGACCGGGCGCGTCGGTCATCGTGTACCCATTCACGACGAGCGAACGCTCGGTCGCGCGATTCGTTTCCTCGAGCAGGCCCTCCATCACGCACCCGAGGAGAAGCGCGACCCGTCCACGTGCTCCGTCGCTCGTCGCGACATATGAGTGGCGACGCGGGCGCGTCGTCGACGCCAGCATTGCCATCGCGAAGCCAAGCCGGCCCGGCAGCCGCGAGAGCAACGCCGGGATGCGCGTTGCACGCACCGCACGCGACATCGACATCGCCATGGGCATCAGACCTCGCCGCGCGAAAACCACGAGAATCATTCGCGCGACAAAGGGCAGCCGGCGCCGAGCGGCCATCGTCGCCCGTGTTGCCTCGAGAAGGTGCCCGTAAGGCACACCCGATGGACATGCCGTCTCGCAAGCACGACAGCCAAGGCAGCGATCAATGTGCGTCTGCAGCGAGGGATCATCGAGCGCTAGCGTCCCCTCGACGGCGGATCGCATCAACAGGACGCGACCGCGCGGACTGTCGTTCTCGTCTTCGAGTGTGAGATAGGTCGGGCAGCTCTGCAGACAGAAGCCGCAATGTACGCAGGCGTCGATGCCGCTGCGCATCGCGGCGAGCGGTGTTCCGGGGAGAGCGCAGGGTGCCTCACGAGACGCCTTTGAGGGGATCGCACGCTCATCGACGAGTGCGCGAGAATTCGTGCCGGTCACTGCAGCTCTCCGAGAATACCTGGATTCAATACGTTAGACGGATCGAAGGCAGCCTTCACGCCGCACTGGAGCTGGCCGTGAAGTGACGGTGATGCGAGCGATTCCCAGAGGGATGGAGGCAGTCGCTCGTAAATCCGAGCTCCCTCGAACGAAACGTCCAACGCCGATCGAAGCTCGGCTTCGGAAATGTCTTCGGCCAGTGGGAGCACGATGCGAACGACGCCGCGACCGGGATCGCCATGGCAATACGCCGCCGACCGCCACCGCTCGACGATGCGCATTCCCGTGCGCCAGGTGGAGGCGAACATCGATGAGCGGCGCGAGAAGCGCACCACTGCCGCCCGCGCCGGCTCCGCGATACGCAGATCATCCCAAATGGCCGCGTCGATCGTGCGCGCATCACCGAGCGAGCGAAGCTGCTCGCGTTGATCGCGGACCGCTTCTTCGTTGCCGCCGAGCCTAACGAGCAACGCCCCGACGCGATCGCCGGCGCCGAGCAGACGTGTTGCCGTGGCGTCGAGCAGCTGCGCGGCCAGGGGCATGAAGGGCAGTGTGCGCAACGCGGCGCGGAGTCGCTCGATCTCCGTCTCGGCGCCGGCAACGTCGATCGCGAGCGTGGCTTGCACGGGCGGAATCGCGCGAAGTCGCACCGTCGCTTCGGTGATCACGCCAATGGTTCCCCAGGAGCCGGTGACGAGTCTCGTCAGGTCGAACCCGGCGACGTTCTTCACGACGCGTCCCCCGCCGCGCACGATGTCTCCCGTGCCGGCGACGAACTCGACGCCAAGCGTCATGTCGCGAGGAGTACCGAACTGGTGCGCGAGTGGACCGTACGAGCTGGTGACAATGGTCGCGCCGAGGCTAGCGCGCGTCGGGTCCCCGTACGGATCGAGCGACAACCATTGCCCGTGCGCCGCGGTGGCGCGGGCGATCTCCTCGAGTGTCGTACCCGCGCGCGCGGTGAGGGTGAGATCTCCCGGCTCGTACTCCACTATTCCCGAGTGGCCACTGACATCGAGAGTCGCCTCGGCCTGGACCGGACGGTTCGCGTCGAGCCAGCTGCCTCGCCCGGCGACTCGTAAGGCACGCCGTCGGCCCGCGGCGTCGCGCACGCGATCGCGCAGCTCGATCGCATCGGAAGACGTCGTCGCGGTGGTCACTCGCGCTCCGTCGCGGCCGTGCGTGCGGAGGGCGCCATATGCCATTCGCGGCAGGAATGCATCGGGACGACCTTGCCCGGATTCGCGCGCCGCTGCGGATCGAAAACGGTTCGCAGCGCGCACATGGCACTCAGGGACTCACTCGAGAAGAGCGCTTCCATGTATGGCAGCTTATCGATGCCTATGCCGTGCTCACCGCTTACCGTCCCCCCGGCGTCGATGCACGCTTGCATGATCTCGCGCATCGCGGCGTGGACGCGCGCCGACTCATCGGGGTTGTTCGCATCGTAACCGATGTTCGGATGGAGGTTGCCATCGCCGGCGTGAAACACGTTGCAGACCATGACGCGATAGCGCTCGGCAATGTCGTGCACCCGCGCGAGAATCTCGGGCAGCTTGGTGCGCGGTACCACCGCGTCCTGCACGACGAGGTGCGACGAGATGCGCCCCATCGCGCCAAAGGCTTTCTTGCGCCCCTGCCAGAGCTTGGCGCGCTCGGCGTCGTCGCGCGCCACCCGAACGTCGCGAGCGCCTGCTTCGCGACAGAGCCTAACGACTGTCGCCACGTCCGCGTCCAGTCCGGCGACGGGACCGTCCAGCTCCACCAGCAACACCGCCGCGGCGTCCGTCGGATACCCGGCGGCGTAGATCGATGCCTCGACAGCGCGAATCGTCGGCGCGTCCATCATCTCCAGGGCCGCCGGCAGAATGCCGCTGGCGATGATCGCCGACACGGCACGCGCGGCGGCATCGATGGACGAGAAGTCACCGAGCAGCGTCCGAACCGCCTGCGGCGTGCGCGAGAGCCGAACGGTGACGTCGAGGACGACGCCGAAACATCCCTCCGATCCAACGAACGCGCCAACGAGGTCGTAGCCGTCGGATTCGCCGTCCGCGTTGCCGAGCGAAACGACCTCACCGTTAGGCAGCACGACCGTGAGAGCGAGCACGTGGTTCAGGGTGACCCCATACTTCAGACAATGCGGGCCGCCGGCATTCTCGGCGATGTTTCCCCCGATCGTGCACGCCGCCTGGCTGGAGGGGTCTGGAGCATAGTGGAGGCCGTAGCTGCTCACCGCGCGTGAGAGCGCGACGTTCACCACGCCGGGCTCCACGACCGCGAGCGCATTCTCCGGATCGACGGAGAGAATCCGCGTGAGACGATTCAAACCGAGGAGGACGACGCCATCAGCGAGTGCGCCACCAGAGAGTCCCGTGCCGGCGCCGCGCGGAACAAAGGGCATGGCGCGCTCGGCGAGCGCGCGAACGACGGCGACGACCTCGTCGCGCGTGCCGGGAAAGACGGCAAGGGATGGCCGCTTGAAGTAGCCCGGCAGGCCGTCCGAGCTGTACGCGAGCAGCTCGCCGGCGCGATAGAGGACGCGCCTCTCACCCACGATCGCTGCCAGTTGCCTGGCGAGTGCCTCGTCGATTGCATGGGTCGGCTGCGAGTCAGCTACTTGTTGAGAGTTGGTCATTGCTGAGCGTGAGCGCCGCGGCCGTTGGTCTTGGCGAGTGTGTGCGCCTGCGCGCGGGCGACAATGGCGCCTAACGCGGAGGACAGCACCCGGTCGAGAAGCCGGAGTCGCTCGAGCGGCGACCGCGACGCGAGAATCTCCTGACGCCCGTCCAGTCCGACGTCGATCATCGAAGCGATGGCGAACGACAGGCCTGCCGCGTCGTCCGGCAACTCGGGGAGCGGATCTGGATCGTCGGACAGCGTTCTGGCCGCTCGGGCTACGCGCCGGAAAGTGTCGCGCACCTGCTCCGCCAGACCATCGAGCTCACCGCCAATCTCGAACTCGTCTTCGATCAGCTCGGCGCGGCACACGTGATACGGATGCGGCGACGGGACGAAGGAGACGAAGGCGAAGCGCTCGGCGCCCCGCACGACGATGTTCGAACGGCCATCCGGCAGTCGCTCCGCGTTCACGATTTCGGCGATACAGCCGACCGTGCCCGGCGCGATCTCCAGTTCGGCAGCGCCTTCGGACAGCCGCACGATGCCGAAGCGCTTGTCACCCTCTACCAAGTCGGCGAGCAGCTGCCGATAGCGCGGCTCGAAGATGTGGAGTGGGAGCGCCGTTCCGGGCAGGAGAACCAGCGGTAGCGGGAAGAGCGGAAGTTGATCGAAGGCCACTGTTTAACGTACGTCTCCGACCACCACTTTCAACCCTTCGCGGATCAGGTGATAGTCGAGCGGCGGCGACATCGAGACGATCTCGCCATCGATGGCGATGCGGCCGGCCAATGCGCGAGTACGTGGCTCGATGCGGATCCGATCGACGATGAAGCTCTGCATGTCCGGCGTACGCGAAACCTCGCGGACGCCGCGGGCGACAGCGGCGAAGGCCAGCGCGAGCACGCGACCCGCGCTGCGCGATTGCACGATGATGACATGGAGTCCGCGCTTTCCACCCGTTACTCGCTTGCCGAGCGTCGGCATCTTCAGCTCGCGCTCCCCGACGCCAACGAACACGAGCGGCGTCAGATATTCGTGCTCGACCCCGTCAATTTCGACGGTGACACGGAAGGTTCTAAGCCGCGCGAGGATTCGAAGACCGGCGACGAACGAGGCAATCCAGTAGCCGAGCCGGCGCTCGAGTCGTTCGCGCGTGCGCACATACGTGACGTACGCCCCGACCGAGCTTGTATTCAGAAAGACGTGGCCATTTACCTCGCCGACGTCGATGCAACGTGTGGACGTGCCGCTGGCGACGCGCGCCGCCTCCTCGAGATCAGTCGGCAGGCCGAGATCCTGCGCCAGGTGATTGAGCGTACCACCGGGCAAGATCGCCAGCTCGCATGTTCCGCCGCGAATGACCCCGGCCGCGGTCGCGATCGAGCCGTCGCCGCCGGCGACGAGCACGCGGCGAGCGCCGCTCTCCACGGCGTGCCGTACGCGGGCAGCAAGATCGGTTGGCGCGATGCGCTCCACGCGAAAGCCGCCCGTCTTCTCGAGCGCCTCGCACGCATCGTCTGCTGTACCCGCGTCCTTGTTGACGAATGCCTGGATGTCGACGCCGCTCACGCGCTGCCGCCGGCGCCCATGGCTTCGAGCTCCACTGTCGCTTTGCGCTCGAGCTTACCCCAGCCCACAACATGGCCGCGAATCGCGGCGGCGAAGGACTTCACGACGACCCAATACATTATCTGGCGATACGCGAAGCGCTGGATGAAGATCAACCATGTGAGCTGCTTGTCCTCGCGCGGCTCCATGAGAAAGGCGATCATGGCCGCCGCCCAATCTACCAGCAGGAAGACCGCGTAGTAGGTGAGGACCTGCTCGAGGTTCACAAGGGCATAGGTCGCGCCATGAGAGGTGCGCGACGCCCACACGGAGAGAAGGCTGAACACGAACATCAAATCGGCCAGCGGGGAAAGAGCCGGCAGGAGCAGCTGGAAAAGCCAGACGTTAGGCATCGCCACCCAGCCAAGCGTTCCGTAGCGCCGTCGAAAGAGCGTCCCGCGGTGCTTCCAGGCGCACTGCAGCGTCCCGAACGACCAACGGAATCGCTGCCGTGCCAGCGTCCGAAGACTATCGGGAGCCTCGGTAAGGGCGATGGCGCCGTCGGCATATGCAACCGAGTAGCCGGCGCGGCGTACGGCGAGCGTGAGGTCCTGATCTTCCGCGAGCGTGTCCTCGCGAAAGCCGCCGACCTTCTGCACCACATCGCGGCGCCAAGCGCCAACCGCACCGGGCACCACCGTTATGCAGTCGAGCAGGGAAAAGGCCCGGCGATCCAGATTCTGACTGGTAACGTATTCCAGCGCCTGCCAGCGAGTCACGAGGTTGATGCGATTGCCGACCTTCGCGTTGCCGGCGACCGCGGCGACTCTGGCGTCGGCGAGTGGCTGCACGAGCTCGGCGACGGTGTCGCGTGCGAAAAGGGTGTCGGCATCGAGGGCGACGATGATATCGTGGAGGGAATGGGCGATGCCGAAG
>Ga0207664_10002454_pt1 | contig 12273 bp, 12 predicted proteins | sample LARL83metaG_FD_184349 | JGI IMG/M metagenome (GOLD analysis project Ga0207664, IMG submission 184349) | Corn, switchgrass and miscanthus rhizosphere microbial communities from Kellogg Biological Station, Michigan, USA - LAR L8-3 metaG... | ecosystem: Host-associated > Plants > Roots >...
TCTCGCCCGACCCCAGCGCGGCGGCACACGGGCCGCGCCCGCACATCCTGGTCGTCAACGGGCGGAAAGTCCGGCAGCCGGTGTTCGTCATCGGCGCCCCGGCCTCCGGCACCGACCTGCTGGCCCGGTCGCTGAAGCGGTCCGACGGGTTTCACGTCACCCTGGGCCAGCGCTGGGTCATCCCGGTGGTGCAGACCTTCGCCCGGCGGCCGTCGATGCACCGGCGCCGGCCCGAGGCGGCCGCCACCGTGCTGCGCGACGCCTTCGCGCAGGCCTGGCAGGTCACCGCGGACAGCTGCCTCGGCTGCACCAGGGAGTGCCGGGAGGCCGGGCGGCTGGACAGCGTAGGCCCGTGCGTCACCCAGCAGACCGTGGCCCGCTACGGGGATGCCAGCCCGGACCTGATGTACTGCGCTGACGCACTGCTCGACGCGTTCCCGGACGCCCGGTTCCTGCAGATCATCCGCGACGGCCGGGACGCGGTGGCCAGCATGCTGGCCGACCCGGCCGTGCTGGCCTGGTTCAAGGCAGGGACGGTGGACCTCGACGCGGAGTTCCCGCACCCGCTGCTCGGCCTGGAGGACGAGGCCGACCGGATGGCCTGGCCGGGGCTATCGATGACCGCCAAGTGCGCGATGCGCTGGCGCGGCTCGGTGCGCCAGATGGCCCGGCTGCGCGGCCGGCTGCCCGCCGCACAGCTGATCACCTTCCGCTACGAAGACGTGACCCGCCAGCCCGCGGACGCGGCCGCGGCCATGTCGGATTTCCTGGACACCCCGGTGCACGCCGTCGAGCCGTCCGCACCGGGCCGCCCGGCCCTGGCCGAGCCCGGCTCGTGGCGGCGTGCCCTGTCCCCGGCCCAGACCGGGGAGATCGAGGCCATCGCGGGCGAGGAACTCCGCCGCGTCGGCTACGGAAGCTAGTCGTCCCCGCGGGCCAGCACCGTCTCCTGGCCGGCGAACTGGGTGTGGTAGAGCTCGGCGTACAGGCCGGCCGCGGCCAGCAGCTCGGTGTGCGTGCCGCGCTCGACCACCTGCCCCGCGTCCACCACCAGGATCTGGTCGGCTTCCCGGATGGTGGACAGCCGGTGCGCGATGACCACCGAGGTCCGCCCGGTCAGCGCGGTCTTCAGCGCGGCCTGCACGGCGACCTCGGACTCCGAGTCCAGGTGCGCGGTCGCCTCGTCCAGCACCACCACCGACGGCGCCTTGAGCAGCAGCCGAGCGATGGCCAGCCGCTGCTTTTCGCCCCCGGACAGCCGGTAGCCGCGGTCCCCGACCACCGTGTCCAGCCCATCGGGCAGCGCGGAGATCAGCTCCCAGATCTGCGCGGCCCGGCACGCGGCGACCAGCTCGGCCTCGGTGGCCTCGGGCCGCGCGTAGCTCAGGTTGGCCCGGATCGTGTCGTGGAACATGTGCGCGTCCTGGCTGACCACGCCGACCGCGTCGTGCAGCGAGTCGAGGGTCACGTCCCGCAGGTCCTGGCCGCCGATGCGGACCGCGCCGTCATCCGGGTCATACAGCCGGGACACCAGGTGAGTGATCGTGGTCTTGCCAGCGCCCGACGGGCCAACCAGCGCGGTCAGCTGCCCGGGCGGCACGTGGAAGGTCACCTCGCGGAGCACCGGCTGCGCCGCCCCGGTGTGCTCGGGCACGGGCAGCGCGATCGACTCCAGCGAGGCCAGCGACACTTCGCTGGCCGCCGGGTAGTGGAACGAGACGTGATCGAAGTCGATGGCCGGGGCCAGGGTGGCCTGGCCGTTGGCCGCCGCCGCGCGCAGCGCGACCGCGCCGGGCTTCTCCTCGATCAGCGGCTTGAGGTCCAGCACCTCGAAGACCCGGTCGAAGCTGACCAGCGCGGTCATCACGTCCACCTGCACGTTGGACAGCGCGGTGATCGGGCCGTAGAGCCGGCTGAGCAGTGCGACCAGCGCGACCAGCGTGCCGAGCTCGAAGGCGTGGTGGATGACCAGCGCGCCACCCAGGCCGTAGACCACCGCGGTGGCCATCGACGCCAGCAGGCCCAGTGCAATGAACAGCGTGCTGCCGTACATCGCGGTGACCACGCCGATGTCCCGGACCCGCGCGGCCCGGCCCGCGAACACGTCGCCTTCCCGCTCCGGCCGGCCGAACAGCTTGACCAGCATCGCGCCCGCGACGTTGAACCGCTCGGTCATCGTGGAGCCCATGGCCGCGTCGAGCTGCATCGACTCCCGGGTCAGCCGCTGCAGCCGCCGGCCGACCAGCCGGGCCGGGATGATGAACGCCGGGATGAGCACCAGGGTGGCCACGGTGACCAGCCAGGACATGGTGAACATGGCGACCAGGACCAGGACCAGTGTCAGCGCGTTGGACACCACCGAGGACATCGTGGTGGTGAGCGCCTGCTGCGCGCCGATCACATCGCTGTTCAGCCGGCTGACCAGCGAGCCGGTCTGGGCCCGGGTGAAGAAGGCGATCGGCTGCCGCTGCACGTGCCGGAACACCTGGGTGCGCAGGTCGTAGATCAGGCCCTCACCGATCCGGGCCGAATACCAGCGCTGCCCGAGCGACAGCACGGCGCTGACCAGCGCGAGGCCCCCGACGATCGCGGCCACCCCGATGACCACGGCCATGTCCCGCGCCAGGATGCCGTCGTCGATGATCGTCTTGAGCAGCAGCGGGACCGCCACCGTGGCCACCGCGGCCAGCGCGGTCATGGCCAGGAAGATGGCCAGATCCTTGCGGTAGGGCCGGGCGTAGGACAGTATCCGGCGGACCGTGCCGGGTGCCAGCCGCTGCCGGGTGATCGACGGGTCCCGGTAGAACCCGCGCATGGCCTGCCACTGGTACATGAGCCTGGCAACCTCCAGCGCCGCGCGGATCTTCCCCCGTCAGCTCAGGGCGAACGGTGCGCGCTCAGCCGGCCAGCCGGGCGCGCTGCAGCGCGGCCTGCGCCCGGCGCTCGGCCGCTGCCTGCTCGTCAGTGTCGTTGCCCGGGGCCTGCTGGAGCAACCCCTTTGTCGCCCGGGCCACCGCGGGTTCCACCGTGAGCAGCGCGGCGACCAGGTCGCCCACGGCCGCGTCCAGGTCCGCACCGGGCACGACCAGTTCGGCCAGCCCCAGCTGGGCCGCTTCCGCCGCGCCCACGTTGCGCCCGGTGAGGCAGAGCTCCAGGGCCCGGGGCAGCCCGACGATATCCACCAGCGGCTTGGTCCCGGTGAGGTCGGGAACCAGCCCGATGGCCGGCTCCTTCATGCAGAACTGGGCGTCGTCGGCGAGTACCCGCAGGTCGCAGGAGAGCGCGAGCTGGAACCCGCCGCCGATGGCGTGCCCGCGGACCGCGGCCACCGAGACGATGGCCGGGTCACGCAGCCAGGTGTAGCCGGCCTGGCAGGACGCGATCCAGTCCTCGAAGTCCGGGCTGGCCGGGCTGGGCAGCGGGTCCTCGCCGGGCACTCCGCCCGGGGTGAACAGCCGGAGGTCGATCCCGGCGCTGAACGAGGGGCCTGCCCCCCGCACGACCACCACCCGCACCCCGGGGGGCAGTGCGCCGCCGATGGCGGCCAGGGCGTGCCACATGGCCGGGGTCATCGCGTTACGCCGCTCGGCCTTATCCAGGGTGATCGTGGCCGCACCGGGGGCGGGGACGCCGACGTCCAGCCGCAGCCCGGCCCGGCCCAGGTCGGGAAGCCCGACGGTCATGCTCTCCTCAGCGCTTCGCCCGGGCCTTGCCCCGGGTGGCGCCGCCACGGCCGCGCAATGAGACCCCGTTCTCAGACAGGATGCGGTGCACGAATCCGTAAGACCGGCCGGTCGCCGCGGCGAGTGACCGGATGCTTTCCCCCGCGTCGTACCTCTTCTTCAGATCGGACGCCAGCTTGGTGCGGTCGGCACCGGTGACCCTGGTGCCTTTCTTGAGGGTCTCGGTCACGCGTACCTCCCGTGAACTGAAGTGACCGCTGCGTTACGTCTCTCGCCATGATCACTCATTGCGGGAGGAACGGCTACCCACATCCGGGTAAGTGATCACTTCTTTTTCGTGCCGCCCGTCGCCGGTCACGCCAGGGCGACCAGATCCGCGAGTCCCTCGTTCCAGGTGTCCTCGACGCCGTCCGGCAGCAGGATCACCCGCTCCGGCGCCAGCGCCCCGACCGCACCCTCGTCGTGCGTGACCAGCACGATCGCACCCCGGTAGCGGCGCAGCGCGGCCAGGATCTCGGCCCGGCTGGCCGGGTCGAGGTTGTTGGTCGGCTCGTCGAGCAGCAGCACATTGGCCCGGGACACCACGAGCAGGGCCAGGGCCAGCCGGGTCTTCTCGCCGCCGGACAGCACCCCGGCGGGCTTGTCCACCGCGTCCCCGGAGAACAGGAACGAGCCGAGGATGCTCCGCTGCTCGGCGTCGAGCAGGTCAGGGGCGGCGGTGCGCATGTTCTCCAGCACGCTGCGGCCGGTGTCCAGGGTCTCGTGCTCCTGGGCGTAGTAGCCGAGACGCAGCCCGTGGCCGGGGGTGACCCGGCCGGTGTCCGGCTGCTCCAGGCCGGCCAGCAGGCGCAGCAGGGTGGTCTTGCCCGCGCCGTTGAGGCCGAGCACCACGATCCGGCTGCCTCGGTCCACGGCCACGTCGACATCGGTGAAGACCTCGAGCGAGCCGTAGGACTTGGACAAGTCGGCCGCGGTCAGCGGGGTCCGGCCGCACGGGGCGGGTTCCGGGAAACGCAGCCGGGCCACCCGCTGCGGGGCCCGCTCAGCGCTGACCCCGGCCATCAGCCGTTCCGCCCGCCGCTGCATGCTCTGCGCGGCCCGGGCCTTGGTCGCCTTGGCCCGCATCTTGTCCGCCTGCGCCTGCAGCGCGGTGGCCTGGCGGTGCGCGTTCGCGTGCTCGCGGCGGCGGCGCCGGGCGTCGGTCTCCCGCTGCTGCAGGTAGGCCTGCCAGCCGACGTTGTAGATGTCCAGCTGCTGGGTGTCGCTGTCCAGGTGGAAGACCTTGTTGACCACCGCGTCCAGCAGCCCAGTGTCGTGGCTGATCACCACTAGCCCGCCGCGGAACGCCCGCAGGTGGTCGCGCAGCCACGCCACCGAGTCGGCGTCGAGATGGTTGGTGGGCTCGTCCAGCAGCAGGGTCTGCGCGTCGGCGAACAGGATCCGGGCCAGCTCAACCCGGCGCCGCTGCCCACCGGACAGGGTGGCCAGCGGCTGGCCCAGCACCCGGTCGGGCAGGCCCAGGCTGGAGGCGATGGAGGACGCCTCCGCCTCAGCGGCGTACCCGCCCAGCATGGCCAGGCGTTCTTCCAGCTGGCCGTACCGCCGGACGGCCGCGTCCTGGCCGGCTCCGGATCCGTTGGACATCTGCTGCTCGGCGGCCCGCAGGCCCGCGCGCAGCTCGTCCAGGCCACGGCCGGACAGCACCCGGTCCAGGGCCAGACCGTCCAGGCCGGCCGCCCGCGTGTCCTGCGGCAGGTAGCCGATGGAGTTGCTGCGGCGCACCGTGCCCGCGGCGGGCTGCGCCTCGCCCGCCAGCACCCGGGCCAGCGTGGTCTTACCCGCGCCGTTCCGGCCGACCAGGCCGATCTTGTCGCCCGGCGCGATCTGGAAACTCGCCTCGGCCAGCAGCAGCTGCGCGCCCGCGCGAAGCTCCAGGCCGGTCGCGGCGATCACCAGTAACCACTCCAAGCAGCAACAACAGAAAATGGCACGTCACAGTAGAACCGGCACGGCCACGGCCCGCATTCCAGCGTACCGGCGAGCCTCGCCCGCGCCGAGCGATATACCGGGCGCCGGGCGCGGGTCAGGGCGGGGACGGGACGGGTTCGGTCAGCTGGATGCGGATGGCGCGAAACAGTCGCGGGGTGTCCTTGAGCACGGCGAGCCTCGGGTCAGGCACGGCCAGGAACCGGTCCACGGCGATGCCGAAGTAGCGCGCCAGCCGGGGATCCTCGCGCAGGGCGGCCACGGCCCGCCGGTCCCCGCCCAGCACGACCGCGTCCAGCGGGCCCGGGTAGCCGCCGAACACCGCGGCCGCGGTGTCCGCCGCCGCGGTCAGCGCCTCGGTGGCCTGCTTGTCCCGGCGCCGGGCGAACCGGTGCTGGGACTGGCCGCCCGCCGCGCTGCGGCCGTGCACCAGCCTGCGGCCCACCTTGGACGCCACCAGCCCGGGCGGCGCGCCGGTGAACACGCCGGCCGCGTATCCGCCCAGCCGGACCAGCAGGACGCCCACGGTGCGGTCCGCGGCCGCATGCGCCGCGATCAGCCGGGACTGCCGGATCACGGCGCGCACCGTGCCCGGGGGCGGCACGCTGGCCGGGCCGCCCCCGGTGGCCGCCAGGTGCGCCGGGTCCAGCGGCGGGAACGGCGGATGGCACCTGGCCACCGCCCCGTCGGCCGCGTGGAACACCACGACTTCGGCACCGGGCTCGGCGCGGGCCGGGCCGTGCCGCTCGGCGAACGAGGTGATCCAGCCGGGGAAACGCTCCGGCGCGACCTCGATCCAGCGCGGGCCGGCCGCCGGCCGTTCTCTCGGCACATTAGTGAGGGTAGCGACTAACCCATAGCTGAACGGCTGCTGGCCGCCCGGCCGGGGCGCGGGCTCACGATGGTGGCTTCCGGTGGCAATAAACGCGGTATCTACCTGAATGTCTGTGACGGCCGGCGGACCGCAGTGTTAGCTGGAGCGCGGTGCCAATGCAGGCACGGTCCCTCGCGCAAAGGCAGGCCGCATGCGGATTCAGCGGAAGTGGCGGACAGCTGGCGGCATCGCCCTGGCGGTCGGCACGGCCATGCCGATGGTGTCTTCGCTGCCGGCCGGGGCGGTCTCCGGCTCGGCCGCCATCCGGCCCGCGCCAGCGGCCGCGGCGCCCAGCCTGTCGGCGCAGCAGCTGGCCGGCCAGCGAGTGATCTACAGTTACCCCGGCCTGACCCCGCCAGCCAGTCTGGTTTCACTGATCAAGCACGGTGAGGCCGCCGGGGTGATCTTCTTCGGGCAGAACATCTCCAGCGCCGCGCAGATCGCGGGCGTGATCAAGAAGCTGAAGCAAGCTAACGCCAGCCCGCTGAACCCGGTGCGGGCACCGCTGCTGCTGATGACCGACCAGGAGGGCGGCCAGGTCCGCCGCCTGCCGGGCCGTCCCTTCCTGTCGGAGAAGCAGATCGGCGCGAATCGCCTGCCGAAGGCGAAGACTCTGGCCACCGAAGCGGGCCAGGGGGCGGCAGCCAGCCTGCGCGGCGTGGGCATGAACCTAAACCTGGCCCCCGTGCTCGACGTGTACCGGACGGCCGGGAACTTCGACGACCAGTTCGGCCGCTCCTACAGCAAGAACGCGTCCGTCGTGGCGGCGCTGGGCAGCAATATGATCAAGGCTCAGCAGGCGGGCAAGGTGGCGGCCACGGCCAAGCACTTCCCCGGCCTCGGGGCGGCGGCCAGGAACCAGAACACCGATACGCGGCCGGTCACCCTCAATCTGTCACTGTCCAGGATCCGCAGCACCGACGAGGTGCCGTTCCACGCCGCGATCCAGGCCGGGGTCAAGCTGGTCATGGTGTCCTGGGCGGTCTACCCGTCGGTGGGTGCCCGGCCGGCCGGGCTGTCGCCCAACGTCGTGCAGGGCGAGCTGCGGAACCATCTGAAGTTCGCCGGGGTCACGATCACTGATGCCCTCGAGGCCGGTGCGCTCAGGCCCTACGGCTCGACCGGCAACCGCGCTCGGTTCGCCGCGCTGGCCGGCATGGACCTGCTGCTCTGCTCGGCCCAGCACGTCGCCCAGGGACAGCAGGCCAGAGGCGAGCTGGTGAAGGATTACCGCGCCGGGACCCTCAACGGCGCAGCGTTCCGGGCCAGCGTGAACCGGGTGATCGCGCTGCGCCAGTCGCTGAAGTAGCCGCGGCTGGTCAGGCCGGAACGTCAGACGTTGAAGCCCAGCGCGCGGAGCTGCTCGCGGCCGTCCTCGGTGATCTTCTCCGGGCCCCACGGCGGCATCCACACCCAGTTGATCCGGAAGTCGCTGACCAGGCCGTCCAGCGCGGACCGGGCCTGGTCCTCGATCACGTCGGTGAGCGGGCAGGCGGCGCTGGTCAGCGTCATGTCGATGGTCGCTATCCGGTCCCCGTCCAGCGTTACCCCGTAGACCAGGCCCAGGTCGACGACGTTGACGCCGAGCTCGGGGTCGACCACGTCGCGCAGCGCCTCCAGCAGGTCCTCGGTCTCCGGGCTGGTCTCCAGCACGGGCGGGCTGGCCGCGGCCTCGTCAGTCATCTGTCTGCTCCTTCACTGCCTGGGCCGTCGCGTCCTTCCAGGCCATCCAGGCCAGCAGGGCGCACTTGATGCGCGCCGGGTACTTGGCCACCCCGGCGAACGCGACAGCGTCGCCAAGAATTTCCTCGTCCGGCTGCTGCTGGCCCTTGGACTGCATCAGGCTGAGGAATTCCGCCTGCACGCCCATGGCCTCCGGCACGGTCCGGCCGATGATCAGCTCGCTCATCACCGACGCGCTGGCCTGGCTGATCGAGCAGCCGAGCGCGTCGTAGGACACGTCGGCGACGACCGGCTCGGCGCCGCCCGCGTCCTTCAGCGTGACCCGCAGCGTCACCTCGTCGCCGCACAGCGGGTTGACGTGGTGCACCTCGGCGTCGAACGGCTCCCGCAGCCCCTTGTGGTGCGGGTGCCGGTAGTGATCAAGGATCACTTCCTGGTACAGCGACTCGATCTGCATCATGTCCCGCCGAAGAAGCGCTGGGCCTGCTGGATCCCCTCGACCAGGGTGTCCACCTCCGCCTGCGTGTTGTACAGGTAGAACGACGCGCGCGTGCTGGCCTGGATGCCGAACCGCCGGTGCAGCGGCCACGCGCAGTGGTGCCCGGCCCGCACCGCCACGCCCAGCTCGTCGAGCACCTGGCTGAGGTCGTGCGGGTGCACCTCTGACACAGTGAACGAGATCGCCGCCCCGCGGCTTCCCGGGTCGGTGGGCCCGAGCAACCGAAGCCCGCTGATCCCGCCCAGCTCGCCGAGCGCGTAGCCGGCCAGGTCCCGCTCGTGCGCCCGGACCTGGTCCAGCCCGGCCTCGGTGAGGTAGTCGATGGCGGCACCCAGGCCGGCCGCCTCGGCGATTGGCATCGTGCCCGCCTCGAACTTGTGCGGCGGAGGCGCGAACGTCGAATGATCCATCCAGACGCTCTCGATCATCTCCCCGCCGCCCAGGAACGGCGGCATCTCCTCCAGCAGCTCACGCCGGCCCCACAGCATGCCGATGCCGGTCGGGCCGCACATCTTGTGCGCGGTGGCACCGAGGAAGTCGGCACCCAGCTCGTGCACGTCGACCGGCATGTGCGGCACCGACTGGGCCGCGTCCACCAGCACCAGCGCGCCCACCGCGTGCGCGGCGTCGGCGATCTCCCGCACCGGGTTGATCGTGCCGAGCACGTTGGACTGGTGGGCCAGCGCGACCAGCCTGGTCCGCTCGGTGATCAGCGATTCCAGCTGGGACAGGTCGAGCTGGCCGTCGTCGGTCACCCCGAACCAGCGCAGCGTGGCCCCGGTCCGCTCGCACAGCAGCTGCCACGGGACGATATTGGAGTGGTGTTCCATCTCGGTGATGACGATCTCGTCGCCGGGGGCGAGCCGGAACCGGCCGCCGCGCCCGCCGGACTGGCCGTTCGTGGCGTTGCCCATGGCGTAGGCGACCAGGTTGATGCCCTCGGAGATGTTCTTGGTGAACACCACCTCGGCCTCGTCGCCCGCGCCGAGGAAGCCGGCCGCCTTGATCCGCGCCCCCTCGTAGGCCGCGGTCGCCTCCTCGCCGAGCTGGTGGCTGGCCCGGTGGATGTTGGCGTTGTGCCGCTCGAAGAAGTCGCTCATCGCGTCGATGACCTGGCGCGGCTTCTGCGAGGTGTTGGCGCTGTCCAGGTAGGCGAGTGGGCGGCCGTCACGGACTCGCCGGTCCAGGATCGGGAAGTCCTTGCGGATCCGCGCCACGTCGAGGGTCACGTGGTCGCACCTACCTTCAGAAACCGCTCGTAACCCTCGGCTTCCAGCTGCTCGGCCAGCTCCGGCCCGCCTTCCTCGACGATCCGGCCGCCCACGAACACGTGCACGAAGTCCGGCTTGATGTAGCGCAGGATCCGCGTGTAGTGGGTGATCAGCAGCACCCCGTGGCCCGCACCGGCGCGGAACCGGTTGATGCCCTCGGACACCACCCGCAGCGCGTCGATGTCCAGCCCGGAGTCGGTCTCGTCGAGTACCGCGATCTTCGGGTTCAGCAGCTCCAGCTGGAGGATCTCGTGCCGCTTCTTCTCCCCGCCGGAGAACCCTTCATTGAGGTTGCGCTCGGCAAAGGCCGGCTCGATGGACAGCGCGGCCATGGCCTGCCGCATCTCCTTGAGGAATTCGCGGAGCTTGGGCGGCTCACCGCGGACCGCGGTGACCGCGGTGCGCAGGAAGTTGGACACGCTCACCCCGGGCACTTCCACCGGGTACTGCATGGCCAGGAACAGCCCGGCGCGGGCCCGCGAGTCCACGCTCATGGCCAGCACGTCCTGCCCGTCCAGCGTCACCGAACCCCGGGTGACCTGGTACTTCGGATGCCCGGCGATGGCGTATGCGAGGGTGGACTTGCCCGAGCCGTTCGGCCCCATGATGGCGTGGGTCTCACCCGACTTCACGGTGAGGTCCACGCCGCGCAGGATCTCCCGGGCGTCGCCAGCCGCGTCTGACACGCTCACGTGCAGGTCGCGGATGTCGAGAGTGGCCATCGGATATCTCTCCTGATCGGAAGTTAGTTGCACTGGCTGGCGGGGACGGCCACGTACACGGCGTCCCCGTCGATCTTCACTGGGTAGGTGGGCACCGGCTGGGTGGCCGGCGGCCCGGTCGGCGCGCCGCTGCGCAGGTCGAAGCACGAGCCGTGCAGCCAGCACTCGACGGTGTGGTCGTACACCTCGCCCTCGGACAGCGGCACTTCCTCGTGTGAGCAGACGTCATGCAGCGCGTACACCTCACCGCCGACCCGGACCACCGCCACCGGGACATCGCCGACGGTCACCCCGATGGCGCCCTCGTCGGGCAGCTCGCCGAGCGTGCACACTTGCACGAACGTGCCGGTCTCGCTCATGCGGTCCCCAGCTGGGCCAGTTCGTGCTCGACCGCGGCGGTGATCCGCGCCCGCAGCTCGGGGACCTCGATCCGGCCGACCAGCTCGCCGAAGTAGCCACGGATGACCAGGCGGCGGGCCTCGTCCAGCGGGATGCCCCGGGCCATCAGGTAGAACAGGTGCTCGTCTTCCAGGCGGCCGCTGGTGCTGGCGTGCCCGGCCCCGACCACCTCGCCGGTGAGGATCTCCAGGTTCGGCACCGAGTCGGCCCGGGCCCCTTCGGTGAGCAGCAGGTTGCGGTTCCGCTCGTAGGTGTCGGTGCCGATCGCCGCTGGCTGGATCAGCACGTCACCGATCCACACTGAGTGGGCGCTGTCCCCCTGCAGTGCGCCTTTGTACTCCACCCGGCTGCGGCAGTGCGGCTGGCCGTGATCCACGAACAGCCGGTGCTCCAGGTGCTGGCCCGCGTCGGCGAAGTACAGCCCGAGCAGCTCGGCATCCCCGCCCGGCCCGGCGTACTCCACCGACGGCGCCAGCCGCACCACACCCCCGCCGAACGTCACGACCGCGTGACTGAAGCTCGCGTCCTTACCGATCTTGGCGTGATGATGCGAAAGATGGACCGAATCGTCATCCCAGTCCTGCAGGCTGACCACGGAGAGCGAGGCACCCTCTCCCACGACGAACTCGACATTGTCCGCGTACGTGGCCGACCCAGCGTGGTCAAGGACTACCACGCACCGTGCGTTATGCCCGACTTCAATCGTCGTGTGCCCAAAGGCCACCCCGCCGCTGTCGTGCCCGCGCACCGAGACAACCGTTGGTTCGGTGACATCGGTCTCGGGCGGCACCGTGATGACCCAGGCCTCACTGAACCCGGCAAACGCCTTCGCGCTCACCCGATCGCCGGGTATGTAGGCGGTGCCGATCCGGGGGTCGCCGCGTTGCGCCAGCACAGCGGCGACACCCGGAGCGGCATCGACCTCGGCACTGACCTTCCCAGGGGGAAGCGGACCCTCAGCGTGCAATGACCGCAAGCGGCGCAGCGGCGTGAACCGCCATTCCTCCTCACGCCCCGTAGGGACCGGGAAATCAGCTGGGTCGAAAGACCGGTGCGCGTGCAGCCGGGAAACCGGGGCGGAGGATTCCACCGCCCCCGAGAGCGCCGCCATTAGCCGACCGCCCCCTCCATCTGCAGCTCGATCAGCCGGTTCAGC
>Ga0207664_10002456_pt1 | contig 12268 bp, 14 predicted proteins | sample LARL83metaG_FD_184349 | JGI IMG/M metagenome (GOLD analysis project Ga0207664, IMG submission 184349) | Corn, switchgrass and miscanthus rhizosphere microbial communities from Kellogg Biological Station, Michigan, USA - LAR L8-3 metaG... | ecosystem: Host-associated > Plants > Roots >...
TTCGTGGCCCCGGGGTCGGCGTACACCTCGAACCAGCAGGTCGTGTTGTTCCCCACGGGCGGTTCGTCGCTGCCTTCGGGTGTCACAGCAGGCACCATTTATTACATCAAGTCGCCGAGTGGTGACACTTTCCAGCTCAGCGCCACGGCGGGACCCGGGTCCTTGCTGACCATCAGCAGCGACGGCAGCGGAATCGTGCAGGCCATCACCCCGGAGGCCTTCGGATCGCAGGGGGTATTCAGCCTCACGAGCGCCACGGTTAACCAGGTCTAGCCGCCCGGTACTCCGCTAGCAGGGCATCGATACAGCACTCCTGGCCTTCGCTATGTGCCGCGCAATCCCAGGCACTGCCCCACGGGTGCGCCGCATCGATCCGGGCGAGCACGTCCGGGGGGATCGACCGGGCGGCGAGGCGCATGGCCTCGCGCAGTTCCTCGTCCACGCTTCCTGACCGTACCGCCTCGGTGACCAGGAGGGGGCGGACGAGCCGGTGCCCTTCCTCCTTACCTCTACCTCCCAGTCGTGGCCAGCCCCGGCCGACATGCTGGCCGGCAGCCTGGCGGCCTACGCCTGGGGGCCGGGAGGGAACGGCGGGTCCAGCGCCCACGGCACCCGCTCGGGAGCCGGAGGAGGCGGCGCTGCCTTCGCCGGCGAGCCGGCCCTCGGGGGCGTCACGCCCGGCTCGACCACGCTGGTTCTCACGATCCCCGCAGGCGGGGCGGCCTCGGCCACCACGATCACGGGCGGCTCCGTCACCGTCTCGGCCAACGCGGGAGCTAACGCCTCAGGGGGCACCCAGGGCGCTGGAGGAACGGCCGGAAGCAACACGATCGCCCTCGCGGGCGGCTCGGGCGCGATCGGCATCAACGGGGCCACGACCAACGGCGCAGGCGGTGGCGGGTCCGCAGGCTCGACCGGAGCCGGCGGGAACGCCTCCACGTCCACGGGCGGCACGGCGGGCACCGGGGGAACAGCCGGAGGGCAGTCCCTCGCGGGCGCTGCCGGGGCGAACGGGGCCGGGACCTCCAGCAACGGGGCCAACGGCACCACGCCAGGCTCCGGGGCCAGCGGCGGCGGCAGCGTAGGGGCAATCAACAACACGGGCGGCACCGGGGGCAACGGCCAGGTACTCCTCGTCTGGACGTCCATCACGATCAGCCCGGCAGCCTACGCGGCGATGACCGCGAGCGCCGCCACGTCCAAGACGGTCTCCGGGGCCGTCAAGGGCTACCTGTCCTTCACCGGGGCGCCGCTCCCGGTCACGGTCATCAACCAGTGGACGGCCACCTTCGCGCAGCCTGCCGCCTTCGGCCCGATGCCGCCCGCCCTGCAGTCCACGGTCCTCGCACTCACCCCGGCCACCTCGACGGGCATCGGCTCGGGGGCGCCGAGCGCGGGAAACTGGCTGTTCTGCGTCGTCGGCCTCAACGAGCAGTCGGCAAGCAGCGGCTGCACGATCGCGGCGACCGACGATATCCACTCGTTCTGGCGGCCGGGCGACGTGCCGAACAGCGTCTGGGCATCGTCCACGGCGACCGCCGAGACGCGGACCCTGGTCTGGTACACGGCCAACCTCTCCCGCCAGCCTGGGGACGTCTACGCGGCCCCGAACGGCGCTGTAGCGGGCATGTCCTGCACGGTCCTCGAGGTGGCCGGGCTCGGCCCGTGGGACGAGGTAGCGGGGATCGCCGTCGCCTACGCGGCAGCGTCGACCTCGCTGAACCTCGCCCTGTCCGCGCCGTCGGCCCCGATGTTCGTCCTGGCCGCCGCTACCGGTGACCTGTCCACGGCCGGGCAGTCGCTCGCTCCCGGCTCCCCGTGGCACACCCTGACCACCGTCACGGCGTCGAACGGGACAGACAGCACGTGCGACACGGTGCTGACTACGGCCTACCTGAGCACGACGTCGGGCTCGGTCAGCGTTAACGCCACGGCAAGCAGCGCCACCGACCTGTCCGGGGTCATCATCGGGGTGCTGTGCAACGCCCCGTCCCCGGCGACGGGCACCAACCCGGCATGGCCGCAGCGGACCGTCTTCGAGGCCGCGCTCGGCTCCGGGTTCGAGACGCCGCCGGACGAGATGACGTGGACCGTCATGTCCGACTCGGCCTGGACCAGCTTCGCCGACGGGTACAAGCGGTACTGGGGCATCGGCGACAGCTCGGGCGTCCCCTACGCCCTCGGCCAGCTCCAGTCCTCCACGGGCGCTATCACCTGCGACAACGCGGACGGGAATCTCTCGCCGGGGAATTCCGCGTCGCCGTTCTACCCGCATCTGCAGCCCGGCACGCCGGTCCGCCTGCGCTGCGCCATCGGCACCATGGACGGCACCGCGTACAACCGCTGGTACGTCTTCCAGAGGAACGCCCAGGGTTTCCCCGAGCAGCGCAACAAGGCCCTGCGGGGCTTCGTCCCGATGGGCACCACGGACATCTGGTCCGTCGTCGCCGGGTCCCCGCCGTCCCCCTACCGGGCTGAGGTGCTGCAGGATCTCCAGGGGGTCACCGGCTGGTGGTGGCCGTGCGATGACCAGCCCCTCGCGGGCGGCGTCCTGCCGACGAGCCTGCGCAACGCGGCACCGGGGTCCTCGACGGCCTTGCAGATCATCGCGTCGCCGGGCGGGGTCGGCTCCCAGGACGCCTACTCCACGACGGGCACGGACCTGACGTCGCAGGTCGCGACGTTCGGCTCCGTCGTGCCCCCGCCGGGCATCGCCACGTACGAGGTCGCGCAGCAGTCCGGCTGGATGTACGGCGACCCTCAGTCCTCCCCGGCCAGCGCCACCGCGGGCGGCCCCGTCACCGCGTCACCCGGCGCGGCGGCATGGCAGCAGACCGGCCTCCTGGGCAACGCCGGGTCGGCTACCTGGTTCCTCGCCGCGGCCGACACCTACCCGTCGCTGACCTCGGGCCTGACCGTCGAGGGCTGGTTCAATTACGGCTTCTTCGGCTCCGCGACCGGCGTCCAGATGGGCAGCGCGTTCAACGTCGCCGCCCAGCCCGTCGCCCCGATGACGCTGTGGGAGCTCGCCACCGCCTCCGCGCCGCTGGCCATCCTGCAGCTCGACACCTCGGGCCACCTGTCGCTGACGACCTACAACGGCGGCTCCGGCACCTCGCACGCCGTCTACTCCACCTCTGACCTGCGGTGCGCAGGCTGGTTCAAGGTCACGACCACCCTCACCTCCGGCACGTGGGCCGTGTCCGTCAACGCCGGCCTCACCGCCTCGGCCAGCGGCTCGGCCACCATCAGCCCCACGAGCCCGACATGGTTCCTCGCCAACGGGGACCTCGGCTCCAGCGGCGGGTCGACCCTGTCCGCCATCCAGCACGGCGGGAACGTGGCCATCAGCCACCTGGTCATCTACCCGGCCGTCCTGCCCGCCTGGCGGGAGCTGAGCAGGTACAGCGCGGCCATCACCGGGTTCGGGGTCATCCCCGCGCCGACCGGGCTGCAGTTGTCCGCCGTCATCAACCAGACCCTGGCGGGCGGGGCGACCCCGGACGGCAGCGAGTTCCAGGGCTCCTACGGCTTCGTGAGTTCCACCGTCGTGGACGCCTACACGTTCAGCGCCGTCGCCGCCGCGGTGGCCGGGTCGTACACCTCCGGGCCGTCCGCCCGGGCCACCATCGCCGGGATCGGCCAGTCGTCCGTCTCCCCGCACATCGGGGCGGCGGTGTGGGCGACGTGGAACTCGGTGTCCCCGCTGGTGCAGCTGTTCACCGCGGCCTCCGCGGGCGCCGAGCTGGAGGCCGGGGCGGCGCTCGGTGCCGGAGACTCCTACACGTCGGGCTACGGCTCCGGTGCCAGCGGGCACGGCGTCAGCCGGGTCTCGTCGGGCACCGGCGCCTCGCCTCCGGCCGGGCCGTCCGCGCTCGGGGACCAGCTCGGCCAGCGGATCGAGCGGATCCTGGGCAACGGCGGCATCACCTCGCCGATGCGGGCCATCGACCAGGAGACGCTGCCAGTCCAGGCCGCCCTCGACACGGGCGGCACCTCGGTCGGGTCGAGCGTCAACAACATGGTGGTCAGCGGCAGCGGCCTGCTGTACGTCGGCACCGACGGGTACCTGCGCTACCGCATGCAGTCGCACCTGGCATCCGACACAGTCGTGTGGCTGATCGGCTCGGACGTGGCATCCGGCTACATCCCGTTCGCCGGCGACGTGGTGTTCTCCAGCGACCCCACCAAGATCTGGGATGTCATCCAGGCGACCCCCTACAGCCCGGATCAGGCGACGCTCCCCCTCATCACCCCGTCGGACGCGGCGGCCGAGGACGCCGCGCAGGCCCAGTTCGGGCCCCGGCCGAACAACTACACCAGCTACCTGCAGTCCCAGTCCAGCATCCAGAACCAGGTGAACTGGCTGTTCACGAACTTCGGCCAGCTCCTGCGCCGGGTGCAGAACATCACCATCGACGCGGCCACGTTCCCCGCCGCGTGGCCCCTTGTGCTCAACGGGAACCCGGGTGACCTGATCCAGGTCCTGGATCAGCCGATCGGCCAGCCCGCGACTCTCGGCACTTACCGGCTGTCGAACCTCGGCAGGAATATCGCCTTCGCCGCGAACGGGCAGCCTGTCGCCGCGCAGCTGAAGATCACGGCCGATCCGGTCCCAGTCGGCGCCTGGAGCTAGGCCATGGCCTTGTTCTTCCGTGCCGGCAACCGGGTGCAGGAACTGGGAGGCCAGCGCCGCAAGGGCACCGTGGCCCTCGTGCAGCGCACCGGCCCGTACGCGAGGGTCTGGGTGCGGATCGACGGGCGGGGGCTCGTCGCGTTCTACCCGGCGCAGATCTCGCTGCTCTGACCGCCCGGAGGAGGCGCAATGCCATGGCATGCACTCCTGGCCGCCGCCGCCGACCCCGGCAGCCCCGTCGACTCAGCCGTCACCTATGTCCTGAATTACGGGATCCTCGGCGTCGTCGCGCTGGCGTTCGCGTTCCGGTTCATCGTCCCCCGCTCCGCCGTAGACGACGCCAGGACCCAGGCCCGCGCCGACCTGTCGAAAGAGAACGACCGGCTCATCAAGGAGAAGGCGCACGCCGAGGAGCAGCGGGACGACGCGCTGCGGATAGCGCAGGACCAGGTGGTCCCGCTGCTCGTGAGCTTCAATGCCACCGTCGCAGCCCTGCTTCCGCTGCTCCAGGAGCTCGTCAGCCGGCGGGAGGGCCATGACCGAGGAACAGGGCACCCATGACGAGATCAGCGACGAGACGCGGGACCTGGTGACCCGCGTCCGGGTGCGTGCCGCGCAGTCCCCCGGCGCCGCCGAGCTCGCCAGCCTGCTCACCGCGGCGGGCGCGCAGGCCCCCGGGATGAGCGCCGAGCAGATCCGCGCGCTCGGCCGGGACACCCTCGTCCTGGCCGGGCAGGTGTCCTACCTCCTCGGGAAGCTCGCAGGGCTCCTGGACGAGGAGGGCGGTGAGGTGTCGTGAGCGCCAAGGATGACGAGATCACGGCGGTCACGCAGCAGCTCGACGGGCTGCTGGACAAGCTGCGGGACAACGTGGACGCCCTCCGCGAGATCCTGACCCGCCCCGCCCCTCCCGGTGACGGCGAGAACGACGAGAGGCTGGTGGCCCCGTGACCATGCCAGGGGATTCCGAGGCGCTGGCGGCGGCGAAGGGCCTGACCGAGGCCCTGGAGGGCATGACGAGGCAGCTTGCCGCGCTCGCCGCCTACGGGAAGCGGAACCGCCACATGATCTGGGGCCTGATCGTGTCCATCGCCCTGGACCTGGTGCTCACCGTCGTCGTTGCCGTGTTCGCCATCCAGGCGCACGACGCGAACACCTCGGCGCAGGCGGCCAGGGTGGTCGCGGCTGCGGCGAAGCAGAACAACCTGGCGCTGTGCGAGGCCGGGAACGTGGCACGGGCGCAGCAGATCGGGCTGTGGAATCACCTGCTGTCGCTGCCGCCCGCGCCGGGCTCGCCGCGCCGGTCGGCGGGGCAGGAGCAGCAGATAACCGCTTTCCGCGCGTACATCGCGGGGATCTTCAAGCCCCGCGACTGCGCGGCGCTCGGGAAGAACGGCCACTAGGGAGGCACTCGTGATGTTCCTCGCTGCTCTTTTCTTCGCCATCGCGGTCCTGATGCACTTCTTCGGCTGGGGCAGCGGGCATGTCGACGTGACCCTGTTCATGCTGCTCGGCCTGCTGTGCCTGGCGCTGGCCGGGTGCCCGTGGGGCTGGGTCCAGATCCGGCGCCGGGACTGACGGAAGCCGGGAGGGCTGCGTGAGCGTCCTTGCCTTTTACTTCGGCTGGCCCCTCGGCGCGGTGTGGAGCAATTTGATCGCCTCCGTCATCTGCGCCGCGGTGGTCTGGTGGCGGGTCAAGGCCCGGATGATCGCCCACCAGGTCGAGCAGGCCGCCCAGCGGGAACGGCACCACCTCGAGCAGCTGGCCCAGCGGGAACGGCACCACGAGGAACTGAAAGCTCACGTTACGGCGACTGCTGCGACTATCCCGCGCCCGGCACCCAGGCGGCCCAAAACTCTGGTCACCGAGCCAGCCAAGGAAGCGGGCCCATGAGTCTCAGTCGCCGCGTCCTGGGGGCTCGCATCGCTGCTCGGCATCGCCGGTCGGGCTCCTGACCCGTCTCGCGGCGCGGATACCCGGCCTTCCGGGGTCGGCCGGTCCGCCGCACGTACCGCGCTGGTGCCCGATTCTTCCCGCCTGTTCCGCCGCCGGGAGCATCACCCGGTCCTGCTGCCCAGGACGCAGTGACCGCAAGCCTACGCCAGCCAAGGAGGACCGACCATGACCCTGCTCCTCCCCGATATCAGCGAGTTCCAGCCTTCCGCCGACCTGGGCGGGATCAAGAAGCTCAACGGCGGTGCCATTATCTTGCGGGCCTGCTACGGAACTTCCCACCCCGACGCGACCTTCGCTCCCCACCGGGCGACGGCAGCGAAACTCGGGTACTCGTTCGTCGGCTGCTACCAGTACCTGACCGCCGCGCAGGACCCTGCGGCTCAGGCCCACAAGTTCGTCCAGATGGTCGGCCACCTCGGCCCGCATGAGGTCCCCGCTCTCGACCTCGAGGAGGGCATCGGGAACCAGTCGGCCCGCGCTGCGGCGTGGTTCTCCGTCGTGGACGACGCGTTCGGACTGACCCCGCTGCCGCTGAACAAGCGGTCCTGGCTGTACAGCGGCGAGGCGTTCGCGCAGGGGCACGGGCTCGGCCCTGTCTTCGCCGGAGCGCGGCATACGTGGGTAGCGGCCTACCGGGGCACCGAGCCCACGATCGGGCACACGCTGTGGCAGTCGACCAACGGGCTGGTGGGGGCGAACATCACCAGCTGGCCCGGTGCGGGGAAGTGCGACACGAACGTCTATCACGGGACGCTGCCGCAGCTGGCCGACCTGATCCGGCGCTGCTGACCGCACGCCCTGCCCCCGAACCATCCTGCCGCTGACGCCTCCGGAGGTGGCCCGTGACCACCACATACCGGTTCTGGCCAGCCACCAACGGCCCGGGACTCACCAGCTACAGCGGCCCGTGGACCGGGGCGGTGTCGTTCGGCGTCTACGGCGGCGGCTACTGGTTCACCGGCTACTGGCAGTGGGTCCCCACAGGCGGCGACACCCACCCGTCCGGCGGCTTCAACTGCGCCCTGTGGAGCATCACCGGCAGCAGCGGGCCCACGGGGAAGCTCGTCGCAGGGTCCACGATCACCGGCTACTCCGCCACCCTGACCGCGAACGCGTGGAACTTCATCCCCCTGGCCACGCCGATCCAGCTGGCGCCCGGCTGGGACCGGAACAGCACCACCAGCGGGAGCGCCTACCTCGCCTGCGTCGGCTGGACCGCATCGGCAGGATTTCCTGACACCAACGGCTACTGGGGCAGCGGCGGCGCGGGCGCCAACGCCATCACCAACGGCCCCCTGATCGCCTACTCCAGCAACAGCGGCACCTCGAACAAGGCCCCGTGGGGGCTTGCCCAGGGCCTGTTCTCCTCGTCCTCCAATAACCCCGCCTCGTCGATGCCGGTCCAGGTGTCCGGCACCGACAATTTCTGGGTTGACGTCGGGGTCTCCGACACCGCCCCCGCTGGCTACACGGGGTCGTACAGGATCTGGCCGAACAAGTACGACGCCAACGCGGCCACTGTCGGCGACGCGGCTGTCAACTACACCATCGCCACCGAGATCTCCCTCAGCCAGCCGTGCACGCTGAACAACACCTGGTACTTCTCCCCGGCCGCGTCGACGACCCTGGCGACCCGCGCTGACGTGTGGTCCATCGGCACCGGCCTGTCCGTCGCGTCGGTCACCTCGCCCACCTGGCTGACGGCGGCCGGCGGCGCGGCGTCGCCGGGGACGGGACCGGGCGGCCAGTTCATCAAGGCGGCGTTCCCGGGAGGCACCGTCCTCCCGGCCGGGGACTACCGGGTCTCCGTGTACAACAGCGCGGGCTCCACGGACGCGAACTGGGGCCCGAAGGACGCCAGCACTGACTATTTCGGGCAGACCGCCACCAACTCGGCCGGGGCGGCTGGCATCACGGCGGGGCCGATCAGCGCGCCCGGATGGTCGGCCGCGTCTTCCGGCTACGTGTTCGGCGGCGCGGGCACCGATACGCCGCCCTACTCGACTGGCGGCACCGTAGCCGCGCACGCCCAGCCGGTGTTCTACCAGCCGGCCAGCGCGCCGACCGGGCCGGTCGGGTTCCCGCAGCTGTACGCGGCCGTCGGCGGCGGCAGCAACCAGACGCAGAACTACTGGACCGACCTCGAAGTCACCCCCGTCGTCTTCTTCCCGCCGCCGCCGCTCGTCGTCCCCCAGGCCGTCAAGAGGGCCGCTTACTACTGAGAGAGGCAGCCCATGACCAGTACCTACATGGTGTATAACAGCGCGCAGGCCACCACGGCGGCGCCGGTCAAGCAGCCGACCGGGACCGCGATCCGCACCATGATGCAGCTCGCGCCGCTCGTGTCCAGCTTCCCCGTCAAGATCATCGAGTGGGGCTGCTCGTTCGACGGGTCAGCCGCGGCCACCCCCGGCCAGGTCGAGCTGTTCGCCTGCACCGGCGCGGCCACCATGTCCACCGCCTACGCCGCTGCGGATATCCAGCCGTGGGGCGACCGGCTCAACACCCCGGCGAACACGGCAGGCTCGTCCGGGTCGCCGCTGTCGCTGGGCACGGCGCTGTCCGGGTTCGCCACGGCAGCCGTCACGGAAGGCACCGTGGCGAACTACCGCGGGTTCGACCTCCAGCAGATCGCGCCGACGAACCAGTACGTGAAGATGTTCCCGCTCGGCCGCGAGCCGCAGTTCGGCGGCAACAGCGCGACCCAGGAGTTCCTCCGGGTGCGGATGACGTTCGGCGCGTCGGTCAACGCGTACGTGTACGTGGTGCTGGAAATCTGATCCGGCCTCCTGATTCTCCCGCCCGGTCTCCGGGCTTCCCTCATCCCAAAGCCCGACAGACCGGGAGGTCGCCGTGCCCTTCTCCACTACTGCCCTGAACCAGGGCCTGGACGCCCTCAACGGCGGCAGCCCGAGCAGCATCATCGGCTTCGCGTCGCTGCACAGCGCCTACTCCACGTCGGGCGCGAACGAGCTGACCGGCGGCAGCCCCGCCTACGCCCGGCAGGCGGTCACCTGGTCGGCCGCCTCGGGTGCCTCCAAGGCCTCCGCCTCGGTCGCCGGGGCGTTCAACGTCCCCGCCGGGTCGACCGTGGCGTTCGTCGGCCTGTGGTCGGCCAGCTCGGCCGGCACCTTCGCCGGCATGGGCCCGAACGACGCGGGCACTCCATTCGCGTTCACGGCCACGCTGGCCAGCCCCGGCGTGTTCACCGCGCCCGGCTCCAGCTTCGCCAACGGGAACACGGTGGTCGTCTTCCCCGGCGCCGGGGCCACTCTCCCGACCGGGGTCACCGCGGGCACGGTTTACTACGTCGTCTCGGCCAGTGGCACGACGTTCCAGCTCAGCGCCACCCTCGGCGGCTCCGGGATCAACCTGTCGGCCGCGGGCGCGGGCATCGTCCAGGCGGTCACGCCCGAGCTGTTCGGCGCGCAGGGCACGTTCACCCTGTCCTCGGAGACGCTGAGCTTCACCTGACCTGCCGCCGCCCCTGATCCGCTGACGGCCGAGGCCGGGAGGTCGCATGGCACGACTGGGCCGCGCCTTCCCGATCCAGCCGAAGATCATCCGGGGACCGGCCCCCATCGTCAAGACGGGCACCTCGGCCGTCCAGGGCACGGGCAGCGTGGCCGCCGCCGGGGTGAAGAACGCGGCCGGGTCGTCGCGGATCACAGGGACCGGCACAGGGTCCGGCGCCGGGGTCAAGGGCGCGTCCGGCACCTCGGCCCCGGCGGCGACTGGCGGGCTGGCAGCTGCGGGCACGAAGGCGGCGGCGGGCACCTCGTCGGCCACCGGGACCGGCCGCCTCGCTGACGCGGGTTCCAGGGCCGCGGCGGGCACCTCCAGGGTCGCCGGTACCGGGACGCTCGCCGACGCCGCCTCGAAGGCCGTCACGGGCTCGTCGGCGCTCGCCGGGACCGGGTACACGGTCACCTCCCAGTCCGGCGGCGGCACCGCGGCCATCGCCGGGACCGGCGGGATGCTCGCCGCAGGCTCGAGGTCGGTCACGGGCTCGTCGGCCATCGCCGGGACCGGCCGCCCCGCGGGCAGCGCGGTCAAGGCCGCCGCGGGTACCGCATCGCTCGCCGGAACCGGCAGGCTGGCCGGGGCGGGAGCCAGGGCCTCTACCGGGAACGGGAAGCTGGCCGCGACCGGGCGGCCCGCCGGGGCAGGTGCGCGGGCCAGCCGGGGAACCTCGGCCATGGCCGCCACCGGCCTCGCAGGTCACCGGGTCCAGCTCGATCACGGGCACCGGGATGGCAGCCGCCGTCCAGCAGCCCGCGCGGACGATCCTGTTCAGCGTGCCGTTCGCCCGCCAGGTCTGGGCGGTCCGCTCGGCCCGCAACGGCTAAGGGGGCCCGGTGATCACGCTCACCCAGCTGGCCAGCAGCACGGAGCCGGTTCAGCTCCTGATCGAGGCGACGCAGGGCGGGAGCGTCTACAACCCCACCGGCGACCCTGTGGCCATCGCGATCCTTCCGGACACCAGCCCAGAGCCGGGCTACGCGTCCAGCGCCTGGAACACCGCATCCTGGGAGACCGACCCTGGCCCTTCCTACTGGGCGTCGATTCTCGTCGGCCCGCTCAACGGCGGTGTCGTCCTCGCCGCTGGCACGTACATCGCGTATGTCCGCGTCACCGACAACCCGGCAGTCCCCATCAAGCCAGGCTGCTACCTGATCATCTCCTAGCGCCCCCGAAACGCCGCCGCCCGGCCTGCCGTCCCCTCGCGGGATGGCAGGCCGGGCGGTCTTTTGCGTGCGCAGAGCTACCCGTACAGCGACATCAGCAGCAGCTTCGGCGCCCCGCCGTCGCCGTAGCCGATGTCCGTCAGAACCTTGGTAAACGCGGCCAGTTCCTCCGTCGTCGGCTCCGCGAGACTAGCCGGGTCAACGGGATCGCAGCCCCATTCGACCTTGGCGAGCGAGCGCTTGAGGACCAGCGCGGTACCGCCGAACTCGTAGCCGTAGTGCTCGAACTTCAGTGGGACGGCAGCCTCTAGCCGGTCGTTGTATGGCTTGCGGTTCGCCTCCCACCAGTCCCGGGCCTCCTTGGTGCCGCGCTCAAGGCTCTCTGGCCACACGGGCGGCTCCTCGGTGAAGCCGAACAGTTCCGGCATCGCGTTCTGCTCGTAGTCGTTCGAGTCGATCCCGGACTCTTCCCAGTCGAAGCCCTCGCAGGTGTTGGCCGGGTCGCCGAAGTCGATCCCCCATGCGAGCTTGGCGTAAGGGCTTGACCCCATCGCAACTTCCCTCCTTCCGCAGCCCCGGCTGGTCCTCGCGGCCAGCCGGGGCTTTCTTCGTGTCCCGGATCAGCCGGTTATGTTGCCGGCCCCGGGCGAGTTCCCGTCGTTGTTGCTGCTGGAGTCCGTCCACCGCTGCGTCGTGAAGAACGGGAAGCCGCCCTTCACCACCTGGTAGGTCCAGGTGTACGCACCGCCCGCGATCGAGCCGAACGAGGTCCCCGCGGGGAAGAACTGCTCGCCCCAGGTCGTCGAGGTGTACGGCGGGACGGCCGGGACGCCGAGGTCGTCATGGTTCTTCGCCACGAGGGAGGCATCCGCCACCGGGTACGAGGCGTCGAACGTCACCTGGCAGGTCCCCTGGATCATCCCGGAGACGGCGGGAGAGGCGATCAGCTCGCCCGCGCACCCGGCGCAGGCCTGGTTCGGGGTCCCG
>Ga0207664_10002458_pt1 | contig 12267 bp, 8 predicted proteins | sample LARL83metaG_FD_184349 | JGI IMG/M metagenome (GOLD analysis project Ga0207664, IMG submission 184349) | Corn, switchgrass and miscanthus rhizosphere microbial communities from Kellogg Biological Station, Michigan, USA - LAR L8-3 metaG... | ecosystem: Host-associated > Plants > Roots >...
CCTCGGAAAAAGGCACGTTCACGCGGCGTATCTGTCGACTTAACGAGTCCCGGAAGAGGCGCCAGATGGGAAAACTTTGCGCCAATTGCCTCAGGTTCTGGCACATAAGTTGCGAACGATAAACCGCCGGTAAATCGACGCGATTTAAGCCCAATGGGTTATCTGAAAAATATGCTGCAAAAACGGGAACTGACGACCTTCACTCGGGTGGTGATGCTCGTGGCGCTCTATTTTTTGGGCGGCCTCCTCGGCAAACAGGCCTCTTTCCTCTCGGGAAGCGTGGTCCTGGTTTGGCCTCCGGCGGGCATCGCGCTGGCGGCCATCCTGTTGTGCGGTTATCGGTTTTGGCCGGGTGTCGCTTTAGGAGCTGTCCTATTTTCTTCCATCAACGGGACTCCACTGGGATTTTTCACTTTGGGAACGGCCATCGGCAATACTATGGGGGCGGTTGTTTGCACGTTTTTGTTGAGGCGGTTCGGCGCGTTTAGCAATTCCCTGGAACGCACCCGGGATGTCACCACCTACGTGGTGCTGGCGTGCTTTCTGGGGACAACGGTCAATGCCGCTTTCAACATGGTGGGACTGATTTACAGCGGCGCGGCCGGCTGGGATGACCTTTACAGCGGCACCCTTTCGTGGTGGGTTCCGAACGGGCTGGCCGCTTTGGTGGTCGCGCCGCTCATCATCACCTGGGCGACACCGACCTCTCGTCAATGGGACCGGCGGCTCGTCGTGGAAGCCCTGGTCTGCGGCGTCGGCCTTATCGGAGGCACTTACCTGTCGTTCAACTCCTGGTATGTCCAGGGGATCCAGAATTATCCCCTCGCCTACCTGCCCTATCCGTTTTTGATCTGGGCCGCCTTGCGCCTCGGGCCGCGCGGCGCCACTGCGGGAACCTTTCTTGTCTCCGGCATGGCGGTCTATTCGTTGCTCCAGGGAACGGGCCCCTTTGTTACCCACAGCGAGCGCGAAAGCCTGATGCTAATCGGCAGCTATATCGGCATTCTGGCCATTACGAACCTGCTGCTGGCGGCCGGCGCGGCCGAACGACGTCAGGCCGAGCTGGAGGTGTCCCAAAGTGAAAAGCGTTTTCGCGCGATCGTGCAGGACCAGACCGACATGATCTGCCGCTTCAAACCCGACGGGCTGATGACGTTTGTGAACGAGGCATTCTGCCGCTTTCACGGGAAACCCGCCCACGAGTTGATCGGCCAAAACTTCTTCCAAACCTATTCCGACGACGATGCCGCCATTCCGTTAAGTTACGTGAATTCGCTGCCCAAGGAAGAGCCGGTCGTGTCCTTCGACCATCGCTTGCGCGCGCCGGATAAAATCGTGGTGTGGCATCAGTACCGCATCCGGCGCCTGTTCGCAGAGAACGGCGAGACTTACGAATTTCAGGCGGTGATCCAGGACATTACCGCGCGCAAGCAGTCGGAGGGTGCGTTGCGGGCGAGCGAGGAGAAGTACCGCTCGTTGATCGACAATATTCCCGACGTGGTCTGGACGGCCAATTTCGCGCGCGAGGTCACTTACATCGGCGGCAACGCCGAAAAAGTCCTGGGCTACAGCGCGACCGACCTGCTCGCGTCCGGAGGCAAGCTTTGGATCGATCATATTCATCCCGACGACGCCGAGCGCGTCAATCGCGCCTACCATTCGTTGTTTGCGACGAATGAAACTTTCGATGTCGAATACCGCGTCCGCCGGAAAGACGGCGAATGGATCTGGCTGCACGACCGAGCCATCAGCACGCGATTGCAAAACGGACAAATGTGCGCCGATGGAATTTTCCTGGACATCACCGGGCGCCGGCAGGCGGAAATTGCGTTGCAACGCGCCAAGGAAGCCGCGGAGGCCGCCAATCTCGCCAAGAGCCAATTCCTGGCCAACATGAGCCATGAGTTGCGCACGCCGCTGAATGCCATCATCGGTTTTTCAGAAGTGTTGAGCGACAAATTATTTGGCGAGCTCAACGAGCGGCAGCACAAGTATACGACCAACATCGTCAACAGCGGACGCCACTTGTTGCAGCTCATCAACGACATTCTCGATCTGGCGAAGGTGGAATCGGGCCGGGCGGAATTGCTTTGCAATACGTTTGACGTGGCCAAGGTGCTGCAGGACGCCTACACGATTGTGAAGACGCTGGCGAACAAGAAACAGATCCATCTGGAATTCGAAATCGCCGCCGGGCTTCCGCCGCTGTATGCTGACGAAGCCAAATTCAAGCAAATCCTCTTCAACCTGCTCAGCAACGCCATCAAATTCACGCCGGACCGGGGCAAAGTCATGGTGAAAGCCGTCCAGGCCACGCCCGGTGAATGCCTGAAGGTTTCCGTCGCCGACACCGGCATAGGGATAAAACCGCAGGACCAGGAACGCGTTTTTCGCGAATTCGAACAGGTGGATTCATCTTACGGCCGCCAGCAGCAAGGCACCGGCCTGGGGCTGGCCCTCACCAAGCGCCTGGTGGAAATGCACGGCGGACAGATTTGTGTAGAGAGCGAAGGCATTGAGGGCCGCGGGAGTGTCTTCACGTTCGTGATCCCCATTCGCAAGCCCGACGTACGTCCGAAGGTTGCCGCCCCGAAACCCGAAGCGAAGGACGAATCGTTGCGCCCGCAAATCCTCGTTTTGGCGAACGAAAGCTCGAATCAACAACTCCTGGCCGACTACCTCGCCCACGCGGGTTACGAAGTGTCCCTGGCTACCAGTCGGGCCTCGTTCCTGGACGCGTTAAAATCGAAGAGCCCCTTCTCGGTGGTCGCCCACGGGTAAAATTACTCGCCGGAAGACGAAACCCCGTTGCGCGCGTTGCGCTCGCAAATCACACCGCGGGTGCCGCTGGTGCTCTTTTCACTGAACGCAAACGAAATGCCGGAGTTTCAGCTGTTCGATGCCGACCGGCAGACGCTGGCGCCCGCCAGCGGGAGGCTGATCGATGCCGTGCGGCGCACGCGACGGACGAATGGCAAAGAACTCAAGACGGTGCTCGTTATTGATGACGAACCGGCGCTGCTGGAATTGCTGGGCTTGACCCTGGTGAAAAAAGGCTTCCGGGTGTTGCACGCGGCTGACGGGCAAGCCGGCGTGGAGTTGGCGCAGGGATACGCGCCGGACGCAATTATTCTCGATCTGGCGATGCCGGGGTTCGGCGGCGCTCAGATCGTGGAAAAATTGCGCGCCGACCCGCGCACCAAGGGCACTCCCATATTGATCTATACCGGCATCGGCCTGGACGAGCAGGAGCGCCATCGCCTGGCTTCGCAGGTGCAGGCCATCACTTTCAAAACCGAACAGGAGGTCTTGTTCGCCGAATTGGAGCGTTTGGATACGCAAGCGAATGAGTCATTGGAAATGGAACCGACTTTATGAGCGCGCCGACGATATTAATCATCGAGGACAATCCTCTCAATGTCGAACTGGCCACGGATCTCCTGGAGGCAAGCGGTTTTCGAATCCACTCGACCCGCACGGCCGAAGACGGCCTGCGCCTGGCGCGCGAGCTTCTGCCCGACCTGGTTTTAATGGATATCGGGCTGCCCGGCATGGACGGATTGTGCGCCACCAAGGAATTGAAAACCGACCCGGCGACCGCCGGGTTGACGGTGGTGGGCCTCACCGCCCATGCCATGAAAGGCGACGAGGGAATTGCTCTAAACGCCGGTTGTGACGGTTATCTCACCAAACCGATCGATACCCGCACGTTTGTTTCCTCGATTAGAGATTTCATTGCGGTACACACCAAATCCTCACGTAATGCAAACTGAAGCTCCCACACTGCCGTCCGCCACTCCCCCACCCTCCGCCAAGCCTTGCCGAGGCGTGGTGATGGTGGTTGATGATGAAGAACAAAATCGTGCGTTGTTGCGCGATCCGCTGGAGGCGCACGGGTACGAGGTCATCGAAGCCGAGAACGGCATCGGGACGTTGAAAAAGGTGGAGGAACGGACGCCGGACGTCGTTCTGCTCGACCTGATGATGCCCAAGATGGACGGCTTCGAGGTTTGCCGGCGCTTGAAGCAATACTGGAAATCCGCTCATGTGCCGGTTTTGATCCTGACGGCATTGTCGGATCGCAAAGAACGCCTGATGGGCATTGAGGCGGGTGCGAACGATTTTCTGACCAAGCCGGTGGACATGCAGGATGTCCTGCTGCGCGTGAACAACGCGGTTTACGCAAAACGCCTTCACGACCTGCTCCAGGTGGAACGCGAAAAATCGGAGCGCTTGCTGCGGAACATTCTACCCAAAGCCATCGCCGAACGCATGAAGAACGGCGAGACCAACATCGCCGAACATCATCCGGACGCAACCTTGCTCCTGGCCGACCTGGTTGGCTTCAGCACCTTGGCCGCCAGCATCGACCCGGTTGAAGTGGTCAATCTATTGAATGAAATCTTTTCCGGATTTGACACGCTCACGGAAAAGCTGGGGTTGGAGAAGATCAAGATTATCGGTGATGCTTACATGGCTGCCGGCGGGATTCATTCCCATCGCAACGACCACCCCGAGGCGATTGCGGAATTGGCGTTGTCTTTCCAGAATCATGTGAACTGGGTGAACGATCATTATAACACCTCGATTCAGATACGGATCGGGGTGAACACCGGCTCGCTGGTGGCCGGAGTGATTGGACGCAAAACCTTCGCCTACGATGTCTGGGGCGAAACCGTCAACATGGCGTGCCGCCTGGAAACCACCGGCAAACCGGGTTGCATCCAGGTCTCTGAATCCACCTACGCCCGTTTGAAACACAAATACAAATTCGAGGCGAAGCACGATGTGGATCTAAAAGGACATGGCATTGTACCCGCGTATTGGCTGATCCGCTGAGCGGCGACGCGATTTTTATTTCGAGGGCTTGGCTCCGGAATCCTGTTCCCATTTTTTCATCTTGGGCGCTTTCTGGTTTATTTCGTCGATCAATTTGGCCGCATCCATTTGGTTCTGGACCACCCGGGGCCGAAGGAAAACCATCAGTTCGACTTCCGAGGTGGTTTTGTCTTTTTTCTTAAACGCCCAACCCAGGCCCGGGATGTTGCCGAGCAACGGTGTCTTGCGCAGGGTGTCGGAGATCTGCTTCTGAATAATGCCGCCCAGCACGAGGGTTTGGCCGTTCTCGGCCGTGAGATCCGTCTGGAAATTGCGCGTGTCGAAGACCGCGCCGCCCAGGATGGTCTCGCCGGGCACCACGGTGGAGGATTCCGCATGAACCTTCAACTCGACCGCTCCGGAGCTGTTGATGTGCGGCGTGACTTCCAGGATCACGCCCACGTCCTTATAGGCAAAATTCTGGCTGGTGCCGCCCACTGGCGGATTATTTTGCGCCGTGAGGATGGGCACCTGCTGGCCGACGAACAAGCGCCCGGTTTCGTTGTCGTTGATGTTGATTTGCGGTTCGCCCAGCACGGTGGCATCCGTGGTCTTGCGCAGGAATTGCACGAGGAAATCGATGTTGACGGTGCTGTCCAACACGCCCGAACGCATTTGAGCCATCAAATTCGCCGGGGATAGTCCTCCCAACGTTGAGGACGCTGCGGGGTTGTTCACGGTGGTGCTCCCGCCAAAGCCTTTTTGATAGGTGGCGGTGCCGTGGCCGAGAATCGAATTGTCGAAATCATCCGCGGTGAAAACCTTGCTGCCGTCGGGCGACCAGCGGACGCCCAGCTTGTCGAGATAATCGCTCGAGACTTCCACAATCCGGGCTTCAATCAATACCTGGTCCGAAGGGGCGTCGAGTTCGTTGATTAATTTCATCACCTGCGGGAAGTAGTGGACGTTGGCCGAGACTAACAGGGCGTTGCCGCGCTCATCCGCGACCGCACGTACCCGGCCCACCAGATCGCTCACCGGCCGGGGCGCGTTGCGACCTTCGCCACCGCGCGCATTGTCCACCTGGCCGCCGAGCCACGGATAATATCCTTCCTCCTTGATTTCCTGCTCCAGGGCGAACGCGTTCTGGCTCGAGTCGGTTTGCGTCTGCTGTTGCGGCGTGCCACTTCCGCTATTGTTGTTTTGTTGCTGCGGCGTGGTCGCACGCAAAGGCGGCGAGCCGTTCTTGGCGAACAATATGTTGATGTTGCGCGCCACGACCGCCGCCTTCGCGAACATCAAGGGAACATGCAGCGTGCTTTCGCCGGCGTCGGACGGGGCGTCCAGTTGCCGCAAGACGTCCTCGACGACCGCGAGGTTTTCCTTGGAATTGGAGGTGACGAGGATCGTGTTGGAATACGGTTCGCTGGTGATGCGCACCTTGCCGTAGAGCCGGCCCGCGTCCTGCGCCGTGCTCGACGAATTATCCACGTTGTCAAAAACGTAATCCCAATAACTGCGCGACTGCTGCTTTTTCAAAAACAATTCATTCAGCACGTCCTCCATGTCCACGGCGCTCACGTATTTCAAATGGAAAATTTTCGGCGCGAGGCTGTCGTCGGGAATCGGCTCATCCAGTTCGAGGATCATTTTTTCGAGACTTTCCATTTCCGCCGGGGGCGCCTGCACAATGACCGCGTTGCGGCGGCGGTCGGCCACCACGCTCATTTTCTTGCCGTTTTTTGAATTGGAGGAACCCGAGTCGTAAAAGAAAAATGGGTAACGACTGTTGTTGTCCTGGCTCTGGCCCAGGTCCTGCAGTTGTTTGGCCACGTCCTGCGCATCGGCGTTCTTCAACACGAACGTCTTCATGATTTTCTCCTGCGCATCCACCGTGTCCAGCGCCGTGATGATTTTTTCCAGCGCATTGAAATCGGCTTCGCCCGAGAGAATGATCAACGAGTTCGAACGGTCATCGGCGGCGACATCGATGGCGGATTCGGACGATTTGGCGTTCATCTTTTGGTAGAGCGGCGCGAGCTCCTTCGCGAGGTCCTGCGCGCTCATGTGTTTCAACGGGATGATGCGCACGGCCACGTCCTGGGGCCGGTCGGTGTCGAGGGCGTTGATGAGTTCCGTCGCGACGCGCAGGTTGTCGTTGTAATCCGAAATGATGATTTGGTTGGCATGATCGTCGATGGTGACGGTCGCCTTGTCCGAAAGGGCCGCCTGCAATTTTTCCTTGAGCGCGCCCGCCTGCGCGTGGCTGAGCGAGAAAACCTTGGTCAACCGCTGCCGGCCTTCCGGAATTTCCTTTTGCGAACTATCCACCACTTCCGGGCTCATGCGGGGTTCCTTGCCTTCCGGCACGATGAGAATCGATTTGCTCGACTCAATCGCGGTGTATCCTTCCAGCGCGAGGGCGCGGTAGACGATATTGATGGCTTCCCGTTGCGACACTTTTTTGGAGCTGGTGATGGTCAACTGGCATTGGACCTGCGGATGTTTTACCACGGTTTTGCCCGTCGTCTGCGCGAGCCATTGCACCACCATGTCGATGTTCGCGCCCTGGAAACTCAATTGAATATCATTCTGGTTGGTGCCGGCCGTTTCGGTCAAAGGTTCCGAAGGCACCCAGGGTCCCCCGCTCTTTCCGGCATCGGATTTCGAACCGGACGAATCGCCGCCGCTGGGTGGGGACGGCATTCCCGGCATGCCGGGCGGGCCGTTAATCACTCGCATCGGCTGGGCAAGAACAACGGCGGGGAGCCCGCAAAACAGCAAGGCGCAAATCGCACTCAGGGCAACACGTGCCATCCCGGCGCGCAGGGGTTTATTTTTTAGTGGTTTCATCGGAAGCATCGGTTGGTTTTGGCAAAAGACTTTCTCCGCCAAAGCCGGAAAAAATCATCAGCTCCTTTTTCTGTCCGTCCTGCTCGATCAACACGCGATTGGTGCCGATGCGCAGCAATTTGATTTCGCCGAGATCGTCGCCTTCTTTGACCAGCCCGGTCTGGCCGCTCGGCGAGCGCAGAAACGCGACGTTGCCCGCGATGCCGAGCAAGGCCATCGGCATCGGGCGAACCACCGGGGCTAAAATTTCGCTGTCGGTGACCCGGTCCACCCGGGCTTGAATATCCGGCGGCAGGCTGGCGGCTTTACCACCCATCGGCCCCATCATGAGCGGGGACATGGCTCCGGATTTTTTAGCACCGGCCATTTTTGCCAGCACTGCGTTGGTGTTGTTCGTCCTGGTTGATTGGCTGGCCGGGAAATTTGTGCCCGCCAGGATATTTGTAGCGGGAACATTTGTATCCGCTATCGCCATCGCCGAAACATTCGTTCCCGGACTGTTCGTTGGACTGACCACCGCCATGACCTGGTCCGGCGCGGAATTGCCCTCGCCGTTTTTCAATTTTGAAGGCGAGACAATGTTTGTGTCAGCTGATGCCGGGGACGCATTCGTTTTCAAATCGACGGCTGAGGCCGGTGCGTTGGTCCCGGGTTTAACCACGGCTTTGTTCGCAACTTTCGCCATTGCCATCGCATTGGTATCCGCCGGCAACGACGGCACGTCCGGCATTGCCACGCCGTGGAGCGGATTTAACCGGAGCGACACTCGGACGACCTGTGCCAGCAGGAGCGCGGCCAGCGCAAAGCAGACGATTTTCAAAATCTGTTCGGCGCGCTCACGCATGGGTCGCCTCCGGATTTTTCCATTTTTCAAAATCGAGAATAACAATCGTGAGGCTCAGCTTGACCATGCCGGGCCGGTTGTCCGGCGTGATTTGCACCGAGTCGATGATGAGCGGATAGCCGAGCGTCTGCAGGCGATTCAACAGGCCGGTGACGGCGGGAACGGAGCCGCTGCCTTCAAACTGCATGGAAGCCATTTCATTGCCGCCGCCACGCGCGGCGGATTCGCGGACGGCGCCGACCTGGATGCCGCTCGCCGAAGCGGCCTTCTGGATTGCCGAACTCGCCTCCGCCACAATGGTCGCCCGCGACAGTTTTGCCGGATCGAGATGAAAATCCTCCATCAGGCGTTTCGCGACGAGCGCCTTGTCCTGATAGGATTGCACCTGCAAGCGCAAGTTTTTCGCGTCGGCGAGCAAATGCAGGTATTCCGTCCGTTGGCGATGCAACACCTTCCACATCTGGAAACCGCAAAAGAGCAGCAGGTAAATGGCGATCCCCAGCGTCGCTCGGCGCACGGTGCGTTTCTCGTGTTCGGATAATGAGCGCATAAAATTACCTGAGCATGAGGCCGGGCGGCATTCCGGGCGGCAGCGCGCCACCGGGCGCATTTGCCTGGGCGACCGCGTTGGTTTTGGCCTTCTCAATTTCCTCGCGCGTCGGGCCGATGGCCAGGCCCGCGCGTTTCTCGACCGGTTTCCATTGCGCCGTGATGCGCACGTTGACTTTTTGGCGATCCGGCGTGGGAACCTGTTCCTCAACGGTGACGCGTTCAAAAAATCCCGAGTCCATGAGCTTGGAGCGGAAATCCGTCACCTGTTGGGCGTCATGCATCGAACCGCGCAGGGAAATTTCCCCGCGCCGATTCATCGAGGCGGCATCGAAGCGCGCGCCCGGCGGCGCGGCTTTCGCGAACAGATAAAGCGCGTCCAAATACGGCGGCCCGTTTTGCTTGATGAACCGCAGGAAATCGAATTCGTGGTCGATCGTCGCGAACTTCCCCTGCCCCGCCTTGAGCGTGGAAAGTTTTTTCGTAAGATGCCCCTTGAGGAGCAGCGCTTCGCCGTAGGGTAGCACCAGCAACGCGCACAAAAGCGCCGCCGCGCGGAGGGCCCATTTTTTGGGAACCGGCTGCGAGAATTTAAAGCTGCCGAGGCTCGCCGGTTTCGCGGCGGTTTGAAACAGCAGCAACGGCGGCCCGGCGTTTTCCTCCGAGGCTTTCCTCAGTCCGAGCACCGCCGCGGAATAGCCCACGGCGGAAGCCGTCTCCAGCCGTTCGACGTCGTTGCCCAACTGCCTGCGAAGCTCTGCAATCACGTTCTCCAACGCGCCGTTGCTGGTGGTGACGTAAATTTTGCCTCCAGCGTGGCGGCTGCCGATGACCTTGCTCAACGAGCCGTTGCTTTCGTTCTCGCGCGGAAAAACGCGCAGCGCCACCGGCACACCTTTTTCGAACACGGCCAGCTCCCATTGTTTTTGGCCGAGGTCCAGCAATGCGCAGGAGCCGAGCGGTTGCGGGCACAGATAACTGCGCGCCATGGCCGCGGGCGTGAAGATCGGGCTCAATCCCGCCGCGTAGAGGATGCCGGCATATTCCTCGATGCGAGCTTTTTTGATGGCGCCGACGAGAATTTCCTGCCGGGCCGCCACGCCATTGGACGGAAGGGTTCGATAGCCCCAGGCCAGCTCTTCGGGCGCGAGTGGAAATTCGCTTTCAATCTGCAGCCGCAGCACCTTGGAAAATTCGTCGCGCGCCACGACCGGCAAAGTCATGCGCCGCAGTGAAACGCCGCTCGCGCCAATGGCGCACAGGGCGCGTGACCGCGGCTGCCAGCTTTTTCGCTGCAAGAATTTTACGAGGCTGAGCCCGAGGTTTTGTTTGCACTCCGCGGTCAGTTGTCCGCTGGGAGCGCGCTCCAGCGGGACGTCGAGGCCGTCGTTTCCGCGCAACGCTCTCAACCAGCTTGCGCTGATTTCAATATAAACGGGAGCAAGATTCATGAATGGCAGTTCCTTCACAGGTCGTCCTCCCGGTAGCAGAGCGTGCTGATTTCACCGAGTCCCACATGCACAATGGCTTCGATGCGCTGGCGCGCGCCGGTCGAGGCCACCTTGCCCTCGCTCAAAATCCGGTAGGTCTCCGAACGCGCGCTGACCAGCGGCGCCACTTGTTTGAAAATCGCCGGGGTCATGCCGCTCACTTTCAACAACTCGGCGGTATTGGCAAAAAATCCGCTCGATTGCCGATATGAAATAATCGCCTGGGCCAATTGCCGGTCCACGCCCGGCAGACACGCCAGCACCTCGAGGCTCGCCGTGTTGACATTGACGACTCCGGTCAAATCCTGCCCGGCGTCGGCAGTGGTGATGTCGTCGGCAAATTCCATCAGGGCCTCGGGGGTGATGACTTTCCTGCCGGAACTCGGGGACGATGCATTGTCCTGCGCGCCGGATTGTGATTGGCCGGAATCGCCCTGGTCCGAATTGCGGTTGGAATTCGAGTTTCTCGGCTGGCCCTGGCTTTGGTTTTGATTTTGCGGCGCGGTGACATCCAGAAGATCGGCGATGCTTTGAAATCTATTCTGGCCTCGATACGCGACGATCGCCCGCGCCATGGCGCTCGAAATTCCTTTCACCGAGGTCAGCGAATTCTCGTCCGCGGTCTGGATATTCACGCGGTCCTGGCCGCCGGCGTTAAGATTTTTTTCGGAAGAACAAACGGTGAGTATTCCCGCCCAACCGGCATCGGTTTCGCTGCCCGAATCGTCGCCCGAAAGCGCATCGTCCCCGCCATTGCCCGCGACCGGCAACAATCCATTTCCGTGGATGTCTTTTCCAAACAACAAATCGTGCGTCACACCGCGGACGAGCAACAGCTCGCGAATCGTCGGCACGGGGCCGTGCCGCGGTTTATAGGGCGGTTGCAGCGATAGATAGAAATCCGCATTCGCGCCGCCGGGCGTCACGGTGTCGCCCGCGCCGCGCCAATCCACGATGGCAGCGGCGATCTCCGGCGTCATGCGATCGATATTGGTGAGCTGGTCGATGGACGCGTAGTTCACGTTCAAGCGGCTTTCCTCGTCGCTGACGCCGTAAATGATTCCCCCGCCCTCGTCCTGCCGTCCCCGGCGGAGCACGCGGAAATTCCCGCGACCGAAAGCGATGTCGCGGAACTGATCGGGCGAATTGTAAAGATCGCCGGTGTGATTTTTGGCGGAGCGGCTGCGATCGTGCGCGTCCTGGTAAAGCAACGCCTTGGCTTTCTCAATGCCGGCCACGGCGAGGTAATGCGCCTGGATGCGATCGCCGTAATTTTTCACAGCCATCAAATCGATGCGCGAGGTGTGCAACACGCCGACAACCACGAGCGACAACAGCGCGAGACACCAAAGCAGGCCGACGAGGATGGAGCCGCGGTGGTGGGGCGCGTCACTGCGTGCGCGCCGAGGCATCCCCATAAATCGAAAAACGTTTTCGTGGAGGCGTGTGTTTCCGCTTCCCCTCACCCCGCCCCTCTCCCCCGGGGAGAGGGTGATGCTTTGGTTGGCATATGGGAATTCATCCGCCTCGGACTTAATCCAACGGGAGAACGAACTCTGGGTTTTGCGGCTCAGGGATTCAATGCGCGAAATATTTCGGGGAAATCTCACCCGGAACCAGCGCGGCGCGCACGGAGTGACGCGCCCTACCCATTGAATAACGAACCTTTTCATCAATTCCCCCCTCCCGTGGGCGTCCCCTGCCCGCTCTGCC
>Ga0207664_10002459_pt1 | contig 12263 bp, 13 predicted proteins | sample LARL83metaG_FD_184349 | JGI IMG/M metagenome (GOLD analysis project Ga0207664, IMG submission 184349) | Corn, switchgrass and miscanthus rhizosphere microbial communities from Kellogg Biological Station, Michigan, USA - LAR L8-3 metaG... | ecosystem: Host-associated > Plants > Roots >...
GGCGCTGAGCACGCCGTCGGCGACGATCTGGTCGCCCGCCTCGGCGCGCACGAGGTCGCCCGGCACGACCTCGTCGACGTGCAGGCGTCGCACCGACCCGTCGCGCACGACGCTCGCGGTCGGCGCCACGAGCGCCGCGAGGCGGTCGAGCGCGCGCTTGGCGCGCATCTCCTGGCCGATCCCGATCGCCGTGTTGGCGACGAGGATCCCCAGGAACAGCGCGTCGCGCCAGTCGCCGAACAGCAGCGTCATCGCGCCCGCGACGGCGAGGATCGCGTTGAAGACGGTGAAGACGTTCGCGACGACGATCGAGCGGTACGAGCGGCTCGTCGCGACCGCGCGCGGCGGTGGGCGCTCCGCAAGGCGACGCGTCGCCTCCAGCTCGGTCAGGCCGTCCGCCGCCATGGCGCCTTCACGATAGTGAGCGGCTACGCTCCCGGGGAGTGCCGCGGCAGGGACGACAAGGACGTCGAGCGCGGGCGCGACGGATCGCGCCGCTCGCGCTGCTGCTGCTCGCCTGCCTGAGCGCGAGCGCGGCCGCGAGCAGCTTCCAGGGGACGCTCTCGATCGCGTCCGTCGGCAAGCCGGGCGCGGCCGGCGGCCTCGTGACCGTCATGGCGCAGGCGAGCGTCACGCCGCAGTGCGACCAGGCCGACTGCGGCTGGCAGCCGGTCGTGGAGACCGTGGCGGTCGACCAGGCGTGCACGCCGTCGAGCGGCGTCCCCGTCTGGACCGGGACCGCCTACGACTCCGCGAGCGGCGCGCAGCCGCAGAGCTTCGCGCCGTCGTGGCACGAGGTGCCGGCGGCGGCGCCGGTCGGCCGGCGGGCGTGCCTGTTCGCCCGCACGCCCGCTGGCGACGTGCTCGTCGCGCAGGTGCTCTACCTCGTCCCGGCCAGGCCGGCCGGTGCACGTGGGGGCTCCGATCCGGGCCTGCTGCGCGCGCCGATCCCGCGCTGGGTGGCGCCGGCCCGTCGCCGCTGGCCGTTTCGCGTCAGCGTCGCGGACCTGCCGCCCGGCGTCGGCCGGGCGCGCTTCGTCGCGCTCGTGCGCGCGGCCGGCGCGCGCTGGGGCCTGCGCTACGCCGGCACGACGCGCGCGCCCGTGCGCCTGCGCGACGGGCGCGACACGGTCGGCTTCGCGCGCGTGCTGCCGCCCGGCGCCCTCGGCCTGACCAACGTCGACGTCGCCGTCTACGTGCGCGGCGGGCGGGTCGTCGCGCGCCGCGTCGTCGAGGAGGACGCGCGCTTCCTCTACGGCGCGCCGTGGCAGCCGGGCCCGGCGCTGCCCGACGACCGCCACTTCGACCTCGAGACCGTGATCCTGCACGAGCTCGGCCACTACGCCGGCAACCACCATGCGCCGAACTGCCGCGACACGCCGATGTGGGTGGCGTTGAATCCCGGCGAGTGGTGGCACTCGCCGACCGACTGGTTCCAGCACGGCTGCGGGATCGCGACGGTCGCGACCGCGCCGCCGTCGGCCGGGCGCCTGCTCGTGCGCGTGCACGAGCGCGTCGTGGCGCTGCGCTGAACGCCGCTAAGCGCGGCCGGCGTCGCGCGCCGCCTGCTCGGCGGCCGCCATCTGCCGCTCGACGAGCGCGAGGCCGGCGTCCCAGAAGCCCGGGTCGGCAAGGTCGATCCCGACGATCCGGCCGAGCGCCTCGGGCGCCATCGAGCCCCCCGCCGACAGCAGCCGCAGGTAGTCGGGCACGAACGCGACGCCCTCGTCGCGATAGCGCTGGTAGACGGACAGCGCGAGCAGCTGCCCGTACGCGTAGGCGTAGACGTAGCCGGGCGAGTTGACGAAGTGGGGGATGTAGGACCACCACGTGCGGTAACCGTCGGTCAGCTCGACCGCGTCGCCGAACAGCTCCTCCTGCGTCTCGCTCCACAGCTCGGAGAAGCGCTCGACCGACAGCTCGCCCTCCTCGCGCCGGGCCGTGTGGACGAGGTGCTCGAAGCGGTGCATCGCCGTCTGGCGGAAGACCGTCGCGATCGCGCCCTCGATCGACTCGGCGAGCAGGGCGAGGCGCGACTCGGCCGTGGCCGCCGCCTCGAGCAGCCGCCCGAACACGAGCGCCTCGCCGAAGACGGAGGCGGTCTCGGCGAGCGTCAGCGGCGTCGACTGGTGGAAGACGCCCTGCGGCGCCGCGAGCGCCGCGTGCACGCCATGGCCCAGCTCGTGCGCGAGCGTCAGCACGTCGCGGCGGCGCGAGGTGTAGTTGAGCAGCACGTAGGGGTGCGCGGAGGGGACCGTGTAGGAGCAGAACGCGCCGCCGCGCTTGGCCGGCCGCACGGGCGCGTCGATCCAGCGCTCGTCGAAGAAGCGCCCGGCGAGCGCGCCGAGCTCGGGCGAGAAGGCGCCGTAGGCGTCGAGCACCAGCTCGCGCGCGTCGCCCCAGGCGAAGCGCTCGTCCTCCGTCGCGACGGTCGCGGCGCGGTCGTAGTCGGCGAGCCGCTCGACCCCGAGCAGCCTCGCCTTCAGGCGATACCAGCGCTGCGGCACGTCGTAGCGCGCGCGCACCGCGCTCACGAGCGCCTCCACGGACTCGTCGCTCGCCTCGTTGGCGAGGTTGCGCGCGGCGAGCCAGTGCGGGTAGCCGCGCAGGCGGTCGTCGACCGCCTTGTCGTGCAGCAGCGTGTTGTAGATCGAGGCGCGCGTGCGGATCCCGGGCGCCAGCGCCGCGGTGACCGCCTCGGCGGCCGTCCGGCGCTGCTCGCGGTCGGGCCCGGAGAGGCGTGCGAGCGCCTGCTCGAGCGACGCCGCCTCGGGCTCGTCCGGCAGCGTCACCTTCGTCGTCGACATCAGCTCGGCGAACAAGCGCGTCCAGGCGCCGCGCGCGCTGATCGCCTTCTCGTTGAGGATCCGCTCCTCCGGCTCGCTCAGCAGGTAGGGGCGGTAGCGGCGCTCGCTGCGCAGGTGGTGCGCGCAGAACGCGAGCCGCGGATCGGCGAGCAGCGCCTCGGCGCGCTCGTCGTCGAGCGCCGCCCACGCCAGCTCGAAGAACAGCAGCGTCGTCTGGATCGCGGTCGCGCGCTCCTGCACATGCTGGAGCAGCGCGCCGAACGCCGGGTCCGCGGTGTCGACCGCGAAGCGCAGCGACGCGTAGGAGGCGGCGCGACCGACCAGCTCGGTGATCGCCGCCAGCTCCTGCATCGCGCTGCGCAGGCCGTCCGCGTCCAGCTCCTCGACCTTGCCGGCATGCGCCGCGGCGAACGCGTCGGCGCGCGCCGACGCCTCGTCGAGCTGGGCGCGCACGCCGGCCTCGCCCTCGCCGCGCACGAGCGGCTCGAGGTCCCAGGCGACCCCCGCGACCTCGGCGTCGTCTGGCTGCTGGGCGGTCGCGTCGGCGCTTGCCATGGGCCCGAGAGCTTAGTCGCAGCGCTCGCCGCCGGGCCGACGGCGGCGCGTCCAGCGGACCGATCTGCTTCCATTTGCAGGCAAGACCGATACCAGCCGAGTCTCCGCCGTCCCCGACGACGGAGAGCGGGGGACCCACTCGGATCGCGGACGTTCGCGGTCCACGGGGCGAATCGCAGCCGGCACGCCGAATCCCACGGGTGCTCTGGCCGCGTAGCGCGATCTTTCCGCGCGAGCCCGACAGCTCACCCCGTAGGCGCACGAAAGAGCCAACGGAGGTCCCATGTCCAGCCGCCTCGCCGTCGTTCCCGCGCTGCTCGCGCTGGCGTTCGCAGCGCCTGCCGGCGCGCACGCCGCCGTGCTCAAGGAAGGCAGCCGCGGCCCCGCCGTCGCGCAGCTCCAGCGCAAGCTGCACGTGTCCGCCGACGGGGTCTTCGGTCCCCGCACGGCGCACGCCGTGCGCCGCTTCCAGCGCCGCGAGCACCTCGCGGTCGACGGCGTCGTCGGTCCGCGGACGGCGCGGGCGCTCGGGCTCGATTTCGCGCAGGTGCGCAGCGCCGGCGGCGCTCACGGCGTACGCATCCCGGCGAAGCTCGAGCGCATCGCGCGGTGCGAGTCGGGCGGCGACCCGCGCGCCGTCTCGTCCGACGGGACCTATCGCGGCAAGTACCAGTTCGACCGTGCGACCTGGCGGGCGATCGGCGGGCACGGCGACCCCGCGCGCGCCTCGGAGGCGGAGCAGGACCGCCGCGCGCTTGCGCTCTACCGCGAGCGCGGCGCCTCGCCGTGGCCCGCCTGCGGCGCGGCTGCCTGAGCGCGCCGCTTCAGGCCGCCGGCGCCGCCGGCGTGGCGGAGCCGTCCGCGTCGGCGCGGTCCTCGGCCGCGTCGCCCGGCGGATCGCCGCGCAGGAGCCACGCGCCGTCTTCGCGTCGCTCGATCAGGCCGCGGCGCGCGAGGTCCGACAGCGCCGTCGTCACCGACGGCCGCTGCGCGCCGACGAGCCGGCCGAGCACCTGGTGCGTGAGCGGCAGCTCCAGCACGACGCCGTCGGGACTGACGCGGCCCCAGCGGTCCGCGAGGCCCCAGAACAGCAGCTCCAGGCGGGCGTCGACGCGCGTGAGGTGACTGGTCGCCTGGTTCGTCGCCAGCTCGAACGAGCGACGCACCGCGCGCGCGACGACCGCGCTGATCAGCTCCGGCCAGCGACCCATCACCGCGGCGATGCGGCGGTCGAGCACGGCCAGTCGCACGGGCTGCAGCGCCGTCCACGTCACGACGGGCTTGATCGTCAGGACGTCGCGCTCCCAGTCCCACGGGCGCAGCAGGTCGCCGCGGCCGATCAGCTCGGTGCAGGTCGCCTGGGCGATCGCCACGTCGCGCATCAGCAGGCCGTCGAGCACGAGCAGGCCGAGGCTGCCGCCGCCGCCGTCGGCGGGGAAGGTCGGCTCCCACGCTCCGGGAGCGACCAGCTCGACGGCCGCGATCGCATGGCGCGTCGCGAGCTGGACGCTGGTGGGATCGAGCTCCGCAGCCAGCTCGGGATCCTCCTCGAGGACGCGCACGAAAGCATTTCCCGCTGCCATGCGATACAGCGTATTGGTGTTGGCGTTCTGATGCCAGATCGAACCGAGATCGGCGAGGTGTCGACTTCGCGGAGCCACAGCGTGTCAGAACGCGAACTGGACCGCGGAGATTTGGAGCCGAGACGGTAGTTGCGGCCGTGCGTCAGTCGCGCGCCAACAGACGCACTCGCAGCTGCTCCCCGTCGGCCCCGCCGGCCTGCTCGACCGCCAGCGCGTCGGTCAGCCGCTCCAGCAGCGGGCCGAGGCCCGGCAGCTCGGTGTCCTCGACGAGCAGCTGCGCTCCACCCGGCGCGAACAGCCCGACGAGCAGGTCGAAGCCCTCCTCGTGCTCCTCGATCGCGACGCTCAGCGTGCCGTTGGCGACGTGCGCCGGCGCCGCCCCCGCGATCGCGTCGCTGACGATCTGCGCGTCCGAGAGACGGTCGATCGAGAAGTCGGCGCGTGCGGCCACGAGCGAGACGACGCGTCCGAGCACCGAGGCCGTCCGCGCCGGCGGGCGCAGGTGCAGCACGACTTCGTGCGGGCTCGGCGCCGGCTCCGCCGACGGCCGGATCGTCAGCGGCGGCGGATCCCCGTCGGCGAGCGAGAAGGCGATCCGCACCTCGGTGCCGTGCCGTCCCGCGACGAGCCCGAGCTCGTCGGAGAGCGACGCGATCAGCGCGAGGCCGAAGCCGAGCGGAGAGCTTTCGTCGCGGCCCGGCAGCGGGTGCAGGCCGCTGCCGCGATCGCGCACGCCGATCACGAGGCGGCCGCGCTCGACCTCCATCGAGACCTCGAGCGGGCCGGGCTCCGCGTCGTAGGCGTGGACGACGACGTTCGTGCACGCCTCGGTCAGCGCGATCTTCATGTCGGCCGCCCGCGCGGGGTCGACGCCCAGCTCGTCGGTCAGGCCCGCCAGCGCCTGCCGCACGAGCGCGACGTTCGCCGGCAGCGCCGGCAGCGCGAGCCGCACCACCGGGCGCGCGCCGTCGTCGGACACGCCCGCGGGCTCGGGCGTGCCGCCTGAGGAGGACCGGATGCCGACGCCTTCGCTCACGTCATCCCACCGTATGTGCGCTGCCCAGCATCGCCAAACGTGTAGTCGCCGGACGGGTCTGGCTCCTGGTGCGCGTCGGTGTCCACGGTCAGCATCCGGTCATATTCTCTCAGCATGGAGCTTCACGGACCCTCGCTGACGCTGCGCTACGCGACGCCCGACGACGCGCGGGCGCTGCTCGAGCTGGGCTCGGACCCCGACGTCACGCGCTTCTTCTCGTGGGGTCCGTACACGCGCATCGAGGAGCCGGTCGCCTACATCGTCGGACTGGCGGACCGGCGCGAGCGCGGCGAGCAGCTCGACCTGCTGATCGTGCGCCGCGGCGACGGGCCGATCGGCGTCGTCGGGCTCGCCGAGCTCTCTCGCCGCGACCGCCGCGCGGTGATCGGCACGTGGCTCGGCCGGCGCTGGTGGGGCAGCGGCGCCAACCGCGAGACGAAGGCGCTCGTCGCGCACCTCGCGTTCGCGCACCTCGGACTCGAGCGGCTCGGCGCGTACGCCGACGTCGAGAACGTCCGCTCGCGCGCGGCCCTGGAGCGGCTCGGCTTCGCGCACGAGGGGCTGCTGCGGCGCTGGCACCGCCACGGCGCGACCGCGCACGACGTGCACGTCTACGGCCTGCTGCGCGAGGAGTGGGCGGCGTCGTCGCTGGCGGCGGTGCCCGTTCGGCTGGAGGGCGAGCCGCCGCCGGCGGCGTTCGTCGTCGGGTCCGGCGCCTCGGGTCAGCCGGCGAGCGGCGGCGCTGCCGGCGTGGCCGGCGCCGCGGCGTCGTCGGGCGAGAACGGCGGGTAGGTCTCGGTCACGAGCAGCTGGTACGCCGACGCGCGCGCCTCGTAGGCGAGCGTGAAGCGCATCACGTCGTAGATGCCCCGCGGCAGCTTGCCGGTGATCACGATCACGAGCCACGCCAGCACGCTGATCGCGCGCGAGACGAGCTGGACGAAGTAGAGGACGATCACGATCGGGATCACGAGCACGATCCGGAACAGCGTCTTGGCGCGGCTGTAGCGCTCGAGCGGCGGCGCGATCCGCAGCCGGACCGGGTAGGCGGGGTCCTCGTCGCCGCCGAACGACGGGAACGCGTCCGTCATCAGCAGCGCGAACCCGTTCATGCGGGTGGCGTAGCGCAGCGCCATCGCGACGCCGTCGTAGAGCGGCTGCGGGTAGCGCGCCGTGAAGACGATCGCAAACCACGCGATCACGGCACAGACGAACGCGAGCAGTCCCCAGAAGATCGCGACGACGAGCCACGGGATGACGAGGATCAGGCGGAAGAACGTCGAGAGCCGGCTGCGCCGCTCGACGTAGTCGGCCTCGTAGGCCACGGGGTACATGACGGCGGGCACCTCCTGCGGTGCGGGTCAGGGGCTGGTGCGCGCGACATCGAACCAGGTGCGGCGGCGGAACTCGTGAAGATCCGCACATGTCCGACCCCTCAGGCTCGTCGCTGCTCCCAGCTGAAGCCGCGGATCGCGAGCACGACGCCGAGCACCGTCCACACCGCGAGCACGCCGAGCGCCGACCACGCGTCGCCGATCCCCGTGCCGGTCACCATCGCGTCGCGCAGCCCCTGCACGAGGTGAGCCAGCGGCAGCGCCTCCGCGATCCCCTTCAGGAACGACGGGTCGTGCGCCGCGTCGATCGAGATGAAGACGACCGGCAGGAAGATCATGTTCACGTAGACGGTCGCCGCCTCGAACGTCGGGATCGCGTGCGCGAGCGCGACGCCGAGCGAGGCGAAGCAGACGACCCCCAGCACGACGAACAGGATCAGCTCGCCGACGTCCTTCGGCCAGTCGATCCCGTAGACGAGCTTGCCGGCGACCGTGATCAGCACGATCTGCACGGCCGTGTTCGTGACCGCGTTGCCGGCGATCCCGAGCAGGTAGGCGCCGGGCGGCAGCGGCGTGCCGCGCATGCGCTTGAGGATCCCCTGCTCGCGCAGGAAGACCATGTTGTAGGCGAGCGCGCTGAAGGTCGTCGCGAGCACGGCCATGCCGGCGATCCCCGGCACGATCACGTCGCGGTCGCTCTGCTTCGTCAGCACCGCGCACAGCAGCACGAGGAACAGCAGCGGCAGCAGGAAGTTGAAGAACGCCGCGCTCGGGTTGCGCCAGAACATCTTGCGCTCGAGCCGGAACTGGCGCCACGACAGCGCCGCGAAGCTGTGCGACTCAGCCATCGGCGGTCAGCTCCAGGTAGACGTCCTCGAGCGTCGGGCGCGTGACGCTGAGCGCCTCGAGCCGCTCGCCGCGCGCGAGCGCGGCGGACGTCAGCTCGTGCAGCAGCGCGGTCGGGTCGTCCGTCTCGCGCTGGTTGAGCAGCCCGCTGCCGTTGCGCCAGGCGACGCGGTAGCGCGCCGCGCCGTCGCCCGCGCCCAGCTCTGCCGGCGCGCCCTCGACGAGGATGCGGCCGTCCTTGACGATCGCGACGCGGTCGGCGAGCGCCTGCGCCTCGTCGAGGTAGTGCGTCGTCAGCACGACCGTCTTGCCGAGCGCCTTCAGCGAGCGGATCGTCTCCCAGGCGCCGCGGCGCGCCGCCGGGTCGAAGCCGGTCGTCGGCTCGTCGAGGAAGATCAGCTCGGGGTCGCCGACGAGCGCGAGCGCGAGGTCGAGCCGGCGCAGCTGGCCGCCCGAGAGCGTGCGCGTGCGCGCGTCCTCCTTGCCTTGCAGCCCGGCCAGCTCGACCACCTCCTCGACGCCGCGCGGGGCGGGGTAGAGGCCGGCGAAGTGTCGCAGCGTCTCGCGCACCGTCAGATGGCGGTAGACGCCCGTGCTCTGCAGGACGATCCCCACGCGCTCGCGCAGCTCGCGCGCGCGCAGCTGGGGATCGTGACCGAGCACCGTCACCTCGCCGTCGCTGCGGTCGCGGTAGCCCTCGAGGATCTCGACCGTCGTCGTCTTGCCGGCGCCGTTGGGGCCGAGCAAGCCGAACACCTCGCCCCGCCGGACCGAGAAATCGATCCCGCGCACCGCCTCCAGATCGCCGTAGCGCTTGCGCAGGCCGCGGACCTCGATCGCCAGCTCGTCGTTCACGAGCGCCCATGATGCCTCAAACTGCCTCTCCGACCCCCTTCCCTGGCTCCGTGCGCTGCGCCTGCATCGACATCGGCTCGAACACGACGCGCCTGCTCGTCGCGGACGTCCGCCGCCTCGACGACGGGGCGCCGTCGCTCGCGCCGGTGCTCGAGCGGCGCGCGTTCACGGCGCTCGGACGCGCCTGTCGCACGCACCAGCCGCTGGCGTCGGACGTGCGCGACGCGCTGGCGCGGATCGTGCGCGCGCAGGCCGCGGAGGCGCGCGCGCTGGAGGTCGAGACGTTGCGCGTCGTCGCGACGGCCGCGCTGCGACGCGTGGCCGACGGCCTCGCCGCCTGCCATGCGCTCGCGGCCGCGGCCGGCGCGCCCGTGGAGCTGCTGAGCGAGGCCGAGGAGGCGCGGCTCGCGTTCGCGGGCGCGACGTGCGCGCTGCGCGAGGCGGCGTCCGGACCGCTCGCGGTCGTCGACGTCGGCGGCGGCTCGACGCAGCTCGCCGTCGGCACGTGCGTGGACGGCGCCGCGTGGTCGCGCTCGCTGCCGCTCGGCACGGGCGATCTGACCGCCGCGCATCTGCACGCCGATCCGCCGGCAGCGGCCGAGCTGGCCGCGCTGCGCGACGACGTCGCGGCGGCGCTCGCCGACGTCGTCGCGCCGCCGGTGGGGCGGGCGCTCGCGGTCGGCGGCAGTGCGACCTCGCTGCGGCGGCTGGCCGGCGCGCGGCTCGAGGTCGCGGGGCTGGAGTGCGTGCTCGGGACGCTGCTCGCCGCGCCGGCGGCGGTCGTCGCCGAGCGGGTCGGGATCGCGCCGGAGCGGGCCCGCCTGCTGCCGGCGGCGATCGTCGTGCTCACGGCGCTCGCGGAGCGGCTCGGGCCGCTCGAGGTCGCGCACGGCGGCCTGCGCGAGGGCGTGCTGCGTCAGCTCGCGGCCGCCTGAATCGTCACGACCGCGCGCAGGGCGAGCACGGGGCGGCGCAGCAGCCGTGCCAATCGTGCCTCAACGCCTTGATCGCGCTCGTCGGCGGGCGATGCTGACGCGATGCTGCCTCGAAACGACGACCGCGGACAGGCCACGAGCGAGTACGTCGCCCTCGTCCTGCTCGTCGCCGTCGTGCTCGCGCTCGCCGCCGGCCTCACGTCGGGCGGGATCGGCGGGCAGGTGCTCGCCGGCCTGCAGCGCGGACTCTGCACGGTGACGGGAGGCGCCTGCCGACGCCCGCTCACGCCCGGCCCTGACCTCGCGCCCTGCCCCGTCGAGCGCACGACGCGCAGAGAGTCGCTCGACGGCGCATATGAGCTGCTCACGCTCGGCAAGAGCGGGACGCTGACCACGGTTCGCACCTCGGACGGCCGCGTGACGGTGACGCTCGCCGACGGGGCGACGGCGGGCGTCGGGTTGACGTTCGGCGCCGAGGTCGACGCCGGCGACGAGGACAAGCGGGAGGCGAGAGCCGGCGTCTCGGCGCGCGTCGAATCCGGTCGCTCGTGGACGCTCCCGAACGCGGCCGCGGCCCGCGCGTTCGTCGACCGCTACGGCTCGAAGGCGACGATCGGCGGCCAGGCCGTCGACCTGCTGCGCAGCGACTGCTCGATCCTGTGCGACCTGGCCGGCTGGCGCCCGCACGCCGAGCTGCCGCCGCCGGACGAGCAGTACATGGGGCGCGGGGCGGCCGTGAGACTTCAGGCGTCGTTCGGGCCGGCGACGGTGCGGGCCTCCGCCGAGGCGCTGCTCGGGGCGCGGCAGCGTCGCGACGGCAGCACCAGCTCGTTTCTGCAACTCGACGCCGGCGCGGCGCTCGACATCGCGCTCGGACCGGACAAGGCGACCCCGAGCGCCCAGGGTCAGGCGGCCGTGTCGTACGCGCGGGACCCGCAGGGCCGGCCGACGCAGCTCGTGGTGCACACCGTGCTGCGCGGCGGCGCCAGCGTCGCGCTTGGCGGCGTCCGCGGCGTCGCGAGAGCCGGCCTCGAAGGGGGAGGGCAGCGCGTCACGGAGCTCGACGCGACGCTCGACCTCCACGACCCGGCGAACGCGGCGGCGGCAAAAGCGCTCGTCGCGGCGCTGGGCGATCCGCTCGCGACGGGCGCGCTGGGCCGCGCCGCCGCCGCCGTCGGCGCACGCGTCGCCCAGACGGGCGCCGTCGACCGGCGCACCTACGCGCTCACCTCCTCGTCGTTCTCGCTCGGCGCCGAGGTCGGCGCCGGCGCCTCGTTCGGCGCGGACTTCCAACGCACGCACGAGGGCATGCGCCTGCTCAGCGCCGAGACGCGCCTGCCCGGCCTCCCGTTCCTGCCGCGCGACGACTGCCGCGTCGCATGAGGGCGATCCGTCGCCTGCTGCTGCCCGCCGTCGTCCTGCTCTCGCTCGTCGCGGCGATCGCCGGAGCAGCCACCGCCCAGCCGCCGCCCGGGCTGCCCGCGGTCGCACTCGGCGCGACGCTCGTCTGGCGCGTCGAGGTCGCGGCGGCTGTGTTCGCCGTCGCCTACCTTGCGATCGTGACCGTCCAGCTCGCGCTGCACGGCCGCACGTTCTCGCGCGTCGGCTACGCCGGGGTCGACATCCCTGAGGTAGGGGCCCGCTCGAGGACAAGCGGTCGAAGAAGGATCTCGAGGGCACGGTTTGCGTTGCTCGTGGACGCGGTGACGGAGATCGATGCGCGGCTGTGCGCACTCGAGGATCCAACAGATGTGCTGTTGCGTTCCGACGAAGGAGAACTAGCATGAGCGCCATGGACAGACGCCCTGTCGAGAGCGGCACCCGCCCCGCACGCATGCACCCCGAGGTCGAGGCGAGCCTTGCCCGCGCTCGGTTCCTTCTCGCGCGTTCGCGAGAGCATCGCTTGCGTGAGGAGCGGCTCGAGGCCGAGGCGCGCCGGCTGCGCGAGGAGCGGCGCCCACGCGGGTTCTTCATCGGCTTCATCTGACGCGACGCCGCGGGCGGCGCTAGCCTGCCGCCGACCATGGGCGTCGCACGCGGAGACCGTCGTGAGCGTTGATCCGCCGGGCGGGAGCCCCCCGGCCGGTGGAGCGCCGGTCGACCCCTCCGACCGGCTGCCGCGCGACGCGATCGCGGACGTGCGGATCCGCGCGCCGACGCGCGGCAACCGCAGGCTCGAGCGGCTGCTCGAGGCCGTCAACGCCGACGACCAGGTGAAGGCGTGGTGGCACGTCTCGGCCGTCAACGCGACGCGCCGGCTCGGCATGTCCGACCACTCCTGGATCCACATCCAGATCGTGCTCAACGTCGCC
>Ga0207664_10002460_pt1 | contig 12262 bp, 11 predicted proteins | sample LARL83metaG_FD_184349 | JGI IMG/M metagenome (GOLD analysis project Ga0207664, IMG submission 184349) | Corn, switchgrass and miscanthus rhizosphere microbial communities from Kellogg Biological Station, Michigan, USA - LAR L8-3 metaG... | ecosystem: Host-associated > Plants > Roots >...
CCGCTGCTCGCGGTCGCGTTCCTGGGCGCCGGCTATCTGGTCTGGCGTGTGCTGCGCGGGCATGACCTGCGGTGGCTGCCGTTCTTGCTGATCTTCCTGTGCCCTGCGGTGCTCGTACTGCTGCGGCCGGGGATCACGCCGGACCATCCGTGGGCCGACCGGCGGCTGGTCGTCGAGGTGATTCCGGCCTTCGTGGTGCTGGCCACGGCGGGCCTGGCCGCGCTGGCGCAGCTGGTGGCGACACGTTGGCGACGGTGGGCAGCGGCGGCACTGGTGGTCGTGCTGTCGGCGGCGTTCGTGGCGTTCGAGGTCGTCGCGCTGGTGCCGGTCGCCGTGCACCGCACCGAACAGGGCGAGCTGGCCATCATCGACGACGTGTGCGCGACCCTGCGGCCGAACGACACGGTCGTGGTGGTCGACGACCTGTGGACGCCGATCATCCGCAACGTGTGCGGGCTGCCGGTGGCGCAACTGGAGCACCCGACACCGGTCTCGGTGCAGCTCGCCGCGGACAGCATCCGCGCGGCCGGCCGGACACCGGTGATCGCCGGCCAGAAGCCGTCCGACGCGGCGCTGCTCGGGCTGATCCGGACGAATGTCGTGTCGCTGAACACGCAGGAGGACCAGCAACAGCTCGTCCAACGGCCGAATGGGACGATGCCGCTGCTCCTGCAGTTCTGGGTGGCCAGACCGTAGCGGCTATTCTGCCCGTGACGTGACCGCCGTGATGGGAGTCGTACCGGATGCTCGTCGACCCGAAGAAATCGTCGTTCTCGGCCAGCAGCCTGGCGTCCCACCTCAACGGCGCCGATGACGACGCCGCGCCGCCGCACGTGACCGTCGTGCTGCCCTGTTACAACGAGGAATCGCACGTCCGGCTGGAGATCGAACGGATCTGCGCCGCGATGGACGCGTCCGGTTACGGCTACGAACTGCTCGCCGTGGACGACGCGTCGACCGACCGCACGCTCGAGGTGCTGCGCAAGGCCGAACTGGACTTTCCGCACATGAAGGTGGTGCCGTTCCGCCGGAACAGCGGTTCCGGCACGGTGCGGCGGATCGGTTCGCAGATCGCGCGCGGCGAGATCGTGGTGTGGACCGACGCGGACATGTCGTATCCGAACGAACGCATCCCGGAACTCGTGCGGATGCTCGACGAGGATCCCGCGATCGACCAGGTCGTCGGCGCGCGGAAGACCGAGGAAGGCACGTACAAGTTCCTGCGGGTGCCGGCGAAATGGCTGATCCGCAAGATCGCGGAATGGCTGACCGAGTCGCGGATTCCGGACCTCAACAGCGGCCTGCGCGCGTTCCGCAAGGACGTGGCGACGCCGTATTTGCGGCTTTTGCCGGCCGGTTTCTCGTGCGTCACGACGATCACCGTGGCGTTCCTGTCCAACCAGCACGAGGTTCTCTACGTGCCGATCGACTACGCGAAGCGCGCGGGCACATCGAAGTTCAAGTTCGTGAAGGACGCCTACCGCTACATCCTGCAGGTGTTGCGGATGGTGATGTACTTCAACCCGCTGAAGGCACTGATGCCGCTCGCCTTGACTCTTGTCACGATCGGCGTGGTCAAGGGCGTGTACGACATCGCGGCCCACCCGGTCCGCCTGGCCACCAACACGGTGTTGGTGTTCCTGACCGGCCTGATCATCGGTTCGCTCGCGCTGCTCGCCGACCTGATCGTGCGATCACGCCAGGACTAGGCCTTTCGCGCGCGTACCACCAGGCCGGGGCCGGTGGCCGGGAAGGCGCGCTGCGCGACCCGGAACGGCGCGGTCGCCCAGCGGGCCGCCGTGCCACGCAGCCCGCTCGATGGTTGCAGCAGCCGGCCCGAGCCGGCGGTGCGCTCGGCATTCGACGTGTTCGCGACGGCGGCCAGCCGGCGCTTGCCGATCGCGTTGCGGCCGGCTTCGAGCAGGTAGCCCAGTGGCATGCCGTAGAGCCGGATCGTGACGTCGGTGAAACCGCACTCGGTGAGCAGCGCGGACATCGCCGGCGGGTCGTAGCGGCGGAAGTGCCCGACGATCTCGTCGGCCGGGCCGAAGCGGTCCTGGTGCGCGGGGACGGAGAGCAGCAGGCTGCCGTTGGCTCTGGTTCGGGTCGCCCAGTCGCGGAGGGCGGCGTGGTCGTCCTCGATGTGTTCGAGTACCTCGAACGCGCAGACCAGGTCGAACTGTTCGTCGTCCAGGTCGGACACGGGGACGTTGCGCACCTCGCCACGGCCGAGCGCGGCCATGCGCCGTGCCGCGACCTCGTAGGACGATGTGTCCGGTTCGACGCCGAGGTAGTGGTACCGGTGCGCCAGGCGGACGCCGAGGGCGCCCTGACCGCAGCCGATCTCGAGGACGTCGGTGACGCCGGGCGGGATCATGCGCTCGACCACGTCGTAGCGCAGCCAGGCGTTGGGGGTCAGCGGCGCGACCTCGTCCAGGTTCATTCGGTTCCTCTACTCACTCACGATCCGGGCCAGCAACGGTGCGACGACGTGTTCCGGGGCGAAGCGCTCGGTGGCGCGCTGCCGCGCGGCCGCCCGTAGCTTGTCGAGCGCAGGCCGGTCTTTTGCGAGCCTTCGCAGCGCGTCGGCCAGCGCGACGGGGTCGCCGGGCGGGACGAACAGTGCGGCGTCGCCGAGGGCCTGGCGTTGCGGCGGGGTGTCGGACGTGACGATGGCGCAGCCGGCCGCGGCCCCCTGGAACACCTTGTTCGGGACGACGCGCAGGGCTTTGGGGCCGGTGCCGAAGATGCCGAGGCAGACGTCGTTCTTGGCGACTAGGGCGGGCAGGTCGGCGCCCGGCACCCAGTCCAGCCAGGTGACGGTGGCGTTCTGGGCAGCTTCCTTGGTGGCGGCTTCGTCCTGCCCGTGCCCGATCATGGTCACGTCGATGTCGTCCAGTTGGGCCAGGGCCGCGCCGATGACCGGAGCGCCTTGCAACGGTGTGTAGAGACCGAAGAAGACGACTTTCATGGGTCCGTCGGCGACGGGGGCGTGTGGCGCGAACCAGGCGTGCGGCGCGCCGACAGCGACCACGACCGCGCGATCGCGGTGACGAGGTAGTGCGGCAAGATGCTCGTCGGTGTCGACGACGATGATGTTCGCCCTGTTGAGGGCGGCCGCGTCGATCCAGCGCATGAGCGTGGCGCGGAGGCCGCCGTCGAGCTTGCGGTCGCGGGCCGTGTCGCTGGCGCCGATGAGGTGATCGAGCACGATCGGCGTGCGGGGGAACAGGAGGCGGGCGAGATGCACGTCGAAATGCCCGAGATAACCGACGAGCACGACGTCCGGTTTGGGCAACTTCCGCGCGCGGCGCGCCAATGTCACCCAGCGGCTGGCGATGCGTAGGAGCAGTTTCGGCAACCGGGAGGGTTTGGCGAGGATGGCGACCCGATCCGCGGTCGGCAGGTCCAATGGTGCGTTGCACTCGACGACGTCGAGACCGGCGGCGCTGAGGCCTTCGGCAAGGGTGGCCACGCGCGGATGCATGGCGGTGTCGTAGGTGCCGAAGACGAGAACACGCATAGTGGCCGAACCCTAGCCCGTTGGTTTAGGACCGCCACACCAGACCTCGCCCGACGCGGCACGACCAACACACCGCCACGGAGAGCCTGGAAGCCGAAGCGCGCCGGGGCCGGGAGCCGGGCTTGGCCCCAGAAGACACCGGCGGCCGACCTAAGCGAAGGGCGAAGCCCGAGCACGGGTGGACCAGAGGCGGCCGAAGCCGAAGCCGAAGCCTGCGGGCCCTCCCCCGTGTCCATTCTAGTCGATCTTGGGATTGGGCGCATTCGACTTATTCGCTGCCTGTGGACAAGTCCGGCCCTAAACGCCGATGAAATCGCGTCCTCTACGCTTCTGTCATGCCAGACCAGCCCGTCGCGGCTTCGGCCCCGGCGCGTTCGACGGGGCGGCGCGACTGGGCGTCGATCGTGCGCCGCGCTCTCAGCAGCCGCACTGTGCGCTGGGGGTTCGTCGCGGTCGCGGTCGGGTTGGGGGCCTGGGCCGTCGCCCGCGAGTGGTCCGGTGTGCGGGCCGCGCTCGGGGACATCGGGCCGCTGGCTGCCATCACCGCCTTCATCTGCGTTCTCCTCGCCATGGGCGCCGCGATGCAGATCTGGCGCGTGCTGCTCGCCGCGCTCGGGTCGGCTTTGCCCGTCCGCGCGGCCGCGCGGGTTGTGTTCGTCGGGCAGCTCGGGAAATACCTGCCGGGCTCGGTCTGGCCGGTCCTCGCTCAGATGGAGCTCGGCACGGCGCACCGCGTGCCACGCACCCGTTCGGCGACGGCCTCCGTTCTCACCATGCTGGTGTCGTTGCTCGGCGGCCTGCTCACCGCGCTCGTCACGCTCCCCTTCGTCGCCGGCGACACGCCCTATCGCTGGGCCTTTCTCGCCGCGCCGCTGCTCGTCGCCACGCTGCATCCCCGCGTGTTGAACCCGATCCTCGCCACCCTCCTGAAACTCGCGAAACGGCCACCACTCGAACAGCCGCTCGCCGGGCGTGCCATCGCGGTCGCCGTCGGCTGGTCGCTCGTCTCCTGGGTGCTCTACGGCGTGCAGATCTGGCTGCTCGCGGCTCGCCTCGGCGTCGCCGACGGGCATGTCGCGCTGCTCGCGGTCGGCGGGTTCGCGTTCGCGTGGTGTGTCGGCTTCATCGTCGTGTTCGCGCCGGCCGGCGCCGGGGTACGCGAGGTACTCCTGATCGCGCTGCTCGGCCCGGTGCTCGGCACGGGCGGCGCCACGGCGATCGCGTTGGTGTCCCGCGTGCTGATGACCGCCGGCGATCTCGTCACGGCGGCGGTCGCGGCATGGCACCGACCGGCCGTCGAATGACGGTCCTGGACACGATCGCGATCCGGACCCGTATCACGCACCGAACGAGCGTTCTCGCGCTGAGCCTGGCCGCTGCCGTGCTCTACGGCGCGGTCGAGTTCCTCAAATACAACGGATTTCAGGCCGGCACGTATGACCTGGTGATCTTCGACCAGGCCATCCGCTCCTACAGCCATTTCCACTGGCCGGTGTCGATCGCGGCCGGTGTCCATCGCGGCTTCGGCACGGGCTTCGCCGTGCTCGGCGACCACTTCTCGCCGATTCTCGTGCTGCTGGCGCCGCTGTACTGGATCCACTCCGGACCGGAAACGCTGCTCGTCGCGCAGGCATTGCTGTTCGCGGCCGCGATTCCACCGCTGTGGGTGTTCGTGCGCCGCGAGTTGGACAATCCGTGGGCCGCCTACTGCGTCGCCGTCGCTTACGCGATCTCCTGGCCGGTCGCGCAGGCCGTCACGTTCGACTTCCACGAGGTCGCGTTCGCGCCCGTCCTCACGGCCGTCCTGTTCGAACGATGGTCGGCCTACCGGCGCGAGACGGCGCCGTGGTGGCACGTCGCGCTGCCGGCGGCCGGACTGCTGCTGGTCAAGGAGGACATGGGGCTGCTGGTCGCCGGATTCGGCCTCGCGGTACTCGTGTTGTCGATCCGGCATCGCCGATCACGACTGCTGGGCGCCGGATTCGTGGCCGGCGGGTTGATCGCGATCGTGATCACGACCGATCTCGTGTTACCCGCGTTCGGCAGCAAACCGCAGTTCTACTGGCGTTACGGACAGTTCGGGCCGAATCTGCCGAGTGCCGCGTTCGCGATGCTGACCCACCCGCTGACCACGGCCAGCACATTCGTGTCGCCCGGCGTCAAACTGCACACGATGGTGTGCCTGGCCGGGCTGGCCGTATTTGCCACGTTGTTGTCGCCATGGCTGTTGGTGGTCCTGCCGGTCCTCGCCGACCGGATGCTGTCCGACGCGCCGAGCTGGTGGAACATGGACTTCCACTACAACGCGTTCCTGATCATCCCCGTGCTGTGCGGCGGAGTGGACGCGGTGGCCCGACTGAGCCGATGGGCGCACCGGTGGCCGTGGCACCGCTGGATCACGCCGGTGTGGACGGCGGCCGTCCTCGTGATCGCGGCCGGCACGGTGCACGAGTACGCTCTGAACCGCGTACTGCATCCCTCGACGTGGCACGGTGATCCGGCCGCGGCCGCCGTGGTGGCACACGTCCCGTCCGGGGTCACGGTGTCGACCGTCAACGCGCTCGGGCCGCAACTCTCCAGCCGGACCACGGTCGTGCTGTGGGACCGCGTGCCGCGCTGGACGCCGTGGGTGGTGGCCGACGTACTGCGGCCGACGTTCCCGTTCTGCGGCCTGGCCGAACAGCAGGGCGAGGTCGACTACCTCGAGGGCCACGGCTACCAGGTGGCCTACGCCGCCGACGGCTACCTCGTGCTGCACCATCCCGGGCCGCTGCCGCCGATCGACACGACCATGGCGCCGAGCTGCTGATCAGTTGGATGGCGGCGGCGACGCGCCGACGACCGACGCGAGGTCACGGGGAAGCCCGGCGCTGATCTGGAGCCGTTGGTGGCCGTTGGAGACCGACGCGCACCCGGTCAGGTCGACCCGCACGCCCGCCTGCCCACCGGACGGGTACGTGAACACGATCAGGTCGGACAGGCCCAGGTCGACCGGGCAGTTCATGGCCAGACCGGGAGCGGACGGGAACGGTTGCCCGGCCCGCACGTCGGCCGCCAGGTGGCCGACTGAAGCGTCGGTGACCTGGGCCGACTGCGCGAGGGTGCCGGGACGCTGATCGTTGAGCCCGGAGTAACGACAGGCCAGCGCGGCGATCGGCGTGCCCGGCACCAGGCCGGTGTTCGGAATGGAGGCCAGCGCGCTCGGCATCCGGTCCGGGCACGCCGTCACCGGTGGAACGGTGACGGTCGTCGTGATGAGCGCGGGCGGGTCGCCGGACTGGACGCTCGGCGCGCAGCCGGCAACGGCGGTCGCCAGCAGGCCGAGCATCGCCCACCGACCGGCGTGCCGTGCTCTCGTCATCGCGACCCCTGCCCTTCCATGCCGTATACCGATGGGACGGAACATCACGGACGAAGCGTTGCAGGAGGCCACCGTGGCCGTGTCGCCGCCCATCCGCCCCCGCTGGCTGGTCGGCGCGCTACTGGCCCTGACCGCCGTGACCGGCCTGATCGACGCGGTCAGCTATCTGCGGCTCGGGCACGTCTTCGTCGCGAACATGACCGGCAACGTGGTGTTCCTCGGATTCGCGCTGCTGCCGGGCTCCGGGTTGTCGCCGCTGGCCTCGGTGATCGCGATCGCCGGGTTCGTGGTCGGCGCGGCCGTCGGCGGCGGCGCGGCCCGGCGGTGGGAACGGCGGCCACGGCACTGGCTGGCCACCGCGTTGGGCGTGCAGGCCGGCATGCTGGCGGTGGTGTCGGTCCTGGTGGCGACGGGTGCGCTGGGCGGTCTGGCCGTCACGGCGCCGCTGGCCTTCTGTTTCGGGTTGCAGAACGCCACCGTGCGGCGGATGGGCGCGGCCGACCTGACCACGACCGTCCTCACGCAGACCTTGACCGGCCTGGCCGCCGACAGCGTGCTCGGCGGACTGGCCGGCGCGAAGCCGCATCGACGGCTGGGATCGGTGGCATGCATGTTGGCCGGGGCGGCGATCGGCGCCCTGCTGCTGCGGGTGAACATACCGGTGGTGATCGGGTTGGCCGCCGTCCTGGTAGCCGGCGTGGTCGCGATTTTCGCCCGTGGACCGGCGGCGGACATGAGCCGCGTCACCAAAATCGATGCGGACGGATGAACAGAGCGACACGCTTTGGACCCCATCACCCGATTGGCCGAATGGCGATTTACACTTCCCCCAGCAGTTACCCCAACCATGCGCCTGCTGGGACGGCCGGCCGGCATGCAACCGTCGAGAGAAAGACGCAAGGAATCACATGGCTCAGAAAGTGCTAGTCCAACTGGTCGATGACCTGGACGGGACGTCCAGCAACGACATTTCCACGGTCACCTTCGGCCTGGACGGCGTGTCCTACGAGATCGACCTGAACGAGAGCAACGCCACCAACCTTCGTGACCACCTTTCCGAGTTCATCTCGTCCGCCCGCCGTACCGGTGGCCGGGTCAAGCGAGGTGGCACCGCTGGTGGTGTCGCGTCCGGTAGCGGCCGCAACCGCGAACAGACGCAGGCGATCCGGGAATGGGCGAAGAAGAACGGGCATGAGGTGTCGGACCGGGGCCGTATCCCGGCCGCCGTCATCCAGGCATTCGAAGCCGCCCAGGCGTCGCCGAGCAAAGGCCGCAAGGGCAAGTAGTTTTCGAGGTGACGTGTGCGCGGGCCGAGCCTATGGTTCGGTCCGCGTACTATTTCGAAAGTTGATCGTGTCGGGATCGGCACGAATCCCGAATCAGCCGGCCCCGAAGCAGACGAACGGCATCAACGTGCCGTCACCTGTGCAGTCGGCCAATGCGCGGGCCGGCGCGGCACCACTCGCCAATGCGCGGTGATACGCGTACATCACATCCGCGACCGAGTCGTCCGGTACGCGACCGACCGCGGATACGACGGTTCGTGTGCCGCTGTAGAGCAGGGCGGCGGTGAAACCGAGGATCTCGTCCCCGGTCCGCACGACCATCCGGCCGACATCGCACGAAGACAACACGACATGGCCGGGCGGCGCGCCGAGCTGCTGGACGTCGTACGCCATCAGCGGGCCGTCGGCCAGGTCGAGCCGGGAGAACAGGACGTTCTCCTGCTCGTGGTGCCCGTGCGCGGCCACGTGCGCCACCGCGCATCCGGCCAGCGCGGGGAGTGCGGTGGCGACCGTCGCACTGGAGCCCGTCAGGACGGTGCCACCCGGGTAGAGCCGGGCGATCGCCGCGACCTCGGCTCCGGCGTGGGTGAGGTCGGGACCGGCGATCAGCAGCGGTCCGCCGACGGACGGCAGCGCGGGCGAACCAGTCGGCGGCCCAGTTGGCGACCCCGCAAGCAGCCCGGCTGGCGACCCCACGGGCAGCCCGGCGAACGATGCGGCCAGCGGCCCGGCTGCTGGCCCAACGGGTTGGCCGGCGGGCGACCCCGCGACCATCCCAGCGGGCGACCCTGCGAGCCGCGCCGCTGGCGACCCAGCGGGCGACGCGGCCGGCCGCCCGGCTGCTGGCCCGGCTGGGGCCACGGCCTGGCCGTGCAGCCAGGCCGTGGCCGACGGGGCGACCGTGACCGGGCGGCTGCGCAGGTCCGGCAACAGGCCCCATGGCAGGCCGGACAGCGCGCCGGTCGGGACGATCACCAGGTCACGGTCGCCGACGCGCTGCCGGATCGGGCCGAGCAACGACGAGGCGAGCCAGTCGAGCTGGCGGTGCGCGGACGACCGGACCACCGCGTCGAGCGACGGGCGCAGCGACCGGCCGCACAGCGCGTCGAGGTCGCTGTGCAGGCGGTCGACCGCCTCGACAACGGGTGACCACACGGCCAGGCGGTGCAGCGTGGCCCGGCCCGCGGCGACCACGACGGCCAACAGCGTGCCGTCGTGCACGAGGAGGCTGGCCAGTGCCGTGTCCCGCCGGGCGAGCGCCTCGGCGATGTCGGCGAACTCGGCGGCGTGGCGCTGGCCGGTGCCGTCGGCCTGCCAGCCGTGCGCCCGCACGGTCCGGGCGAGCTCGGCGCAGCGGTGCCGCGCGGCCGGATCGGGCCGGCCGGCGAGTTCGGCGTCGCGGACCACGCGGTCGGCCTGCCGCAGCTCGGCCACGGCGTCCACGATGGCCGGATCGGCCGGCGCATTGACCGGCCGCAGCCCGAAGGCCTGGGCGCGGGACAGCTCCAGCCAGCGGAAGACCCGCGCCGGCACGGGATGCGCCAGCGCCTCGGCCAGCCCGATCGCGGCCAGTTCGGCGCCGAGCGCGCCCGCGCCCGCGGCGAGGTCGACGCTGCCGAACCGGCCACGGTGTTCCCGCAGCAACGCAAGCCCGGCCCTGGCCTGCCGGAAGACCTGGGCCCGGGCACCGGTGGCCCGGGCGAACTCGGCCAGCGCGACGGCACGCAGCAGCTTGGTGTCCAACAGCGCACGCGGCCCGGACCGACCGGCCAGCGTTTCGGCCGCGTCGGCGGGACGGCCGAGCGCGACGCGTGCCCGCGCGGCCAGCAGCGTGGCTGCCTCGGCGTCGTTGGCGAGCCCGAGTTCGGCCAGCCGTGCCGCGAGTTGGTCGGCCTGCTCGGCCAGCCGGCCGCTCACGGTCCCGAACTCGGCGCGCAGCCGGGTGAGTCGGGCGACGGCCGCCCAGGTTTCGTTGCCACGCCGATGAAAGCGCCCCTCGGCGCGGCGGGCCCACCGGCGGGCGTCCGCGGGGTCGCCCAGCGCGAGGGCCGCCTGGGCCCGCACGAGTTCCGCCTCGCCGTACTCCTGGGTCCGCCGGCCCCGGAACAGGACGATCGCCGCGTCGAGTTCGGTCACGGCCTCCGTACACAGGCCGGCCGCCAACAGCACGCGCGCGCGGTCGACGGCGACCACCGGCAGCAGCTGTTCGGCGTGCCGCGCGAAACCGGCACGGGCGACCTCCAACGCGCGCAGCGCGCCCGGGATGTCGCCGGCCAGCAGCGCGCAGTACCCGCGATTGTGCGCCACCTTGGCCAGCAGGCGGTCCATGCCGCGCGCCGGTATCGTCCGGGCGATCTCCTCGCTGCGGTCCAGGTCGGCCAGCGCCAGCCGCACCCGTCCGGCGATCTGGTGCAGCATCGCGCGGTTGAGCAGCGTGCGCGCCAGGACGTCGGACTTGGGATCCAGCAACGGGATCGCCTGGTCCATCGCGGTCAGGCCGTCCGCCAGCCGGCCGATCAGGACCAGCATCAGGCCGCGCTGTTGCAGCAGCAGGCCCCGGTCGGCCGGCGCGACCAGTCGCGCGGCCTCGTCCAGCAGTCCGAGGCCGGCGTCCGGCCGGCCGAGCTGGATCTCGACCAGGGCCAGGCTGATCAGGATCCGGGCTGTGAGCGCGGCCCGCTCCCCGGTGACCACCCCCGAGGGCCACCCGAGATGCTTCAGTCCGGCGCGCAGCAACCGGTCGCCGGAACCGATCCGTCCGGCGTTCATGGCGCCGACGCCGCGCTCGTGCAGTTCCCGGATCCTGGCTGTGGGGTCCGGGGCCGGCCGCGTACTGGGCATCGGGCCTCCGGACTCGCTCGCGGCTACAACACGATCGACGGTGTCGTGACCGTACGCCCCCGTTCCGGTGCTTGTGGACCGTTCGGTCGGACGACCAGTTGTGCCATTCCGGGATGTATGCCGTCCAGGGCGAAGCGGCCGCCGTCGTCGGACGCCGTGACCAGCGAGCCGTCCAACGTGCGCAACTCGATCGGATGGCTGGCCGGCGGCGTGAGCCAGCCGTCGAGGCGGACCGTGCCGTTGCGGTTCTGGTCGATCTTGATCATGATCGTGAGCGAGTCGCTGTCGAACGTGATCAGGCGGCTCTGCTCCTCGCCGCGCGCCACCTCGAACCGCATCCGCTCGGTCAGCCGCAGCACCTCGAAGTCGGTCGACTCCAGGTCCATCGCGAAGCAGATCTGGTCGACGAGGGTGGGCGGCACCGGGTCCAGCGCGTCCCACAGCTCGCGCACCTCGGTCAGGATCGCGAAGTCCAGCTCGTCCAGTGGCCCGTTGGCCGCGTCCATCGTGCTCACCGCCAGCTCCCTTCGGCGTCCGGCAGGTCGACCCCCAGCAGCGCGCGCAGCCGAGCCAGGCAGCGGCCGCGCGTCGGGCCGATGCTCCCCCGCGCGATCCCCAGCGCTACGCTGACCTCCTGGTAGCTGGGGCGATGGGTGAAGGCGACGACGCGCACGAGCCGCTGACACCGGTCGGACAACTTCGCGACCGCACGCCACAACTCCCGTCGCCGCTCGTCGGCGACGACCCACTCGTCCGGCCGGTCAGCCGGATCCGGCAGCCGCGCCAGCACGTCCTCGTCGATCCGTTCGGTCCGGCGCGCCCCGTTGACGCGCCACGCCTCGCGCCGGGTCACGGTGATCAGCCAGCTGGTCAGCGCGACCGGTGTGTGGATGTCGCCGAGCGAGCCGAGCAGGTGCAGCCAGGTGCCCTGCACGACGTCCGCCGCGGCCTCCTCCTCGAGGCCCTCCGAGCGGGCCACGTGCCACAACAGCGGTGTCAGCTCCCGGACGATCGCGTCCAGCGATCTTCGGTCACCGTCGCGGGCCGACTCCAGCAGGCTCGCCAGATGGGCGTGCTGGTCGACCTCGCCAGGTTTCGCGTGACTCGTCGGCATTGCGTGGTCCCCCTCAGCCGATCGTCTTCCAGGCGGCGGTGGCCCGCTCGACCATCACCTGCCGGTCGGTCGCGGCCAGCGACAGGCTCGGGTCGGTGGCCGCGTCCGTGAGCAGCGCGTCGGCCAGGTGGGCCGCG
>Ga0207664_10002461_pt1 | contig 12261 bp, 8 predicted proteins | sample LARL83metaG_FD_184349 | JGI IMG/M metagenome (GOLD analysis project Ga0207664, IMG submission 184349) | Corn, switchgrass and miscanthus rhizosphere microbial communities from Kellogg Biological Station, Michigan, USA - LAR L8-3 metaG... | ecosystem: Host-associated > Plants > Roots >...
ACAAGCTCCTCGGTCCCCACACCCTTCGGCTGGCACAGATACGGCCCTCGGATAGCAAGGTCAACTCAACCTTCACGGTCTTCGCCAACCAGTCCTTCAGCCAGTACTAGTCTGGCCTTCCGGTAAAGGGTGGTTATCAATCCGACTTCGCAGGAGGAGTAATTCTCCGAACACTTGCCAACGCGGTGCGGACGCGCCGCGTTTCGTCTTATCAGCTCGTCGAGCGGGCGCTCGAGCGCATCTCGCGTCTCGACGGCCCCCTGAACGCTGTTGTCGCGCTTCGGGCCGATCTCGCACTCGGCGAGGCGCAGGAACTCGACGCACAAGTTGCCGCAGGTGCCAATCCCGGCCCCCTTGCGGGCATTCCGGTTCTGGTGAAGGACCTTGAGGACGTCGCGGGCATGCGTACCACCCGGGGATCCGCGCTATTCGCGGACGCCCCCCTCGCCGCGCGGGACGGGCTCACCCCGTCTCGGCTCCGAGCGGCCGGGGCGGTCGTAGTCGGTAAGACCAACCTTCCGGAGTTCGCGACCGAGGGTTATTCGGCGAACCTCGTGTTCGGGGCAACCCGCAATCCCTGGGGTCTCGAGTGGTCACCGGGGGGTTCGAGCGGGGGCGCGGGCGCGGCGCTGGCTGCCGGCCTTGCCCCCGTAGCCACCGCGACCGACGGCGGGGGCTCGGTTCGGATCCCCGCAGCGCTCTGCGGGCTAGTAGGCATTAAACCTACGAATGGCGTGATCGCCCGGCAGCCTATTCCCGACTGGATTGACTATTCGACGGACGGCCCTCTCGCGACGACGGTAGCGGACTTGCGACTCCTGCTCGCCGTCCAGTCCGGGCCTGCCCCCGGCGATCCCACTGCGCTCCCGTTCCTGCCGCCCGAAGAGCCGACTCGTCCAGGTCGTCTTTATGCCACACCTCGGTTTGCCCCGTGGGGCTCTCTGCCTGACGCCGTCCAGTCGGCGTTCGACGAAGCCGTGGCAGCGTTCAGCGAGCTCACAGGGCTGCCCGTCGAGATGCTCGATCCGGAGACACTCTTCGCCACGGGCAACCCCGACCTCGATTGGTTCGTTGTCACCGCGGCCGAGCATGTTTGTTCACTCGGCCGGGGGGTGGTGGAACAGAATCTCGACCGCATGCATCCTGGGGCCCGCTGGTTCCTCGAGGAGGGCCTCCAGGTGACGCTGGATGACTATCTGGATGCGAGACGGCGTCGGTTCGGTTACGTCCAGGAACTGGACGAGATGCTTGGAGGGGACGGCGTGGTTCTCTCACCGACCATTGCTGCCCAGGGCTGGCTGGCCGAAGGGCGCCTATCCACGAGCGACCAAGTCGGCCCGCTCCCAGGTGACGTGTACAACACCTCGCTCCAGAACATGACAGGGCACCCGGCGCTTTCGCTTCCGGCAGGCCGCCTCCTGAACGGCCTGCCATTCGGGCTACAGGTCACCGGCCCGCGGTTCGGCGACCATCTGCTCTTGGCCCTCGCTGACTCGTGGGAGGATGCCCGGCCGTGGCCTCGTGTAGCCGAGGGCTATGAGGCGTTCGACACAGACATCGCCAAGTAGGCGCCAGACCACTTGCCTTGGTCTCAAGCTACCGTTAACCTGCCCGGGGAGTGTCGGAGAACAACTACGAGTCGATCGAACGCTACTTAGCTCCGCTCGATCGAGAAGGAAAGCTAGTCGGCGTGGGTCACCCGATCGACGGTGTTGATTTCGCCTGCGCCCTCGGGCCGGATCGGCCTGAGGCGGGCGGTCCGTCATTGACTCATGCTTTGAGGAAACCGCGGACGCAGCAGCGACGATGTTGCCGTCTGACGACGTGGTAGAGGTGATCCCGGGCTACGACCCGCTGGAGCGACCGTGGTGCATGCCGCTAGCCTCGCGTACGGACAGGGCGAGCCTGGTGGCGCTTCGGCGGCTGGATGCAAGACGGAGGCAGGATAATGGCAAGCTGGGATAATCGGTTCAGCCGTCGGCAGTTCCTTCGGGGAGCCGCTGGGGTGGCATCCGGCGCAGCGGCGGGCAGCTTGCTCGCGGCCTGCGGCGGATCAACACCCACATCGACGAAACAGAAGGCAACGGGAGCGGCGCTCAAGCGCGATCCGCACACGCTGGTCGTAGCGATGGACGCGTTCACGGCCGACTTCGACCCCGCTTCGTACTTCCTGCTGGCGGCCATCGTGCCCGACTATGGGATCTACGACTCGCTGATGCGCATGAAGGGGAACAGCGCCACCGAGACGAAGCCGTGGTTGGCAGAGCGAATCTCGACGAACGCTGACAAGAGCGTATGGACGTTCACGCTGCGGCATGGCGTCAAGTACAGCGACGGAACAGCTTTCGACGCCAACGCGCTCAAGGCCGCCTACACCCGCACCATCACCGCGAATCTCGGCGCCAGCTCGACCCTCAAGGACTACATCACCGACCCCGCCAAGCAGCTCATCGTGAAGGATCCGGGTACGTTCGTGATGGATCTTGGCGTCCCCGTGCCGCGGTTCGACCTGCTGGCGGCATCGCAGTATGGCATGGGCATCGTGAACCCGAACGTGAGCTCCAAAGGCAAGCAAGAAGGTCACATTTGGCTGCAGTCGCACTCCGCCGGGACCGGCGCGTACATGGTCAAGAGCGTGCAGCCCGGCAATCAGATCATCCTGACTCAAAACCCGCACTACTGGGGAGGCTGGAGCGGGTCCCACTTCAAGGAGATCATCATCCTGCAGGTCCCGCAAGACTCAAGTCGCCGGCAGGGGATGGAGTCAGGCGACTTCGATATCGCGTTCGCATCGACGCCGCAAGACACCGAGGCCCTCAGGAGCACGCCCGGCATCTTCGTCGGGAACCAGAAAGTGTTGGGGATGGACTACGTGATCCTCAACACGAACGGGCACCTCAAGGACCCGAAGGCCCGGCAGGCCATCAACATGCTGTTCCCGATCGACCAATTCGCGACCAACGTGATGAAGGGGACCATCGAGCCGCCACACAGCATCCTGCCGGACCTGATGCTGTATTCCACCCCCGGGACTTACAAGGCGCAAATGAACGTAGCGAAGGCGAAGCAACTGCTACAGGAGGCGGGGATCAAGCCAGGTACCCAGCTGACCTATGAGTTCTACACCGGCCAGGGAGACTCAGCAGGACTGCTACTGCAGAGCCAGCTGGGACTGGCCGGGCTCCAGGTGAGAATCGTCGAGAAGGCCTACCCAGCGTTCGTCGCCGACATCTCCACGGTCAAGCCCTTGTCGGAGCAGCCCGACATGGCCTACTGGTTCTGGTGGCCCGAGTTCAACAGCCCCTCGGACTTCTGCTTCCCCATCCTGTCGAGCCAGGCGACGCCGAAACAGGGCCTATTCAACGGCGGCTACTACGTCAACCCTGACGTAGACAACGCGATCAACAAGGGCTTCAGCGACGCAGGTAACACGAAGCTGCTGACCAACCTGTGGAACACGGCGCAGACGGTCGCGGGGCAAAAGGATCAGCCCTGGCTCCCCATCGGGCAGATCATCGACAACAGCTATCTGCGGACTGACGTGAAGGGCTACGTAGCGAACCCGGTCTACGTGCAGTCGTACGACTTTTACGCCTTGTCTCGCGCCTAGTCGCAGGCAGGCTGGGCGGGTTAGCACGCGAGCTGGCCATGGTCACGGTTATCGCTAGGCGTCTCGTATTTACGGTGTTCGTCCTGTGGGGCGTCACGCTCGTGACGTTCTTCCTGTCCCGGGTCGTGCCGGGCAACCCGGCGCGGCTCATGGCCGGGCCGCAGGCGAGCCCGAGCGCGATTGCCCACATCAGCCGTCTTTATGGCCTGAACGACCCGCTCTACGTTCAGTACGGCCGCTACATGCGTGACCTCGCTCAGGGCAACCTGGGATTCTCGTTTCTCACCAGGCGGAACGTTCGTACCGACATCGCGACGTTCCTGCCTGCCACACTCGAACTGGCGGGCTATGCGCTGCTCCTTGGGTTCGTGCTCGCGCTGGTCACGGGCACGGTGGCCGCCTATCGGCGCGGCAAGGCCGCTGATGCGGCCGGGCGCCTCACTGCGATCGCCGGGCTGTCCGTTCCGGTCTTCTGGCTCGCGCTGCTCCTGCAACTGCTGTTCAGCACCCAGCTCGGGTGGCTCCCGCTCGGAGGCCGCCTTTCTCCTGGGATGGCGCCGCCGCCGCACATCACCGGCCTGCTGACAGTCGACAGCCTTCTTACCGGGAACTTCGCCATCTTTGTCAACGCGGTGGAACACCTGGTCCTGCCGGTCGTCGTTCTCGCGGCCGGCGTGTATGGGCTCATGGTCCGCGTCATGCGGACGAGCGTGATCGACGCGCTCGGCGAGGAGTACGTGCGGACAGCGGAGGCAAAAGGACTGAGCCGCTGGCGCGTCCTTCGTCGGCACGTGCTGCGCAATGCCCTGCTCCCCGCCGTAACTGTTCTCGGGCTTGAGTTCGGGCTGCTCGCCGCGGGCGTCTTCGTGGTCGAGTCTGTGTTCCAGTGGCCGGGGATCGGCAACTACGCCTTCCAGGCCATCCAGGCCAACGACTACAACGCGACGCTGGGAGCGACGCTCGTGATCGCCGTCATCTATGTGGTGATCAACCTGATTGTGGACATCGTCTACCTGTACCTCGATCCGCGGATCCGGTACACGTGACCGGCCAGGATGCAATGAAGCAGGACCGCCAGCCCAGAGCGGCCGCGGGCCGTTTGCGGCGGATGTCCCGCGCGGTGCAGCCGTTCCTTGCCGAGTCGTGGCTGAACGGTCTCGGGGCCGTGATTGTCGTCCTGATCCTGCTGCTCGCGGTATTCGGCCCGCTTCTCGCGCCGCAGAACCCGGACCAGGTCAACCTGCTCGCGGTGCTCCAGCCTCCCTCCGTCAACCACTGGTTCGGTACCGATAGTCTCGGGCGGGATATCTTCAGCCAGGTGCTCGCCGGCGCTCGCATTTCAATCGAGGTGGCGGTCATTATCCTGTCACTGTCGGTCGTGTTCGGGACGGCGCTCGGTATCATGTCGGGCCTGGCGGGCGGGCTCGTCGACGAGATCATCATGCGGATCACCGACTTGTTCCTGGCCTTCCCCGGGTTCATCCTGGCGGCGGCGATCGCCGCCACGCTCGGCCCGAGCCTGCAGCACACGGTGCTCGCGCTGGCGGTGGTCTTCTGGCCGTGGTATACGCGGCTCATACGCGGGCAGGTGCTATCGCTGAGGGAGCGTGAATTCGTGCTCGCCGCCCGGGTGGCCCGCGCGGGGACGATGTGGATCGCCACCCGGCACCTGGCCCGGAACGTCCTGGCCATCCTGATCGTCCAGGTGTCGCTGGACGTTGGCTATGCGATCCTCGCGACATCGTCGCTGAGTTTCCTCGGGCTAGGGGCGCAACCGCCGTCGCCTGAGTGGGGGGCACTCATTGCAAGCGGCCGCAGCTACATCCAGACCGCGTGGTGGTGGACCGTGTTCCCCGGGCTCGCGCTTGCGCTGACCGTCCTGGGTTTCAACCTGCTCGGGGATGGTCTCCGGGACTGGATCGACCCACGCCTTCGTGGGAGCCTCGTCGGCGGGGTGCAGGAGTGAGCGAGGATGGCCAGGCACCGGTGGCGGTAACCGATCCGGTGCTTCGCGTGCGGGATCTCAGCGTGCGTTTCGACAGTGGCCGCAATGTCGTCGTGCATGCCGTTAATAGCGTGAGTTTCGATCTGGAGGCTAGTGGCGCTCTCGGCCTCGTCGGAGAGTCGGGCTCGGGCAAGAGCGTGACGAGCCTGGCTATCCTTCGCCTCTTGCCTCCTGCCACGGCGAGGATTGCCGCCGGCGAGGTCTGGCTCGGTGACCGCAACCTGATCCGGCTCAGCGACCGCGAGATGCGCGGCCTCAGGGGGAAGGAGATATCGCTCGTCCCCCAGGACCCGATGAGCGGGCTGAATCCGGTGCTGACGATCGGCGAGCAGGTCGCCGAGACTCTTCGAGCCCATGAGGATGTGCGATGGCGCGAGGCGCGGCACCGCGCCGCAGAACTGCTCGGCACGGTCGGCATCCCACGGCCCGGCGATCAGCTGAAGCGCTACCCGCACCAGTTCAGCGGCGGGATGCGCCAGCGCGTCCTGATTGCGATCGCTCTGGCGCTTCGGCCGACGCTCCTGATCGCCGACGAGCCGACCACGGCGCTCGATGTCACGGTGCAGGCCCAGGTGCTTGAGCTGCTTCATCAGCTCACCGTGGAGCGGGGGACGGCTATCCTCCTGATCAGCCACGATCTCGGAATCATGGCCCGCATGACGCAGCGGATCATGGTGATGTATGCAGGCCACATAGTCGAGTCCGCGCCGACTGAAGAGATCTTCGCCCGGCCGAGTCACCCGTATACCGTCGGGCTTCTCCGTTCGATCCCACGTGTCGCGGGCGTGGGGCGCCCGCTGACACCCATCGCCGGGTCACCACCCGTTCTCGACCAGGTCCCGCGCGGCTGCCCCTTCGCCCCTCGGTGCGCCTGGGCGCTCGACGTCTGCTGGAGGGAGATGCCTCCGCTCGCGCCTCCGGATGCGATCAGCTTCTCCGGAGGCCCGCGTTCCGGCGGCCATCTGCTCGCGTGTCACAATCCGGTTGCGGCAGATGAGGTCGAGGGAGGAAAGCCCCTCCAGCCGGGGTTCCGGCCAGCCCCACCACCCGAGGATGGGCTCGTCACTGGGGAGACCATGTGACTGCATCCCCTACGTCGGCGAGCGAGCCTGCGCTCCTCGAGCTGCGCGACGTTCGCGTTTACTTTCCGATCACTCGGGGCATCGTGTTTCGCCGGACGGTCGGACAGGTGCATGCAGTGGACGGCCTCTCCCTCAATCTTGCGAAAGGCGAGACGGTGGGCCTGGTCGGCGAGTCTGGCAGCGGCAAGACCACTCTAGGACGAGCCATCGTGGGGCTACTTCCTCCGACGTCCGGAACGATTCTCTTCCGCGGCCGACCGGTCGCTGGTAAGGGTGCTGCCTCGGATCGCGCCGAACGAGCCCAGCTCCAGATGGTCTTCCAGGATCCGACAGCATCACTCGACCCGAAATGGCGGGTCGGCGCAAGCATCGCCGAGCCGCTGCGCGTGAACCATGTAGGCACCACGGCCGAGCGTCGCCAGCGCGTCCGCGACCTGCTCGAGGTAGTTGGACTGTCGCCGGGACATGCTCAGCGCTACCCACACGAGCTGTCCGGTGGGCAGCGGCAGCGAGTGGGGCTGGCGCGCGCACTCGCGCTAAATCCGGCGGTGATTGTCGCAGACGAGGCGGTGAGCGCGCTCGATGTGTCGATCCGGGCGCAGGTCATCAACCTGCTGCAGCAACTGCAGAACGAGCTGAACCTCTCATACCTCTTTATCGCGCATGACCTCGCGGTCGTCCGACACCTCAGCGACCGCGTAGCTGTCATGTACCTGGGGCAGATAGTGGAACAGGCTGCAGCGGCCAATCTCTATGTCGATCCCAGGCATCCCTACACCGTCTCATTGCTGTCGGCTGTGCCGGTGCCTGATCCAACAGTCGAGGCGCGGCGGCGGCGCATCGTGCTTCCGGGGGATCCACCGAACCCCGCGTCTCCGCCGCCTGGGTGCCGGTTCCACACCCGATGCTGGCTCCGCAAGCAGCTGGGTAACCCGGAGCGGTGTGCGGAGGAAGAGCCCGAACACCAGGAGGTCTCGGCTGGCCATACCGCGGCCTGTCACTATGCCCACGAAGTGCCAGGGAACGTCGGACTTTCCACGGTCGGGCCGACAGTCGAACCGGCGTCGTGAGCCGGGGCTTCGTACCTACTGAGCGACCGGGCAGCAGTTAACGGCTGGCCAGCTTGCTGATACTGATCGGGGTGCTGATCATCCCAGAGTCGAGCATGAGGTCGGCGACCCGCTGTACCTGTCCGATGCTCAGCGATGTCGGATAGGAGCCGATGGTGACCAGGTCAGCCTCTTGGGAGGTCATTCCGGTGAGGTGCGGCAGCATAGCCTGCAGCGACCCGCCGGAGGTGGCGTTAGCTTGGGCTGATGACAGCGCGGCTCGGAACTGCTGAAGCTGCGCGCGGTGCGCGCTGGCATAGGCCGCGAGGCTGAAGTACCCGGACAGGGGCAGGCCCGCGGTCGGGCCGCTGCACGAGTCCATGACCTCGACCGCGCCCAGCTTTGATTCCGCTTGTATGATCGTGGGCTCGGTGGCCAGGATCGCGTTCACCCGCCCGCTGCTTAGTGCGCTGATCATCTCCTGTTCCGGCATGGGCTTCCACGTCACATCAGTAGGAGTGATGCCGTCACTGTTCAGGACGGTTTGTGTTGCCAGCGTTTCCATGCTGTAGGGGACGCTGTTGCCAGCTGGGATCAGCTGCTGCTGGGGGGTGGCCACCAGCTTGTGTGCCAGAGCTTGCGGAGTCGTGATTCCGGAGCCGGGCAGGCTGAGGACCTCCATCACGTTCGGGGTGGCGTCGTAGCCGTCGGCGACCAGGTGCAGTGATGCCTTGCCCACGGCGTCTTCGTACAAGAAGTCGGCATAGTCGCCTGCCGCGATATCCACACTGCCCTTCTTGAGCGCTTGGACCTCGGCCTGGAGCGAGTCGTAGGTCTTGACCGTGACGTTCAAACCGTGATCGCTGAACACCCTTTCCTTGACTGCGAGTATGGCCGGGGCAGTGTCAGGACTGCGGACGACCGCGACAGTGATCGACGCCCCCGCGCCGGCGGCACTTGAACCAGAAGCCGACGTGCAGCCAGCTGCAAGAAGGGTGACGGTCAGGAGTCCTAGCGAGATTCGCCGGGCCGCGGTGCTGGTGACAGCCAGGGCAGACCACATGGGGTTCCCTCCAGCGATCGCGGGGAAGACGCTCTGATCTTTACGGAAACGACGGTAACGGTAGCGGAACACGGTGTCCTAGTATCGCCCAGTTGCCGGGTCCCTGTAGCAGAATGCTAATTTTCGGGCAGAGATGCTCTGATACCTGGGCGGCACCGTGCTCACGCGTTAGAGTTGCCACCGGCTGGGCGTGGCATCATGCACGATGATCGCCAGCTGGGAAGGGGCATGTCGTACCGTCTCCGCTATGCCCCGCATCCGAGCGGGTGCCCAGCGGTCCCAGGATGAAGGGTGCCAGTGCTGTGTGGTCCAGGAGCAGGAAGGCTCGTACTGCGGCAGCAGAGGAGGCTTCCGAGCAGGCGTCAGCGCGCACCGGAGAGTATGCCACGATGGATACACGTGTAGCCTCGGGCGCCATGCCCTTGAGTGACCCTGCTCCAGCTCCTGCCGATGGCCAGCAGGGGGCTCCAGCCTTGGTTAACGGCCAGCATGGGGACGGTGCCGCGTCGCCGGTACCCCGCAAGAGCTCACCGAGGGCGTTGAAGAACTGGAGTGTGCGCTCTCGGTTGCTTCTGCTGGTCATCATCCCGGTCCTGGCCGCCGTCGTCCTGGGCGGCATCCGCATCACCTCGTCAGTCCAGAGTGCGTTTGCGTATCAGCGGGTAGTGCAGCTGGCCAGCCTCAACGGGAAAATCACCAGCCTCGTGCAAGCGCTGCAATCCGAGCGCCAGGACACGGTCACGTTCATCACGCTAGGCCTTAACGGTGGCCGGAACGCTTACCAGCACCCGAAGGCCCACAATGCCGTGCCCGGAGCGTCACGGCAGCTGACGGTTCTCACCCACGGGGACTACGCCGTCTCATCACGCATTGCTGCGCAGGCGAAAAGCCTGCTCGGAAAGATCGGCAACGGATACCCCGCGCTGGCCCAACAGGACGCGCACGCTGCGATCGCTGCGATCGATGGGCTCGGGCCGTTGCGAACAGCTGCGATTCACCAGCGGCTGCCTGCCCTGGTGCTGATCCAGGAGTACGCCAACAAGATCAACACCCTGCTGGCCATGGACGCCCAGGTGGCAGCGGGCAGCAGCGACTCGACGCTAGCCGATGGGGTCCGCGTAGCCGGCCTAGTCTCCGCCATGAAGGAGGAGGCAACGGAGGAGCAGGCGCTCATCACCGCCGCTCAGGCAAGCAGTCTGATTGGCCTAAATCCCATTGGGTTCGGTGGCGGCATTCAGACGGCCATCCAGAACGCTGCGGCGCAGCAGCAAGCGAACGAGACGGCATTCAACAGCACCGCCACGGCCAGCCAGCGCCAGCTGTTCGATAGCACGCTGTCGTCCCCGACCGTGGCCGGGGCACAAGCCCAGGTGCAGCAGGCCGCCTCGCTGGCCCCAAACGCAACGCCCGGCGCTCAGGACCCGGTGATTGCTAACGCCGAATCCTCGCTCCAAGCCGTCATCAGCGGCATGCATTCGGTGGAGACGCAGCTGGTGAACTCGGTGATCGCGAGGAGCACAACGCTGCGCAACAACGCGATCCGCGATGTGATCATATGGGGCGGGGTTGTCCTGCTGGTTCTCGCCATCGCATTCATAGCCACAGTAGCGGTCGGCAGGTCCATGATCCGACCGCTGCGCAGGCTGCGCAGCGGCGCCCTCGAGGTGGCCGGTACAAGGCTGCCAGAGGCCGTGCGCAGGATTAACGAGTCCGAAGGTGAGGAGATACCCCAGGACATCGTGCCGATCGATGTGGATTCCACCGACGAGATCGGTGAGGTGGCGCGCGCCTTCGACCAGGTGCATAAGGAGGCCATCGGACTGGCCGGCAACGAGGCGGCGCTACGCGGGAACGTCAACGCCATGTTCGTCAACCTGTCCCGGCGGACCCAGTCCCTCGTGCAGCGGCAGATCCACCTGATCGACGACCTGGAACAGGGTGAGCAAGACTCCGATCGGCTCGGAAGCCTGTTCCGGCTGGACCATCTGGCCACCCGGATGCGCCGCAACTCGGAGAACTTGCTGGTGCTAGCCGGCCACGAGGCCACGCAGCGCTGGAGCCAGCCCGTGGCCCTCGTAGACGTTCTGCGCGCTGCCGTGTCGGAGATCGAACAGTACGAACGGGTATCGCTGAACGTGCAACCCGGGATCTCGGTCCGCGGGCAGGTGGTCAACGATGTCGTCCACCTGCTGGCCGAGTTGCTTGAGAACGCCACCTCGTTCTCCTCGGCCGAATCCCAGGTCAACGTGTCCGGGCATCTACTCAACAGTGGCGGTGTCCTGCTCGACATCACTGATCAGGGTGTCGGCATGCCGGCCGACGAGATGAAGGACGCGAACTGGCGATTGGACAACCCACCTGTGGTAGACGTCGCTGTCTCCAGGCGGATGGGCCTATTCGTGGTGGCTCGGCTAGCCTCCCGGCATGGGATCAGGGTGCGCTTGCGCCCCGGCCCCACCGGAGGGCTGACCGCGCTCATGTGGCTGCCCGACGAAACCGTCACCTATGAGGCTTCTGGGAGTCCGTCCGGGTTGCGGCGGTTCGATGCTGACATCGCCGCCGCGGAGTTCTCCGGATACCCGCCGCTGGACGCGGCCGCCGCCGACGGCGGTTCCTCGCGCGAGGCCGCAGTGGCCGCCGCGCGGGTGCCACGGTTCACTTCGGACGGCCCCGACGCAGGTGAAAGTCGGCCAGAGATTGGCGGAGAGCGGGCAGACGATCCCGGGCCTGTCCCTTCAGCCGATGCTCAGGCCGTCAGCGGTGCAAACGGTCTCGGAGGCGCGCAGTCTGCTTCCAGCCGGACCGATCAGGCTGATCAAGCTGATCGGGGCCGCTGGGACGACGTAGGAGCGCGAAACGATTCGGAAGAAGCACGGTTCGGCCTGACTCCCAGGATCAGCCCCTGGTCCCAGGACTCACAGGCTGGTGACGTAGTCGTGCCACCGGCGGTGAACGCCGGGGACAACCGGTTGCCAATCTTCGAATCGGTGGAGTCCGACTGGTTCCGTCGCGGTAGGCATGAGGCCATTTCCCACATGTCGGACCAGGCTGAACCTGCTTACCGACCAGCCGAGACTGCAAATGGATGGAGTTCACCGGCAGATGACGGCTGGAGGGCCGCCGAGGCGCTGGAGTCACCCTCCGCGGCCGGCCTTACCGCGGCTGGCCTGCCAAGGCGCGTCCCACAGGCAAATCTTGTTCCCGGCGGGGTAACCGAGCCGAGGGCCGCGGCATACCAGGCAGCGCCCACGCGCTCAGCGTCAACCACCAGGCAGAGGATGGCGAGTTTCCAGCGCGGTGCCCGAGAGGGACGCGCGGCACTGCACGGCGATGAATCATCGGGAACCGAAAGTGAGGAAGACGCGTGAATCCAGTCCAGCCCATCAGGGACCTGAGCTGGCTGCTCACGAACTTCGTTGAGCGTGTGCCAGCAGTCGCTCACGCGATTGTCG
>Ga0207664_10002462_pt1 | contig 12261 bp, 10 predicted proteins | sample LARL83metaG_FD_184349 | JGI IMG/M metagenome (GOLD analysis project Ga0207664, IMG submission 184349) | Corn, switchgrass and miscanthus rhizosphere microbial communities from Kellogg Biological Station, Michigan, USA - LAR L8-3 metaG... | ecosystem: Host-associated > Plants > Roots >...
TGCCCGTACGGCCGCGATGACCGCGCGCTCCTCGCTGCCGGGCAGCAGCAGTGGCCGTTGCAGGCCCCGGTCATACATGAGCCGGTAGAGGTTGGGATTGTCGCGCCCATAGGCTCGGTAGATCCCGGCCATCGTGGTCAGAGGACGATCCGAGGTCAGCGCGGCCTCGAAAAGGGCGGCCTGCTCCTCGAAGCCGACCGAGATCAGCGCGGCCACGAGCGCGCTCTTGCTGGGGAAATGCTTGTAGATCACGGGAGCACGGACCCCGAGACGATCGGCCAGCCTCCGCATCGAGAACGAGTCCAGCCCCTCCTCCTCCAGGAGCCGGCGGGCCGTTGTCACGATCTCCCGCGCTCGGGGACGGAACCTGTCCATGACGGGGGCGGCGGTCGCTGGCCCGGAAGGACCGGCGGCGGCAGCACCCCGCCGGGGGGCGTCCCGCCCCGTGCCCGCACCGCTGGCCTGGCCTGGTCGAACTGACATCCTCACCCCTTGACATGTGCGCGCGCTGGTTGACATGAGCGCGCGCTAGCGCATAGCTTGCCAGGGGTTGACAGTGTTAACCGCCGCGGGCCTGGCTCCAGCCGCGCGCAGGGCTGGTCGGCTCACGCCCCCACCGGCTGAACCCCGTCATCCTGGGATAATCGCGAAAGGAACCCGATGCAGATTGCCAGCGGCCTGCACCGCGTCGGCTCGGACATCGTCAACAGCTACCTGATCGTCGACAAGGATGGCGTCACGATCATCGACGCCGGGCTGCCGGGATACTGGAAAGCGCTTCTGGCCGAACTCGCCGCGATCGGCAAGAGCCTCGGCGACGTGCGGGCGCTCATCCTCACGCACGGAGACACCGACCACATCGGCTTCGCCGCCCGGCTGCACCGCGAGACGGGCATCGCGGCGTACATCCACAAGGCCGACGTCGACCGCGCACGCCTGACCGTCAAGAAGCCCAACCGGGGCTGGGGGCCGGTCAAGCTCGGCCCCCTGGCCGGCTTCCTGTGGTACTCCGCCCGTCACGGCGGGCTGCGGATCCGGCCAGCGACCGAACTGCAGACCGTCGCGGACAATGAGGTGCTCGACGTGCCCGGCTCACCGCGGATCATCCACACTCCCGGGCACACCCCGGCAGCCTTCGCCGTGCACGTCCCGGCCGTCGACGCGCTGTTTCTCGGCGACACGATGACCACCCGCAACGTCCTCACCGGCGTCACCGGTCCCAAGCCCGCGCCGTTCACCCTCGAGCCCGAGCAGGCGGTCGCATCGCTCGACCGGATCGAGGACGTCGACGCCACCTGGCTGCTGCCCGGCCACGGGCCGGCATGGGACGGCGGCGTTCCCGAGGCGGTCCGGTTGATCCGCGACGCCGCCGCGGGATCCGGGCGGGCATGACGGGCCCGTAGGCTGCGAGGTTCAGGCACACGGCCGGCGAGAGCACCGGCTGCCGGACGGGACGACCCGGGCGGAGTGATCATGGCGATGCGGACCCTCCTGTGGCGCGGGCTGGATGAGCCAAGGATGGAGATCGTCCGCGTCGAGAGCCTCGATCGTGCCTCCGGCACGCAGCTCGGCATCGCCTACGAGCTGCGCTGGAAGCTCGACGGAGCGGTGCTGGAACTTACGATGGACAACGGCCCCGCCATCCGGGTTGAGCTAGGCGACGCGGACTTTTTCGACCTGCACCACTCGGCGTTCTTCAACTCCCTGCCCGTCGCCCGCGACGGGCTCCTCGACGAAGGCGCGGCCGCGCGGGAGTACACCATGCGCTTTGTGCGCGTTCCGGAACTGACCGCGCAGCCAGCCTGGCAGCGCTACGAGCCGCTCGGGAACCGGGTGGTGCGCTACCACTCCAGCGGCTACCAGGCGGACATCACCTTCGATGCGGACGGATTCGTCACCCGCTACCAGGACTATCTCGAACGGATCGGATGAGGCAGCGGCACCTGGCGATAGGGCCGCCCGAGGCCGTCAGGCTGATCGCCGAGCTGGGAGAACACCCACGGGACCAGTGGGCGGAGGTCCATGGGCGCCACCGGTCGCACGTCGCCACCGGCGAACCCGGCAGGTAGCCCGAGGGCATCGGGCGGCCGGTTATCGCGTCCGGGTCAGGCCCGCAGCGCCGCCTCGGTCTGCGCCGTGTCCTCGGTACCGCGGTAGTAGGCGATCTTGCCGTCGCGGAGCGTGAAGAAATGGTGTTCATCGCCAAGGACTTCCCGGTAGCCCGTGACGTGGCGCGGATCCGGACCACGGCGTGCACGTCGGCGATCGCGTCGAGCACCGCGGCGACGTCGCCCCGGCCGAACGCGTCGTACACGTCTTTAATGATCTTGATGTTGACATCAGCACTCATGGGATCCCCCTCAACGTCCGGGCCGCCCCGCCACCGACGCGGGGCGGTCCTGCACGGGGGATACGTCGCCGGGCTCAGTGACGGATCACCGGGGCGCCGCCTGGCCTTCGATCGTGGCCCAGAAGGCACATTGATGGAACCCGGCGAAGACGGCCTCGGTCTGCGGCGCGGTCGCCTTCGGTATCAGTTCCTGCAGTTGCGGCGTGGCGCCACCGAACCGCGGCCACCGCGGCGCCGCGCCGGCGTTGGGGTTGCCGGTGGCGGCGAACCGGGTCCAGTAGCCCATCATCTGCGCGGACAGCGCGAACTGGTCCGGCTTGAACGACGGCGTGATGTCCAGGAGCGGAACCTTGCCGAACACGTACTGGAGTTCCGTGCTGTGCGCCGCGCCGAGCGGGAAGCTGAACTTGATGCCGAAGTCGTTCGGCGGGGCCGGGTCGCTGAACTCGTAGGCGTAGGTCCCGCTGCGCTGGGTGAGGATGTCGGCCAGCAGTGCCGGGCAACTGAACTCCGAGTCGGTGAGCACCTTGGCGAAGGCGAGGTCCGGGGAGGCGAACGCCTTCAGCGGGTAGTGCGCGACGATCGCCGGGGCCGCCTTGGCACCGAACTGGGCGGCGACCACTCGGGGGTACTGCGCCGCGGTCAGCGGGTGGTGGCCCAGCACGTCGAACTCGATCCCGACGAAGAACCGCCCCTCGTCGTGGTTGGTGCCCTGCAGCAGCGGGACGTGCAGGTACCGGCCGGTCTCGAACGCCCGCAACGGCGACAGCGGCAGCGTGAAGCCACCGGAGACCGGGCCCCAGGACAGCCCGCCCGAGGGCTCGGCCTTCAAGATCGCGGCGGCCGGCTTGGTGCGCATGCAGGCCGCCGCGGTGGCGGCGCTGGTGCAGCCCAGGCTCTTGGCCAGGGCGGCGCCCTGCCGCTCCGCGGCCTTCTTGCCCGGGGTCGGGAAGATACAGCCGCTCTCCGCGATCGCGTGGGCGAACAGGCCGAGCGCGGTCGGCGAGGCCATGTTCGCGCACACGCTGGCACCGCCCGCCGACTCACCGAAGATCGTCACCGTGCCCGGATCGCCGCCGAACGCGAACGCGTTGTTCTGCACCCAGCGCATCGCGGCCTGCTGGTCCATCAGCCCGTAGTTGCCGCTGGAGTTGTCCGGGCTCTCGGCGTCAAGCGACGGCAGCGCGAGAAAGCCGAACGCGCTGAGCCGGTAGTTGATCGTCACCACGATCACGTGACGCCTGGCGGCGAGAACGGCGCCGTCGTAGATCCGGCCCGCGCCGCCGGTGAAGCCGCCGCCATGGATCCAGACCATCACCGGAAGCGGGTGACCGGCCTGCCGCGGCGGCGTGTAGACGTTCAGGAACAGGCAGTTCTCGAACAGGCTGGTGGTCGGCACGCCGGTCGCGAGGCTGCCGGTCTGGGCGCAGTCGTGTCCCGGCTTCGTGGCCGCCCTGACGCCACGCCAGGGCGGGAACGGTTGCGGTGGCCGCCACGCGTTCGGGCCGACCGGCGGGGCGGCGTAGGGGATGCCGAGGAACTCCCTTGCGCCGTGCTGGTCCAGCCCGCGCACCAGGCCGTGGTCGGTACGCACGACAAGCGGCGCGGGCCCGCCGGTCGTGACGGTCCCGGCCTGTGCGCTGCCGGAGGCCACCCCGGCCAGCGCTAATGCCAGGCTGGCCGCTGCCAGCAGGTAACGACCGCCGGGCCTGGCTGGGAATCGGTTTCGCTGCATGGCCGAACTCATCTCCCGTCCCTGTCTCAGGTTCCGGGCCCGCCCGCCCCCGGCACGCCACAACCACGGCGGCCCTCAGGCTCCATCCGCTGGGCGAAATGCGTCATCGGTTACCAGTCAGTAGTCTCGGTGCCCGCCCCGTGCCGGTCAAGGCATACTCCCGTATTCCGGCGGGCCGGCCGCCGGTGGCGCGGTCACACACGCACGCCCCGGGCGCACCGCGGCCGGGCCGATGAGCATACGCTCGCATACCGGGCATTCCGCGACGCTGAAAAGCGGCCCGCCGAGCGGCCAAGGGGCATCCCAGTGGAGGAGAAGGTCACGATGGCACCGCGTCACGATCTGAACGGCCTTCGCGTTCAGCAGTACGGGGATCGCAACGTGTACCTGATGGACCAGGGCCTGCGGCGGTTGATACCCACCCCACAGGTGATGGCACGGCTGTTCACACTCGGCGCCAACTGGGTCCACCGCTATGACGCGGCCGCGCCCGGCGTGATCCTGGATCTGAGCGTCAGCCAGCTTGACGCCGGGCTGCAGCTCCCCGAGGAGTGCGTCATCTTCCAGACCACCGACTCGCCCCAGGTGTTTCTGCTCGACCACGACGCCAACGGCGAACAGGTCAAACGCTGGATCACGACCGCGCAGGCGATGGACCGGTTCCAGTTCGACTGGGCAAAGATCAAGCGCTGGGACGTGCCGCTGGCCAGCCTCGGCCTGGCGGACGGGCCGGATATCAGCTGGCCCTGACGAGCCCACGTCCGTACAGTCGCACCGGCACGGGACAATGGTGGAGCACGGGCGGTAACGGGCAGGAAACCGGCGAGCGGCAGGGCGACAAGCGGACAGGGCTGAGAGCAGGCGGAGTGCGGATCGGGCTACTTGGCACCCTCGCGGTGTACGACGAGGCCGGCCGGCCGGTGCAGGTCGGCGGGCACCGGGTGCGCCTGCTGCTGATCCTGCTGGCGCTCGACGCGGGCAAGGTGGTGCCCGCCTACTCGCTGATCGAACGGCTCTGGGACTCCGAGCCACCGGCCAACTCCGGCAACGCGCTGCAGTCACTGGTGTCCCGGCTGCGGGCCGCGCTGCGGCAGTCCGGCCTGGGCGACCAGGTGGTCGAGTCACATCCGGCCGGCTACCGGCTGGCGGTCGCCCCGGAGCAGGTTGACGCGGTCGCCTTCGAGGCGCTGGCGCGCAAGGGCAGTCAGGCGCTTGCCTCCGGTGACCCGGCCACGGCCAGGCGGGTACTCCGCGAGGCCCTGGATGCCTGGCGCGGGCCGGCGCTCGCGGACGCCTCGGGCCGGCGGTTCGCCACCGGGCCCGCCGCCCGGCTGGAGGAACTGCGCACCCGCGCCGCGCTGGACCTTGTCGAGGCGGGCCTGGCGCTGGGCGAGAGCGAGAGCCTGATCGGCGAGCTGCGCGCCATGATCGCCGCGGATCCGGTGGCGGAACGCCCGCGCGGGCTGCTCATGCGCGCGCTGTACGCGGCCGGCCGCCAGGCCGAAGCGGTCGCCGAATACGGGCGGGCGCGCGACCTGCTGGCCAGCGAGCTTGGCGTGGACCCCTCTCCCCAGCTCGAGCAGATCTACCTGGGCGTGCTCCGGCAGGACCTGCCCGGGGCCGCACCAGGCGCTGCGCCGGACGCCAGGCCTGCCCGCGCGCCGGGTAACGCCTCGGCGGCGGAACTGCTGGCCGGCGGGGACCCGCCGCACCGGGGCCGGCCCGCCGCGGTACGCAGGCCGCTCACCAGCTTCGTCGGCAGGGACGAGGATGTCGCGCGGGTGCTGAAGATGCTGGACGAGGGCAGGCTGGTCACGTTGACCGGCCCCGGGGGGGCGGGCAAGACGCGGCTGGCACTGGAAACGGCGGCCCGGGTGTCCCGGGAGGCCGCCGCGCGCGGCCACGACGACGGGCCGGGGCGGGCATGGGCCGGCTGCCAGGTGTGGTTCGTGGAGCTGACGCCGGTCACCGACCCGGGTGACGTGCCCTCGGTCGTCATGAACGCGCTCGGCATCAGGGAGAGCCCGGTCATCGCGCACGCCGGGGCCGGCCAGCTCGGCTCGCTCGCGGCTCCCGCAGAGCGGCTGGTGGCCGCGCTCACCGAACGGCACGACCTGCTCATCCTCGACAACTGCGAGCACGTGGTGGCGGCCGCCGCCGCGCTGGCCGACCAGATCCTGGCCGGTTGCCCGGACGTTCGCGTGCTGGTGACCAGCAGGGAACCGCTGCGGATCCCGGGAGAATCGCTGTGGCCGGTGGCACCGCTGCCGGTGCCGCCCGCCCTCGGCCCCCTGCCCGGCGAGCAGGCGCCGGACGGGAACGGCACCGGCACGGACGGGAGCCGGGTCGCGGGGTACGCCGCGGTCCGGCTGCTGGCCGACCGCGCGGCAGCCGTACGGCCCGGATTCACCGTGAACGAGACCAACGCCGGCGACGTCGCCCGGATCTGCCGTGCGCTCGACGGTATGCCGCTGGCCATCGAGCTGGCCGCGGCCCGGCTGCGCACGCTTTCCGCCACTCAGCTCGCCGAGCGCCTCGATGCCCGGTTCGAGCTGCTCACCGGCGGCAGCCGGACGGTGCCGCGGCACGAGACGCTGCGCGCGGTCGTGGACTGGACCTGGGAGCTGTTGTCCGGGCCGGAGCAGGTTCTCGCCAGGCGGCTCGCCACCTTCCCGGCCGGGGCCACGCTCACGGCGGCGGAACAGGTGTGCCAGGATGGCGCACTGCCCGCGGACGCCGTGCTGCCCGCGATCTTCGGCCTGGTGGAGAAGTCGTTCCTCACCGTGGCCGAGGATGACGAGCCGCGGTACCGGATGCTGGAGACGATCCGGGCATACTGCTCGGAGCGCCTCGCCGAAGCGGGGGAAGAGGACCAGGTGCGCCGGGCGTTCGCCGGGTACTTCCTGCGGCTGGCCGAGACGGGCGATCCCATGCTGCGCAGCGCCGGCCAGCAGACCTGGATGCGACGGCTGACCGCGGAGCAGGACAACATGTACGCGGCGCTGCGCTGGGCGGTCGAACGCCGCGACGTGGAACTGGCGCTGCGGTTCGGGCAGTCGCTGAGCTGGTTCTGGCTGCTGCGCGGGCAGCGCCGCGAGGCCGGCACGATGGCCGGGGAGATCCTAGCGGTCAGCGCGCCCGCAGCCGGCGCCGAGCGCGACATCGCCGCGGTGCACGCCCGGGCCGTGTGCGCGCTGACCATGGTCAACTTCTCCTGGGATTTCAACGCGGCCAGAGAGCCACTCGCGGACGTGGAGTACCTGATCACCGTGGGGGCGGACGCCGGCCGTGAGGCAGACGACGGCCCGCCGCATCCGCTGGTGATCGTCGGGGCCGCGATGCTCGCGCTGTATGAGAAGCAGGATCCGGAGATGGCGCTGCGGCTGCTGTCCGCGCATTTCGACTCGCCGGACCCGTGGATCCGGGCAGGTGCCCGGCTCATGTGTGCGTTCTACTCGATGGCCCTGGGCCGCCTGGACGACGTGACCCGGTGGTGCGCCGAGGGGCTCGCCGGATTCGAGGCGCTCGGTGACAGGTGGGGCACCGCGCTGGCGTGCGCCGGCCAGGCCGAGCTTGCCATGCTCGACGGGGACCACGTCCGGGCGATCGCCGCCCTGGAGCGGGCCGTGGAGCTCAGCGGAGCACTGACCGACTGGGAAGACACCGCGCAGATGTATGCCACCCTGGCCAAGTCCCGCAGCCGGATGGGGGACTACGAGGGCGCACTCGCCGATATGGCCCGGGCGCAACGGGCCGCCCGCGAGCAGGGCGAGTCAGAGAGCGACCTGTGGATCAGCTACATCCAGGCCGAACTCGCGTGGCTGGGCGGTGACCTGGCCAAGTGCGCCCGGATCAGCGGCGAACTCGATGCCCGGATGGCCACCAAGGGCTCTGCGATGATCTGGTCGTTCCGTGCGCAGGCCATCAACAGACAGGCGCTGGCGAGCATCCGTACCGGGAACGCCAGCGGCGGGCGGGCCAGGCTGGCCGAGGCCCTCCGCCTGGCGGCCGACAGCCAGGACCTGGCGGCCGTCGCCATCGTGGTGGATGGCATCGCCGCGGCGATGCTGTGGACCGGCACCGGCCGGTCCGGCGCGGTGCGGGCCGCGGTCCTGCTCGGCGCCGCGCACTCGATCCGCGGCGCCTTCGACCACAGCAGCCTGGACGCCCCGGAGGCCAGGGACACCGCCCGCGAGCGGCTGGGCGAGGCGGACTTCGATGCCGCCTACCAGCGCGGCCTCAACATGCCCCGGGACAAGGCGCTCGCGCTGGCGGAAGACTGGTTCCAGCCCTCCGCCAGCGCGTGATCACGCCTTCAGGTGCGGCGGCGGTAGGCGCGCACCGCCAGCGGCGCGAACACCACGAAGATGCCAAGCGCCCACAGCAGCGAGTGCAGGGCCGGCGTGGCGACCGGCCCGCCGGTCAGCAGGCCGCGCTCGGCGGTGGTGAGATCGGTCATCGGGTTGACCTTCACGAACGCCTGCAGCCACCCCGGCATGGTCCCGGCCTGCACCAGCAGGTTGCTGCCGAAGACCAGCGGGAAGAAGGCGAGGAAGCCGAACATCTGCACCCCCATGGGGGTCTTGACGAGCATCCCTATGAGCGCCGATACCCAGCACATGGCCAGGGCGAAGGTGAGCAGCAGCAGGCAGGCCGCGACGGCCGACACCGGGCTGGTCCCGATGCGGAAGCCCAGTACCAGCCCGAAGCCGAGGGTGATCGCCACCGAGATCATGTAGCGCACCATGTCACCGAGGACGGCACCGCCCAGCGGCGCCCAGCGGGCGATCGGCAGCGTGCGGAACCGGTCGAACACTCCCCCTTGGATGTCCTGGTTGAGCATCAGGCCGGTGCCCAGGGTGGCGAACACCACGGTCATCACCAGCAGCCCGGGCAGGGCGTATTGCAGGTAGGCGTGGGTGCCACCGGCGATCGCGCCGCCGAACACGTAGGTGAACAGCAGCAGGAACATGATCGGCTGCAGGCTCAGGCCGACGAGGTCCTCCATGTTGGTCCTGATCTTCAGCACGCTCCGCCAGGTCAGGGTGAAGGCGTGGCGCAGCCCGGTCAGCGGGTTGAGCCGGGGCGCCGGCTCGGCGAAGGGCAGGGTTGCCGTGGTCACCGTGGGCTCCTTTCCAGTTCTCGGGTCTTGCCGCTGTCGTCGCCGTTCTCGCTGTCCGCCGGATCCCGGCCGGTGAGGGCGAGGAAGACCTCGTCCAGGCTGGCCTTGCGCAGGGTGAACTCGGCGAGTTCAACGCGCGCCTCGTCGAGTTCGCGGATGATGGCCGGCAGCACGGCTGCGTCGGCCACCGGAACGCGCACCAGGCCCGACTCGGCATCGACGTCAGGCACCGAACCGGTCCGGTTCGCGAGCACCGCCGCGGTCACCTCCAGCAGGCTCCGGTCGGCCGGTTCCACCTCGAGCACCTGCCCGCCGGACTTGTCCTTCAGCTCGTCGGGCGTTCCGGTGGCGATCACCTTGCCGTGGTCGATCACCACGATGTCGTGGGCCAACTGGTCCGCCTCGTCCAGGTACTGCGTGGTAAGCAGCACGGTGACGCCGTCGCTGACCAGGGTGCGGACCATGTCCCATACGTCGCTGCGGCTGCGCGGGTCCAGCCCCGTGGTCGGCTCATCCAGGTACAGCACCCGGGGCCGGCCGACCAGGCTGGCGGCCAGGTCCAGCCGCCGCCGCATGCCACCGGAGTAGGTCTTGACCGGCCGCCCGGCCGCCTCGGCGAGGTCGAACCGCCCAAGCAGCTCACCCGCCCGGGCCCGGGCCTGCCGGCGGGACTGGCCCAGCAGCCGCCCGATCATGATCAGGTTGTTGATCCCGGACAGCCCCTCGTCCACCGAGGCGTACTGGCCGGTGAGGCCGATGAGCTGGCGCACCTGGTGGGCCTGGCGCGCGACGTCGTAGCCACACACCCGGGCCTGCCCGCCGTCGGCGCGGAGCAGGGTGGCCAGGATCCGGACGGCCGTCGTCTTGCCGGCGCCGTTGGGCCCGAGCACGCCAAGGACGGTGCCCTGCCGGGCCACCAGGTCCACCCCGGCCAGCGCGGTGGTCTTACCGAAGCGCTTGACCAGGCCATTTGCTTCTATCGCGTTGGTCATGGTGTCCCTCTCCCGTGCTGTCACGGTCCATGGTTAGCCATGTCGCTGACAGAGTCCGCACCATGCGCTGCCAGGTCACTGCCAGGCCCGCACAGCGCGCCGCCAAAGGCTCCGGGCCGCCCGGTGTACGCGCCACGGCCCTCATGCCTAACAGCCGGGTCCGGGCCGGTGCATACTCGATCTTGCCGAGTTGGGGACGTCAGGGGGCGAGGCGGTCATGGGCCTGTTCAAGCGGAAGTCGGAGGAGCCTGCCGAGGGCGGGCCGGTCTCCGACCGGATGGCGCTCGCCCGGCAGTGGCAGGAGCAGGCCAAGCAGATGCAGGCCCAGGCCATGCAGGTCCAGGCGCAGGCCATGCAGCAGGCCGCGGCGCTGCAGCACGGGACGGTGCAGGGCGCGCAGGCCGGGTCCACGGCCCAGGTGGGGTCCATGACCTGGGCCCGTCAGGTCCTGGCGATCCTGGCACCGCCGCAGCCGGGGTACGTCAAGCGCTGCAGCTGCTCGGTGTGCGGCGCGCCGAAGAAGCTGCCGACGGTCACCGCCTACGTGTACTGCGACTACTGCGCCTCGCTGATCGACTACGACCTGCGCCGGGCGGGCGAGGGGGACACTGCGCCCGATCCGGCCTACGCCGCGACGGTGAACAGCACCCAGGCCGCCGCGCGGCAGGCGGCCGCCGCCGGTGACCGGGATGCCTACCGTGGCCTGCAGCGGCAGGTGTTCGAGGCGTACGTGACCGGAGTGCCGATGGCCGTCTCGCACCGGGCCAGGAACGACCGCGGCTACCGGGACGCCTATGTCGGCTATATGGCCGAGGCCGCCACGGCGCGCGCCTTCGACCCGGCGTATCAGGCGCTGGAGGCGGAGATGCGGCAGCGGGTCATGGGCCTGAGCTACAGCGGAAACATGATGTCACCGACGGTGGCACCGGATTCCTTCTGGCCGATGGTCGACACGATGGAGAAGCAGATCGCGGCCAGCAAGGTGCTCTACCGGTCGGCCGGGCTCGCGGACCTTGACCCCGACCACGCCGAGCACCTGACCGGCAAGCTTGGCTGGTCGGGCTTTTGCCAGGGGTGGCTGGGCATGCTCCCGGCGGAGGCGGCCACGCAACTGCTTGACCGGGCAGGACTGGCGAACGAATACGTGCCGGTCGAGGCGGAGGACGGCCAGCCGCGCCACTGCGGCGGCTGCGGCGCGGAGTTCAGCGCCCTGCCCGGTGCCACGGCCATCATCTGTGAGGGCTGCGGCCGCAGGATGGACCTGGGCAGCGCCGAGATCCCCTGCGCGTCGTGCGGCGCCGTCATGACCCTCCCGGCGGGGGCCGACCGTACGGCATGCCCGTTCTGCCAATCGCAGGTGGAACGAGCCGGCCTGCGCTGATCAGCCGACCTCGGCGGCGGGCGCTGCCTGCGTCTCGGCCAGGCCACCGGCGTAGAACCGGCGGGCCGCGTCGATCAGCTCGCCGAGGGGCGGCCACCACGGGCCGTGCTCCAGGGACCGCAGCGCATCGAGCACACGGCCGGCCCGGCCGGTGCCGTCGCCCGCCCCCGCGACCACGACCCGGCGCGGCCGGCTGGCCCGCAACGGGCCGAGATAGAGGTCCTGGCCCATGCCGTCGGCCTGCGCGCCTGCCACCACCAGGTAGTAGTCGGGCAGTTCGAACCGCTTGTCCCGCCATGCGGCCAGCGCTTCCGCGGCGTGCTTCTCGAAGGCGGCCGCGCCGCCGGGCCCGCTGGCCACGTCCCACATCGCGCGCCAGGCAGCCGCGACGTCGGCCAGTGGGTCGTCGGGCACGATCACATAGGCCGATTGCAGCCGGGCCGCCTCGCGCATCGCCAGCGCGCCCACCTGCCATGCGGGGCGCGGCTGCGGCCCGTCCTGCTGGCCGGCCGCGGGAGCGCGCGCGACCGAGACGTTCCCCGACCGGCCCAGCTCGGCAAGCAGCCCCTCGCCCACCTCGCCGACCAGGACCACCATGGTGGAAGACTCACGCCGCATCGGCTCGATACTAGGGCCTCACCCGCGCCGCCGAAGTGGTGTCGTTGGCGATGTTCTGCTCGC
>Ga0207664_10002463_pt1 | contig 12260 bp, 11 predicted proteins | sample LARL83metaG_FD_184349 | JGI IMG/M metagenome (GOLD analysis project Ga0207664, IMG submission 184349) | Corn, switchgrass and miscanthus rhizosphere microbial communities from Kellogg Biological Station, Michigan, USA - LAR L8-3 metaG... | ecosystem: Host-associated > Plants > Roots >...
CGATGTCAGTAGCGGCGAGAACTGCATTCTCGCGGACACTCCCAGCAGCTTTGGAGACAGCATCCTCACGTTGCTGAGCGACGTCCAACTGCGGCGAAAGTACGAGAAAGCAGCCGCCGCTCTGGCTGCACGCTATGACTGGTCGAACATTGCGCGGCAGTTCGAAGATGTTCTGCAGCAAGCGATCGGCGCGACCCATGCTCCACAACTGGTGAATTCATGAGAGTCCTGCTGCTCGACGGCAATCAGAACCAGGCCGTGGCCTGTGTGCGCTCTCTCGCCAGCAAAGGACATCGCGTCTTCGTGGGTAACATTTCCGGTTGGAGCAAGGCTGGATGGTCGCGCTCATGTGCAGGCACGTTTGTTTATCCCTCGCCGCGCGACGGCAATCGCATCATCGCAAGCCTTGCCGAGCTGGCGCAGCAGGAGCCTGGCACCCTCATCCTGCCCATGTCGGATGCGACCACGATCATGATCTCGGCGAACCGCGACGCTCTGCTGCAAGCCGGCGCGAAGCTGGTCATGCCTGCCCACGAAGATGTCGTCCACGCTGCCGACAAGAGCTACACGACCAAGCTCGCGCAGTCGCTGGGCATCGCGACCCCGGGTAGCGTCGTAGTATCCAGCGCTGCGGAAGCTCGCAGCCGAGCCGATTCGCTCCCTTATCCCGTCGTCCTCAAGCCGCGCAGTTCCGAGGAACAAGAAGGAAGTGGCGCGTCTCAAAGCACCGGTCGTCCGCTCTATGCGCAGAATGCAGAGGAATTTCAGCGTGCTTACGACGAATTAAACAAGCGCGCCACCTCGGTGCTGGTACAGGAATTCATTGCGGGCGGCGGCACGGGCTATTTTGCCCTGATGCGCAATGGCGAGCTTCGAGTTGAATTTGCGCACCGTCGCATTCGCGATGTCCACCCCACAGGCTCCGGCAGCGCGGTACGTGAAAGCATCAAGCCTGATCCGAAGCTTCGTGAAGCCTCCCTTGCGATACTCAAGGCTCTGAACTGGCACGGCGTGGCGATGGTTGAGTTTCGCCAGCGTCCTGACGGCGAGTTCGTCTTCCTGGAAGTCAATGGACGGTTCTGGAATTCTCTACCACTAGCCTGCTACGCGGGCGCGGATTTCCCCGCTGCCGTCGCTGAGATTGCCGAGCGTGGTGATTGTGCTCCTATGCTCGACTACAAGGTTGGCGTTCGTTGCCGCTGGCTCTCAGGCGATTTCCGCCACCTGCTTGCGGTCTGGCGTGGCACACCTGCGGGTTACCCAGAAAAGTTTCCGGGACGACTGGTCACGCTGCTCAAAGTGCTTACTCCGGTCCCGGGGACATATCACGATAATTTCCAGTTGATGGACCCTCTGCCAGAACTTGGCGACTGGCTGTCGATTGTGCAGCGAGCTTTTGAAAAGAAGAAACCGAAGGAGCAGTTGAGTGCTGAAGGGCGCTATTCACATTCATAGCACGTACTCCGACGGTGAATTCACATTGCCGGAGTTGCGCGCGCTTTTCGTCGCTGAAGGCTGCAGCTTTGTCTGCATGACCGACCACGCCGAGTGGTTCGACGAACGCAGCCTCGCCGCCTACATCGCGGAGTGCGCCGCTTTGTCGGACAACACGTTTCGATTCCTGCACGGACTTGAATACGAATGCGAGCAGCGAATGCACATTCTCGGCTACGGTGCTGAGAAACTGGCTTCGACGCAAGACCCGCAGCAGGTGATCCAGCATATCGACGCGCAGAAGGCGATCTCAGTCATCGCGCATCCCAAAGACGCGTTCTTCTCGTGGATTGAAACCTTTCAGACGCTGCCAGCAGGCATCGAGGCCTGGAATTCGAAGTACGACAGCCGCTATGCGCCCAGGGCAGGGACATTCGCACTATTGCAGAAACTTCAGCAACGAAAGCCCGAGATGCTTGCGTTCTACGGGCAAGACCTGCACTGGAAAAAGCAGTTCCACCAACTTTTTGTTCAACTGGATTGTGAGTCGAATGCACCCGCGCAGGTTCTGAACGCTCTGCGCCACGGCGAATACTCCGGCATCAAAGACAATCTTGCATTGCCTTCGAGCGGCAAGCTGGCCGAGAACCTCCTCGCCGAATTCGAGCGCCAGCACCGTAAGTCCGACCGCATGCGCAACGTCTTCAAGTCAGGCAAGAAGGCGCTCGACCGCATGGGAATCAAGGTTCCTGCATCCGTCAAGGCCAAGCTGCGAGGAATCTTTTAGTGGCCGCCCGCGGCGCAGTCTGCCTGATGTATCACGAGATTGAACTCCCGGGCCGGGAACTCTGCGATTCCGATCCGGGGTACGCGAAATACGCTGTCAACATCAATGATTTCCGCGAGCAGATGCAGTTTCTAAAAAACTCCGGCAGTCCCGGCATCAACGTTTCCCAGATGCTCTCGAATCCCGGAGGCGGTGTGGCGCTGACCTTCGACGACGGCTGCGAAACGGACCTGATCACGGTCACGCCCATCCTCAAAGATCTCGGATTTAGTGCCACCTTCTACATCACCGTGGGCTTCCTCGGAACCCGCGGATTCATGTCCAGGCAACAGGCACGAGAGCTTGCGCAAAGCGGAATGGAAATCGGCTGTCACTCGCTGACCCATCCTTTTTTATCGGATCTCGACGAAAACGGCCTCCGACGTGAGATTACAGACGCCAAGCACCAACTGGAAGACATCACTGGGGTTTCGATTCGGCACTACTCCTGTCCGGGGGGCCGTTGGGACGAGAGGGTTGTGGATATCGCCAAGCAAGCGGGATACGAGTCGGTGGCGACCAGTGAAATCGGATTGAATAACTTCGGAACAGACGCATACTCGCTGTTTCGCATCGCGGTTACGAGAGAGGTTACGATCTCAAACTTTGCAGCGATCTGCTCAGGCTCGGGCCTCTGGAGCAGAGCACTGAAAAACCGAAGCTTGCAGATTGCGAAAAAGATGATGGGCAATTCTGCTTACAATCGCTTACGGGCTGCACTCCTAAGGAGTTGAGTGAGTTCTCAGGCTTGTCAGTAGCACCAAAGTTTTGCTCGTGATAAAACCAGCTTAGCCGCCTTCGCCAGAGACCACATAGACTAACCAAGGGAACTCGTTTTGAGTCAACTGGAAAGCGCCGTACCTCATACGGATCGTGGGCCGGAACCCGTTACATCCCAATCATCCGCGGCCAACCAGAACAATCCTGTTCTGGTAAGCGTGGTTATTCCCGCTTACCGGTGTGCCAAGTACATCGTGCAGGCGATCGAATCAGTACTGAACCAGTCGTTTACGAACCATGAAGTTCTGGTCGTGAACGATGGCTCGCCAGATACGGCTGAACTCGAAGCGGTTCTGACGCCCTATGTAGGGCGAATTCGCTATTTCAAGCAAGCCTCCAAGGGTGCGTCGGGCGCAAGAAACACGGGAATTCGAAATGCGTTCGGGAAGTATTTAGCATTCCTGGACGGAGATGATTACTGGACTCCCGACCACCTCGCCAAGGCTATCGGTATTCTCGAACGAGAACCCGGGCTCGCGTTGGTGTATTGCGACTGCATTCTAGTGAAGGACGGTGAGCCGTACGGTCGAGTGTTCTACCACCAGAACCAGCCGAACACCGTCACATTCGAGACCCTGCTGCTCCAGAGTTCAACCATCAGCACGTCTTCGGTGGTGGTCTTGCGAGAATCCATTCTTGCAGCTGGCGGTTTCGATGAAACCCTTCATCGCTGTGAGGATTTTGACATGTGGCTCAGGCTGGCGTTTTCAGGAGGCCGCATTTCTTATCATCCCGACGCAGAGGTCTATCACCGCATGCATGGTGTGAGTCTGTCGGCGGACGGCCTCGCCATGCTGCGAGACCGCGTCCGCGTCTATGAGAAGGCGGCCTCCGTTCTGGAAACATCTGCTGACCAGCGCCACATCATCCAGCGGATGATCGCGAGAACCCGGAGTGAAGGTTATGTCGAAGAATTGAAAGAAGCCCTGAACCGCGAAGATTACTCCGAAGCCCGCGAGGCAGCGCAGCGCGCGCTTTCAGTCGAGAGCTCGTGGAAGGTCCGCTTGGCGAGTATGGGACTGCGCGTCTCCCCGCGATTGTTTGCCGCCTTTCATCGGGCAAGAATGTTGTTCCTGCAGAAACGCACACAGTCTCGCTCCAAGGCGCTCAACGCAGAAGAAACCGTGCGGCAAAGTTAACCGCTAGTATTGACTTACAAAACCAGTTTTGTTTACGGGCACCTGATCTGGAACGCCGCGGCGTGATTGACCTGCCGTTTGCCTGAAGCTTCGTGAAAATTGCGGTGCCAGAGCTCGAAGATCAGCAGCAGCCACAATTCCTGGCCGTAATCCCGACGGCCGCTCAGGTGCTCGCTTACTAGTTGGCGCACGGCAGCGGGATTGACGTAGCCGCGCTGCAAGGTTTTCGGTTCAAGCAGGATGGGCAGGAGCGTGTCGCGTAGCTCGTTCTTCCACCAGTGCGTCAGAGGCATGGCGAATCCCTGCTTCGGACGATTTAACCCGGGAACCCCAAGGCGTTCGGCCAGTTTTCGCAACAGGTATTTGCGAACACCGTTTCGGTACTTCCACTCCGCAGGCAGCGATGTCACCCATTCAATGAGCACGTGATCGAGAATCGGACAGCGCACTTCGAGCGATGTTGCCATGCTCATCCGATCCACTTTGGTAAGCACGTCTCCCGTGAGATAACTCTTGGTGTCGAGATAGAGCAATCGACTGATGCGGTCCTGGGCGGGGGCGTCGGCATAGAAATGGCGGACCTCCTCAATCACGTCTCTTCCGTTCGCGGCCGCCAGAAAATCGGGAGAAAACAGCCTCCGCTCCCGATCGGTAGTGAGATATCCAACTGTGTCGAGATAACGGTCCCCGCCACGCAATGAGGCATTAAATAAGAAGCGCCGGCCTTTGAATGATGCCCCGAGGGCGGGATAGATCCCGTTTCGAAAAGCGCTCCCAACCCAGGCTGGAATACGTTCGTAAGCCATTCGGTCGAGATGCACGGGATAGCGATCGTAGCCGGCAAATAGTTCGTCGCCACCGTCGCCGGTCAGCGCTACCGTCACATGCTCTCTCGCGATCCGGCTCACGTGGTAGGTGGGAATCATGGAAGAATCGCCAAACGGCTCTTCCATCATCCCCGTCAGATGCTCCAGTGTTTGCGTTACATTCGGCTCGACCACGAACTCGTGGTGCTCGGTACCGAACTTCTCAGCCACCGCTCGCGCATAAGGAGCTTCGTTGTAGTCCTGCTTGCCGAAGCCGATGGAGAACGTTTTCACCGCCGTACTGCTGGCACGAGCCATCAGCCCAACTACGACCGAAGAATCCACTCCGCCGCTTAGCAATGCTCCCAGCGGCACATCGCTGATCAGACGAATGCGGACCGCTTCGGCAAGCTGCCTTTCCAGTTCGTCGAGGCATTCCTGCTCAGAGGCGATCTTCGCTGTACCGTAGGCCGGCAGGTCCCAATACTGACGAATGCTGATCTGCCCGTTCGCGTATTCCAGCAAGTGCCCGGGAGGCAGCTTGGCGATGTCGCGGTAAGCGGAATTCGGGTCCGGGATGTACTGCAACGAGAAGTACTGCAACAACGCGCGGTTATTAATGTGAGAGGAAAGCTCGGGCGCGGCCGCCAGGATCGTCTTGATCTCGGAGCCGAAGTAAAGTCTTCCGTCTTTCTGCGCATAATACAGCGGTTTCTTGCCCAGCCGGTCGCGGGCGAGAAGCAATTTTTGTTGACGTTCGTCATAGAGCGCGATCGCAAACATGCCTCTCAGTTTCGAGATGCAATCAGCCCCGAGTTCCTCGTAAAGATGAACGATGACTTCGGTATCGCTGTGGGTGTAGAAGGTATGCCCGCGCTTCTCCAGTCCCTCGCGCAACTCGGGGAAGTTGTAGATTTCGCCATTGAAGACAATCCAGACCGTCTTGTCTTCGTTATGGATGGGCTGATGGCCGCCGGAGAGATCGATGATACTGAGGCGGCGCATGCCGAGTCCGACGGCACCGGCGGTGCGGATGCCTTCGTCATCCGGACCACGGTGGACGATGGTGGCGCACATCTGCCGCACGGTGGCGGCGTCAATGATTTCACTATGACGGCCTACCAGGCCAGCTATCCCACACAACGTTCCACCGCCTCAAGGCTCTCGTTGGTTCGCGTTTTCGGCCTACGCGGCGCAGTTCCGCGAACGGAGACGGGAAGATTGGCCATGCGCAGCTCTTCCGTGCCAAAGCTTTCGAACCCGCATGAAACCTTTTCGCAGATATTCATCGCTGGCACCTGCGTCGAAAAAGGTTGGCTAACCGTTCAGCGGGTCCCCGCCAGGACGTGTTGTTCCTGTTTTCCATAAGAGTTTCGAGTGTTCTTTGAGTTGAGAGACGTTCCCACCGGCTGCTTGTCGTGGATCGTCCCGGGGGACGAACAAATTTTGTACAACGCACTGACGTACGCAACGACGAAATAGGGGAAAAGGGTATATGCCGTTGAGGCAAACAAGGCGCCCACGATGTATGCACCGGCTCCCGCGTTCAACGCGCTGGCGAACAATCGGATTTGTGGATCGTCACGATATGAGGGGGTTTTGCGGATGGCCCGGATGCTGCGGAACGTCAAAAACAGGATGGCCAGGAAAAGGGCAAGACCCGGGAACCCCGTTTCCGAGCTTAACTGGGTGTACGTGTTGTGGGTGACGTGCCACGATCGGGTATAAGCCTGAAAATTGCCCGGGCCCACACCGAAAATCGGATATCGGAAACTGGTTTGTATACTCTGCATCAGAAGTTCGCGACGCGCATCCAGTGACCCGTTATCGCCGGAGCCTTCGACGTCACCGCCTTCTACCAGCGTCTGAATCCTCGCGATGTATTTGGGTGTTGTAAGAGCGAACGCGCCCCCAGCCATCACGACGAGAATCGCCGCCACGATCAGTTGCGGCCTCTTGCCCCGAATCCCAAACTCCCAGAGGCAGATCAGGAAGCACATTACCATCGCAATCAAACCGCTGCGCGAATAAGTCGCCACAACGCCATACATCAGAAAAAGTAGAGCGACACCCCAAAGCAATTTCTTCAGAATCCCTTTGGTCCAAAAGAAGAACGCCAGGCAGAGCGGAAAGTTAATGGCGATGTTAATGGCGAAATCGTTCGGGTTGGAAAACACGCCTCCCAAGCCCCACAAGCGCGTGGGACCTCCCACCGTTGGGTGAACCAGGATGGCGCCAATCGTCATGACCGAAACCGAAACGGCTTGTACCCACAACAGCTGACGTAGTTCCGTAATCGTAACCACGATCATGCTCACCAGGACTGCCACGATTGCGGCTTTGGAAAACTCATCGCGAACCACTTCAAAAGCTCCGCCGCGCCAGAATGCAAACACCACGGTGATGCACATGTGCGCCAAAAGGACGAGCACAAGCTTGATCGCGAGGGGCATTTTGCCCCCGAGCTTTCGCCAGCTCAGAATCAGACCCAGGAGCGCTAAGCCCCCGGAAATCTTCCCCACCGAGATCACCGCCAATCCCGGAATAAAGTCCTCGGGACGTGCAAAATACAAAAAGCTGAAGGTCAACAGGGCCGAATACGCGAGGGTTTTGCGCTGTTTCTCGGGGACGACAGCGGTCGCGAGTTTGGCAATGGCTGACGGCGCGGGCGCCGCCACCTTTTGCGGAACGACGGGCGGCCTTGATGCAGGCGACGAAGGGCCGAACTTCTGATCGTAAAAAGTCATCGCGTCCACACCGGCTTTCTGCCGCTCACAAACTTTCCAAAGGCCACCAGGGCCGCCGCATTCAAAAGCACAAACGTAAATGCCGCATCGGCTCCACGGGCGACGAGGCCCCTTCCAGGTTGCGCCATTGCCAACATGCCCAGCGCATAAAAGCCCAACTGTAGAAGCAGGGCTACTCGGAAAAAGGTGCCGCTCAAAAGCGCCGAGGATAACAGCGTTGCCGCGAGCGCGAAGGGCACCAACAGCCGGCAGAGCTTGTGGCTGACAAACTCGAAGCGGATGCTGTTCTTTCGCGTCATCAGCCAGGGCGCCAGTTGCACCAGTTGATAATTTCCCGTCAGGGTACGAACCTTGCGAGCGAATTCACGCCCGGTTCCCTGGCTCGCCAGGTCCCAGGCGTGGGCGCGGTCGTCGAACACGACACGCGAGCCTTGTCGAACTACGTTCATCGGAATGAAGACGTCGTCCAGAATTGTCTCGCATGGGAGCGACACCAGCAGGCTTCGCCGCACTGCGTAAAATGCGCCCGTCGCTCCAACCACCGACCCAGATTCCGACTCCATCTGGCGGATGGCCTTCTCCATGCGCCAATACAACCCGACCCCATGCCCCGATTCGCCAGATTGCGGGTCTCCAAGCAACAGTTCACCGCTCGCGCATCCGACCCCCGGGTCAGCAAAATTCTCCATTAGCAAGTGCAGTGCTCCGGCTTCAATCTCCTGCCTTGCATCCGTGAATACAACAACGTCTTTGGTCGCAGCTTTAATGCCCTCATTCAACCCAGCGGCTTTCCCCCGAGCTTCAGGAAGGAATACGGTCCGAATTCGAGTCGATGCGTGATCGCGCAGCATCCGCTCGCTGCTGTCGGACGAACCGTCGGAAACAATCACGATCTCACACAACTCAGCCGGATAATTCAGCGAGAGCAGGTTCCGCAGCTTGCGCTCCAGAATTTCCGCCTCATTTCGAACCACCATCACGACGGAGATCGATGGCAGCGCCGCAGCGCGGTGAATCGGCACGGACTTCCATTTGCTGCGCACCCATAGCCATATGGGATACCCGAAGTAGGTATAAGCGATGAGTGCGATCGAGATCCAGAATAACCAGATCATTGCGCGCCTCGCCCAAGCAGCACGATCTTGACCGTCTGGAACATGATCATCAGGTCCAGCCCAAGCGACGCGTTCTTGATGTAGTAGAGGTCGTACTGCAGCTTTTCCTTCGAATCATCCACCGTGTTGCCGTACTTGTATTTAACCTGCGCCCAACCGGTGATGCCAGGACGAACGGCACTACGAACCGGATAATACTGAATCACCTTGGAAAGCATGTCTACGAATTCCGGACGCTCGGGGCGCGGCCCCACGAAGGCCATATCGCCTTTCACCACGCACCACAATTGTGGAATTTCATCGAGCCGCGACTTGCGTAGAAACTTGCCGACGCGCGTGATACGAGGATCGTCATCGCCCGCCCAAGTGGGGCCTGTATCGGATTCGGCGTCCTGCCGCATGGTTCGGAATTTGTAACAATAGAAAACTTTGCCGCCAAGACCAACCCGCTTCTGCCGGTAGAGCACCGAGCCGGGGGAATCCAGTTTTATCGCCAGAATGACGAACGGAATGATGGGCAAGATCACCAGAAGCAGGACCGCCGAAGCAAGAATGGCGATCAGGCGCCGAACCACCAGAAACGTGGCGCTGAAGCGGAAGCCCTCGGCAAAGATCAGCCAGCTGGGGTAGAGGTTATCGACTTCAATTCTTCCGGAAATTTTTTCTAGCCAGGAGGTCGCCTCTTCAATCTTGACGCCATTGAGACGGAGTTGCAGCATCTCCATCACTGGCAAGGTGCCGCGCCGGTCTTCCATCGCGACAATCACGCGATGTACTCGATGCCCGCGAATGAGCTCCATCAAGTGGGCGGCAATCGCCTCGCGCGTCATGGCGCCCTCTACATTGCCACTCCAGCCGGCCACCTCAACTCCGAGTTCAGAGCGGGTACGCAGGCCGTTCACCAAGCGTTGCGCTCTCTCGCCCATCCCCAAGACGTACACCCGTTCACGGAGATACGGCCCCTGCGCCAGCCATGCATAAACAAGCCGCCAGGCGAACAACGCCGCCGTGACCAACAGCAACGCCAGCACAGCCGTGTTGTTTCCGATTAGAAGCTTAGGGAAAACATATGCCAGCGCAGCGGTCAAGAGCGCCAGGATGCCGGGAACCATCAGCAGGCGGAAATACAGTTCTCCCCGGGCGTTCCACTGTATGGGCTCGTACAAATCAAAAAGGTGGGAAAAGACGAGCACGGCAATGGTCGCCACTACGATCTTCAGGTACCCGCCTTCGTAATTCAGCAATACGTAGGCGCTCTCCGGGTGCTGCCAAACGGTGGCCACCAGAAACGAGGTCCACACCAGAAGCGCTTCCCCAGCCAGCAGGACGAGCGTTCGAATGGGGTAATAGACATTGAACAGACGGATCAAGCGGGTCCCCTAGTTCTTGCTTTCAGCTTTCGCATCGCGACCGTACGCCGCGTAGTAATACTGCATGTAGGGCGCAAGTTCGGGAGTAATACCGTTCAGGACAGCGCCAATCACGTTGCGTTCGGAGAATTCTTGCCGGGCGCGACGCGCTGCATCGGTGGGGGTGCTATTCGAACGCACCACCAGTAAAACGCCGTCGCAATCGTTCGCCATTAAGACAGCATCCGCAACCGGAACGGCGGGCGCTGAGTCGACGATGATCCAGTCGAAAGTGGATTCGAGCCGATGCAGCAAAGCTCGCAGGCGGCCGTTCGCCAACAACTCGGCAGGATTCGCGGTGTAGTGCCCAGCAGGAATGAAAAACAGATTCTCCATCGGCCCGCGCTGAATGATCGAGAACTCGTCCGCCTCCGAGCGCAAGTATTCGAATAATCCGGGCCCCGGTTCGGTACCCAGAAGCGTATGCAGTTGCGGATTTCGCAGGTCACCGTCAATGAGCAGTACGCGCCGCCCATGCTGGCGAGCCAGGACTTGAGCCAAATTTGCCGAAGTGAACGACTTCCCTTCTTTGGGAAGCGCGCTCGTCACCAGGATTTTCGACAGTGGCTGTTTCTCGCGCGCCTGATACAGGCGGCTGCGCAGCGTGCGGAACTCTTCCATCCCGGCGGCATGCTCTTCGTTATTGAAGAAAAGCATGCAATTGGTGTCCGGTGCCCACCGGGTCTGGCGGCTATGCGAGAGGACCGAGTCCACGTTGAACGCCACACCCGGCGACACACTCAAGGCGGGAACTGCTGCGGTGGCAGCTTCGGCCACCTCGACCGCCGCCGAGGTCGTTTCCACCCGCGATCCGGGCTGCGACATCGATCTTTCCTGCTCGGCTTTTTTCAGTGCTTCGTGAATTCGGCTCATAGTTTTCCTTCCTTGGGTAACTCGCGCTCGGGTTCTTTTAATCGCTCTGCCAGGTTCGAAAGCGTTTTCAACGCTTCTGTCAGGTCAAACTTGTCGGCACTCGCTACGGGCGGCGGAGGCATCGTCACGGGGCTGTCGCCCAGATCGAAATCGCGCGCTACCGCATCCACAATCGTCGGCCCAACCGTTTTCTGCTGATCCACAAAGGCGCTCACAAGACAGTGTTCGCAGATAAGGTTCACCACGCGGGGAATCCCATTCGAATACCGGTGAATGGATGAGAGGGCCTCAGCATCAAAAATCTGCTGCCCATTGGAACCGGCAATGCGCAAACGCTGCTGGATGTACGCCTTGGTCTCCTCCGCGCTGAGCGGGTGGGTCTTTGCGCGCAAAGTCAGGCGCTGCCGAAGTTGACGAAGGTGTGGCTGTTTCAGTTTCTGTTCGAGTTCGGTCTGGCCCACGAGGACAATCTGGAGCAACTTTTCGGTGAAAGTCTCCAGGTTCGTGAGCATGCGGATCTCTTCCAGCACTTCATCGGCGAGGTTCTGCGCTTCGTCGACAATGAGCACCGCGGTCTCGCCGGCGCGATAGCGTTCCAGCAGCCAGTTGTAAAGCCGCATCAGAATCTGGCTCTTGGAACGGGTTTCGCACGGGATGCCAAAGTCCGCCATCATGTAGTCGAGGAACTGCGGCACGTTCATCCGCGAATTGAAGACAAACGCGGTAGGAACTTGTTGCGCGCGCAACCACTCGAGCAACTTGTTAATCAGCGTGGTTTTGCCCGTGCCCACTTCCCCGGTGAGCAGCACGAAGCCCTTGCGGCTCTGGATGCCATACGTAAGACAGGCCAGAGCTTCTTCCGTATGCCGCGTCAGAAACAGGTAACGCGGGTCCGGATTGACGTTGAACGGGTTTGCCCGAAGACCAAAAAAGTCCTTGTACATTCGCGCTTAAACCCCTACCGTTTCTTTCTTGCTGGATTTCCCGTTCCCATTGTTCGCTTCCACGCCCACCCACGGAACTTGCGTGAGGACCGGCAAATCCAGCAACGCCATGACGTCAGCTTCCGTCCGGATTGACTGATCGCGGAATTCCAGCCACATCGCCAGGACCAATCCAAGGACAAGGCCG
>Ga0207664_10002464_pt1 | contig 12258 bp, 9 predicted proteins | sample LARL83metaG_FD_184349 | JGI IMG/M metagenome (GOLD analysis project Ga0207664, IMG submission 184349) | Corn, switchgrass and miscanthus rhizosphere microbial communities from Kellogg Biological Station, Michigan, USA - LAR L8-3 metaG... | ecosystem: Host-associated > Plants > Roots >...
CCCGGAAGGCTGACGCAGCCCGCCACCGTCGACGACGTGTTCCGGCGGCGCTGACGATCAGGGAGAGGCAAGAGTGAGATTCTCGTTCAAGGCGCTGGCTGTGGTGGGCGCGATTCTGGTCGCGGTGACGACCGGGACCACCACGGCCTCGGCCACCGCCGGGCCGAACATCGTGGTCAGGTCCTGTCAGACGGGCGTCACCGAGAACTGGGTCGCCATCCACCTCAAGAGCGGCCCCTTCCAGTGTGTCGGCTTCACCGGCACGCAGAACCTGGGCGGCGAGGCGGCCTGGAGCTTCAACGCCGGCAACAACTACGGCCGTCTCTGGTACAACTTCGGCTACCAGAACACCTTCAGTTGCTTCGGAGATTGGCCCAACGGCAAGCCGTCGGACTGCCTGGGTGTCAGCGTGCTGAAATTCGACTGGTATCAGACCGTGTACGGGTGGGCGCTGCTGGGCAACGTCGAGATCGACGGCTGGAACTGATTTCAGAGGTAACCGCGCCGACAAGGGGAAACGCCGGGCCGGCCCGCACGGGCCGGCCCGGCGTTCATGTGCGATCTTCCCGGGCTGCCGCCGGTCCACTATGGACGTAGAGCGCCGGCTCGCCCCGAATGATGGATTTCCCCGGCCCGGTGGTGCGGCACCACTCGACGGCGGCTGCTCCCGTCGAGCCACCCGAAATAGCCCAGTCGGAGGCACAGGAATGTCGACAACAGCGGACTTCCCGGCCACACCCCACGACATACCGTTCCTCAACATCCTCGATCCGGAATTCGACCTCAGCTCCGCCGAAGTGATGTCGGCACAACAGCGCAACTGGTATGCGGACAGTCCGATCGGACTTCTCGTACTCCGATACGGTGAGGCTCAGGAACTGCTGAGAGACCGGAGGATGAACCACAACGGCCGGCGTTTCATGGAGATGAACGGCGTCGTCGACGGACCGGCCTACGACTGGTTCGTCCCGACGATCGTCAACCACGACGGTCCGGTGCACCGGCGCCTCCGTGGCCTGGTGAACAAGGTGTTCACTCCCCGCATGATCGACAACCTTCGGCCGTTCATCCGGGAGAAGGCCGCCGACCTGGCCGAGGAACTGGCGTCGGTCGATGTGTGTGAATTCGTCGAGGACTTCGGCAATCCGCTGCCGCTCGCGGTGATGAGCCGCCTGCTCGGCGTACCGGCCGAGGATTACGACACGTTCCGCGTCTGGACGACGGATATCGGACTGATATTCAGCGTCGCGTTCGGTGGTGACATTCTGACCCGCGTGGAAACGGCCGTCGTCGGACTGTCCGGATACGTGAATGCATTGTTGGACGAGAAGCGGAAGAGGCCGACGGACGATCTCATCTCCGCGCTGGTGACCGTCCAGCAGGCCGACGGGCTGGTCAGCCAGGACGAACTGTGCAATCTCATCGTCACGCTCGTGTTCGCGGCCCACGACACGACACGCCACCAGTTCGGCAACGGCATGGTGGCCTTTTCCGAGCACCCCGATCAGTGGACCGTGTTGGCCCGGCGCCCGGAACTGGCGCCACAGGCGGTCGAGGAGATCATGCGCTGGTGCCCGTCGGCGCCGACCGTCTACCGATTCGCGGCCGAGGATTTCGAATACCGGGGATTGCACCTCACCGAGGGCGCTTTCGTGACGATGTGCGTGCCGGCCGCGCAACGCGATCCGCTGGTCTTTCACAACGGGAACACCTTCGACATCACCGTCGCCAGGGAAGCCGGCCCGCTGCAGTTCGGCGCCGGACCGCATCACTGCCTCGGTGCGGCGCTCGCCCGGGCCGAACTCGGTGAGGGATTGCCGGTGCTCGCCAGCCGCCTGGGACCGCCCACCCAGGCCGGTCCGGTCACCTGGCGACCGCCGATGGGGATCTACGGCCCGGACGAGCTGCCGCTGCGCTTCGGCGGCTGAACGGGCCTGGCTGCGATCCTCGGCCGTCGACTTCGTCGTGGTGGCATCGGCCCCCGGTGCCACCACGACGTGTCGGACCGCGAACTCAGCTCGCGACGAAGGCGGTCGTCGCGTTCGTTCTGTTCGGCGGACCTGCCGGCCACCAGACACCGGGCCCGCCGACGTGCGGGTTCACCACGATGGTGCCGGGCTGGCCGGAACCGTTGCCGCAGTAGACGTCCAGCTCCGTCGCGTTGAACGTCACGCCGGTACTCGCGCCACCCGTGGCGAAACCGGGGCCGCTCGCGGCGATGGCGGCCTGCCACTGACCGTTCGGGGCGACCAGGTCGGCGGTGACGGTCCCGTCCGTGGCCACGTAACTCACCGCCGTCCCCAGCGGCCCGGTCGCCGCGGCCAACGGCGGCCCGTTCTGGCCGGCGGTCGGCGCCCACGGCTGCGGTTGCGGATCGCCGGTCAGGCCCCCGCCGGGCACCGGGTGCGCCAGGTAGATCCGGCCGTCATGCCCGGAATAGAACAGGGACAACGCGCCGGGCGTCGCACTCGTTCCCGAGTCCGGCGTCACCGCGATGCCGCCGCCGGGGCTCGCCGTGCCGGCCTGGGTCAGTGTCGAGTCGGTGGCCTGGCCGTTCGGTGTCAGCCACAACGCGTGCACCGCGCCGGTCGTGTCGACGGCGAACACGCCGACCCGTCCGTCGGCGAGCCCGGTCGCCGTGATGGCGGCTCCCGCACCCCACCACGCGGTGATGACATGCGGCACGGGTACCGGCCCGGGGGCGCACGGATTCGACGCCTCCATGACCTTGATGAACAGGCCGCCCGGCTTGTCTTCCGTCACCAACCACATCCGATCGGCCGCCAGAATCGCGGCCAGGGGTAATCCCGGCAGCGCGAATTCGGGGCCGGTGACGGCCACGAATTTATTGGTGCGGCAGCCCCCCAATGACAGAGCCCCGTTGGTACCCACCACGGCGACGATCGGGTCGCCGCCGGAGGAGCGGGCCGTCGCCAGTGCGGCGCCGGGCGGGGCGGTGCCGCTCGGCCCGATGTTCACGGCGGGCGGCCGGCTGCCGTCCGCGGCCAGGCCGTAGGTCGCCACCGAGCCGTCGGTGCCGACGAAGAACGCCGTCGACGGCGGCGCCTGTGCCGCGATGGCACCGCCGGGCGGGCCGGCCGCCACGACCAAACTCAGCGCCGCGATCCCCACCACACCCAGCCGAGCCCACCACGGCGTGCGGATGCGATGCGCGCCCCGCCGCCCGTGCAGGTTTGCCATGATTTCCCCTCTTCCGCAGGGCATTGTTCGACCGGGCAGTCTGTCATCATGCTCTGGATAGCGTCTGGATGTCGGTTTTGGGGGCGGACGATCGTGGCTGACGCTGGCGAGCAGACCCTGTCCGTCCGGCTGTTCGGCCCGCTGCGGGTGTCGCTGGACGGGCGGGACATCCCACTCGGCCCGCCGAGGCAACGCGCGCTGTTCGCCGTGTTGGCGATCCGGTCCACCCACGTCGTTCACACGAGTGAGCTGATCGACGCCGTCTGGGGCGAGAACCTGCCGGGCGGGCCGCGTGGCGGCGTGCACACCTATGTCGCCGGGCTGCGCAGGGTGCTGGAACCGGCCCGCGGCCGCCGTTCGCCCGGCCGGGTCCTGGAGTCACTCGGTTCCGGCTACCGGCTCAACATTCCGGCGGAACAGATCGACGCCATCCGATTCGAGCACCATCGGGACGACGGCCGTCGTGCGTGGCGGGCCGGCGCACTCGGCGATGCGGAGAAGTCGTTCGACGCCGCACTCGACCTGTTCGACGGCGTCATGCTCGGCGACGTACCCGGCCGGTTCGCCCAGACCCAGCGCGACCGGCTGGCCGACGAGCGCCTGTCCGTGGTGGAGGACCGGATCGACGTGCTGCTCGCGCAGGGCCGGCACGCCGAGGTCAGTGGCGAACTGCGCGGCCTGACCCTGGAACATCCGCTGCGCGAACGCATGTGGGCACAGCTCATGCTCGCGCTGTACCGGGAGGGCCGGCAGGCGGACGCGCTGGCCGCGTTCGGGCACGCGAGCACGGTCTGCGCCGACGAACTGGGACTGGACCCCGGACCGACACTCACCCGGCTGCACCAACGCATCCTGCTCGCCGATCCGGCACTGGCCGCGCCGACGGCCGTCTCGGCAGCCGTAGAGCCACCCCCGGTCCGGTGCACGTTGCCCAGGGACATCGAGTGCTTCACCGGCCGGGAACGCGATGTCGGTGCCGTGCTCGCGATGACGGCCCGCGCCGCGTCGGACGCGGGGGAGCGGGCACTCGTCGTGTGCGCGATCGACGGGATGGCCGGCGTCGGCAAGACAGCGCTGGCGGTGCATCTCGCGCACCGGCTGCGGGACCGCTATCCGGACGCCGCGCTCTACCTGGATCTGCACGGTCACACCGTCGGCACGCGGCCGATGAGCTCGGCGGCGGCGCTGGACAAGTTGCTGCGCGCGCTGGACGTGCCCGGCGAGCGGATTCCGGCCGACGTCGACGACAAGGCCGCCCTGTGGCGCGCCCGGCTGGCCGGCCGCCGAGTCCTGCTGGTGCTGGACAACGCGGTCGACGCGGCACAGATCCGCCCGCTGCTGCCGGGCGCGGCCGGTGCGCTCGTGCTGATCACCGCGCGCCGGCGACTGTCCGGATTGGACGACACCGAGTTCTGCACGCTCGACGTGCTGTCCCGCCGGGACGCGGTCGCGTTGTTCACCGCCGTCGTCGGATCCGATCGCACAGCGGCCGAGCCGGCGGTCACCGAAGCGGTGGTCGCGCTGTGCGGGCATCTTCCGCTCGCCGTGCAGATCGCGGCGGCCCGGCTGCGGCACCGGCGGTCGTGGAGCGTCGCTGACCTGCTCGACCGGCTGCGTGACCAGCAAGAGCGGTTGTCCGAACTGCGGGCCGACGATCGCAGTGTCGCCGTGACGTTCGAGCTGTCCTACCGGTCGCTCGATCCGGCGGGACAACGCGTGTTCCGGTTGCTCGGCCTGTTTCCCGGTCCCGATTTCGGCGGCCACGCGGTTGCCGCGCTGGCCGGGGTCGATCTTCGGCGGGCCGATCAGCTCCTGCAGGACCTGATGGACGCCCACCTGCTCGACGAACCCCAACCGGACCGCTATCGCCTGCACGACCTGCTCGGTGTCTTCGCGGCCCGGCAATGCCAGGACGAGGAGACCGCCGACGACCGGCGCGCGGCGCTCGCCCGACTGCTCGACTACTACCTGCACACCATCGACCGGGCCGAGGAATTGCTGCGCCCGCAACGACTCGACCGGGCGGCTGCGCCGGCGCCGGGCACGATGGTGTACCGGCTGGACAATCGTGCAAAGGCGTTGGCCTGGCTGGACTCCGAACGCGCCAACCTGGTGCCGATCGTCCGTGCCGCCATCGACTTTCCCGCGCACGCCTGGCAGATCTCCCGGTACCTGTGGGGATTCTTCGAGGCACGTGGCCACTGGCCGGACTGGGTCATCTGCTGCCAACTCGCGCTGCCCGGTACCCGGCAGCTCGGCGACCGGCTGGCGCAGGCGCGAATACTCGTCGGGCTGGGTGTGGCCGAACACCACCTGCGCCGCTACGACCAGGCGATCGAACACTTCATGGCGGCATCGGTGCTGATGCGCGAAACCGGCTTCCGCAGCGGCGAAGCCGGCGTCCTGACGAACCTCGGCAATACCTATCACCAGATCGGCCGGCTCACCGACAGCATCACGTGCCAGGAACGGTCGCTGGCCATTTCACAGGAAATCGGTGACGACGCCAGCGCGGCGATCGCCCTGACCAATCTGGGTGAGCTGTATCTGGACGCGGACCGCTTCGCGGACGCCGTGACCTGTCAGGAAAAGGCACTGGCGATGTTCCGCCGATCCGGCGACCGTCGGTTGGAGGGCATCGCGCTCGACCACCTCGCCCGCGCCTACCTGGCGACGCGGCGATACGACGAAGCGCTGGCCCACTGCCGAGACTCATTGGCGGCCCGGCGCGACGCGGGCGACCGGTACGGCGAGACGGACACATTGGACTGCCTGGCCCAGATCTGCGAACGCACCGGGCAGTTCGACCAGGCGGCCCGGCACTGGCGCGACGCACTGGCCATCGCGGAGAACCTCGGCGCACCGATAGCGGACGACCTCCGAGCCCGGCTCGGCAAGCTGGCCCCCACCGTCACACTGACCTGATGAGGGTTATCCACAGGCCGCCCCAAAATCAATTGGCCACCCACGCAAAATCGACTAGAATGGACACGGGGGTGGGCCCGCGTCGGTCGTTCACCATGAATGTTCGCATAAGTTTCCGGCGTTCGGCCACATTTCGTCGACGCAAGGGAGGGCAGCCGTCCCCTGTGTCGGCTGCCCTCCCGGCTGCCTCTACTAGCCTTGAACGGCGAGGCGGTATTCGACGCCGCCGTCAACGTTTCCTTTGGCGTCGGTCTGTTCCAGCTCCTCAGTGTACTGGTTGCCCGCCCCGGAGCTCGCCGCGAAATCCAGTGATAGCTGGAAATCGTCGCCAGGATTGAGTGTCAGACCGCCGATCCTGGCCTGTTTCGGATCGACGATTCGCACCTGGGTCGACCCGACCCGCTGAATTCCCGATCCCGGCGCCCCGGCCGCGATCCACCGTTGTCCGAGTTCCGGCCCCAGGTCGACCACGATGGTGCCCGGTCCGATGAACGGCGCCTGCCCCGACGGCACGAAGATCAGCCCGGCCTTGTCCGGCTGCGGATACGGATCACGCAGGTTGACCAGCACCGGGATGTGCGCACCGATTTGCAGGTCCAACATGACCACGTTGTGCTGCACCACATTCCGGTTGTTCCGAACTTCGAGCTGCATGTTGGGGTTGTTGGTCAGCAGATCAGTCTGCGAAGTCCAGAACGCCGCCAGACAGAAATGCCCACCAGGGCTTACCGACGAGGGTGCCGTCCACGGTATGCCCGTCAGTGTGGTCACGCCGGCCGGCAGTGTGTCCGGGATCGTGGCGAAGTTGGCCCACGGTCCGGGCCACGAGGAAGCGCCGGAAGAATCGGTAACCCAGAGGGACAACTGCCCGGACACGGGACGGCCAGGATTGCGCAGCGTGATGTCCAGATAATACGTTCCGCCAGGCACCACCGGAACGTCGGTCGCGCACGGCGCCAGGGTCGGGCAGACGACGATGTCCGGGCTCGTCCACCAGTTTCCGTCCGGTGGCGTGCTGGGCGTGCTGCCGGTGTCGCCCGGATAGTCCTGCATGTACACGGTGGCGGGGTCGGCGTTCGCGCTGCCGGTCGGAATTGCCAGAAAGACGGCCGGCATTGCCGCGACCATGGCCGCGAGCAGCCATTTCCGCCGCCGTCGAAACTTGCCGCGCATCGATGTTCTCCTCACGCCATGCCGCTGCATGCGGCGGTGGGGTTATCCGTGCGCCGAGTGTGTTCGGGACCTCTGGACGTCTTCTGGACGTCGACTGTGGGGCGGAACCGCATGACCACTACCGTGCACCCATGGGGTTGTCCGCTGCGGAAGTCTTCGATGCGTTGGGCAAGGACTACGAAACGGCGTTCGCGGGGCTGACCGCGCAGCGCGACGAGCTCGAGTGGTTGGTCACGCAGTTGCCGGCACGCGCGCGGGTCCTCGACGTCGGCTGCGGCACTGGTCGGCCGACCGCAGAGTTACTGGTCGCGGCCGGTCACGACGTGACCGGTGTCGACGTGTCGCCGCGCATGATCGAGATTGCCCGCGCCCAGGTGCCTGGTGCCCGCTTCGAGGTCGCCGACCTGCGCACGTTGACCTGTCCGGCCGGACAGTGGGACGCGGTGGTGGCACTGTTCCCGCTGCTGCAACTGACTCGTGCCGAGATCGACGCGGCGCTCGCGCGCTTCGCCGACTGGCCGGCGCCGGGCGGGATCTTCCTGATGGCGACGGTGCCCGCCGATGTCGAGAGCTTCGACCTCGTGTTCATGGGCCAGCCGGTGACGGTCAGCAGCTATCCGCCGGAGGTCTTCCACGATCGTCTCGTCGGCCTCGGTCTGGAGGTCGTGCGGGAGCGAGTCGTCGAGTTCCGGCCCGACCACCCCGGCGCGGAGCTCGAGCACGATCTGTTCCTGGCCGCGCGCGCGTCCGGCTAGTCGGACACGGCTTTGGCGCGGGCCAGGTTCGTCCAGTCGTGCAGGAAGATCTGTTGGAAATACGCGGCCGCAGCCGGGTGATGCAGGATGACGCCCGCGTCGCGGTTGTGCAGCGTGCCGTCTGCGGACCAGTTCTGGCTGCTGACCAGGACCACGTTGCCGTCGACGAGGATTCCCTTGTTGTGCACGTTGTTCTGGATCCGCACGTGATGCACGACGTCGAGACCGGCGGCCTGGAGCTGTTCGAGATAGCCGGCCGTTTCGAACTCGCTCATGATGATCCGTACGTCGACACCGGCTTGCTGCCGGTCGACGACCGCCTGCACCAAGTCCGTGAACGGCGCCGTGGTGGCGTCCGCCTGCCGGGGCAGTTCGATGTACTGGAATTGCAGGTAGAGGGTTGTCGTCGCCGAGGCGATGAGTGCCTTGACCGCGTCGACGTAGACGCCGGGGTCCGGGGTCAGCAGTGGCGTCACCGTCATCCGGCCGCTCACGGTGTGGTCGGCGAAGAACTGGCGGAACGCCGGGGTCGCGGTCGTGCCGAACGGCGGCGGGGTGAGCGGCGGCCCGACCGGCGGCCCGGCCACGTTGTGGGCCGCGGCCACCGTGCCGTCGTTGCGCAGGTACGCCTCGAACACTGCCGCCAGTTCGGGCGAGTCGATGACCACGTGCCAGTCGCGATCGCGGTGGCGGGCCTCCGTGGCGTCCGCGGCGTTGGCGACCGGGTCGATGGCGGGCTGGTTCGAGTTGTTCCAGTTGCCGCTGGACAGCCAGACCGTCGCGTGGTCCCGGACGGCGACCTTGATGTGGTAGGCGGTCGGGTAGATCCACGCGGTGGCCAGCGTGTCCGTCCGGGTCAGTGCCCAGGAGTGTGTGAGGTCGGCCCCCAACGCGTCGGTCAATTCCGCGACGGTGTCGGCGTCGGTCTGGTCGGCGGTCGGGTTCTTGGGCGGGTGGTCAAGGACGAGTTCGAACCGCTTGCCGGCGGTGGCCGTGCGCACCGCGGCCAACACATGCGCGGACGTGAAGTCGTACAGGCCGACGGTAAGCGATTCCTTGGTCGCGGCCAGGAACGAGCTGAGCACGGTCCAACCGGAGTCCGGGCTCGCAGACAGCTGGATCGTGGCGTCGACGTCCATCGGCTGCAACGCCATCCCGAGCGGTGCGGCGTAGGGCAGTTGTGGCTTGGGCACCTTCGCCAACTGGGCGTGCGCCGAGGCGGCCGCGGCCGGCTCGGCGCCGGTGGGGGTACGTTCGGCCGGGAAGTGCGGGACGGAGCCGGTGTCCGGCGCGAGGCGCAGTCCGGCCGCGTACCCGGCCGGGTCCTGGATCTCCTGTCGTTTACGATCGGATGCCTGACGTACATCCACCGGTGTGCCATCGATCTGTGTCGGCAGCGCGTCGCCGGCCGGTGGGTCGGCGACCTTGTGCGCGACCGTGACCACGATGGCCCGGTCGCCGGTGAGCCAGTCGTCCCGGACGCGATAGCCCGGTCGCACGCTCAATACACCAGGTTTGTCGAATTCGGACAGATGTTCGTCGATCAAGTGACCTAACGCGGAGTCATCGGACATATCAGCATACCCCCAGGTCAGTAGCCGCGCTAATGCCGATTTAGTCGCTGCATCGCACGCTGTGTTACACCGTGGAGAGGACCTCGCCATGCCCGGATACATCCTCACCGGCACCCCCGGGTCCGGGAAAACGGCCGTGCTACGGCTGCTCGAGCTCCACCGGCATGCCGTCGTCGAGGAAGCCGCGACCGACGTGATCGCACTCGACAGCGCTCTGGGCCGTGAGAAGCCGCGGCACGACAACACCTTCATCGACGCCATCGTCACCCTGCAACGACACCGGCAGACCTCGGTTCGCGCCGACCCGTCGGCGGCCGTCTTCTTCGATCGTTCACCGGTGTGCACGCTGGCGCTGAGCCGCTACCTGGGCCTGACCACCACACCGCTGCTGGCGGGCGAGGTCGATCGAGTCGTGGCGGAGGGCGTGTACGAGCCGACGGTCTTCTTCGTCCGCAACCAAGGCTTCGTGCGGAACACCCAGGCGCGGCGGATCAGTTTCGACGACTCGCTGGTCTTCGAGGAGGTCCACGAACAGACCTATCGCGACCTCGGGTTCCGCCTCGTCGAGGTGCCCGCCGGCCAGCTGACCGACCGCGTCGCACGAATCCGGCAGACCGTCGAGCAACTGCGATCGTGACGGTCGCCCATCACGGAACAGACTGGAGGCGCACGGCGGGGTCGCGTGCCGGGACGTTCACGACATAGCGGATCACCCTGTTCCCGCTGTATCCGTGGCGCCCGCCCCGCGTACCGTAGCACCCCGTGACCGACCAGAAGCCCAGTCGACCCTGGTGGCGGCGACGTTGGGTACAGATCGCCGCAGCCTTGGTCATCGTCGGTGGCCTGCTGTTCGCACTCGGCCGGCTGACCTCGCCGACGCCCGCTCCAGCCGCCATCAGCCAGCCGGAGCTGACCACTCCGACCAGCCAGCCCAAGCCCCCGGCGGGGGTCGACACGCTCACCGGGTTCGGCGCCACCGTCGCGGCGTGGAACGGTGCGCACACCCCGGACAGCGACTTCGACCCGGGGACGGCGTACAACCCGGATCCGACCCTGCCCTCGATGTACGGGAACGAGGGCGCCCGGTACGTCTCCGTCCAGACGATCGGCGGCCGGGTCACGAACTACACGGAGAATCTCGGCGCACTGACCCTGGCGAACGAGGAAAGCGTTGTGGGACGGGAGTTCCCGGCCGATACGCGGGTGCTGTGGTCGCAGGAACTGACCGGCTGCACGCAAGTCGAACTGGTCTCGGCCACGCTGCACCGGGTGCTCGGCAACACGGGAACCGGAGACGTGCAGGTGGAGTACTTCGGAGGCTCGGCCGGTTACGCCATGCTGGCGAACCAGGCCGATGCCAAACCGGACCCGACGGCATCGTGTTAGGGGCGGTTGCGCAGGACGCACGAGCGGGTATGGCGGAAACCCTGCGGCTGTACGAGATCCCGGATCGAGGGCTCGCCGGCTACACCGGCGTGCGCCGGGTGGTGTCGGGGTTCTCGGCTTCGTCGAGTGTGTCCAGTTGTCGCTGGACACGCACGACGTCCTCGTCGCGACGTTGTGCCCGGTACATTTCCAATGCGTCCTGCCACACCGCTCGCGCGCGCCCGTACTGGCCCAACGCGGCATACGGGTGTCCGAGATGGTCCAGCGTGAGTGCGGCCTGCGAATTGCTGCCCTGACTCCGGTACCGCGCCAGGGCCTGCTCGTAGTACAGGACGGATCGCGCATGCCGGCCGGTTCGGTGGTCGATGTAGGCGAGGCTGTCCAGAACCGCCGGCACACCTTCGTTGTCGTCATCGCCGTGCAGGGCCAGTGCCGCTTCGCAGTATTCGCGGGCCTGGTCGTACTCACCTGTGCACGCTGTCAACCAGCCCACCCCGTTCAGGGCCTCCGCTTCCCAGATCCGGTCGTCGAGTTGCCGGGCCAACATCAGGGCGCAGTTCGCGTGCTCCAGCGCCCGATGCACGTCCTCGTGGCGTTCCCAGGCCCACGTGAGGAAACGGTGGGTGAGAGCTTGCTGACGCCGGTCTCCAGCTTCCTCGGCAATGCGCAGTGCCTGCTGTAGGTGGGTGATTCCCTCATCGCGGTTCCCGGTCAACCCGACCGCATCACCCAGGCGTCGGTGGGCTTCGATACGGAACTGGGGGACCGTCAGGTGTTCGGCGGCGGCCAGTCCCGCTCGCCAGACGTCCACCGCGTCGTGCACGCGTCCCTGGCGGTAGTGGAAGACGTTCAGTGCCCAGGCCAGCCGCCACACCGTTTCGTGCCATCCGCGCACTGTCGCTACGTGCTGTGCGGCCAGCAGGCACTGGTGTTCCGCGTCGAACCACGCCATGACCGTTGGGCCGTCGGTGAATCGCAGGGGATGACAGCCGGCCGCGGCGGTTGGATTGCCGACGGTGACGGCGTGCGGGTTGAGGAACCGCCGCCCGGCACAGGCCGTGTGCTCGTAGAAGTCCACCACCCGGCGCACCGCCGCCTCCTGTTCCGCGCCAGCGGGGTCGACCGCGTACAACCGGACCAGATCGTGCATCCGATAGCGGTCCGACACGTGGTGGATCAGCGAAGCGTCCTCCAGTTCACGCAACACAGCCTGCGTTTCACCGATGGAACCGGCGAGCAGGCTG
>Ga0207664_10002465_pt1 | contig 12251 bp, 13 predicted proteins | sample LARL83metaG_FD_184349 | JGI IMG/M metagenome (GOLD analysis project Ga0207664, IMG submission 184349) | Corn, switchgrass and miscanthus rhizosphere microbial communities from Kellogg Biological Station, Michigan, USA - LAR L8-3 metaG... | ecosystem: Host-associated > Plants > Roots >...
TCCTCGATGCGGTGCTTCTTCTCCTTCTGCTCGACCTCGGTGGCCGCCCCGACCTTGATCACCGCGACGCCGCCGGCCAGCTTGGCCAGCCGCTCCTGCAGCTTCTCGCGGTCGAAGTCGGAGGTGGTGTCCTCGACCTGGGCCTTGATGGCCTTGATCCGGCCCTGGATCTCGTCCGCCTTGCCCGCGCCTTCGACGATCGTGGTGTCGTCCTTGGTCACGGTCACGCGGCGCGCACGGCCGAGCTGGTCGATGCGCGTCTGGTCCAGCTTGAGACCGAGCTCCTCGCTGATGACCTGGCCGCCCGTCAGGATGGCCATGTCCTTCAGCATCTCCTTGCGGCGGTCACCGAAGCCCGGCGCCTTGACGGCGACGGCGGTGAAGGTGCCGCGGAGCTTGTTCACGACCAGGGTGGCGAGGGCCTCGCCCTCGACGTCCTCGGCCACGATCAGGAGCGGCCGGCCCTGCTGCACCACGCGCTCGAGCACGGGAAGCAGGTCCTGGACCGCCGAGACCTTGCGGTCGGTGATGAGGACGAACGGGTCCTCCAGCACGGCCTCCATGCGGTCGGGGTTGGTCACGAAGTACGCCGAGGTGTAGCCCCGGTCGAACTGCATGCCCTCGACGACCTCGAGCTCGGTGCCGACGGCGTTGTTGTCCTCGACTGTGATCACGCCGTCCTTGCCGACCTTGTCCATCGCGTCGGCGATGAGCTGGCCGATCTGCTCGTCCTGGGACGAGATCGCGGCGATGTGCGCCACGTCCTCGTGACCCTTCACGGGGTGCGAGATTTTCTTGATGTCCTCGACCACGGCGGCCACGGCCTTCTCGATCCCGAGCTTCAGCTGCATCGGGTTGGCGCCCGCGGCGACGTTGCGGAAGCCCTCGGTGATCATGGTCTGCGCCAGCAGGGTGGCAGTGGTGGTGCCGTCACCGGCCACGTCGTTGGTCTTCGTCGCCACCTCGCGCAGCAGCTGCGCACCGGTGTTCTCCGAGGGGTCCTTGAGCTCGATCTCGCGGACGATGGTGACTCCGTCGTTCGTCACGGTGGGGGCCCCGAACTTCTTCTCCAGGACCACGTTGCGCCCCTTGGGCCCAAGGGTGATGCGAACCGCCTCGGCGACGGTGTCGATGCCCCTCTTGAGCGCCTGGCGCGCTTCTACGTCAAAGGCGACTGCCTTCGGCATGTATTAGCTCCTCCTCGCTTATTTCTTCGACTTGCCGTTGGTGGCAAGAACCCCGAGAACGTCCTTCTCGGAGATGACCAGGTACTCGATGTCGTCGACCTTGAACTCGTTGCCGGCGTACTTCGCGTAGAGAACGCGGTCCCCGACCTTGAGCTCCATCGGAACCTTGGTGCCGTTGTCCAGGACCCGCCCTGACCCGACCGCCTCGACGATGCCCTCCTGGGGCTTCTCCTTGGCGGTTTCCGGCAGCACGATCCCGCTTTTGGTGACCTCTTCGCGCTCGACCGGCTTGAGCACTACCCGGTCGCCGAGCGGCTTTACGTTCATAGATTTCCCCTCCTGAGCTGGGATTTTGGTTGGCACTTGACCACGCCGAGTGCTTAGCACTCATGGCGGGCGAGTGCTAATTGTAGTACCCGGCCGTGGCGGGTTTCAATCCCCCCGCCTCTTCCCTCCCACTCCGGGGAGTGCCGGGGAGGGACTGTGGCCTCGCTACCAGCTGAGACTGGGGTCGGCGCTCGGCCGCGCGCCCTGGCCGGCTGCCTGCCGGTGGAAGCCGGCGGCCGCGATCATCGCCGCGTTGTCCGTACAGAGATCCGGCGGTGGGACGGTGAGGCGCGCCCGGCCCGCGAGCGATTCCGCGGCGCGGGCACGCAGCAGGCTGTTGGCGGCGACCCCGCCGCAGATCACCACCTCCGCCGCCGGCCGTACCGCCAGCGCTGCGTGGAGCTTCTCCAGCAGGTGGTCGACCACCGAGCGCTGGAAGGCGGCGGCGAGGTCGGCTCGATCGGCGTCGGCCGGCTCACCGAGATCGCGCAGCTTGTAAAGAAGGGCCGTCTTCAGGCCGCTGAAGCTGAACTCGAGCCCCGGCAAGCTGGGCACCGGCAGCGGGAGGCGCCGCGGGTCGCCCGTCTGCGCCAGACGGTCCAGGCCGGGACCGCCCGGATAGCCGAGGCCCAGGAGGCGTGCCGCCTTGTCGAACGCCTCTCCGGCCGCGTCGTCGCGGGTCCGCCCGAGCACCTCGAACTCCGCATGCCGCGGCATCCAAACGAGGTCGGAGTGCGCGCCGCTGACGACCAGCGCCAGCAGCGGAGGTTCCAGCTCCGGGCGCGTCAGCATCGCGGCGTAGACGTGGCCCCAGAGGTGGTTGACCCCGGTCAGCGGCTTGCGCCAGGCGGCGGCGAGGCCCTGCGCAACGCCAACCCCCACCAGCAGGCAGCCGACCAACCCGGGGCCTTCGGTGACGGCGATCAGATCGAGGTCTCGCTCCGATGCGTCCGCGCGCTCCAGCGCGAGCGGGATCAGCCGCGGCAGCCGCTCGAGGTGATCGCGCGCGGCGAGCTCGGGTACCACGCCGCCGTACTCGGCGTGCAGCTTCTCCTGCGTGTGGGTTACGGAGCTGAGCACCGTGCGGCCGTCCACGACGACAGCGGCGGAGGTCTCGTCACAGGAGGACTCGATCCCAAGGGTCAACATCGCTTCTAAGTCTCCCCTGGGCGCTGCGCAAACCGCACTTTGCCGGCGAACGCTGGCTTTGCGAGCACCAAGATGCGCACTTTGCCGGCAAAGTGCGAAATCGGGCGGCTGTTAAGCGGTTTGGCACCTGCTGGGCGCCGCCGCTACGCTGCGCGCCGCACCCCCCGGGTGGGTGGCTTCGGTGGCGGGTATCAGCGGCGAAGGGCTTCGGTCGGCGGGTATCAGCGGCGGAAGGCTTCGGTCGGTGGGTAGCAGCGGCCTCGAAAGCGGGTGGGAGCGGTGCTAGCCCGCGGGAGGTAGCAGCTCCCGGCGCAGGCCGCGGACGTCGGAGTCGATCCGCCGCAGCTGCTGCTCGTAGGCCTGGCGGAAGCGCGGGGAGTAGATGGAGTCCGACCACATCACGATGGCGTCCTCGCCGTTGTCCGTGTAATACCCGCGCCGGCGGCCGATGACCTTGAACGCGAAGGCCTCGTACATGTGCATCGCGTTGTCGTTTGACGCGCGGACCTCGAGCGTCACCCACTTCGCGCCGAGGTCGTAGGCCGCCTGGATCAGCGCCGCGAAGAGCACGCGCCCGAAGCCCTGGTGCAGGAGGTCGTGGCGAACGCCGATCGTGGTGACGTGGGCCTCGTCGTACATGCGCCACATGCCGCCGTAGCCGATCGTCTCGCTGCCGCCGTCCCCGTCCTCGCGCCGCAGCACGATGTAGTGCGCGCTGTTCTTCGAGGCGAGCTCGCGGTGGTACGCATTGCGCGGCCAAGGCGTGGAAAAGATCTCGCGCTCGATGGCCTGCACCGTCGGGATGTCCGCCTCCCGCATCGGTTCGATCGCCAGCCGGTGACCGACCTGGACCACTAGCGCAGCATCCCGGACTGCATGTATTCGACGGTGAGGCTATCACAGGCGATTTCCGGTGACTGCGCCACCGTGGCGGCCGCCGCGGACGCGAAGGTCAGCAGCTCGGCGTCGTCGATCAGCACGGCGCCGGCCGCGCGCAGCCCGGCCGCGGTGGCGGGACGCAGCCAGCCCACCAATGGGGCCCCGGAGGGCACTGCGCCGGGCTCCGCGATGCCTCGCCGGCCGTCCTGTCCGAGGAAGTAGACGCGGCCGCGGCCGGCATCGATCACCGCCGTCGCCGGGACCGCCGAGCGCGCGCGCTGCAGCTCCAGGCCGCCGAAGGGCCGCAGCCTCACGTCCAGCCCCATTGCCAGCCCGACGGCATAGGCGGCGCCGCTGCGCAGCCCCGTGAAGGAGCCGGGGCCGCGAGCCACGGCGATCGCGGTGGGCTCCGCCCCGGCGAGCAGGGCCTCGGCCTGCTGGGCGACGTCGAAGTCGCGGCCCGAGTCCCTGACGATCTCGGCAACGGGTTCCAGGTCGGCGGTGAGCAGGGCAAGGGCGGAGCGGGCGGAGCTCGTGTCGATCACCAGGACCACTCGGCCGGTCCCTCCACGATCTGCAGCCGGCGCGAGTCCGGCTCGAGCGGCTCGATCTCGATCTTGCCCCACCGGGTCGCCTCCAGGCCGTCGAGCCGGTCGCCCCACTCCACGACGACGACGCCGGACTCGAGGTGATCCTCGAGCCCGAGATCGGCCAGCTCCGGCGCCGCCTCCAGCCGGTAGACGTCGACGTGCGCCAGAGCCGGTACGCCGGCGTGGACCCGCAGGAGCTGGAAGGTGGGGCTCTGCACCGCCCCGGCGACCCCCAGGCCGCGTGCCAGGCCGCGCACGAACGTCGTCTTACCTGCGCCGAGAGGTCCCGCCAGCAACAGGAGGTCGCCGCGGCGCAGATGCCGCGCGAAGTACTCGGCCGCGGCCTCGGTCTCAGCGGGCGAACCGGTCGTCAGCTCACGCGAAGTGGTCGTAACCGCCCTCGGCCTCCGCCCCGTCCACGAGGATCCGGTCGCCGTCGGTGAACTCGCCGATCGCGATCATCCCGCCGACGATTTCGGGGCTGGCGACCACGAAATGGACCTCTTCGCCGCCCGTGAGCGCCTGCTGAAGCGTGGCGCCCGCTGCGACCGGCACCCGCGCCGAGTCGATGGCAGCGCCGAGCCGGAACTTGGCCAGCTCGCGGAGCAGGCCGTCCGAGATGTCGCCGGCGGCGCCGCCGTGAGGCCACCAGTACGGCCGCGGGCGCGTGGCCCGGCGCCCTGCGAGCGCCGCCGCCTCGGCGCCCAGGGGCCCCGTCACCCCGATCACCCAACCCGGCCGGGCGGCGGAGCGGCTGAGTGGTTCGACCTCGGCGCGGCCAATTGCAAACACGGTCAGCGAGAGCACCGGCGAGGCGACCGTGTCGCCGCCGACGAGCCGCAGCTCGAACTCCTCGGCGCAGTCGGACAGGCCTCGGTAGAGCCGTTCGACGACATCGGCCTCCATTTGCGCCGGCGCGGCCAGCGAAACGAGCCCAAACGCCGGCCGGGCGGCCTTGGCCCCAAGGTCGGCGAGCGTCAGGGCGCAGGCACGCCACCCCGCGTCCTCGGGCGCCATCCAGGCAAGGTCGAAATGGCGGCCCTCCACAAATGCATCGCAAGTGGCCACCGTGAACGAGCCGTCCGGCTCGGGCCAGACGGCGACGTCGTCGTCCAGCGGATTCGCCAGCAGCGGCCGGAGCCGCTCCAGCAGGCCGAGCTCGCCCAACTCGCGCAGGGTCGTCAGCGGAGGGCCTCGAGGAAAGACCTCGCGGCCGCCCCGCCCGCCGCCAGCGCACCGATGGCGCAGACGCGCTCCAGGCCCGCCCTTCTCACCTCCGCGACGCGCTCGGGCGTGATGCCGCCGATGGCGAAGACGGGAATCGAGACTGACGCAGCGACCGCCGCGATGCCGCTCGGTCCGATGACAGGTTTGCCAGTCTTGGTGGTGGTGCTGAACGCAGGGCCGCTCCCCAGGTAGTCGGCCCCGGCGGCCTCGGCTTCGCGGGCGGCCTCGGGAGTCGCGGCGGACGCCCCGATCAACAGCCCGGATCCCGCGACGCTCCGCGCGGCCGCGACCGAAAGGTCGTCGGGACCCAGGTGGACGCCGTCGGCCTCCGCCAGGAGCGCCAGGTCCAGCTGGTCGTTGACGATCAATGCGCCCCCCGCGCGACGCACTTCGGGCACCAGCCTGCGGGCCAGTGCGAGCAGCTCGCCGCGCGGCATCGACGTCTGCCGGAGCTGGACCAGTCGGACGCCGGCGACGAGCCAGGCTCCGACCAGCTCGATGACCGCTTCAGCCGGCGCATCAGGCGTGATCGCGTAGAGCCGACCTTCCCGCACGACGGTTCGCGCGTCCGTTGAGATCGCCACGACGCCAAACCTATACTCCGAACAGCTCTTGAACTTCCTCGACGGTGTGCTGCTGGCCGCCTTCGCATTGGCGGTCTGGGACGGCGCCCGCCGCGGGCTCGCGCCTTACCTGGCGGAATTCGCCGCCTTCGTCCTGTCGCTCGCGGTGGCGTTTGCGGTCTTCGGACCGGTGGCGATCTTCGCCACCCACTTCCTGGGCGTACCGGCGAGCGCAGCCGCCGTCGGCGTGTTCCTGCTGGCACTGGCGCTCGCGCACGGACTGGCCTGGCCCGCTCTGCACCGCTGGACGCGCGCGTTAGAGGGGCACCTTCCCCGTCGACTGGCACGCTTGGGATTCGTGCCGGCCCTGGCGACCGCGCTGGTCGCCGGGACCGTGCTGGTCGCGGCCCTGGCCGCCCTGCCAGGTCAGAGCCAGATGCGGACGCTCGTCGCGGGCTCCGCCCTCGGGTCTCGGCTGGCGAAGGCCGCCGCGCCGCTACCGATGAGCACTCTGCTCGGCCACCAGCAGATGGGGCAGGTCATCCTGAGCGGCCGCTCGGGCGAGGACGAGGACGCCTTCTACCGGCTGACCTTCCCGGCAGGTCTCACTCTCAGCGCGGACTCAGCGGCAGAGAACCGCATGCTGGCGCAGATCAACGTGGTGCGCCAGCGCAACGGGCTGCGCCCGTTGGTGATGGACAAGCAGCTGCGCGAAGTGGCCAGGGGGCATTCGCGCGACATGTATCAGCGGGATTACTTCTCGCATGTGACGCCCGACGGCATGACCGCCTTCGACCGGCTGCAAGCGGCCGGGGTCCACTTCCTGGCCGCGGGCGAGAACATCGCCTTCGCGCCGGAGGTCGATTCAGCCGAGGAGAGCCTGCTGGCGAGCCCGGAGCACCGCGCCAACATCCTGGCGCCGGACTATGTCCGGGTCGGCATCGGCGTGATCCAGGCTCCCGGCTACGAGGAGATGTTCACCCAGGAGTTCGCCGACACCGGCTAAGGGCGCGGAGGGAACCTAGGTTCCCCCCGCGGACCCGCCCTCCTACTCAGCGCATCGCACGGGAGCGGGGGAAACAACTCAACCGGCCCGGCAAAGCCGGGCCTACGCGCAACGCTGGGTTACCCGGGGCTGACCCCGAATGAAGCGTTATGCCGACTCGTCCTCCTGGTCGGCCTCGCCTCGGTAGTCCGGGTCCATCTCTTTGAAGATCAGCTCCTGGGCCAGGTAGAGCACGTCCATCATCGCCGGCACCCGGAAACGCGCCTCGAGCTCCCAGCCGCCGCTGATGGAGGCGAAGATGGCCTCGCTCTGGCGCCGGACCCGGGCCGGAACGCGGTCGCTGCCGCGAAGGTTCAGCTCCTCGAGCTCCCAGAGCAGTCCGTCGATCGAACGAAGCAGCACGCTGCGGCGGCGGCGCTCACCGCGCCGGCCGGCATCCTCGAGCACCGAAGTGCTGATGTCGTGGTTGGTCTGGTCGATCACAGCAGTTCCTTGAGGAGCACAACGCCGAACCGGCGCGCTTAATCCGCTCAACTCGAAGGAAATCCGCGGGCATTACGGCCGGGTTACAGCGGGCTGGTTACCCGTTGAGAATGGCGCGGAGCCGCTCGCGCAGCGACTCGGGTGCGCGGTCCGACCCGCAGCACGTCCGGACCAGCCGCTTCATGCCCGCCTCGAACTCGAAGCGATCGGTGCACGAGGGGCAGTTCTCCAGGTGCATCTGCACCTCCGACGCCTCGAGCGGCGTCAGCTCCTTGTCGACGAGCTCCTCGAGCCGCTCGACGCATTCCTTGCAGTTCATGCCGATTCCTTTGCCGGGTGCACTATCCCCGACTCCACCGCGTAGTCGTAGAGGAGCCGCTGCAGCTGCCGCCGGGCCCGGTGCAGCCTCGACATGACGGTTCCGATCGGCACGGCGAGGATCTCCGCCGCGTCCTTGTAGGCGAAGCCTTCGACGTCGACCAGCATCACGACCTCGCGATAGGCCGGAGGCAGCTGGTCGACGGCGGCGACCACCTCGTCGGCGGCGATCTGATCGAGCACATCCAGGTCCGGGTGCGCCGAGTCGTCCTGGAGCCGCTCGTAGAGCCCGAAGTCTTCGTCGCTGTCCTGGTCCAGGCTGACCTCGCGCCCCTGCCCGCCCTTGAAGCGGTCCCAGAACAGGTTCCGCATGATCGCGAACAGCCACGCACGGAGGTTCGTTCCCGGCTTGAAGCTCGCCTGGTACCGCAGGGCGCGGGCGTAAGTGTCCTGGACCAGGTCCTGGGCCTGGTCCGGGTCGCGCGTCAAACGCAGCGCGCCTCGGTACAGCGTGTCCAGGTGCTCGATCGCCTGTGCCGCGAAGTCGCCCTGCGGAGCTTCGGTCGCCATGGGAAGGTCCAGTGTAGCCAGCATCCTCTCGAGCGCTGGAACTCGCGCTGGATGCCGCGCTATTCCGAGTAGCGCCTCTCCACCCGCGGGCCAAGCGCGGTCAGCACCTCGTAGGAGATGGTCCCCGACCACTCCGCAACCTGCTCGGCCGAGATGCGCTCGCCGCCGTCGGATCCGATCAGCGTCACGGTGTCTCCGACGGCCGCGTCATCGACGTCCGACAGGTCGACCGAGATCGCATCCATGCTCACGCGGCCGATCAGCGGCGCCCGCCGGCCCCGCGCCAGCACCCAGCCGGCATTCCCGCGAGCGCGGAAGACTCCGTCGGCATACCCGATCGCCACCGTTCCGATCCGAGCCTCCCGTTCCGCCCGCCAGGTGGCGCCATAGCCGACGGTCCAGCCGGCCGGGACTGTCATCACGTTCGTCAGCAGCGCGCGCAGCGAGAGCGCCGGCCTGAGCTCGGGCCAGTCGCAGCCGTAGATGGCGATCCCGGTGCGAACCGCGTCGAGCGCGAACTCCGGATGACGCAGCGCCGCGGCTGAATTGCACGCGTGCCGCAGGCCGGGATCGACTCCGAGGCTCGACAGGACATCCTCGAAAAGATCGAACTGCCGGCGCGTCAACGCGTCATCGCTGTCCGCGGAGGAGAAGTGCGTCCAGGTCCCCGCCAGCCGCAGCCCGGCTTCGACGATCGCCTGCGCCAATGCCGGAGCCTCCTCGGGGCGGCAGCCGAAGCGGCCCATTCCCGTGTCCACCTTCAGGTGGACGGGAACGCGGCGGCCCGTCGCGGCGAGCTCCTGGACCTGCGCGGCGCTGGAAACCTGCAGGGCGCACCCTAGCTCGGCCGCACCCGTGTTGAGGCCGCCCATCACCAGCACGCGCTCGGGGTCCTCCACCAGCTCCACCACCTCGGCCGCCTCGGACGAGGTGGCCACGGCCAGGCCCCAGGCCCCGGCCTCGAGGGCGGCGCGGGCGACCGGGACCGCGCCGAGTCCATAGCCGTTGGCCTTGACCACAGCCAGGAGCTTTGTGCCCGCGGGCAGGCGATCGAGGAGGTACTTGACGTTGAAGCGGACGGCGCCGAGATCGACCTCGGCCCAGCGGTCGGCGGACTCGGGACTCAGAGGCCGCCCGCGCGCAGCGTCTGCATAACCTGGGGGATCTCCAGGAGGAGGTCGGAGGCGAGCAGGCCCGAGTCGCCCAGCCGGGCCGCGACGCGGCGGCCGGCCTCCCCGTGGACGTACACGCCGGTCACCGCCGCGGTGTAGGCGTCCTGGCCCTGTGCGAGCAGGCCGCCGATCGTGCCCGAGAGCACGTCGCCGGTGCCGCCTGAGGCGAGGGCCGGCACCTCGTGCGGATCGACGCTGAGCCGGCCGTCAGGGGCCGCCACCACCGTGCGGGCGCCCTTCAGCACGACCACCACGCCCCAGTCCGCGGCCGCCTTGCTGGCGAGCTCGTCGCGCGCCGCCTGCACATCCGCCGTCGACTTCCGCAGGAGGCGCGCCATCTCGCCGGGATGCGGCGTCAGCACGCGCTCCCCCCTGATCCGCATCAGCAGTCGCTGGTTGTCCGCCAGCGCGTTGAGAGCGTCGGCGTCGAGGACCGCCGGGACGCGCAGCTGGCCCAGCAGGTCGTGGACCAAGCGCCAGGTCGAACCGTCGCGGCCGAGGCCGGGACCGATCACGGCCGCGCCAGCCGTCTCGAGGTGGCGCAGGACAGTTTGGAGGGCGGTGTGCCCGGCGGCGCCCGGCGCCACCTCCGGCACCGGCGTCGCCATCACCTCGGTGCACTTGGCGGCGAGGATCGGGTACACGCCCTCCGCGACAAGCAGCCGGACCATCCCGGCGCCGGCGCGGGCCGCCGCCGTGGACGAGAGATAGGCCGCGCCGGTGAGGCCGAGGCTGCCCGCCAGCACCACCGCCGTGCCGAAGGTGCCCTTGTGCGCATCCTTCGGCCGCTCCGGGATGCGGACGGCGTCGGGCGCCACCAGCGGGCGCACGGCGGCATCGGGCACCTCGAGCTCGGCGTGCGCCACGGCCATGCCGCCGTGGTGGGTGATCGAGACCAGGGCGGTGGCGCCGTCGACCGAGCCGAGGAAGCGCACGCGCGGCGCACCGCTCGCGTCGGCGACCACCTCGATCTTGCGGCGCGGCAGGCAGAGGCCGGTGCCGTCGAAGCACTTGATCAGCGCCTCCTTGGCGGCCCAGCGGCCGGCCAGCCGCTCGGCGTTCCCACGCAGGAGAGTCAGCTCGCGCGCGGTGAACGACTTGCGCAGGAAGCCTTCGCCCGAGCGAGAGATGGCCCGCTGCATGCGCGCCACCTCGACCATGTCGATCCCGATCCGCCGCACGGCGTCGAGGTTATTCGACCGTGACGCTCTTCGCCAGGTTGCGAGGTTGGTCGACGTCGCAGCCGAGCGCCACAGCGAGGTGGTAGGCGAACAGCTGGAGCGCCACCGTGTTGTAGATCGCCGTCGCGGCCTCGCTCCCCGCCGGGATCGGGAGCACGTCGGTCGCGATGCCGTCCAGGGAGTCGTCACCCTCGGTGACGAGGGCCAGCACCGGCGCCTCGCGGGTGACCACCTCGTGGACGTTGCTCAGCATCTTCTCCTTGGTCGGGCTGTCCGTGCAGATCGCGATGACCGGGAACTCGGCGTCGAGCAAGGCGATCGGGCCGTGCTTCAGCTCGCCGCCCGAGGTGCCTTCGGCGTGGACGTACGAGATCTCCTTGAGCTTCAGAGCACCCTCCAGAGCGACCGGGTGGTTGACGCCACGGCCGATGTACATGAAGTCGCGGTACCTGGCGTACTTCTTCGCCAGCTCGGCGATGACCGGCTCGGCCGCCTGCACCTTGCGGATGCCCTCCGGCAGCCCCCGCAGCATCTGGACGAGGTCCTGCCGGCGCTCGGGCGGCCAGCGTTTGTGCGCCTGGGCCAGCTTGCCGGCCAGCAGGTAAAGGCTGACCAGGTGCGCGACGAAGGTCTTGGTCGAGGCGACGCTGATCTCCGGCCCGGAGTGAAGGTAGATGGCTCCGTCGGCGTCACGCGCGATCGAGGAGGCGATCACGTTGGTGACGGCCACCGTGGAAGCTCCTCGCTCCTTCGCCTGGTGCATGCCGACCAGGGTGTCGGCCGTCTCGCCGCTCTGGGTGATCGCGACCGCCAGCGTGTCCGGACCCAGCGCCGGGTGCCGGTAGCGGAACTCCGAGGCGTCCTCGGCCTTGGCCGGCAGCCCCGCCCAGTCCTCGATCACGTATTCGCCGACCAGCGCCGCGTGGAGGGACGTGCCCATCCCCAGCAGGCGGACCTGGGCGTGCTCCCGCAGCTTGGCCTCGGAGACGTCGAACTCGTTGAACGTGACCTGGCCGTCGTCGTTGATGCGGCCCCGGAGAGCGTTCGCCGCGGCCTCGGGCGCCTCGTGGATCTCCTTGAGCATGAAGTGTTCGAACCCGCCCTTCTGCGCCTGGCTGATGTCCCAGTCGACGTGGATGATCTTCGGCTCCACCGAGATGCCGTCGATCGTGGAGACCTCGACGCCGAGCGGAGTGATCGCGGCGATCTGGCCCTCGCCGAGGATCAGCGCCTGCTTGGTGTAGGGGATGATCGCCGTGATGTCGGACGCGAGGAAGTGCTCCTTCTCGCCGAGCCCGACAACGAGCGGGGCGTTCAGCCGGGCCCCGACCAGCAGCTCCGGGTCGTCGAGCGAGAACATCGCCAGCGCGTAGGCGCCACGGACCTCCTTCAGCGCGGCGCGCACGGCAGCCAGGAAGTCGCCTTTGTAATGCTCCTCGATCAGGTGCGGCACGACCTCGGTATCGGTGTCCGACACGAACTCGTGACCCTTGGCCTCGAGCCTCTCCTTGATCTCGGCGAAGTTCTCGATGATCAAGTTGTGCACGACCAGGATCCGCCCGTGGCAATCGGTGTGCGGGTGGGCGTTGACCTCCGTCG
>Ga0207664_10002466_pt1 | contig 12251 bp, 6 predicted proteins | sample LARL83metaG_FD_184349 | JGI IMG/M metagenome (GOLD analysis project Ga0207664, IMG submission 184349) | Corn, switchgrass and miscanthus rhizosphere microbial communities from Kellogg Biological Station, Michigan, USA - LAR L8-3 metaG... | ecosystem: Host-associated > Plants > Roots >...
TAGAAGGTCCATCTGGTTGTAGCCGTCCAGGTGGTTCTTGTATGTGCGGTCACCAAGCTTTAGGCCCTTGAGGAGCTGATTGGTGATGTCTGGATTACCGGCGGCGGCCACCAGCGTGGGGAACCAATCGAGGCCGGAAAAGATACCGTTTTCAACCGTTCCTGGTTTGACGTGTCCCGGCCAGCGGATAATCGCCGGTACTCGGAAGCCGCCTTCAAAGACGGTGCCCTTGGTAGCTCTGAACGGAGTCATGCCGCCATCGGGCCACGTGAACACTTCGGCGCCGTTGTCCGTTGTGAAGATCACGATGGTATTTTCCGTTTCGCCGATGTCTTCCAGGTGCTGGATTATGCCACCGATACTGTCGTCCATCTGAGCCATGCCGGCCTCTTCCAGGCCGTAGTTGTCCTTAGAATTCATCTTCGCCTGATACTTCGGGGGGATATAGGTGAAGACGTGCATGCGAGTGGTGTTGTGCCAGATGAAGAAGGGCTTGCCGTCTTTCTTGGCCTTGTCCATGAAGCCGTTGGTGTGGCCGACCAGCACCTCGTCAAAAGTCTCCATGTCGTATTTGGCTTTTTGGCCCTCTTGCCAGTTCTGCATGCCGGTCATGTTCGGGAATGGCGCCAATGGGCCTTCGTCCACAATCTTCTGTTTTCCCACAGCTCCCCAGCGTGGCATCACGGTAGAGTCGTTCGTATCGGTGGCCCAGCAGTGCGTTAGAGTGCGCGGTCCGGTTTTGTCGATCCAGTCCTGCGGATAGTCGAACCAGTAGGGATCGGACATCGCGTCCAGGTGGTAGAGATACCCGAAGAATTCATCGAAGCCGTGCACGCATGGCAGGTACTTATTCATGTCGCCTAGGTGGTTCTTCCCGAACTGCGCGGTCTCGTAGCCTTGGGCCTTCAGCGCGGTGGCAAGAGTAACGGCTTCAGCCGGCAAGCCGACGTCCGCGCCGGCCTGTCCCACCGTTGTCAAACCAGTGCGGATGGGTAATTCGCCGGTGATAAAATTCGCACGGCCCGCGGTGCAGCTCGCCTCAGCATAGTAATCGGTGAAGCGCATGCCCTGAGCGGCCAGCTTATCGAGGTTCGGCGTCTTTCCCGACATCATGCCCTGATGATAGGCGCCGATGTTGAACCAACCGACGTCGTCACCCATAATGACCAGGATGTTGGGTTTCTTCTGTGCGGCGGCAGGCGCCGCAGCCATCGCTGCCAGCGCCAGCAAGGTGGTGGCAGGCCAGTTGACGCGCTTCCAGAATTTCATTTTTCGCTCCTTACGCTGTACTTTGGTTCTCTTCAGCAGCATCAGTTACTCTCCGCTTCCCAAGGATGCAGGTGGTTAGCGCCCGTCTTTATTTTTTAGAAATCCCTGAAGGCTGTTGTCCGCTGATGATTCTCATGCATCGGGTGGTGTCGACGAAAGTTATACTCAACGCTAAACGCTGGTCCAAAGAACAAGGTGACTGTCGATCCACTGCTCGAAACTTCGCCTTCAGCCTTGAATCCCAATAACACCTCGGTTCTCGAACCCAATTCGAATCCACCGCCGGCGAAGAATCTGGCACTAGTGAAGGTCACACGCGAGTACGACGTTTTCGGGAACTGCAGGATAGCTTCCTGATAAAGACCAAGGTATGGTTTGCTGAGCCGGGATCGGCCTTCTCCAACGTAAAGGTTCTGACCAAAACGGAAGCGAACTCTCGGGAGATGCTGCACCGTTCCATGACTATCGCGGAAATTGAGCAATTCGCCGCGAACCTGTTCATATAGCGAGCCTCCGGGCAACGGTTGTTTCAGCGTGCCCATTAGGGTGTCGCGCCACTCCGGATGTCTGTGGTAGCTGGTTCCAGGAACGGTCAAATAAGAGATATAGCTCACCGAGCCGGTAAGAGAGGTGTTCGGAATCCCGTCGTAATGAAGCCATGGCCGAAATTGCAGCGCATGGCCGTAAGCGAATGGATTTCCGTTGGTGGCGTTTCCCTGCGTGCCAATCTGGATCTGTTGCTCAAAGCTGAAGTCGGCTGGGAGCGGGAATTGCCCGGCGAGGTCTTGGAGGAAGCCAGGGGCGGGATCCAATGCCTGCGCGTGCATTGGTAAAACCAAAAACAGCAAAGCCAACGCATTTATACAGGACGGGCGTTTGCATGGTTCACCCCGTGCGTTGGCAGGCTCCATCTTTGAAAGCGATTCGCTCGCAGTGGGAGAGACGCAATATTTGTTCAACCTCTAGCGGGCGGGGCAGTTAACTTCCAATGGGCGTAAGACGTTCGAGCGCAGATTTAATATTGTGCGCTGCTGATCGCAGCAATGCCATGAACCTTCATCGTAGCCTTCGAGAAAGGATGCAAAGTAGTCGAGCTGCTTGCGGCATTCCGTTAATGCTTGTATCGAGGCGTCGCGATTTGTCGCGTTCATTGTCATAACACTTTCTTGCAATCTCTCCCCTTCGTCACCACGCCTACGCGAGCAATGAAGTTTTGATGGGCTGGCGTCATCTGCCAGTTGTGCATATGCATGTGTGCAATGCGCACACCATTAACTAAACTTGCAACTCATTAATATCCCAAGACAACTCGCCCCGATTTGGACCGGAGGAGTCATTTGACGGAGTGTTTTCCCTCACTGCGTGAAATTTTTCAAGACTGTTCGCTTCCTGCAACCTGCGGAGAAGCATCTTAGATCACAACGACTTGGTCAATAAATTGGGCCGATCAGACCGAAAGCGCATCGGACATCAACGAGCGAACCGGTGCGCTATGATCCCGAACACTTGCAGGCAGCTGATAACTTTAACCCTCACCGTGTCGCTGAGCGTGAGCTCGCACGGAGCCAATGTCTGGCAAACGCCCGCCGACACCTACCTCCCGTCGGGGGCCGATCCCTGGCCCCACGCAATTACAACTCCTGGCGAAACCATACAGGTCTACCAGCCACAGCTGAACCACTGGACTGGAAACACCCTGGATGCGTATGCGGCGGTCGCGATTCAGAGCCAAAATTCGCACGATAAAGCCTACGGCGTGATCTGGTTCACAGCGCGCACTGAAGTGGACAAAGTCAATCGCCTGGTAACGCTGGATAAATTCAAGTTGACGAGTTGGAAGTTTCCGTCACTCGGAAATGACATCTCTAAATACGCGCAAACGTTCAAAGCAGCCATGCCTTCGATCCAGACGATTCCTCTCGACCTGCTTGAAACATCATTGGCAACGACGGCCGCTGTCGACGAGCAGAAGATGTTTCCGTTGAACAATCAACCGCCTGACATCATCTTTAGCAGCACACCTGCGGTCCTTGCTTTGATTGACGGCCAACCCGCCCTTCGGCCTGCTGGCGCGGGTCTGCAGAAGGTTATGAACACCCGGGCGCTCATCATTTTTGATCCATCAAGGCAGTTGTATTACTTGGCACTCATGGACGGTTGGATGGAAGCTCCTGGGATATCCGGCCCGTGGTCGGTGGCGAAGCTCGCGCCTACGAGGCTGCTGAACAGGTTGAGACGAACTGCGGAGGCTAGCGATCAGAGTCAGGTTCTCGGCAATCCTGAGCAGTCGCTTAAACAGGCCTATGAGGAGGGAGAAGCTCCAAGGGTCTATGTAAGCGCAGTTCCAGCCGAGCTACTCCTGACGCAAGGGCCACCGCGGTTCACGCCTATAGTGGGCACGGCTCTGCTCTACGTTGAGAACTCAGGCAACGACATCTTCATGGACAATTCCAGTCAGATGTTTTATGTGCTGGTCGCGGGGCGCTGGTTCACTTCCAGCTCGTTGGAGAACAGCTCGTGGGCCTATGTGCCTGGCGCCCATCTGCCCTCCGACTTTGCCGAGATTCCTGCTTACAGCCCCAAAGCCAGCGTACTTGTTTCAGTCCCGGGGACGCTGCAAGCGAAAGAAGCCTTGATCGCGAACCAGACTCCCCAAACCGCGACTATTTCTAGAAGTGCAGCGAAGCTTGAAGTCGCCTATTATGGCGTCCCCAATTTGCAGCCAATAGATGGGACCGATTTGCAGTATGCAGCGAATACAGTCATTCCGGTCATTTACGTTCCGAGCCATGAGTTCTACGCGGTTCACAATGGCGTTTGGTTCGAGTCGGCGAGCGCCAGAGGTCCCTGGACAGTATCGCCCTCTGTCCCCGCAGAGATCTACACCATTCCGCCGACCTCCCCGATTCATTATGTAACTTATGCATATGTCTACGGCTTCACGCCGACCGCAGTCTACGTCGGCTACACGCCAGGCTATTACGGTACGGTAGTCTCGTCGGATGACGTTGTGGTCTACGGCACTGGCTGGAATTATCCGACTTACGTCAGTGCCTCGGCGTGGGTGCCGACACCCTTCACCTACGGCGTCGGCGCGGCCTTCAGTTGGAGTACAGCAACGGGTTGGGGCCTTGGCTTTGGTTTGGGGATGGCGCTCGGCAGCGTATGCAGTCCATGGTGGGGACCAGTCAGCGGCTGGGACTGGGGAACAGCATCGCCTGCGTGGGGCTGGAGTGGATACGGCGGTGCCGCCGCCGCCAACGTCTATGGACGTTGGGGAAATACGGTCTATGCGGGAACACGCGCCGCATGGGCGAGTCCGTACCCCGGGAACATTGGCATCGCGGCTCGTGCGGGATACTATGCCGCGGGCGTCAAGGGAGCAACTTACAACGCTGGAACTGGCGTGGTACACGGTGGCGCAGCGGGCGTTGCGGGCAACGCGTACAGCGGCCAATCGGTCAGCGGCAGCAGAGGGTTTACTTACAACACCAACACCGGTAACGGTCTGGCGCACGCAGGCAACGATATTTATGCCGACCATGATGGGAACGTTTACAAGACCAGCCCAAGTTCCGGATGGCAGCAGCATGACGGGCAAGGATGGCGGACGTGGTCAGGCAGCAACAGCATGCGCTCGTCGATGAACAGCTGGCAATCCGCCCGAGGCACGGGCGATCAGCGCTGGGGTAATTTTCATGCCGGCGGCTGGGGCGGAGGCTTTGGCGGAGGCGGCTGGGCTGACCGCGGTCGCTGGGGCGGCGGCGGTTTAGGAGGTTTCGATCGAGGCGGGTTCCGGGGTTTTAAAGGAGGCGGATTTCGCCGCTAGAAGTGTAGCCGCGAGGACTTATGGAAAACTCAAGTAAAACGCTGCTGGCCGCGCCCGAAGGTCTCTTACATCTGTTCCTCGACGCCGGAGTTTCGGTGGAATACCTGGCGTGCGCTTTCAAGGCGGAGGCGCATGTGATCGAGGCTTCGCTGCGGGAAGCTATGCGAAAGCGCGACGCGATCAACCGCGCAGCGGCGCCGTCCAACGTCGAGATGCTCCGGACTATTGGTGATGCCGCCTAGACACAGTATAGGAGTAAATCTTTTTACGCCCACGTCCCCGCAGCCTCATCACTAATTCGGAGCCACCGCCGAAACCGACGATTACCTGAGGATTAGCCAGTTATGCGTAATCCGTGCGGTGCACGATTGAATGCGTCCGAAATGGAGGAAGTATATGAGAATCATTTTCTTGACCGGACTAACTATCCTCAGCGCAGCCGACGCCTTGGCACAAGGAGAAACACCACTTACGGAGGTCGGCCTGCAATATCAGATGCTTCGTGTCAATTCCAGCCGCAACATACCGTCGTTCACCGCCAACGGCGGCACAGCAAGTTTCCAGATGAATTTCATCGACCACTTCGCCGGTGTCGCGGAACTCGGGGCCGAGCATAACGGAAACATTCATAATGTGCATTTGGACAACACATGGACGACCTACCTCTTTGGGCCACGCGTTTCCATAACAAAGCGTTCCTCCCGGATTGTTCCGGCATTCGAATGCTTGCTTGGTGGGGTGAACGTTGCCGCGAGCATCAAATCACCGTTGCTGCCGGACATCCGGGGCGCGCGGCTGACTGTGGAGCAAACTGCATTCGCGATGGCGGTTGGAGGCACGCTCGATATTCGCCTGAATCACCGCATCTCGATACGGCCGATTCAGTTGGATTACCTGCTCACTCGCCTTAATTCGAAACCGGTGCTGAACGGATTTGAGACCTTCAACCAGAACAACCTCCGTTATGGTGCTGGGGTTGTCTTCCGCTTCGGGAGCACGCAGTAGCGAGGCTGGGTGGTGCACACGCTGACATGATGCGCAGTTTAGGGCCGATGGGACTCGATGTTGCGGTTACGATCACCTTTTGCACGGTACGGGCTCGCCCTAGGCGCCACCGCATTAGCGTCTCTGCTCCATTTCCTCACCGGATCTCCGGACGTGGATTCGGATGTTATGTATTTCGGCTTCACCGCCGCCGTACTGCTCACAGCAACGGTTGGTGGACTCGGCCCTGGATTGCTAGCAAGTGGATTATCCACCTTCGCTAGCGTTTATTTGTTCCTTTCACCCATATTCTCCATGCAGGTTGCATCCGATGAGCAGATCGCTCGGCTCATTCTGTTTGCTGGCGAGGGCGTCCTGCTTAGCGTCGTTGGTAACGTTCTCCATGACGCTGATGCCGCGGACGTCGACGCTGCGTGGATTATGCGTTACCTTCCGGCGTTGCTGTTTGTTTCCACTGCGACAGGGTTGAAGCTTATCGTATTTACAGATCTGGAACGCATACTTCCTTTCACATTTTTCTACGCGGCGATTGCCGCCAGCGCCTGGTGGGGCGGCATCGGCCCGGGCCTGTTGGCAACGCTGTTGGCCAGCCTGGCAGCCAGGTATTTCTTTTTGATACCGCGATATTCATTCAACGTCTCCTCGTCCATCAACGCCGCCAGGGTCGGGCTTTTCATTCTGGAAGGAATTCTCATTTCGGGGTTAACCGCGACGTATCCAAAGACTCGCCGAATTGCGAACGACGCAATTGACAAAATGCGGCAGTACGCGCACAGGATGCGGAAAAGCATGGAGGATATTCGGGCGCTCCGGCTCACCACAAAAGATGTGATTTGGGAGTGGGACACGGCGGCCAACCGGATGGTGCGAGGGACAACCGAATTGGAACGTCCGGAAATATCCGCCGCCACGATGACTTTAGGTGCGTGGCTTCAGCAGATCCACCCGGAGGATCGCACTGCCGTGGCAGACAGTCTCAACTCCGCCATGCGGGAGGGCCGTGAGGAGTGGCTGTGCGAATACAGAAGGCTCCGTCCTGGTGGAGCATCGGCAAATATCTCCGACCACGCTTACATCGTTCGGGACACAGCAGGGAATACCGTGCGCCTCGTCGGCCGCAGTGCGGACATCACGGAGTCAAAGAATGCGGCCCGCATAGTCGGGACGGAACGACAATATCGCGCGGTGTTCGAACAGAACCCCCTCGCGATCCTCCTGACAGACAATGGCTTGCATGTTATAAGGTCGAACCGCGCCGCAGCCGACGTGCTTGGATATAGTAACGCGCAGTTACTAGGAATGCATGTGGAGAAAGTGGTCGAAGAAAGGAGGCGCAACGCGATCATGGAGACTCTGCTCGGACTCACGCGTGCAGGCGGCTCCACTATAACGCTGGAAGAAGATTGCGTGCGGGCGGATGGAGAACTTTTCCGCGCCAAGATTAACACAGCGGTAATCTCCGAATTGGAAGACGGCTCCGCGGGTTGGGTGATCATGATCGAGGAAATTGTGAGCTGACCCAAGTGCAACTCGGTTTTGCCCACCCGGAGCAATCATGAGACGCCTTTGCTCAGCCAGGCGCGCTGTCGGAAGATGCCGAGCCTCGATTCGTCTCGATCGTCAAGGGCAGTGTGAACGAGAACGTCGAACCTTTGCCGGCTTGGCTCTCAGCAGTAATTGAACCACCCATCAGCTCGATCAGTTTCTTAGAAATCGCCAACCCCATTCCTGTGCCACCATACCTGCGCGCGGTCGAGATATGCGCGGGGCTGAACCTTTCAAACAGAGATCCGATCTTCTCGGGTGAAATGCCGATTCCGTTGTCAGTCACTGAGACGCGCATGTCAGCGTAGTGCATATGCCGGGCGTCGCACTCAGCGGCAACCCTGATACACCCGCTGGAGGTGAATTTCACTGCATTTCCGACCAGATTGAAGATCACTTGCCGGATCCTACCCCCGTCTCCAACGAAGACGATCGGAATATTGGAAGGGTAGACGACAACCACGGTTACACCCTTGCGTTTCGCCATGGGCATCAACATATTCGTGACGTCTTCGATTACATTGCGAAGGTCGAAAGCGTACGACTCGATTGTCATGCCGCCCGCTTCAATTGTGGAGAGATCAAGAACGTCATCGGTCACAGCAATGAGCGCCGCGGCTGACTTGCGCACCGCTTCGGAATATTCGCGTTGCTCGGGTGTCAAATCCGTTTCAAGTAGGAGGTCGGTCATTGCAATGACTCCGCTCAACGGATTCCTGATTTCGTGGCTCATGATAGCTACAAACTCGCTCTTCGCAGCATCGGCCGCACCGGCTTGCTGTGCCATGGCATTTGCATGTTCCACAGCCTGGGCGAGTTCCTGGTTAGCGAGGATCGCCCGGTTCTCCGCATCTTGTAGGTCGATCATGACGCGCTCGTCGGTCATCAGAACGAAACCGAAGGAACAACAGACCACACCCAGTGAAGCGCCGATGATAAACGCACTATTGATCCAAGCGGGAGCAAACAAGGAGCTGGAGGGCAATGCGAAGTAGAAGTAAATCGCTCGGGCGGTATGGGTCAAGGCCCAAACCACAAACATGCAGCCGGTGAACGCCATGCCGAATCTGCGTCCAACGGGCATCGCTTTGAGTAATGTAGTTGAGCAAAGGATCGCGATGATCGCAACAAAAGATGATATTGCAGTGATGCGATAATTCACGCTGGGCACGACGTAGTCATAGAACAAGACCACTAGAATGGTCAGTCCTGCAGCCGGATATACCGGCCACACGCGGGGCGGCACGCCGCGAAACTCACGAACTCCTTCCAGGAACAGGATCGAGGAGACGATTATCAACGTGTTTGCCCCCATTACACTGATCCAATCCGGCACGACCGATCGCAGAGTGAACAGCGGTATTGACAGGACGAGCAAGAGGTTTGCAACGGCCCATCGACTGAAGCCCGGGTAGATCCGACGAGTCCACCAAATCCCGGCCGCGATGAAGCCGAGTAATACAGCGAGCAGGATCGCTACTGTTATCCAACTTCGGGAGTCGCCTGACATTGTCCTTGCCTGAGTTCGAACGTCTCTCTTGAGAACTCCAGGGCCGATGGAGCGGCGGCATCAGCGCGCGGAAACGAGTTTATCACATGAATTGCTATAAGCCTATAACTTTCGTCATTTCTGGGACTCTAAATATTTATCCATCAAAGAACTGAAAGATCAGCTTGTCCGGCGTAAAGATACTTAGTAAGATCCTATTAACCTTCGGACGTGCACATGTACTCCGTTAAGGCGATACGGCAGCGGAGGCATATCATGAGCACCAGCGGTCAAAAACGTGCCCCCCAGGAACAGCAAACCAAGTTGGGACAATTGGAACTGCTCCTCGAGTTGGCAAGTACAGTCAGCCGTGCCCGCGAGCCGCATGAGATCTACCGCGCGGCAGTTCAAGGTCTGGTACAGGCGCTCGCCGCCGATAGGGCGGCGGTCCTGATCTTTGACCCGGATGGTGTATTGCGGTTTAAGGAGTGTGTCGGCTTATCAGACGAGTACCGCGGGAAGGTGGAAGGTCACGCGCCATGGCGCCGAGGCGCTGGCGATCCGCAGCCCATTGCCGTTTCGGATGTAACGCAGGACGCCTCCCTTTCAGAGTACCGGGAAGCGTTTGCGGAGGAGGCAATTCGTGCCGTTGCATTCATTCCGCTTATGGGCGCCGGTAGGCTGATCGGGAAATTCATGCTCTGCTACAACGAACCACACGCGTTTCAGACAGACGAACTCCGAGTCGCTCAAACAATCGCCACGTATTCTGCGTTTGCGGCCGAGCGGCAGGTGGCCGAGCTAGCGTTCCGGCAGAGCGAAGAACGTTTTCGCGCGACTTTTTTTCAGGCGCCGGTAGGTATTGCGCATACCGGTCTCCACGGGGAATGGCTCCTTCTGAACGACCGCCTATGTGAGATTCTCGGCTATGCACAGGCTGAACTGCGTGGTAAGACCTTCCTGGATATTACGCACCCGGACGATCTTGAGGCCAATATTGTCGCGCGCCGCCGGCTTCTGGCCGGTGAAATTGATTCGTGGTCGATGGAGAAGCGTTATATCCGTAAGAACGGCGCTACGGTTTGGACCAGGATAAGTGTATCTCTTGCTAGGGATCAGCACCACCTGCCGCAATACTTCATCTCTGTAATCGAGGACATCACCGACCGTATACAAGCGGAGCGCTCGCTGCGCGAGAGCGAGCAGCGTCTTCGGCTCGCCTTAAGTGCGGGCGTAGGAGTGTGGGATTGTGATCTGCGCGCCAAGGCGCCCGTGCTATCGCCGCAATATAACAGAGTCTTCGGCCAGCCTCCGCTCGGCAGTAGCGACTGGTTAGAGCTAGTTCATCCGGACGACCGTGAGCGGGTCATGTCGCTTGTGCGGAAGAGCATCGACCAGCGCAGCGAGTGGGAAGCTGAATTTCGTCTGCTAGGCCCGGACGGAGACATGCGCTGGCTGCTCTCCAAAGGCACGGTGCTCCCCGGCGACGACGGCCGGCCGGAGCGCATGTTGGGGGTCAGCCTCGATATTACGCAGCGTAAGCAAGCAGAGGCAGCCCTGAGAGTCAGTCAACAGCGTCTTGAACTCGCCCAGGGGACCGGCGGAGTTGGTACTTGGGACTGGGATGCTAAAACCGGCCAGACACATTGTTCAAGCGGATACGGTCCCTTATATGGCCTCCCACCGGGCGATCTTGCTCCTGGACGCGAGCAGTGGCTCGAAATGATTCATTTCGAGGACCGCGGAAGGATCAGTTTGGAATTGGATCGGGTCCTCCAGCGTACCGATTACTTCACTGCTGAGTTCCGTGTGGTGTGGCCTGACAACACGATTCATTGGCTGTACGCCAAGGGACAAGTTTATAGGGATTCGCACGGTAATCCGGTTCGCATGGTCGGCGTGAACATGGACATCACCGAGCGCAAGCGGTCTGAAGCTGCGCTCCGTGAAAGCGAAGAGCGCTTTCGGATTATGGCCGACACGGCACCCGTGATGATCTGCGCTTCGGGCCCGGACAAGCTCGCTACCTTTTTCAATGCTGGATGGTTAACCTTTACGGGGCGCGCGATGGAACAGGAACTCGGCTATGGATGGACGGAGAGTGTACATCCCGATGACGTCGACGCGTGTTTGGCCACCTACTCCGCATCTTTTGAAGCGCGTGGGACTTGCCACATCGAATATAGACTGCGCCGGGCAGACGGAGAGTACCGATGGGTTGTGTGTAATGGCGTTCCACGCTTTGCACCGGACGGCGTCTTTGCGGGCTATATTGCCTCTTGTATTGATGTTACGGATGCAAAACGCGCCCAGGAACAGGAGCTTGCCAGACAGAAACTGGAAAGCGTGGGCGTGTTGGCCAGTGGCATCGCCCACGATTTCAACAACTTGATGGGTGGCATTCTGGTGTCCTCGGAACTCGCCCTGGCGGCGAGAGCTGATGCTTTGCTCGTCGATGAAGAACTGCAAAGAATCAAAAACGCGGCCATTCACGGCGGGGAAATCGTCCGTCAGTTGATGATGTATAGCGAAAAGGAGAGTCCCGTTTTCGAGCTACTTGATCTGTCGCTCGTCATCGAAGAGATGGTTCCACTCCTGAAGATCTCAATATCCAAATACGCGATTTTGAGAATTGAGTTAGGCGAGAACATTCCCACCGTCCAGGCAAACCCCGCACAAATCCGGCAAGTCGTCATGAACCTGGTCATCAACGCGTCAGAGGCGATCGGAGAGCGGTCTGGAGTCATCCTCATCCGCACCTCGTTGGCGAGAGTGGGACCGGACTCGCTCGGATCCGACGCAGCCAAGCTACCGGAGGGCGATTACATCCAGATGGTCGTTTCCGATACCGGTGCCGGGATAACGCCAGAGGTACAAGCCAGGATCTTCGACCCATTCTTCACAACTAAATTTCCCCAGCGCGGCCGCGGCCTTGGGTTAGCAGTGACACACGGGATTGTGCGGAATCATGGAGGCGCAATCCAGGTCAGCGCTTCGAGCAATGGCACAGCGTTTCAAGTCTGGTTGCCAAGTGCCGCGAAGACGGCCCAGAGCGTGAGCAAACCGGTCGCCCCTGTTGTCGCGGAGAAAAGCGTTTCAAAGGCGGGGACGATC
>Ga0207664_10002468_pt1 | contig 12248 bp, 8 predicted proteins | sample LARL83metaG_FD_184349 | JGI IMG/M metagenome (GOLD analysis project Ga0207664, IMG submission 184349) | Corn, switchgrass and miscanthus rhizosphere microbial communities from Kellogg Biological Station, Michigan, USA - LAR L8-3 metaG... | ecosystem: Host-associated > Plants > Roots >...
GATGACGCCGAAGTGGGCCAATACCTGCCCCCCTCCATCACCGTATACCCGGCCAATGCCAAAGGCGATCAGAAACCGAGCCGGACCATTCAAGGATCGAAGACGCAACTCGACTGGCCGATGGGCCTTGCCATGGATCCGGTTCATAACGAAATCGCGATCGTCAACAATGGCGACAATTCCGTCCTGTTCTATCGCCGCACCGATACCGGAGACGTTGCACCCGTCCGCGCCATTCGTGGACCTCGTACGCGCATCAACCGTCCCATGGGCCTCGCCATCGACACCAAGCACGACGAGGTCTGGGTGGCCAATTTCGCCGACCACACCGCGCTCGCTTTCAATCGCAGCGACAATGGCGATCAAACACCCAAGCGAATTATCCGTAACGCGCCCGCAGGCACTCCCTCCGCCGGTTTCGGCAATCCCATGGCGATGGCCTACGACTCCAAGCGCGAAGAGATCCTGGTTCCGAATTGAGTGAGTCAGCCGCGTGTAGCGGCATTCGCCAGGATGGCGAATGGAAATGTGACGGCCAAAAGAGTGTTAGCGGGCCAAGCCACGAAATTGGGGCGAACCGTTCACGGGATGGCCTACAATCCCGTGCGCGACGAGATCATTGTGCCGAATCCGTTGTCGGACGCGATCCTGATTTTCCGCGCCGGAGCTAGCGGTGACGAAGCGCCTCTCCGCATCATCCAAGGTCCGTGCACGCAGTTGGTCACGCCGCACGCCGTCAGCTTCGATCCCGTCAATCAGGAAATCCTGGTCGCCAGTCTCACCGGCAAGGCCGTGTACGTCTTCCCGGCCACCGCTAACGGAAATGCCGCGCCCACGCGGCTCCTGCATGGTCCCAAAACAAAGCTCGGCCACGTTGTCGGCCTCGGCGTCGATCCCACTCACAACGTGCTGGCCGTGGCCAATTCCAAAGACGTCCTGATCTTTAATCGGACCGATAATGGTGACGTGGCGCCTCGTGCCGCTATCGCTGGCCCCAAGACCGGCATCGAAGACGAGCCCTGGGAACTCGAGGTTTACAAGGGCAAGATCTTCCTCGCTGCCTCCAACCATCTTCACCAGAATCTGTATTCAGGCGTCACGCAGAAAGGAATCTCGAACAAAGTCCCCGAAGATCCGTGGCTCAATCCAGACCTCGGATTCATTGGCGTCTGGCTGATCACCGACCATGGCGACGTCCCTCCGCTTTACAAAATCGGCGGACCGTTCAGCGGGCTGCTGCATCCGGTGGGCTTGGCGTTGAACCCTAAGGACGGCGAGATTTACGTATCCGACAGCGTCAGAAACGGCGTCTTAGAATTTCTGACGCCCGACTTTTTTGAGCAAAGCAACACGAAAAATTAGGAGACACACGTGGCTGTAACCAGCATTCCTACCATGACCGAAACCAACGGCGCCAAGCAGGTCTCTCGAGATCTGCGCGGCTGGATGGCGGCGGTGGATCAAATTGGAGAACTGAAGCACATCGATGGCGCGGATTGGGACGTCGAGATCGGAACCGTCACCGAGATGGGCCATCATCGCGGCGAGCACAGTCACGCGCTGTTGTTCGACAACATCAAGGGCTATCCGAAGGGCTATCGCGTCCTCTCGAATACGTTGAACACCACCAAGCGCCTGGCCATCACGCTCGGCATGCCGACCAACTACACTCGGCTCGACTTCGTCAAGAACATAAAAGATCGCATCACCAACGTCCACTACACCAAGCCTGAAGTGGTCGCCAACGGCCCGGTGCTCGAAAATGTCCTGACCGGCAGGGACATCAACATGTGGAAATTCCCGACGCCGAAGTGGCACGAGCTCGATGGTGGCCGCTACATCGGCACCGGCTCCGTCGACATCACGCGCGATCCCGACGAGGGCTGGGTCAATCTCGGAACCTATCGCGTAATGGTGCACGACGAGGACACGCTCGGCTTCTACATCTCGCCGGGCAAGCACGGCCGCATCATGCGCGAGAAGCATTTCGCGAAGGGTGAAGTCTGCAAAGTCGCGGTCTCCTTCGGCCAGGACCCGCTCATCTTCCTGGCCGGCGGCGTCGAAGTCCCGCGCGGAATCTCCGAGTACGAATGGATCGGCGGCATGCAGGGCTCGCCCGTTCAAGTGATCGAAGGCGAGTACACCGGCTTGCCATTCCCCGCCTCTTCCGAAGTTGTCATCGAAGGCGAGGCTCTTCCCAACGAAAATCGCGACGAAGGTCCTTTCGGTGAGTGGACCGGTTATTACGCCAGCGCGCGCCGCCCGGAGCCGATCATCAAGGTCAAGCGGCTCTATCACCGCAACAATCCGATTTTGCTCGGTGCTCCGCCCACGCGCCCGCCCTGCGAGTTTAACTACATGCGCTGTTTTGTGCGCTCCGCTCTGCTCTGGCAGCAGCTGGAAGCCGCAGGAATTCCCGACATTCGCGGCGTCTGGTGTCATGAAGCGGGCGGCAGCCGCCTGTTAAACGTCATCTCCATCAAACAGCGCTACACCGGACACGCGCGTCAGGCTGGCATGGTCGCTTCATATTGCCACGTCGGCGCATATCTCGGCCGCTACACCATCGTGGTCGACGACGATATCGATCCCACCAACACCAACGACGTACTCTGGGCGCTCTCGACCCGCTCCGATCCTGAGCAGGATATCGAGATCATCCGCCGCAGCTGGAGCGGGCCGCTCGATCCGATGATCCGCAAGAGTGACAAGAAGCGCCACGCCTCCCGCGCGGTGATCGATTGCTGCCGGCCCTACGAATGGATCGACGAGTTTCCACCGGTGGCCGAGTCGAGCGCCGAAGTGCGGCGTGCTATGGAAGCAAAGTGGGGCAAAATTCTGTCGGAGTGAGATGAGCACCAGCATACAGGCCGCCCCCGTGAGCCTGCCTGCAGCCGTCGAAGAGAAGACGGCTTGGCTCACCTGGAGCGGCAGGATCCTCGCCGTAGTGATCCCGGTGGCCTTGTGGTTCGCGCCGCTGTCGCTGGAGCCGCGTGTGCAGCATGCACTCGCCATCACGTCCTTCATGATCGTGGCGTGGATCACCGAAGCTTTGGATCACGCCCTCACTGGCCTGATCGGCTGCTATCTGTTCTGGGCGCTCGGCGTGGTCAAGATCGATACCGCCTTCAGCGGCTTCGCCGACGACACGCCCTGGTTCCTCTTCGGAGCAGTTCTTTTCGGCGGCATGGCGATGAAGTCCGGCCTCGCCCGTCGCCTGGCGTATTTAGTAATGTTGCACGTCGGCAACACGTATTCGCGCCTGCTGCTGGGAATCATCATCTCGGATTTCCTGCTCACCTTCCTGGTTCCCTCCGGCATGGCGCGCGTGGTCATCATGGCAGCCGTGGCTCTTGGACTTATGGAGGTTTTCGACGTAGGGCCCGGCAGTAACGTCGGCCGCGGCATGTTCCTGGTCCTGACCTATACCGCCGGCCTGTTCGACAAGATGGTGATCGCCGGCGCTGCTTCCATCACCGCGCGCGGTTGGATCGAAAAAGCCGGGCACGTCGAGGTTCTCTACAGCCGCTGGTTTTTGGCCTATTTCCCGCTCACCATAATCACGATCCTGGTAGCCTGGCGCCTGACGCTGCGGCTCTATCCTCCCGAGAAGCCCGCGCTGCCGGGCGGCACTCGGCATTTAAGAGAAGAGCTCGATAAAATGGGCCGCTGGAGCGCCGCCGAAAAGAAGGCCGCCTTCCTGTTGTTGCTTGCCGTCGCCTTGTGGTTGACCGATTTCCTGCACCACATCTCACCGGCCATGATCGGGCTCGGTGTCGGCCTCGCAGCCGCCCTCCCTCGTATCGGCGTGCTCAGTATCGATGACCTGAAGCGCGTGAACTACTTGCCTGTCTTCTTCGTCGCCGCTGCGGTCAGCATGGGCAAGGTCTTGATCTCCACCAAAGCGCTGGATGTCATCACCGGCTTCCTGTTCACCTGGATGGCGCCGCTGGTCCACAACGTTTTTATTTCCACGCTGGTGCTCTACTGGACCGCCTTCGTCTACCACATCTTCCTGGCCAGCGAAATCTCCATGCTCGGCACCTCCGTCCCGCCGCTGATGAATTTCGCTCTGGCTCACGGACTGAATCCGCTGACGGTCGGCATGATCTGGACCTTCGCCGCCGGTGGAAAACTGTTTGTCTATCAGTCGGCGGTGATGATCGTCGGCTACTCTTATGGATGCTTCAGCGGTCGAGATGTCCTACGCATCGGCTTCTGCTTGAGCGTAGTAGAATCCCTGCTGCTGTTGTTGTTGGTTCCTTTCTATTGGCCCCTGGTTGGAATCGGATCTATCGGGAGACTGTGATGAAGACCCTGTTTGCTCTTCTGCTCATGTTCGCGCTTTTCACTGCTTCGAACCCGGTGTGGGCGCAGGTTACCGGATCTATCTCGGGAATCGTGCAGGATACCTCAGGCGCGGCCGTGCCTGGCGCCACTGTCACCGTCCGAAGCCTCGAAACCGGCGCCACGCGTACAGTCATGACCGATGAGACCGGATCCTATCGCGCGCTCTCTCTTCCCGTCGGTCGCTATGAGATTCGCGCCGAGAAAGAAGGATTCAAGACCGCCGTTCGAACAGGTATCGAACTCGCAGTTGGTCAAGCAGCGGCGCTGAACCTGAGCCTCGAAGTCGGAACCGCGCGGCAAGAGGTCACCGTCATGAGTGAAGCCGCGCTGGTGGACACTTCTACCACGCCGGCCTCGGGCCTCGTTAACGAACGCCAGGTCAAGGATCTTCCGCTCAACGGCCGCAGCTTCGACAACCTGATCACGCTCAATCCGAGCACCGCCAATACCACGTCGTATCGCTCCTCCACCAGCACCGGCGGAGGACAAGGCAACAACTTCTCGGTCTCGGGCAATCGCGAAGATTTCAACCTTTTCCTGCTGAACGGGATTGAATACACCGGTGTTTCCACGTCCGACGTCATTCCCGGCGGCGTCAGCGGACAATTGCTCGGCGTCGACGCGGTGCGCGAATTCAATGTGGTCGAGAACACCTACGGCGCTGAATACGGAAAACGTCCAGGGGGGCAGATCAGTCTGGTCACGATGTCGGGTACCAATCAATTCCACGGAACGGCATTCGAGTTTCTTCGCAACAACGCCCTCGATGCGCGAAATCCCTTCGACCAGACCTCTTCCGCGCCCCCCTTGAGGCGTAACCAGTGGGGCGGTTCGGCTGGCGGACCGATCCGCAAAGACCGGACATTCATTTTCGGAAGCTACGAGGGTCTCATCTGGCGGCTAGCTCAGAGCGATGTCACTATCGTTCCCGACAACAACGTGCGGCTGGGCATTTTGAACGGCAACAAAATCGGTCTCGCGCCCGGCATCGCGCCCTATTTCTCCCTGTGGCCGGTTCCAAACGGGCCGGAGATTGGTGGCGGCGCCGCTTACGCCTACAGCAACCCTAGCCAAAAGGTCCTGGAAAACTTCGGGAATATCCGCGTCGACCACCGGTTATCTTCCAAACATTCCCTCTTCGGCGCGTACACCATCGATGACGGCAACAGCCTTGTTCCCGGTAACAATCCTTTGCAGCAAAAATTGAGCATCCTGCGCGCCCACGTCGCGAGCCTCCAAGCCACCAGCGTCTTCTCTCCATCCGTGCTGAACACCTTTCGCGCCGGATTCTCGCGCGCCAAATGGCACCTCGATGGATCGCCGGCGGTGAGCAACCCCAGCCTCGTGTTCGTTGCAGATCAGCCCATCGGAGCGCTCTCTATTGGTTCCTCGGGATTAGGCAACGTCGGAAGTTTTGATGGCGCGGGCACGTTCGGCTCGCAGCAAATCGAAGTCGTCGCCCGCAATCTGTTCACCTACACCGACGACGTACAGATCATCCGGGGCCGCCACCAGATCAGCATCGGCGCATGGTTTCAGCGCGTCCAAGCCAACGACGACGCAGCCGACCAGCGTAGCGGAGTCGTCTCTTTCGCCGACCTCCAGCATCTCATGCAGGGTCAAGCCGTCCAGGTGCTGGCCACCCTCAATCCATTAGAGATCGGTTGGCGGCAGTTCGCCGCCGCCTGGTATGTTCAGGACTCCATGAAGGTGCGTTCAAATCTCACCATCACCGCCGGGCTTCGCCACGAGTTCAACAACGGCTGGAATTCGCCTCGCGGCCAAGCCTCGAATTTCGTCTTCGGACCTAATGGCGCTCTCCTCACCCTGCCTCACATCGGCACCTCCGTTTATAGCGAGAATAACGCCATTAAACTTTTTGGCCCGCGTGTCGGCATCGCTTGGTCGCCGTTTGGTTCCACCCGAACCGCCATTCACGCCGGCGCGGGCATCTACTACGAGCAGCTCGATTACATGGGCAACTGCTGTGATGCCGCTCCTCTCCTGCCGTTCAACAACAAAATCACCGTAGCGCCGTCCAACTTCCCGATCTTTCTCACTCCCAACGCTCTGGTGCCTGGCGCCAAAACCTCCCCCGCCGGTGTCCAACCTAATTTGAAAACACCCACTGTCGAGCAATACAGCTTCCGCATCGAACAAGGACTCACCAACAACACCGTTCTTCGCGTCGGCTACGTCGGCGAGCACGGATATCACCTGCTCAACACGGTCGATGTCAACACCGCCATTCCCACCATCGTCAACGGACAGAAATTCTTCCCCCCGAAATCGCCCAAGGCCAATCCGAACCTCGGAAATTCGCGCTACGAGCTGTCCAATGCCAACAGTAATTACAACGCCCTGCAAGTAGACCTCACCCAGCGTCTCACTCATGGCTTGCAGTTCCGTGCCAACTATACCTGGCAGAAGAGTCTCGATATTCACTCTTCCTCGTTTTTGGCCAACGGGGGCGTGGGAGGAACCACCACGATTCTCGATCCGCAAAATCCACGCCTCGACTGGGGGCCGTCGAATTTCAACATCTCCCATCGCGTGAGCGGCAACTTCACCTACGATCTGCCGATCGGCAAAAAGCGAGCTTTGTGGAGCAACGTCACCGGCGTCGCCGACAAACTGGTCAGTGGATGGCAATGGAATGGCATCATCACCGGGCAAACCGGCTTTCCGTTCACGCCACTGGTGGGATTCAATCAATCCGGCAACGGCGATACCCGAAACCCAGACCGCGTGTCCTTGAACCCCAGTTTTTCCGGACCGATTGTCACTGGAAATCCCAATCAATGGTTTAACTCCAACGCCTTCCTGCTGCCTCTCGCGGGCACCTACGGAAACGCCGGCCGCGATATCCTGACCGGCCCGGGATTAGTGTCAGTCGACTCGTCCCTGTTCAAAACCACGCAACTCACCGAGCGTCTGGCCCTCCAATTCCGGATTGAGTTTTTCAATCTCCTGAATCATTCCAACTTCGGAATGCCGCTCATCAACACCTTTACCACCACCGGAAAGGCTTCCCCGACAGCCGGGCTTATCAATTACACCGCCACAACCGCGCGCCAGCTGCAACTCGGAATGAAATTAGTTTGGTGAATGCTTTGAGAGGAACATATCATGAGTGATCTTGACGATATCTATAACGGATCTTTCTCCCGCCGAAAACTGATCGAGAGGATCTCGGCGGCTGGCCTGACCCTGCCGTTGTTCGATCTCTCTGCCAGCGCCCAGACCAAGAACGGCCAGTCCAAGAAATCGAGCGGCGACGATGACGACGTCAAGATGAGTCCCGAGAACATCGGCGGTGGCGGACGCATCGAGCGCAACTTCTACCGCAGTTGGATCAAGAAGGCCAAGATTCCGATCGTCGAGGGCTACTCCATCTTCGACGCCAAAACGCAGGAGGTCCAGCCTTGGCCCGAGATCGGCGGACGAGGCGTGTACCTGAACTTTTCCGGCAACGTCCACATGGACGGCGTCATCATCGAGATTCCGGAAAGCAAGTCTCTCGCTCCCCGGCGCCAATTTTATGAGCAGTTGGTCTATGTACTTTCCGGACGCGGTTCCACGGTCTTCGGTGACTCAACGCATCAGAACAAAATCGATTGGGGCGAAGGCAGCCTTTTTACCGCGCCCATGAATGTGCTGCACCGGCATTCCAATTCCGATTCCCAGCATCCCGCCCGCCTGCTCGCCATCACAACCTTCCCATTCATGATGCAAGTGTTTGGAAGCCTCGGCCTGATCGATGACACAACTTTCTCCTTCGGCGAGCGCTACGACGGCAGCCCCGACTATTTCTCTAAGAGCCAGCGTGTCCAAAAGCGCTGGGACAAAACCAACTTCGTACGCGATATCCGATCCTCGGAAGTGATCCCCTGGGAAGAGCGCGGCAAGGGCAACGCCAGCATGTTTTGGGAGATGGGCGGCAACACCGTCCTCGAACCGCACATGTCCGACTTTCCGGTAGGCTCTTACAAACTCGGTCATCGCCATCCCTATGAAGCCATCATCCTCACGCTGAATGGAAAAGGCTTCACACTCTTCGACAAAGAGCATTTAAAGGATACCGACGCGCTGAAGCTGGATTGGAAAGCCGGATCCGTAGTCTCACCGCCCTATTATTGGTATCATCAGCATTTCAATACCGGCGACACGCGCGCCCGCTACTTCGCCGTTACCGAAGGCGATTTCCCCAAGCGCTTGGGTATCCCGCTCGAAGTGGAACAGATCGAGGCGCCGCAGGAAGATCCCGGCATCAAGAAACATTTCGATCGCGAGAGACACAAAGTCCAAGGATAAACATGACTGAAACAATGCCAGTGACATTAACCAAATACTCCTGGCCAAAAGAAGGAGTCTCTCGCGTTCCTTATTGGGTATATCTTGACCAACACATCTACGAGATGGAACAAGAGAAGATATTTCGCGGTTCCACCTGGAATTATGTTGGACTCGACGCCGAATTACCGAACCCGGGTGACTTCAAGACCACGGCGGTTGGCGACACGCCCGTTATCATCACTCGTGATAAGCAAGGCGAGCTGCATGCCATCGTAAACAAGTGCGCCCATCGCGGCGCGCGTGTCTGCCGCAGCCCTTACGGCAATGCCAGTCACTTCACCTGCATCTATCATCAGTGGAACTACGATCTGAAAGGCAACCTCCTGGGCGTTCCATTTCGTAAAGGCGTCTCCGACGGCGAGCGCCGCGTCGGTGGCATGCCGGACGATTTCTCGCTCTCAGACCACGGCCTGCATAAACTGAAGGTAGAGTCGGTCAATGGTGTGATTTTCGTCTCCTTCGACCACCAGATGGCCCCCTTTCGTGAGTACATGGGCGAATTGATGTGGTATTATTTCGACCGCGTCTTCGACGGACGCCCGCTTCGGGTCCTCGGAACGGTCAGCCAGAAGGTCGCCGGCAACTGGAAATTGATGTTTGAGAACATAAAAGACCCCTATCATGCGAGTCTTTTGCACGTTTTTTTGGTCTCTTTTGGCCTGTTTCGAGCCGATCAGAAGTCGAAAGTTGAGATGGATGAGGCCGGTGGACACGCCGTTCTGGCCTCCCGCAAGGGCGAACAAAAGGCGTCCGCGGGCACGGCCGAGATCGCCCAGCTCAAGACTGACTACACTTTACACGACCCCTCTCTCCTAAACCGCCGAAAAGAGTTCAAAGACGACAACACCGTCGCCATGCAAACCATTTTTCCGGGCTTGATCGTGCAGCAGCAAACCAACACTTTGGCTATGCGGCAAATCCTGCCCCAGGGCCCCGGTAACTTCGAGCTGGTATGGGACTTCTTCGGTTATGCCGACGATGACGCAGAGATGAATTCGATGCGCTTGAAACAGGCCAACCTGATGGGCCCGTCCGGCCTTGTCTCTATTGACGATACGGAGGCCATAGAGATGTGCCAGAAAGGCATCGTTGCCGAGCCGGACGGCTACGCGCTGCTCGAAATGGGCGGGCGCGATTGCCAGAATGAGGATCATATGGTGACCGAAACGGCGATTCGCGCCTTCTACAAGCGATACCGCAAGGTGATGGGCCTGTGACCAATCGCGAACTGCGCTTCGAAGCCGAGGAACTGCTGGACCGCTACGTCCAATGCCTGGACGAAGACCGTCTGGAGGAATGGCCCGACTTCTTCAGTGACAAGGCAGTCTACAAAATTATCTCCCGCGTCAACGTGGAGCGGAACCATCCTCTCGCGACGATGTTCTGCGACAGCCGCGACATGATGAAAGACCGCGTGGTGGCCATTCGCAACGCCAGTGTCTTCTCCCAGCGGTATCTCCGGCACCTGGTCTCGAATGTTCGCGTCATGGGGCAGGACGGAGACGCGCACATTGTCAAGTCCAACTATGTTGTCCTCCAGACCATGCAGGGTGAGGAAACCAAGGTCTTCAACGCCGGCCAGTACGTAGACAAGATCATATTTGGAAATGGCGGCCCGAAATTTCAGGAAAAACTTGTAATATACGACACAATTCAAATTCCAGGGCTCTTGGTAGTTCCGATTTAATCCGGATATGGTGTCGAATGCAGTCATGCAAAGCGCCAAGCAAGGTACCGCCCGCTGGTGGCTGGTGGCTCCGACGCTCATCCTCTTCGTCATCGTCAATCAGCTCGACAAGAGCAATATTTCCGTCTTGATCGCCGACCGTCAATTCCTTTCCGATCTCCATCTCACCGGCCAGCCGGCCCGCATCGGCTTTCTCTCCAGCGCCTTTTTCTACGCTTACGGCGCGTCGCTCATGATTTGGGGATTCATGGTGGATCGCTTTGGTCCCCGACGCTCGGCAATCTGGGGCGTTCTCGGCTGGTCCGTCACCACGGCCTGGTGCGCAGTCGCTTCAAGTGCTACCGAAATGTATGCGGCTCGGTTCGCGCTAGGTCTCGCGGAAGGCTGCATGTGGCCGGTGTGCAATAGCTACGCGGGACGATGGTTCGCCTCGCGCGAGCACGGCCGCATCCAGGCCTTCTGGGTGAATGGGACGCAGATCGGGATCGCAGTCGGCCTCCCCATCGTCACCGCTTTCCTGTTCGCTGGCGGCTGGCGAACGGTTTTCTGGGCCTGCAGCGTGGGATCGGTCGTGATCCTGCTGCCGATGTTCCTTTGGCTTGCGCCCGACCAGCCGGCCCAATCTCGCTTCGTGAAGACTGAAGAGCGGCTATTTATCGAAACCCATCGCGCGACTCTGGCGAAGACGCTGGCGCCGGTCAAGTTCACCCAGGTTTTGAAAGACAGCCGGTTCTGGTTGGTCACCTTATGCCATGCCTGCCTGGTGGCAACATTCTTCGGATTGACGACTTGGATTCCGACATATCTGACCCAAGCCCGCGGCATGGCCTTCAGCACCATGAGCGCCAGCGTTTCGCTGAGTTACCTGATACCGATCGCGCTCGCCCTCATGATCGGCTACGTTTCCGATCGCACCATGCTTCGGGCCCCTGTAGCAGCTGCTTGCAGCATCGTAATGGCGGCGATGATTTTGGCCGCTGTGATGGTCCCCAATGCCGTTGTGTCGATGCTTCTCCTCGTGATCTCGTTCGCTGCGCCGATCACCTATGGTGCTACCAATACATCGCTGCTGCATGTGCTCGCTCCAGCCGACCAGGTGGGCCGCAGCACCGGAATCTGCGTCGGAGTAGGCAACGTGCTCGGCGCCGCTGCGCCCACCGTTATCGGTTACCTGATTGGGCTCTTCAGCGGTAAATACTTAGTCGCTTTTGGATTCATCGCGGTGCTGAACGTCATGCAAGCAGGCTTGTATCTGATGATCGGGAATCCTTGGAAAGGGGTGGCCCGCGCATGAGCGATTCACTTTGGATCTCGGAGCAAGATGTCGTTTCGATGATGGATATGCCGCAAGCCATCGACGCCCTCGAAAAGGGACTGCTCGCCGAAGCACGCGGCGAAGCGAGCAACATGGTCAAGACCCACGCCGAGTGGGGCAAGGGTTCTACTCTGCATGCCATCGGCGCCGTTTTTCCGCAGGCCGGCTTCGTCGGGACCAAGACCTGGGCGCATACGGAAAAGGGAGCGACGCCGCTGCTGATCCTCTTCGACAGCAACACCGGCCAACTCAAGGCCATCATCGAAGCATTCGCACTCGGCCAGTTACGCACCGGCAGCGCTTCGGGAGCCGCCACGCGACGCTTGGCCGTCGAGAACGCCAGTGAATTCGCGATCATCGGCACCGGCAAACAGGCCATGCCTCAACTGGCCGCGGTCGTTGCTGTCCGTCCTATCCAGCGGATTCGCGTTTTTGGACGAGACGAAGCCCGACGCATTGCCTTCGCCCAGCGCGTCACCGCCGAGTTCGGCATCGAAGCGACTCCGGCCGTGACTATCGACGAGGCGGTGCGCAATGTTC
>Ga0207664_10002469_pt1 | contig 12247 bp, 23 predicted proteins | sample LARL83metaG_FD_184349 | JGI IMG/M metagenome (GOLD analysis project Ga0207664, IMG submission 184349) | Corn, switchgrass and miscanthus rhizosphere microbial communities from Kellogg Biological Station, Michigan, USA - LAR L8-3 metaG... | ecosystem: Host-associated > Plants > Roots >...
GGCACGTACCGCAGCGCGCGGGCGGAGGTCCTGGTCCACCTCGCCCACATGGGCGTGCCGTGGGCCGTGTGGCTGCTGCTCACCATCGCCGGCACCGTGCTGAAGGTCGTCTTCGGCCACTACGCCGACATGACGGTGCCGATGACGGGTCTGCTCGGGGCGGGCATCGCCGCGCTGGACCGGCACCTGCGGGCCAACCGGATGTCCTGGGTCGCCAGGAACATCGGGACGGGCACCGCCGCGGCCGTTACCGTCATGACCGTGGTCTACCTGCTGTCCCCGCTGACCAAGCCGCTGGCGCTCACCTGGCTGATGCTGGGCGCCAGCGGCTGCATCGGCTGGGACCTGTGGATGGCGCACGCGCCCCGGCACGACCTGGGCATCGCGTTCACCCGCGGCAGCGAGCTGGCGGGGCTCGGCCCGGCCGTGCTGACCGCCGCCCCGCGGCGCCGCGAGCTGCCCGCCGCGGGCGCCCCCGGCCAGTCCGGCCAGCGGCGCAACGGGAAGCAGTCCAAGCTGATCGCGCACGTGCAGCTGCCCGGCGGCGAGGTCACCCCGGAGGAGGCCGCGCAGCGGGTCACCCACCTGGAGGGCGCCACCGGCTACCCGCCGGGCGCCTTCGCGTTCGCCCCCAACGCCGACGACGCCGCGGTGGCGGACGTGGTGATGTCCGACCCGCGGGCGCTGCGCGCGGCGTTCCCGTGGCCCGGCCCGTTCGCGCCGGGCGCCGACATGTCGGTGCCGTTCCGGCTGGGGGTGCGGCAGGACGCCGACCCGTGGCTGGTGCGGCTGTGCCCGGTGTCCCACACCCGCGCCACCGGCATGACCGGCTCGGGCAAGACCATGAGCTGGCTGTGGAACCGGGTGGCGGAGGGCGTCACCCGCGAGGGCTACGCCTGCGTCGCGGTCGACGTCACCAAGATCTGGCAGTTCCTCGGCCCGGTCCGGGCGGGGCTGCACGCCGCCGCGGTCGACCCGGAGTCCGCGCTGAGGCTGTTCGCGGCGCTGGAGCGGGTGCGGGTGGCCCGGCTGGGCTACCTGTCCAGCCAGCACCTGACCGAGTGGCTGCCCGGCTGCGGGCTGAGCTACCTGGACATCGCGCTGGAGGAGCTGGGCGAGATCCTGAACGCGCTGCGGGCCGCCTCCGCGCGCGGCGCCGGCGCCCCGTTCGACATGGAGACCTGGTTCACCAACATCCGGGCGGGCCGCTCCACCGGCATGAGCTGGAACGTGTCCAACCAGACGGGCAAGCACACGTCCTTCCCGACCGAGATCCGCGGCAGCTTCCACCCGCTCACCTTCGGGCTGGACGACGCCAACGACGCCAAGACGGCGCTGTCGGAGCGCCAGGCGCGGGCCGGGGTGCGCCCCACCCTGTGGGGCAGCAGCCAGAAGGGCACCGCGGTCGCCGACTTCGAGGGCATGTCCGACACCGAGGCGTGCACCCCCGGCCGGTTCTTCGACTGGGGCCGCGACGGCCGGGCCATCGCCGCCTACATGGCGGAGTGGCCGGCGGGCGACCGCCCGCTGGATGACGTCACCGCGGAGGCGATGGCGAACGTCCCGCCGCTGCCGGCCAGCTACGCCTACCCGGCTGAGCCGGGGCGCCGGCCGGCCGGGGCGCCCAACGTGCGCCAGCTGTTCCCGCAGGGCCAGCCGGCTGCCAGCCAGGCGTCGGCCAGGGACGCGGCCACCGTCGCCGCCATCACCGCCATCCGCAGGCAGCTGGCCAGCTGGCTGGCAGCCGGGCAGGAGACGTTCACCACGCAGGAGCTGCGGGCGACCGGCATCTGCGCCGAGCACGAGCGCAGCCGCACCTGGGTGAACAACACCCTGGACGGCTTCGCCGCGCGCGGCTGGACGGCCAGGGTCGGCAAGACGGTCAACAACGCGCCCATCACCTGGAAGATCCTGCCCGCGGTGGCCGCGGGCCTGGAAGCCGAGGAGGCATAGTGACGGAGGCAGTGCTGAGCGCGGCCCGCCGCATCATCGAGCAGCGCGGCGGGACCGACCGCCTGGTGTCCCTGGCCGAGCTGCAGCGCGACCCGGAGGTGGGGAAGCTGGTGAACACCCCGGCGCGGCTGCTGGACATCATGCGGGAGCTGCAGGACGCCCGGCAGGCCCGCATGGTGTGCCGCCACCCCGAGCCGCGCTGGTACGTCAGCGCCCCGGCGCTGTGATTACAGGGAGGAAGAAAGCAGATGGCAGGGTTCAGCAACAAGTACGGCCGGGTGGAGGTCCAGTACGGGGAGATCCCCGAGGGCGAGCCCGTCTTCGTCATCCGGGGGAAGGACGCGCTGGCGTGCCCGGCGATCTCCGCTTACCGCAAGCGCCTGGAGGAGGCCCTGGCGGCCGGCCAGGTGCAGGACACCCCCGGCACGCGCGCGCTGCTGGCCCAGGTGGAGGCCGCCTACAGCAGGTTCGCCGACTGGCAGGAAGCGCACCGGAGCCAGGTGAAGGACCCGGACTCGTGAAGACGTCCGTCTACATCCCCGACCCGCTGTGGGAGCAGGCCCGCTCGCTCGGCATCTCCCCGTCCCTGGTGACGCAGGACGCCCTGCGCGCCGCGGTGGCGGAGGCGACCGCCCGGGGCGAGCGCCGCAAGGTGAGCGTGACGGCCCTGGTGGACGTGCCAAACGGCGAGGACACCGCGGCGCAGGCGGCAGCCTACGCGCTGGTGGCGGGCTACCTGTCGGAGCTGGCCGCGCTGCGCAGGCGGGGCAGCGACCGCCCGTACCTGGGCATCGAGTACCCGCTGGTCCGGTTCGAGGTGACCTGCGAGCCTGCCCCGAGGCCGCTGCCCCCCGGCAGGACGCCGTGACCTGCCCCCCGGCCGGCTGCCGGTACAGTGCCCGTCATGATCCGGATCGCCGGGGTGACCGGCAAGGGCGAGCCCCTGCTGCTGCTCGCGCTCACCGAGGGGAACATCGCCCGCCTGCAGGAGGGCCTGCCCGTGCTCATCCGGGTGCAGGAGATGCGGGACATGGGCCTGCCCGCGGTGCAGGTGGGCGTTATCTACGGGCGCACGGAGGCTGACATTGCCAGGGAGCTGCGCGCCTACGGCCTGGCCATCCCGCCGGTGCCCGGCGAGTGAGGAATTCCCCGCACTCATCAGCGCCGCCTATGCGTCAGCGGGGATTGCCAGCCGTCATGCATGTATGCGGCGTACACAGTGTGCCCCGTACACCGTTGAGTGTATGCCGTACGCAGTTCCGGCCGAAGGCCGACCGGAGAGTGACGGGCCGGCACTGACAGTAACCGGCCCTCTGGCGCGCCCGCACGGGGGCACCCGCTGGGAGGGCCGCACAGCCACGCAGGGGGCCGCACGGGGGCAGGGCCAGGCGCTCACGCGCGCGCGAGGCCCGCAGCCCGGCAGCGTGGCGCTGCGGGCCGCAGATCCTGCGGCGGGCTGGCTTCACGGCCGAAGGATATGCTGCCCTTGGTTTTTCCTGCTACCCGGAGGCTGCCGTGACGCCCGCCCTGCTGCGCTGGTGGTGCCTCCTGGCCGGCTGCCTGGCTGTGGTCGTTGCATCGGTGCAGGCCAGCGCCCTGTCGCTCAGCCTGGCCGGCGTGCTCTGCATCTCCCTGGCCCTGGCGCTCGCCGTCCTGGGCAGGCACGGCCGCCGCGGCTGAGCAGCCGTTCGGCAAACAGGCCCCCTAGCCGAATAATCTTCGGCCCCCTTGTGTCTGCCGCCCGCTTTCACTGTCACCCGGTGCCGTTGACAGCCCGCGGCGCCGAACAATCTTCAGGAGGAGCCGTGGGACGGCTAACGAGTGGCCGGCCAGCGCGCCAGGTGAGCCCGCTGGCCATGTGGCAGTCGCAGCCGTTCGACTGGCCGGGCGAGCCGGTCACCCCGCTGGAGCTGTACGGCGGCAGCGTGATGCCGGACATGACCGGGCACTGGGTGTACGCCTTCCAGGACCGGCCCGGCTCGCGGTGGAGCGACGGCCTGGTCTGGTACGCGGGGCAGAGCGACCACTTCTGGAGCCGCTGGCGCGACCACTACTACAAGTACGGTGAGCGGTTCTCCGCGGCGGTCAAGTGGGTCATCCCGGTGGAGAACGAGGTGGTGGCGTGCATCGTCGAGGCCACGCTGATCCACTTCTACCAGCCCGAGTGCAACACCCGCGGCCGGCTGGAGGACCTGCAGGCCAAGGTCTCCCGCGTGACCAACGGCAACGCGGGGCTGTACCGGCAGCCTCCGGCGGGTAGCTTGACTCCAGTTAAGCAGGGGCGGTAGACTCGGCTCATGAGCGAGAAACGGGCCGCGGAGGTGCGGCGCATGCTGGCCGAGCGGGAGCCCCTGCTGGCCATGGCCGCGGACGCCGTGGTCGACCACCTGACCCTGGAGCAGGGGCTGCGCCACCTGTCGGTGCTGCTCGGCCACCCGGCCCGGGTGCTGACCGAGCCCGGGGAGGTGCCGGCGTGGTCCGCGGCTACCTGATCCTGGCGGCGGCGCTCGCCTTCATCGCCATGGCTGCCCGGCACCTGCGCGAGACCGCGCCGGCTGCGGCTGCCTGCTTCATCGTGGTCGCCTGCCTGGCTGCCGTCGTGCTGGCCGCCGTCGGCATCGCCAACTGGCGGGCCGCCCGGCGCGCGGCGGCTGCCCGCCCGGCTGGCTGGCACCGTAAGCGCACGGCTGACGTCATGTTCCCGCACCCGGCTGAGCGGTACTGGCCGGACGTCTGCCCGAGCCGGCCGGAGCACAGGTGCGAGGAGGGCTGCGGCCGGCTGTCTGCCGGGCTGGCCGGGGGCCGGCGGCTGTGCCGTCCGTGCGCCGCCTGGCAGGCGCGGCTGTCGGCTGAGGCCTGGGCCGCGGCTGGCTGGGAGGCGCCCGAGCTGAGTTACCGGCCGCCGGACACGGGGCCGACCGGGGCGGGCGACCGCTCGTACGCCGACTGGCTTCACCGCAGCCGGCCCGACCGGGCGGCGCACGACGGGCTCAGCCGGGCGCGCGGCGACTTCTTCCCCGAGGGCGAGACCCGCGGCCTGGTCGACAGGACCGGGCTGGAGCAGCTGTGGACCCTGGAGGCTCCCGGTGAGTTACCTGGACCTGATCGGCGTGTGCGAGGGGCTGGTCTTCCTCGGCCTGGCCGCGCTGTTCTGCTTCGGGCTGTGCGGGTGGCGCCCGTTCCGGCCGGACAAGCCGGTGCCGTTCACCGCCTGGCTGAACAGGCAGCGGCCGGGCTGCTGGTCCCCGCTCGTCATGCTCGCCCTCGTCGCCTTGTCGTTCCTGTCGGCCCTGCTGCCGCAGCTGGCGCACGACGTCGTGTACGGCGCCCTTGACATCGCGGTCAGCGTCCTCCTGGCGCTGGCCTGGCGCAGGTTCCCGCCCGGCGGAGGCCGGGCACCGTCTCCCGGGGAGGAATCGTGAGCCTGGAGCAGCGCGTGCGCGCCATGCGCCGCAGTGCGCGCGACAGCTTCTACCGCCAGCGTGCCGAGTGGGGCGACTCACCCGGCGTGACCAACTGGCGGATGCTGATCGCCCGCCGGATGAAGGTCCCCGTCTCCGAGGTGCGCCGCATCCTCGGGGAAACCGAGATCACCCAGCCTGAGGAGTAACCCGTGGGTCATGTCATCATCCTGATCGTCGCCGGCCTGGTGGTCTTCCACCTGCTCGGCGGCCTGTTCCACCACGCCAACCACCACCGCCGCGGGCGCCGGGTCAACATCGGCTGGTCGCTGCGGCGCGGCTGGTGGGGCGGCTTCCGGTTCCTGGGCGGCACGTACTACCACCGGCTCTGACGGCGTAGCAGTAGTCATGAGCCTGCTCGTCCCGGTCCTGGCCCTGGCGGCCGGCGCGGTGATGGCGTTCGACGGCTGCCTGACCGCGGCGACCGCGGGCGACTTCACCGTCGCCGCGCGGTTCCTGGTGATGGCCGCCCTGCTCGGCTGCCTGGCCGGCAAGTCCGCGGTGCTCTACCTGAGCGGGCTGTACACCGGGCGGCGGTAAGAAATTTTCCTTTACTCAAGTCAAGCAAGATGGTAAACTGGCCGTAAGGCAGGCAACCGAAGGGCAGGCGCAAGATGACCGCACGAATCCTCCAGTGGATCGCACTAGTGCTGCTGGCGCTCGTGGTCCTGCTGGGCCTGTTCCTGTGGGCAGCCGGGCACCTCACCCCGTTCCTGTTCCTCGCCGTCGCCGTCGCCGCCCTCCTGATCCGGCGCCGGGCGCGCCGGGGCACGAGGCGGTAGCCGTGGCCGCGACCGCGGTCCCGTACCGGACCACGTACACCGTCAGGCAACCGGACAAGGCCGGGGAGCACGGGGGAGACATGGAAGGAACCACGCACGCGGCGACCGGGTTCCTGCTCGGGCTGGGCGTCTCGCTGCTGTCGCAGGCCGGCGCGCACCACCCGCTGCCCGTCAGCGACAGCCTGGGCCGTGACCTGCTGTTCGGCACCGTGGTCGCCGGGTTCGCGCTGTTCCCGGACGCCGACCACCCCAAGGCCTCGTTCGCCTACGCGGCGGGCGGGCTGAGTCACGGCATTAGTCACCTGATCGCGGTCCTGTCCGGCGGGCACCGCCAGGGCATGCACTCCCTGGCCGGCATCGCCGGCGCCGCGCTCGCCACGGCCGCGTGCGCCAGCTGGTTCCCCAACAGGTGGGCGCTGACCGGGCTCGGCATCATGATGGCGATCTGCATCGCCGCGGGCCTGCGGGCCACCGGCTTCATCCGCAAGCCGTTCGAGGCGTGCATCGCGGGCGGCGCGATGGCCGGCGCGTCGGTGTACTTCATCCGGGCCGACCTGTGGTGGCTGGTCGCGCTGGGCATGGCGCTGCACGTCTTCGAGGACATGTTCACCGGGCACGGGGTCGCGCTGGCGTGGCCGCTCACCTCCCGCCGGTTCGGCGGGGACAGGCGGCAGCCCGCTTCCCGGCGCCCTGCTTCCGCCGGACCCCGGGCCAGGCGCCCGGCATCCCCCCGGCCGGAGCCCGGCCCGGCTCCCCGTGTCCGCAAGGGGCCGAGCAAGCCCATGTGCCTGCAGTGCCTGCTGGGCGAGTGCGGCGAGTGCCTTGACCGCGGGTGCGGCTGCCCGCAGCTCGTGCACCCGGAGCGCCCGAAGCGGCGCACCCGCACGGGCACCGTGCCGTCCACCGTCGTCTACGACGAGCCGCCGGACATCCCGTTCTAGCGGCCCCTGAACGCGGGTACCTGCGCTAACCCACCCACCTCGGCGCAGGTACCCGCTTTGCTTGACTGGAGTCAAGTGCAGGCGGTACCCTGGACCCAGGAACTACGAAGGGCAGGCAGATGACATCAGACCAGGTGCAGGCCGCGGAGCGCTGTGCAGCGCTCACAGCGGTTGCGCACGCGCTGACTGACGCGGAATCCGTGGAGTTCATGCACGGATTCAAGGGAGTAACCGGGCAGTCTCCGGCGGGCATGACCGTGGCCGGGGTGCTGCTCACGACTGTTAGCATGGGCCAGCTGTCGGATAAGACGGTGCCGTTCTTCGAGCGGTTCGGCGATCAGGTCCCCGAGTGCGAGGGAAACGCGGCAGCCTACGCTGCGTGCGCCATCCTCCTCCTGGGCCTGGAGCTGGCGCCCGCCCGGCTGGCCAGCCTCCTGCAGCGCGCCGGGGTGACCGAGGCACCCCGGTACCCGGACGTGGAGATCGGGCTGTGCATCCACGACAAGGACGTCGGCGGCGCACCCTGCCGTACAGGCGCCAACCACCTGCTGCTCATGGCCCGCGCTGAGCAGGGCCTGCGGGCTGCCGGCGTGGACGAGTACGAGATCACGCAGTTCCGGGCCGCGGTGCGGGAGACTCCCCTGCCCGGTTACTCGCGCAACGTCGCCGACATCGCCGCGTGGGTCACGCTGGTGGACCGCTACACCCCGCTGCCGCGCAAGGCCTACGACCCGCTCGATGACCTCGCGGTCATCCTTGCCGGGCTGTACGACCTGCCCTTGTCCAGGGCACAGCTCGCGGCTGAGGCCAACCTGCGCTCGCACCTGGACATGAGCACGACTGAGACCATCAAGACGAGCCTGGCCGGGCTGCTCGGCAGGACGGAGGGGCTGTGAAGATCAAGGTGTTCGAGGTCGGCGAGACGCTGATCGGCGCCGACCCGGACTACGTGGAGGCGCCGATCCGCGCCGCCCTGGCGGACGGCGACGTGGCCGACGCCATCATCGACTACACCGACGCCGAGCGGTCCAATATCTCGTGCGACGAGTACGCCATCGCCTGCGAGGACGACGGCGTGCTGCTGTGGCACGGCTGGCTGACTGGCGACCCGGCCGCACCCCCGCCGCCGCAGGCCCAGGCCTGGCTCACGGGGATGTCGGCTAAGGACCGCGCGGCGGCGTTCGAGAAGGAAGCCCGGTGAGCGGGCACGAGGGGCCGGGGCACGAGGACGTGACGCTCAGCCTGGCCGTGCCGCAGCCGGCCGGTGGCCTGCTGCACCTGAGCTGGACCGTCTGCGGCTGCTCGATGCCCTGGTGGCTCAGCACGCTGGGCGAGCCGCAGCAGGAGTCGCTGGCCACCGCCGAGCAGGTCCGCGCGACCGCGGCGGCCGTGCTGCAGGTGCCGGGGACCATTCACCGGCTGACCGGAGGGGATGACTGACATGGAGTGGACTTACCTGGAGAACGGCCCTGGCCAGGGAGCGGGGGGCAAGGCGTTCCGCTACGCCGTCGTCCCCGACGTCAGCGCGAGCGGCCTGGAAGTCGGCGTGCGGCTGACCCGGTGGCCGGTCGAGACGCGGATGCACGACCCGTACCAGGCGGGCGCCGAGGCGCTGCGCTGCGCGGTCGCCTTCCCGCTGGGCCGCGGGCCCGGCCGCCCCGGCGGGGCGCCTGAGCTGGCCGCCCTGGCGGAGGTCGCCAAGGGGTTCGCCGACGCCTTCGAGGCCGGCCAGGACATGGCCGGGTACCCGGCCTGGCAGCACGGGCCGGCACTGAGCGTGACGGCAGTAGAGGGTGAGTGCGGCCTGGCTGGCCCGTGCACTGAGCACGGGAACTATGCCTGTGACTTCATCAAGTCGGCCGCGCCGGACTTCGGCGTTGAAGACATCCTGACGCTTGACCCGGACGCGATGCAGGCCGCGCGCCGCGAGCTTCTCCAGGAACGGGACGCTGATGACTTCCCCCGCGGCTAGCCGCTGCCCCAACCCGGAGCACGGGCCGGTCCCCGAGGGCGGGGCCTGCCTGGACTGCTACCGGGCGCTGGGCCGCGAGCACACCGCGCTGGGCGACCGCTACATGAGGCTGCTGCACGAGCAGCGCCAGCACGACGAGGACACCAGGGCCGCCGCCGCGCGCGCCGAGCACGGGCGCCAGCGCGCGTTCGCGCACCTGATCCTCCCGCAGCTGCTGGCGGAGGCGCTGCCGTCCATCACCCAGCTGGCGCAGCGCGCGGCGGTCGTCGACCCGGCATGGGGGAGGAGCGAGCACGCCCGATGCCAGCTGGAGCAGCTGCAGCGCCTGGCCGGGCCGGTGAGCCGGGCGTACTTCCAGGCGCTGGACAAGGCCCCGGGCCTGCTGTACGCCGACCCGGCGCGCACCGAGGTCGAGCAGCTGCGCGGGCTGATCGTCGCCACGGGCCGGGCCTGGCACGACGAGTACGGCAGCGAGCGGCCTTGTCACTGCGACGGCTGCACGCTGATCCGCTCGATGGACCTGCTGGAGGCCGTGCAGCCGGAGGGCGTCCCCGGTGAGGCGGAGGTGCCCGGCCACCGCGAGGAGGACTGGGTGCGCGCCGCGCAGAGGGTTCTGGCACCCGGTGCCTGAGCGGCAGTGGCGCGAGGTCGTCAGCGTCGAGCATCATCCCGGCTGGGACGAGCTGTCCCTGGAGTGCGGGCACGTAACGCGCCGCCATGCCCGCGCCAGCCGCCCGGTGCCGAGGCGCGCGCACTGCGGCGAGTGCATGCACGTCCCGTTCGTCTACGTCCGGATGGACGCGCTGCGCGACGCGACCTGGCTGACCCCGCGCCAGCGCGTGGCAGCGGTCGCGCTAGCAGCCACCGAGCTGTGCATGGCCGAGGCCCTGGTGCTGGTGCACGGGCAGCAGCGCGGGGCAGAGCGCTACCTGCAGCTGGGCCGGCCCATCATCTTCGGGGCCGCCGACAGCCCGTGGGTGCCCGTTTACCCCGATAGTGCTTGACTCAAGTCAAGAAAAGATTTATCCTGGCCCTATGACCAACCGAAGGGCAGGCACCCTGTGAACCTGAACAGCCATCATCTCCGCGTGCTGACCGCGCTGCGCGGCGCGACCGTGCTGACGCGCGAGCCGGGCACGCTCACTCCTGACGGGCACCACAAGTGGCACTCCGTTGAGGACCTGCTGGCCGAGCACCGGCTGACGACAGCCGGCGACCCGTACGCCGCTGAGGCCCTGGAGCAGCTGCGGCGCGGCGGGCTGGTGGCCCGCAAGACGTACTACAGCCACCCGTTCTACCTGATCACCGAGGCCGGCTCGCTGGCCCTGGCCGGGTACGAGGCCGGAATCGGCATGAGCGAGATCGCCGCGTGCCAGCTGGCCGTCGAGCAGACTCGCTACGACATCCAGCGGGCGACCAGGGCCAACACCGCGGCCGAGCGCGCGCTCGAAGAGGCCTACCGGCGGTTCGCGGCAGCTGCGGAGGTGACGTCATGACCAGCCTGCTGACCTGGACTGCGGGACCGTACAGCACGCACGTGGGCACCGCCGTCGGCATCCGGCTGTTTGGCATCACGTGGAAGAGCCAGCGCGAGGCTCCCAACTGGCTGATGCGCAGCGAGCTGCCCGGCCTCGCAGGCCGGGAGTGGAGGGACAACGACATGCAGGTGCTGCAGGCCGTGGCCGACGAGGTACTGGCAGGCTGGCTGGGCCAGATCACCGGGCTGCAGGCCGTGGCCGACGAGGAGGCGGCGTGCGACGCCGCGTTCGAGGACTGGTGGGAGAACCGGGCGGACCTGGGCCGCGACTGGCACCCGTTCGCCGAGCAGACCTACCTGGCGGGCTGGCAGGCGCGCGCTGCGCGCGGAAAGGGCGTGACGTCATGAAGACGGGAACGGTTCAGGACCTGCTGGCGCTGCGGGTGCAGTGGCGCGCAGCTCAGCGCGCGGCGGGCGACCTTGCCAGGCTCGGGCACGCCGACCTGGCCACGTCAATGGCGCTGGAGGCCGAGGCCCGCGGCGCCGAGGTGTTCGGCGTGATGCTGAGCTGCATGTTCTGCCGCCAGCCGACTCCGGCGGAGATGCAGGTGGGCGGCGAGCAGGGCGAGCACAACGCCACGCCGGGCAGCATCATCTGCGGGCCGTGCAGCGCCGGGATCGATGCAGCCGTGGAGCGGGCGAGCCTGGTCAGTGATCCTGGTGACCTGACCGTGATTGACGCGGGCGACGTGGTGATGTTCATCACCGAGACGGGCGAGGCCCTGCGCGAGCACGTGCAGGTTGCCGACAGCCGCGGGCGCCTGATCGTCCGCCGTATCTCGTTCAGCCGCAGGACCGGACGGCCGCACGCCAGCGGGCAGCCGGACGTCCGGATCATGACCACCGAGCGGTACGCCAGGGGGGTGGCTACGCCATGAGCGCGACGCAGGCCATCATCACCGACCTCTCCCGCGAGGCCTCCCTGCCGCACACCGACAAGGGCCTGCAGCGCCTCCAGGCGGGTGACCCGATCGTGCACGTGACGCACGGCGGGCGCGTCTACCGGCGCACGGTCACCAGGGTGGCCCGGGTGTGGCTGACCGACAGCGAGGGCAAGCGGTTCCGCATCGAGGACGGGAGCGGTGACGGCGACTTCTCCGGCCGGTCCTATACCGTGGGCACCTGGGAAGAGCTGTTCGAGGTCATGACCCTGCGCTCGCGCCTGGTCAGGGCAGGCTGGACACCCGGCAGCTGGGTCCGGCCGCTGACACTGGGCCAGCTGCGGCGCGCTGCCGAGCTGCTGGACTGGTTCGAGCAGGAGCCGGCCGAGCACGTGGACTTCTACGAGCCGTTCGACCGCGTGGGGTGCCTGCCCGTTGAGGGCGAGAACCTGCTGGCGCTGCGCGCCCGCGGGCGGGCTGCCGAGTGCGCGCTTGACGCCTACCGGGAGCTGCGCGCCGGCACCAACCCGGACGAGACGGAAAGGCTGCTGCGCGGCGCCCTGGACGACCTCGCCACCTGGCGGAGGCGGACGTCATGAGCGAGGCGCGCGTCTACCAGCTGACGATCATCTACCCCGAGGGGTCGCACGAGCCCGGCTGGCGTCCTGCCTGCTGGGATGACCCGCAGTTCCTGGCCACGCTGAGCCGTAAGGCCCGGCG
>Ga0207664_10002471_pt1 | contig 12244 bp, 6 predicted proteins | sample LARL83metaG_FD_184349 | JGI IMG/M metagenome (GOLD analysis project Ga0207664, IMG submission 184349) | Corn, switchgrass and miscanthus rhizosphere microbial communities from Kellogg Biological Station, Michigan, USA - LAR L8-3 metaG... | ecosystem: Host-associated > Plants > Roots >...
CTCCGCCGCCGACGCTCGGCACGGTCGCAACCGCGCTGCCGCTCTTATTTTACGGCTATCTCGGCCTTTCGACGGCGACGCAAACGGGCGGCGAGGCGGTCGATGCGCGGCGCTCGCTCTCCCGCGGCGTGCTGATCGCCGTGCTGCTCGTCACGCTCATCTACACGGCGTTCACCTTCGCGGTGTATCACGCGGTGCCGTGGCAAGCGATCCCCGCCATCGGCGCACAGGGCCTGGCGAGCTACACGACCTCGACCGGATTGCTCGGCCTGCTCATGCCGGCGTGGCTCTCGTCCCTCATGAACGTATTCGTAGCGGTGATCGTCGTGAAGACGTTTTTGCCGGCGTTCCTCGCGCAATCGCGGTGGATTTACGCGTGGGGCGCGGACGGTATCGTTCCGCAGAGCTTCGCGAAGACGCACGCGCGTTTTCACACGCCCGTCGCGGCGCTCACGGTCAGCGCGCTACTGGGGTCGCTCAGTTTGCTCGAGTCGAGCGCGCTAGGCTACGTGTTCGGCGTGAATCTGCGCGTGCTCTCGGTCATGATCGTCTTCTTCCTGATGGGGCTAGCCATGCTGGCGTTTCCGAAGACTGCGCCCGATCTGTACCGCGCGAACGACTCGGCAATTCGTTCCAACCGCGCCGCACAGATCGCCGTCGGCACCGCCGTCATGTTCTTTTCCGTGTGGTTTGCGATCTCGATCGTCTACGGCGCGCGCTCGCAAGCGTTTTGGCTGCAGCCTATCGTGCAGGCTGCGGTCGTGCTGGGCGCGGGCGTGCTGATTATGCGATCGGCAAATCGGCGTCGCGCTGCAGCAGCGGCGGCTGCGGATACGGCACGTCCGGGTATTTGAGTCCCGTACCGGTGTTGATCGCCAGAACGCGTTCGTCCGGCGCGATCCATCCCTGCGCGCGCAGCTGCTGCGCGGCAGCGAGCGTTGCGGCACCCTCAGGACAGATCAACAATCCCTCGCTCGCGGCCAGGCGCTGCTGTGCCTGCACGATGGAGTCGTCGCTTACCGCGATCGCCGTTCCGTTCGTTTCGTAGATTGCGTCGAGCACGAGAAAATCGCCGAGCGCTTTGGGAACGGTAATGCCGAACGCGATAGTGTGCGCGTCCTGCCATGCGAGCGACTCGCGTTTGCGCTCGCGGAATGCGGCAACGATCGGCGCGCAGCCTTCGGCCTGCACCGCGACCATCCGCGGCATCTTCCGGCCGATCAGTCCCAGGGCGCGCAGTTCGTGCAGCGCTTTGTGAATGCCGATGAGGCCGACCCCGCCGCCGGTCGGATAGAGCAGAACGTCCGGAACGCTCCAGTGCAGCTGTTCGGCGATCTCGAAGCCCAGCGTCTTCTTGCCTTCGATGCGGTACGGCTCTTTGAGCGTGGACGCGTCGAACAGCGCGTGCTCGGCGACGGCTTTGGCGATGATTCGCCCGGCATCGCCGATCAGTCCGTCGACGAGCCACAGGTGCGCGCCGGCCATCGCGCATTCGAGGCGATTGATCTGCGGCGCGCTGCACGGCATGACGATGTACGCATCGATCCCCGCCCGTGCGGCGTACGCGGACCATGCGCCCCCGGCATTGCCGTTGGTCGGCATGCCGAAGCTGCGAATGCCGAGCTCCTTGGCACGCGTGATGCCGACCGCGGCGCCGCGCGCTTTGAAACTTCCGGTCGGCAGCGCGCCGTCGTCCTTGAGATGGAGATTCGACAGGCCGATCTGCGGGCCGAATCGGGAGAGCGCCGCAAGCGGCGTGATCGATTCGTAAAGACTGACGCGCCGCTGCGGGTCGCGCACCGGCAGCAATTCGGCGTACCGCCATAACGAGCGCTCGCGCGCGCAGAGGTTCTCGCGCGTGAACGTCTTTGCCGCGGCTTGCAGATCGTAGCGTGCTAAAAGCGGAGCGCCGCAGCGGCAAAGCTGCTGCGGCGCATCTGCGTCATACGTGGAACCGCACTTCGAGCACTCGAGGTGCGTGAGCGCCGAGCGCACCGGCGCGCGGGCTACCCTTTGAACTGCGGAATGCAGCGCGCCATCTGTTCGAGCGCGTAGTCGATGTCGTCCAGCGAGGCTGCGTAGGAGAAGCGCAGATAGCCTTTGCCGGCGGCGCCGAATGCGGAGCCTCCCAGGCACGCCACGCCGCCCTCGGAGAGCAGGAACGTCGCGAGCGCTTTGTCGTCCGCCGTGACCTGCTTGACGTTGGGGAACGCGTAGAACGCGCCTTCCGGCATCGTGCACGAGACGCCGGGAAGGTTGTTCAGACCGTTCACCAGGCGGTCGCGGCGCTGACGGAAGGTTTCGTTCATCTGCCGCACCGGTTCGTCGGGACCGAGCAGCGCGGCGATGCCGGCCTGCTGAACGAACGCCGGAACGCACGAGAACGTGTTGTTGTTGAAGAGCGTCACAATCTTGGCGAGCTGCGCGGGCATGATGGCGTAGCCCAGGCGCCAGCCGGTCATCGCGTACGCTTTGGAATAGCCGTCCACGATAATCGTGCGCTCGCGCATTCCGGGAACGGCGACGATCGAGGAAAACTGGCTCTCGTAGAAGTTGCGGCTGTAGATCTCGTCGGCGATGACCAGGAAGTCGTGCTTGATCGCCATCTGCGCGATGCGCTCGAGATCGCCTTTGGTCAGGACGCCGCCCGTCGGATTGTGCGGCGAATTGATCATGATCGCACGCGTTTTATCGGAGACCCGGCGCTCGAGCTCGTCCAGGTCCATGCGCCAATTTTTTTCCTCGTGCAGCGGGATCGGCACGACTTTGGCGCCCAGATAATTCGCGCACGACGCATACGCGGGATACGCCGGATCGAAATAGATGAACTCATCGCCCGGACCGAGGATCGCGCTCAAAATGTTCCAGATCACCGGCTTTGCGCCGGGCGAGACCACCACGTTCTCCGCGCTGTACGGCTCGACGCCGCGGAACTTGGCTGCATAGTCGGCAATCACGTCGCGCAGCTGGATGATGCCGGCCGAGGGCGAGTAATGCGTGTAGTTGTCGCGGATCGCTTGGATGCCCGCTTCCTTGATATGCGCGGGCGTATCGAAGTCGGGCTCGCCGATCTCCATGTGCACGACGCGCTTGCCTTCGGCTTCGAGCGCCTTGGCGCGCGCGAGCACTTCGAACGCGCTCTCCGATCCGAGCCGAGAGACGGCGTCCGCAATTCGATCCACTTTGGTTGCGAGCATCGAGTGTAAAACCTTTCGAATGATTCCGACTTAAGTCAAGGGGCCGATTGGCCCACGGCGAAGTCTCGCGTCACTCATGCGCACCCTGACAGACGTTTTTACGCCGGGAGCACCGACTATACCCGAGGGCCTTCGAACCCTCGTCGTTTCGCCTGAGCGCGAGTTGGAACCTGGGATGACTGTGCGCGCAACGTTCACGTTCCGTAATCAAGGCGGAGCGGTTGCAACGGGCGTTCGCGTACGATTCAACTTACCGGATGGTTTGGTCTATCTCGTCGGAAGCGGCCACTTGGACGGCACGCAACTCGACGACGAACACGGAAATTCTCCACTGCTCGCACGCGCGGGCGCCGACATCGGCGACGTCGCGCCGGGCCAAGAACGCCGCATCGAAATCGCGTACAGCGTCGCCGGCGCGATCGAAAACGGTTCGACCGTCGAGCTGCAAGCTGCCGTCGCCGCGTTCGAACTTGCGCCGGTCGGCTCCAATATCGTGCGCTTGGTTGCCCGCAGCCGTCCGGCGCTGGAAAACGCGCTTTCGAGCGTAGCGATAGAGTCGCGTCAGCACGAGCCGCATCCCGGCGGCGAAGCGACCGTCACGGTACGTGTGCACAACGCCGGCGAATCGAGCGCGCACGACGTCGTCGTGGTGGCGCCGATTCCCGAGCATACCAGTTACGTTCCGAATTCGGCGCGCGTGAACGGCCGCGAACTCGAGCGCGACTTGCTTGCGCCGTTCGATCGGGTGCACGCGCCGGTGATCTCGCAAACGCTGCCCGCGAGCGCCACGGTTACGCTGCAGTATCGCGTGCGCATCGACGATCCGCTCGAGGATGGAACGAGCATTCTCGCGCGCGCTCAGGTCGCTTCGCAAGAAACGCCGGCATTTACGCTGGAAACCGCGGCGCTGACCATCTACGCGCAGCCCGACTTCGAGAACGAGCGAACCAATTTTGCGATCGAACCCGCCGAGGCGGCGCCGGGATCGCGCGTGCTGCTCAAGATCGCGGCGTTCAACAACGGCACGACGAGCGCGGAGAACGTCGTGGTCTCGTACGCATTGCCCGAAGGGCTGCTTCATGCCCGCGGATCGGTGCGCGTGGACGGCCGTCCGATTCGCGAACGCAAGAAAGACGGCCTGACCTTCGAGATCGGCGCGATCCCGGCGCGTTCGGGCGTCGAACTGCTTGCCGAAGCGACCGTTGCATCGCCCATGGCCGACGCGAGCGTGCTGCGCGTCACGCCGGCGCTGCAGTGGAGTGGAGGGGAGCGCAGCTTCGAGGCGAGCGTGACGGCGCGTTCTGCTCCGTATTTCGCGCCGAGGCGCAACGGTATCGCGCGTGCCGCCGGCGTACTCGTGCGTCCCTCGGACGAGTGCGAGGCGATCGTGACGATCGCGAACGACGGCAGCGCCGCCGCGAGCGATGCCGTGCTGCATCTGGACGTGGATCCCGGTTTGGACGACGTACGGGTGTTCGACAAGAACGTTCGTCTCGATCTCGAGAACGCCGGCGTCGATCTCGGAACGATCGACGCGTACAGCTCGAGGAAGCTGACGGTTCGCGCACGGGTTCGCACACCGTATCCCGATCGCAGCGAACTGCGTCTGGGCGCGAGCCTGCACGCGCGCGAACTGGGCGAGGTGCCGCTGGACGAAGTGCAGTGGCGTGTCGAATCGCATCCCGCGTTCTCCGCCGAAACCTCTGCCCTGACGCTGGTGCAGGACGACGTGTTCCGTCCGAATCAACTCGTCGACGTCTTCGTGCGCGTGCGCAACGAGGGCACGGATGCCGCGCAGAACGTGCGGCTTCGCTTGTACGTCTCGCCGGAAGCGCGGCTCGAAACGGTCGAAGGCGCTACGCGCGAACGCTCGACGCTCGTCTTCGGCGAAATCGCGCCCGGTGCGAGCGCGGAAGCGCGCCTCGGCGTGCGATTGCTGCGCAGTTTGGCTAAAGCGCATCCCGTGTCCATCGAGTCGGTGCTCAGCGCGGATGCGATGCTGCCGGTGCAGCTCGGCGCGCTGACCATCGTCACGACGGCGGAGCCGAACTTTGCAATAGGCACGCTGCGCAGCGAACCCGACGAGGTGGTCGATGCCGGACAAGAGGTTGAGTGGGTGCTGCATGCGCGCAACAGCGGCGACGGACCGGCGCGCAAAGTGAGCATCACCGTGCCTGCGCTGGATTCGCTGATTTACGTACCGAACAGCACGTCGGTCAACGATCTGCCGGTGCGCGACGCCGGCGCGCTTTCGCCGCTGATGAACGAGCGCGGCATCATCCTGAGCGACGTCGATCCGGGCGTCGAGGCGACGATTCGCTGGCGTGAAGTCGTGCACAACGCGCTGCCGTCGGGCGAAGCGATCGCGCGCACCGCGCGCGTCGCGTACGACGGCGAGCGCTCCGACGAGATCGCCGCACCGCAAGTCAAGGTGCGGTGCGCACCGGCGTTCGCGAATACGATATCGGGATTGCCGTTCGGCCTGGACGGCATGCTCGGCCCCTCGTTCGGCGGCTCGCAGCGCGCACTGACCGGCGGCGACGATCGCTTCGTCGAGTTGCCGCCCGCGATGCCGGTTGCGCGGCCGGAGATTCCGAGCAGTTCGGTGCTTTCGCTCGCGCCGAGCGTGAACGGCAGCGGTCATGCGGAAGCGGCGACCGCCGTACTTCCGGCGGCGGCAGTGGAAACGGACGGCGTTCAAACCGTCGTGGCCTTCGATCGCGATCGGTTGGCGCGTACGCTGCGGTTTTTGGGCGAGGCGCGCTTCACGGGCCTGGTGACGCACCTGTTTGCCATCCGTGCGTTCTTCCCCGATGCGCTCTCGGTAAGCGACGAGGCGAGCTTGCGCGACGTGCGCGAACATCTGCGCGAGACGCTCGACCGCATCTTCATCAAACTGCGTATGCCCACGTACGTGATCGCACCGCGCGACCTGGAGTCCACGGCGGCACGCGACGCGCTTGAGGCGCTGCTCGACGATCTGGATCCGCAGGCAGCTCCGGCGTCTCTTTCGGGCTCGATCGTTCTGCACGGGAGCATCGCCCCGGGCGAGATGGACGAACTGCGGCACCGGTTGAACGACGCGTCCATCGGCACGGCACTGCCGTGGTCGTTCCTCGCGCGGCTCGTTCCTACGCAGGGCGACGGCCTTCGCAACTATCGCGATCTGCTCGTTGCGGCGCTGGACGAACTTGCCGGAGCGGATGAGACGGCGTTCGTCGACGCGCTGCAGCGCAAGCCGTATCCGGTCCTCGACGGCGCACTCGACGTGGTTCGCGCGCAGCTCGCGCACCTGCCGGCATGACGGTCGTCCTGGCGATTCTGGCGGCGGTCTTCGTAGCGGGCGCGATTCTGGGAGCGTACGCGCTGCTCGCACCGCGCGCCGCCGTACGCGAAGAGCCGCCGGCGCCGCCGCTCGAGCCGTGGAATCCAAGCACCGATTGGACGAAGGAGGCCGGCGATGAATTCGCCGGACTCTCGGACTCCGCGCGCTGCGATCTAATCTTCGCCGTTGCGGACCTCGATGACGAGCGCTCGAAGCAGCTGCTGGCCCATGCGCTCGACGATCCTTCGGACGCGGTGGCGCTCGCGGCGGCGCATGCATTGATGCGGCGCGGTGACGCGGCGGCGATCGACGAATACGCCAAACGCCACCCGGGCGAACGTTCCGAGCGTCTTGCCAGGACGCTCGAGCTGCTCAACTGAACACCATAGTCCGTGGCAGCCAATGATCGGCCCCAAACCAGCGCGCTGACCGGCGTCTTCGCTCCTGGCTCTCCGCCGCTTATGGAGAGCCTGCGTACGCTCGTGGTGACGCCGCGCCGAACGGTCACTCCGGGCGAAACGATCCGCGTTGAATTCGCTTTCTCCAATCTCGGCGGCGCGCCGGCCACCGGTGTGCGCGTGCGCTTTGCCGCGCCGTCCGGCGTAAGTGCGATTGAAGGCAGCGACACGCTCGACGATGCGCCGCTCGAAGGCGAACGTCTGGTCGCGACCGAGGGTGCCGGCCTGGGCGACCTTGCGCAGAACGCGCAGCGCCGCGTCGCATGCAGCTTCCGCGTCGACCAGCGCATCGAAGACGGAACCGAACTCGTCTTTCAAGCCGCGCTGAGCACCGATCAAACGCCGGTCGTCGGTTCCAACCGCGAGCGCCTGGCGGTGCGCAGCGAGCCGCTGCTGCAGAACACTTCGACGTTCCTGACGATCGTCGCGCCGGACGAGCCCAAACCGGGCGACGTCATCACGATTCAAGCAACGATCGCAAACACCGGTGCATCGAGCGCGCACGACGTCTTGGCGTTCTTGCCGCTTCCGGCGAGCACGAGCTACCTCGCCCGCAGCGCGCGCATCGCGGGACGTGCGCTGGTGAACGCGCCCGACGAGCCGTTCGATTACGCGAACGAAACGATTCTCTCAGAACGTCTTGCGCCGGGGCAGTCGATCGTCGCGGAGTATCAGGCGACCATCGACGCGCCGCTTCCGGACGGCACGCGCATCAAAGCGGCGGGCGCGATCTCCTCGCGCGAAACGCAAGAGTTTACCGTGAGTTCGGCAGAGATCGTCGTGCGTTCGCCCGCCGATTTCTCGAGCGACGATACGGCGCTCACCGTCTTCTGCGACGACGTCGTCGCACCCGGAACGCGCGTGCCGATGACGGTGCGCATCGTCAACTCCGGGACGGGCGAAGCGCACAATGTCTCGATCGCGTTCGAATTACCGGACAATTTGGCATATACGCCGGGTTCCGCGCACTTGGACGGGCAGCCGGTGAGCGACGAGACGTTTGCCGGGCATACGTTTTCGCTCGGCATGCTGCCCGCGGGACGCATTGCGGATGCCGGCATCGCGAGCATCGTCACGATGCAGGGCGAAGGGCAACTTCCCATTACCGTACTGCTGCGCTGGAAAGGCGGGGAGCGGCGCTTCACGCGTACGCTGCGCGTACGCGCCAATTCTCGCTTTACGCGTGCGCGCAATTACATCGAAGTCGATCGCGGCCTCGCCTGCGCGCGTGAGGACGTTACGTTTACGGCGCATGTATTCAACGACGGCACCGCGCCCGAACCCGACGTTCGGCTGCGCGTAATTCCGGGCGCGTTTCTTGAAGACGTACGCATCGCCGAATCGCCCGAAGAGCCGGTGGGATACGGTGAGCCGTTTTCGCTCGGCATCGTGCAGCCGCACATCGAGCGTACCTTCACGATTCGAGCGCGCGTCGCATCGCCGGTCCCGGATCGCTCCCAGGTGACGCTGGGCGCAGTCCTCGAGTTTGCGTCCGGAACCTTCGATCTCGGTGTCGCGAGCGTCGTCGTGCGTTCGCGCGCGCACGTAGCGGCGGAATCGTGCACGTGGGAGCGCGTGCAGTCCGAGCCGCTGCGTCCGGGCCAGACGCACGAGATCGCGATTCGTTTCACCAACGACGGTTCCGACGTGCTGCGCGACGCCCGCCTCGAGGTGGAATTGCCGCCCGAAGTCGTCATCGAGCGCACGCAGAACGCGCAGCGCGAAAGCACGAGCGCACTGCGCTTCGGCGACGTACCGGCCGAGAGCACGCACGAGGCGCGCATCGCGGTACGCTTGATTCGCGCGCGGCGCGATCGCACGTTTGCGTTCGAAGGCACGCTCACCGGGCGCGGCATCAGTCCCGTGCACTTCGATTCGCTCGAAGTGGCCACGTTCGCGGAGCCCCAGTTCGAACGCGACGCGCAGCTGCGCTGCAATCCCGCCGAAACGGTCAACGCCGGCGACCGCGTGACGTATGAAGTCACGCTGCGCAACACCGGCGACGGACCGGCCGAGCATCTGGTGGTGCGTGCCGTGCCGTCGAACCTCGCGGTGTACATCCCGGGAAGCACGACGCTCAGCGGCATGACGCTGGGCGACGATCTCGGCACCTCGCAGCTGTGGTCGCAACGCGGTCTTGCGTTCACCGACGTGAATCCCGGCCTGGAACTGCACGTGCGCTGGGAGATGCTCGTCATCTCTCCGCTGGCAGCGGGCACCGCTATAGATACGCGTGCAATCGTCGAATGGGACGGAGGCCATTCGATTGGGCTGGCTTCTCCGACGCTGCGCGTGCTCTCGACGCCGTCGCTCGAAGCGGGAACGGCCGGTACGCCGATCTCGCTGGCTTCACTGCAGCCCGCACTCGAAGCGCCGGTGCCGGAAGCGATCGTTCCGCCGCCGCCGATCGAAGAGCGGCCGCGGCCCGCGGCGCCTGCTGCGCCGGCTGCGGCAGCCGTGGAGATCGGCGCGCCGCACATGGAAGCGGCGCCGCCGCGCATCGAAGAGACCGCGGGCGAAGAACTTGTCGCGCCTACTGCGCTGCTCTACGTCGACTTCTCGCAAGAAGATCTCACGCAAGCGATCCGCACGTTGGAAAAAAGCGATGCGGGCGGACTCATACCCCACCTTTTCGCCGTGCGCACGCTCTTTCCGAATGCGGTTGCGGGCGATCTGCGTCTCGCGCAAACCGTGGAGAACGCTGCCCGGGCTATTCGCGCACCGCTCGATCGTCTTTTCGTCCGGCTGCGCGTGCCGCGTTTGGCCATCACCGCAAAAGATCTTGAGGATCGGGACAGCCGCTTCGCGCTGCGCGGATTGGTTGCCGCGGTGCTCGAGGCACCCGCCGAGGCGTTGCCGGTGCGTCCCACCGGAGTCGTGCGCCTGAGCGGTGCGGTCGACGCCGGAGCGCTGAAGAAACGCGTGCCCGAGCTCGAGCAAGCGCCGCTGGGTTCGGTGATTCCGTGGATCGTGAACGCGCATCTGCTCGGCGAACGCGTGGATTACAATGGAGGCGGCCGCAGCGACGTCCTCGGCTTGTACCGCGCAGAGTTGATCAAAGTGTTCAGCGTTCTCGAGACGCTGCCGATGCCGGAGTTCCATCGCGTGCTCAGCTCGAGCGTGAACCGCACGCTCGACGATGCGCTCGGCGCGGTGCTCGATGCGCTGCGATCGGCGGCGCAGTATAGCGTCCCTTAGCGGGCCGCTGCGGTGCTTTCGACTACGTGGATCGTCATCGCCGTCGCGTTCGTCGTCGGCTTGCTGCTGCTCGCAATCAGTTCGGCGATGATGCGATCCGTGCGCGAGGAAGCAGCGCCCCCGCAGCCGTCGCTCGCGTGGCCGCAGCTCGTCGACGAGTCGCTGGGCAGCGCCGACGTGCAATTGCGTTTGGATATGATCGAGCGCCTGAGCATCGTCAACAACGAGTGGAGCCGCGGCGTGCTCGACCGCGCGCACGCCGAAGAAGCGGATCCGCGCGTTCGTTCGGCGATAGAGCTCGCGCTCGAACGTTAGAGGCTAATATCCCGGCCCCGGGTTCTTGATCTTGAAGTATTTGATCATGATCTCGCGCGCGATCGGTGCGGCGACGGAAGCGCCGTAACCGCCCGAGCGATCGACGAACACGGCCATCGCGATCTTCGCGTGGTTCGACGGCGCGTAGGCAACGAACCACGTCGTGTTCGCACCGGACCCGTTGCCGGTCTCCGCGGTGCCCGTCTTTCCGCCGTACGGCAGCCCGTCGATCTTCAAACCGTATGCGGTGCCCCACGGCTCGGTGACCTGATCCATGCCTTCGCGCACCGCTTTGAGCGACTCGGGCGTCACGGGCACGTGCCGTCTGATCTCCGGCGGATACGTCTTGATCGTGTGCCCTTGCGGATCGCGAATCTCCGCGACGACTTGCGGTTTGTACAGCGTGCCGCCGTTGACGACCGCGGATTCCACGTCGGCCATCTGCAGCGGCGTAGCTTCGAGCGCGCCCTGTCCGATGCCCAAGCTGCAGACGTCGGAGGGTTCGAGCGGAACGCCCGCCACTTTCATCATCCACGCATTGGTCGGATAGTTGCCCGCGAACTCACCCGGCAAATCGATGCCGGTCTTCTGCCCGATGCCGTAGTACTGCGCGAACTTGCGCAGCCGATCGTTGCCCAGGCGGTATGCCATCTGATAGAAATAGCCGTCCGACGAGGCTGCCAGCGCGTGCACGAACGTCGTATTGCCCAGGCCGCCCGCGGCGATGTCGCGGAATTCCGCGCCGTAGCAGTTCCACGCGCCCGAGTCGTACACGTTCTCATTCACTTTAACGACGCCGGCCGTGATCGCGGCCGAACCGGTGATCATTTTGAACGTCGAGCCCGTCGGCGTAGCCGCCGCGATCGCGCGATTGAAAAGCGGATCCATCGGATCGAGCAGATACTTGGCGATCTTATCGTAGTCGTCGGATGCGAATGCATTCGGATCGTAGCGGGGGTAGCTCGCGAGCGCGAGCACGCGACCGGACCACGGATCCAAGATCGCGACCGCGCCGCCGAGCGTGCGCTTTCCGCCGGTCCAGGATCGAATTTCGTGTTCGAGCGCCTCGTCGGCGATCTGCTGCAGCCGCCAATCGATGTTCAGAATCAGGCTATCGCCCGGAACGGGCTGCTTGGGCGGCAGTTTGATGCTCGGAACGACCTGGCTCTGCGAGTCGACGACGATGCGCTGACCGCCGGGCTGTCCGCGCAAGTACTTGTCGTAGGTGTATTCGAGCCCGTCCTTGCCCACGACGTCGTTCATCGAATAGCCTTGCGAGCGCAAGCGCTTGTACTCTTCCGGTGTGATTTGACCGACGTAGCCGAACACCGCCGAGCCTTCGCTGCCGTGCGGATAATTGCGGACCGCCTGCACTTCCACGTCGACGCCGGGCAAATCGTTGAGCAGCTCCGAGAGCCGGCTGACCTTCGCCACGGGAATGTCGCTGGCGAGAATAACGGGGCCGTACGGTTCGTAGACCGTGACCTCGTCGAAATTCTTGTAGTTGACGCCGTTATGGTGAAGCAGCTGCTGCTGCAGCTTGGCGACGGGAACGCCAATCGTCTGCGCCACCGTCTTTAACTCGGTATCGACGTCTTTGACCAGCGAGGGAATGAGCGCGACCACGAACTCGGGGCGGCTGCGCACGACGACCTTTCCGTTGCGATCGAAGATGAGCCCCCGCGGCGCGGCGACCGGAATGAGTCGAATCTGGTTGGCTTGTGCGGCGGCGCGATACTCCTCGCCGTGCA
>Ga0207664_10002472_pt1 | contig 12235 bp, 10 predicted proteins | sample LARL83metaG_FD_184349 | JGI IMG/M metagenome (GOLD analysis project Ga0207664, IMG submission 184349) | Corn, switchgrass and miscanthus rhizosphere microbial communities from Kellogg Biological Station, Michigan, USA - LAR L8-3 metaG... | ecosystem: Host-associated > Plants > Roots >...
CGGGCGCCACCTGCGCCGCCAGAGCGGACAGCATCGCGCTTTGCGCGCGGGCCGCGAAGCGGCGGTTGGTCGCTTCGATTGCCGCCAAGGCAACGGGCGCGCCGTTGTCGAGCATCGCGCCGTGGACCGAGAGATAGGCGTAGGCGGCATCGAGCGTCACGTCGCCATCGGCAAGCACGAGAGCGGAATTCCTAAGCCGCACGAAATGGTAATTCACGCCAGGCTGCTCCGTCCGATGCATGCAGGCGAGCTCATTCTCGTTGAGCCAGGTGATGTGCAGCGCAACGGTCGTGCCCGGCGACGGATGGAGCGTCGCCGGCACCGAGCCATAGGACGTCACATGGGCGCAGTAGACGGAATCGAATCCCGTCAGATGCGCCCGCGTCACTGGAATTCTCGCATGCGGGAAAAGCGCCTGGAATTTCTGGGCGAGTCGCTCCGGCGCGCGATTGGATCCCGCCGCCAGAACCGGGGTGCGGCCTTCGAGAAGCCCTGGCTCTGGCGGCAGCGGCCGCCAAAGCCCGTTGGCTCCTGCGTCGTACAGATAGGAATGGGATGGCGCGGCATAGGGATACGCGATCGCCCGCCGCACAATGGCATCGGCTTCGTCCGCCGACAGGGCGGCGACATCGGCCGCGCTCGCAGTGCTTGCTGTCATGGCTGACGTTCGAACGGGCCGAAGGGAACCGTGAACATGCGCCCTTCGCTGGCGCTGCGGATGAAGGCCTCGAGGTCGGTCGAGCTGGCGGTGATGACGACATCGGGAAACATCGGATCGTTGGTGCGGATCGTTCCCGGGAACGCAGCGCGGTTGACCTCCATGAAGACGTAATGCTCGTCCATGAACATCAGCGTCACCCGGTCATCGCCGGAGAACAGCATCACCGCGAAGCGCCAGTTGCCCGGTGTCGGCTCGACGTCCTGGGCGGCCAGGATCGTCCGGCTCCCGACCGTGTAGACGCCGGCGCGATATCCGGTCCTGGTGACCGGCCGCTTGCCCACCGGCAGAGTCTCGACGAGAGCCACGTTCAGCGTCAATGCGTCGGCGCGCGTGACCTCGGCCACATAATCGGCGCCGTCGACCGTGGCATGCCAGCGGCCGATCAGGCGCTCGTCCGGCGCGATGCGGTCCTTCTCGGGAAGCGTGTTGCGGGATTCCGGCGTGCAGCCGGCGAGACCGGCCGACAACCCGACGAGCGCCAGCGCGCCATAAACGAGCGCCGACCGCGCCGCGGACCGCATCGAAAAACCTGGTAAAAAAAAGCGCCCGCCCATCGGCGGATTGTTCACTGCCCGAACGGGCGGCGCAAGGCACAGGTTCGCCGGCGGAGTCAGCGATGATCGAGCCGCGGAGATGGAATGGCCGCTACGCAGCCTGCGACGATTCGGGACCGTCGGCCGGTGCGTCCTCGGCCTCAATGGCATAGCGGGTGTGACAGTTGTCCACTTCGGCCCATGAGAGAGCGGCCCAGCGCGCCTGCGCCTCTTCCAGGGTCGCAAACGGTCCGTACCGCCGCGGCGGCCGGCCGTCGACGGTTTCCTTGAACGCGGTCGATTTGTATTCGCCGCCTACGACCCAAAAACGCTTCATCGCCAACACACCGCCAAATGTGATCCTCACCGCACGGAAATAAGGAGCCGGGCGGCCCCATGCAAGTCCCATTTAAGGATGGCGGCGTTGCCAATTCGTAAACCATCCGACACTCGAACGGTGCCGACAACCGCCTTGCGACGACGCAAAGGCCGTGCCACTCCTTCGTCCATGTCCCCCGCCCAGCCTTACGAATCCCTCCGCGACTTCATTGCCGACCTCGAACGCCGCGGCCAGCTTGCGCGCGTCACGGCGCCGGTGAGCCCGATTCTCGAAATGACCGAGATCCAGACCCGCGTCCTGGCCGAAGGCGGACCCGCGTTGCTGTTCGAGTCCGTTGCCGAAGCCGGGCAGCCCGCTCATGCGATGCCGGCGCTGGCCAATCTGTTCGGCACCGTCGAGCGCGTGGCGCTCGGCCTCGGCCGGCGTCCGGAGGAGCTGCGCGCGCTGGGGCGGATGCTGGCGTCGCTCGAAAGCCCGCAGGTGCCGACCTCGCTCGAGACTGCCTTCGCGCTGTGGTCGACGGTCAAGACCGCGCTCGTCCGCAAGCCCAAGACGGTCGCCGTCGCGCCGTGCCAGGAGGTGATCGCCGAGGGCGATGACGCCGATCTCGGCAAGCTCCCGATCCAGACCTGCTGGCCGGGCGAGCCCGCGCCGCTGATCACCTGGCCATTGGTGGTCACCCGTGCGCCCGACGACCGCACCTGCGCGCGAGCCAATCTCGGCATCTATCGGATGCAGGTGACGGGCCCGCGCTCGACCATCATGCGCTGGCTCGCGGCGCGCGGCGGCGCGCAACACTTCGCCGCATGGCGCCGGGCGGGCGCCAGGGAGATGCCGGTCGCCGCCGTGATCGGCTGCGACCCGGCGACGCTGATCGCCGCGGTGACGCCGGTGCCCGAGCACCTTCCCGAGTACGAGTTCGCCGGGCTCCTGCGCGGACGCGGCATCAACGTCGTGCAGGCGCGCACGGTGCCGCTGCTGGTTCCCGCCGAAGCGGAAATCGTCATCGAAGGCTTCGTTTCGATGGACGACTGCGCGCCCGAAGGCCCCTACGGCGATCACACCGGCTACTACAACTCGGTCGAATCGTTTCCGACGTTCCGCGTCACCGCGATCACCACCCGCGCCGATCCGATCTATCTCACGACCTACACCGGCCGGCCACCGGACGAGCCGTCGGTGCTGGCGGAGGCGCTGAATGAAGTGTTCCTCCCCATTCTTCAGCGCAAGTTTCCCGAGATCGTCGATTTCTACCTGCCGCCGGAAGCCTGCTCCTACCGCATCGCCGTGGTGGCCATCCGCAAGACGCGGGCAGGCCACGCCCGCGAGGTGATGAAAGCGGTCTGGTCGACCTTGCATCAGTTCTCGATGACGAAGATCGTCATCGTCGTCGACGACGACATCGATGCGCGCAACTGGGCCGACGTGATGTGGGCGGTGTCGACGCGCATGGATGCCGCGCGCGATCTCCTCGTGATCGAGAAGTCGCCGATCGACTACCTCGATTTCGCCTCGCCGGTGAGCGGCGCCGGCGGCAAGCTCGGCATCGACGCCACCAACAAGATCGGCGCCGAGACGAACCGCGTCTGGGGCACGCCGATCCGCATGAGCGACGATGTCGTCGAGACCATCAGCCGCCGCTGGCGGGAACTGGGGCTGCCGGGTGCCGGGCGGCCGATCTGGCGTCCTTCAAATCGCCCGGATCGTTGATATATAGAGACTCCCCTAGACGAGCCTCGCCGCGGCCGCGTCGGCGCATGGAGACTTCCTTGGCAACCCTGCAAAAGCACGCCCTCGACGACCCGGCCGGTTTTCTCGGCGACGTTCTCGCCCGCACGAAGAAAGCCGGCGCCGATTCCGCCGACACGATGCTGGGCGAATCCCAGTCGCTGTCGGCCGAGCGCCGCCTCGGCAACACCGAGGGCCTGGAACGCTCCGAATCGCGCGATCTGACGCTGCGCGTCCTGATCGGCAAGCGCCAGGCGATCGTCTCGGCGACGGACCTCTCGGACAAGACCGTGGCGGCGCTGGTCGAGCGCGGCATCGCCATGGCCCGCCTCGCCCCGGAGGATCCGTTCATCGGCATCGCCGAGCCGGCGCAGCTTGCGCGCAGCCTGACCGATCTCGATACCGCCGATGCGGCCGATCCATCGCCAGAGACGCTCGATGCCCGCGCCGCCGCCGCCGAGGACGCGGCGCTCGCCGTCAAGGGCATCACCAACTCGGAAGGCGCCCAGGCCGGCTGGGGCCGCTCGCGGCTTCATTTCGCCGCGACCAACGGCTTCTTCGGCAGCGTGACCCAGACGCGCCATTCGGTCGCCGTCGCCGTGCTCGCCGGCGAGGGCACGGCGATGGAGCGCGACGACGACTACGCCGTCGCCATTCACGCGAGCGACCTGCGCGATCCGGCCGAGATCGGCAGGAGCGCCGCCGAGCGCGCGCTGCGCCGGCTCAACCCGCGTAAGATGGCGACCACCAAGGCGCCGGTGATGTTCGAGCCGCGCGCCGCGGTCAGCCTGATCGGGCACCTCTCGGGAGCAATCAACGGGCAGGCGATCGCTCGCGGCACCAGCTTCCTGAAGGACAAGAACGGCAAGCCGGTGTTCGCGCCACGGATCACTATTGTCGACGATCCTTTGCGCCGCCGCGGGCTGCGCTCGCGCGCCTTCGACGGCGAAGGCCTGCCGACCGCGCGGCGCGCCCTGATCGAGAATGGCGTCCTCACCGGTTTCCTGCTCGACCTCGCAACGGCGCGGCAACTGAAGATGACGGCGACCGGCAGCGCCACGCGCGGCGGCTCGGGTCTGCCGTCGCCGTCGACGTCGAACCTCTATCTCGAGGCCGGCGCCACCGCGCCCGAGCGGATGATGGCCGAGATCGGCACCGGGCTTTACGTCACCGAGCTGATCGGCATGGGCGTCAATCTCGTCACCGGCGACTATTCCCGCGGCGCCGCCGGCTTCTGGATCGAGAACGGCGAGCGCGCCTATCCGGTCTCGGAGATCACCATCGCCGGCACGCTGCCGGAAATGTTCGCTGGGCTCGAGGCCGCCTCCGATCTTACGTTCCGCTGGGGCACGGATTCGCCCTCGGTCCGCGTGCCCGCCATGACCGTCGCCGGGCGCTAGGTTTTCCGCGCTCTCCGCCCGTGCTAAGAAGCGGGGACGAGCCCGCTCGTCAGCGATTCACCGTTCACAGTTCCATGGGCGCTCCCGAGACGACCTTGCCGCTCGCTTACGCGATCTCCTTTCGTTCCCGGCCGCACCGCGCCGCACGCGCGGGCGAAGGGACGTGTTCGTGAAGCTGTATCGCCGCATTCTGCAGAAGCCTCCGGTGCGGCGCGCGCTGGCCGCGCTGATCGCGGGCTACATCCGTCTCGTCCACAAAACCGGCCGCTGGCATACCATCCGCGGCGACGTCCCCGAGCGGATGCGCGCCGACAGCAAGCCGTTCATCGTCTGCTTCTGGCATGGCCGCCTTTTGATGATGAATCTGGCATGGGCATCCGACAAGCCGTTCTACATGCTGTCGTCGCCCCACGCCGACGGACGGCTCACCACGGCGGTGATGGGACACTTCAATATCGACACGGTGGCGGGCTCGACCCGCAAGGGCGGCACCGCGGCTTTGCGTCAGCTCACCCGGCTGCTCAAGAACGGCGCCTGGGCGGGGATCACGCCCGATGGACCGCGCGGACCGCGCATGCGGGCGAGCCTCGGCGCGATCGTGCTGGCGCGCATGAGCGGCGCGCCGCTGGTGCCGGCAACCTATTCGGTGCGGCCCGGCAAAATCTTCGGGAGCTGGGATCGCTTCCTGCTGCCGCTGCCGTTCGGTCGCGGCGTGTTCGCCTGGGGCGAGCCGGTCGCCGTCGCCGCCGATGCCGATCCTGAGGCGATGGAAGCGGCGCGGCTCCTTCTCGAGGAACGCATGAACGCGCTCATGGCGGACGCCGACAGCCGGCTTGGGCGTCCGACAGTCGAGCCCGCACCCGCGAGCCTGGAGACGGCGTCATGATCGTCGGGCTTTACGGCACCGTCGCGCGGATCGGCGAGCCACTCATCCGTCTCTATTTGAAGCGGCGCCTGCGCCGTGGCCGCGAGGATGCGGCGCGGATCGACGAACGCTTCGGCGTTGCGTCGCGCGCACGGCCCGACGGCGCGCTGGTATGGCTGCATGCCGCCTCGATCGGCGAAGCGTTCTCGGTGCTCCGGCTGATCGAGCGCATCACCGAAGCGGCCGCCCGGCCGCACGTGCTCGTCACCACCGGCACGGTGAGTTCGGCACGCCTGCTCGCCGGACGCCTGCCCGCCCGCTCTTTCCATCAATATGTTCCGGTCGATCATCCCGAGTGGGTCGGACGCTTCCTCGATCACTGGCGTCCCAACGCGGCGCTTCTGGTCGAATCGGAGTTCTGGCCGACATTGATGACCGAAACGCGCCGGCGCGGCATCCCCATGGCGCTGGTCAACGCGCGCATTTCGCCACGAAGCTTCCGCGGCTGGCAGCGGTTCCCGAGCGTGATCCGGCCGCTCCTCGAAGGCTTCGAGATCGCCCTTGCCCAGGACAAGGAAACGGCCGGACGCCTGATCGCGCTCGGCGCGCGCAACGTCGCCATGCCGGGTAATCTCAAATTCGCCGCGGGTCCGCTCGCGACCGATCCCAACGAGCTTCGCACCATGGGCCGCCTCCTGGGCGAGCGGCCGCGCTGGCTCGCGGCGTCGACCCACGAGGGCGAGGAAGCCGTCGTCGCGCGTGCGCACGTGCTGCTCCGCGAACGCTTTGCCGATCTCGTCACCATGATCGCGCCGCGCCATCCCCACCGCGGCGAGGCGATCGCGCGCGCGCTGGAGGGCATGGGTCTGGTCGTTTCGCGCCGCTCCCTGGGCGATCCGATCGGGCCCGCAACCGATGTCTATCTCGCCGACACCTTGGGCGAGCTAGGCCTCTTTTACCGCCTCGCCAATGTCGTCTTCGTCGGCGGCTCGCTGATTCCGCGCGGCGGCCAGAATCCGCTCGAGCCGGCGCGCCTTGGCGCCGCTGTGCTGTTCGGGCCGCACATGGACAATTTCACCGCCGTCGCCCGCGAGATGGAATCGGCCGGTGCCGCATTCACCGTCACCGACGAGACGGCGCTCGATGAGGGTATTGCGCATCTGTTGACCGATCGCGAGGCGCGCGACAAGGCGGCGAGCGAAGGCTTCGCCATCGCCACCGGCAAGGAAGGCATCCTCGACGCGGTGATGGTCCATCTCGGGCCGCTGCTGGCGCGTCTGCCGACGGCGACGGACGAAAACGTGCAACCGTGACGATACGCGCCCCTGCTTTCTGGAATCGGAGTGGCGTCGTGCCGGCGCTGCTGTCGCCGGCATCGTGGCTGTGGACTGCGGCCGGGCGGTTGCGCGTCCAGGCAACGACGCCGACACGGGTTCCGGTGCCGGTGATCTGCGTCGGCAATCTCACCGCCGGCGGCGCCGGAAAGACGCCGACCGCGCTGGCACTCCTTGGCTGCCTTGCCGAGCGCGCCGGCGGCCGCCCGTTCGCTCATGCGCTGACCCGCGGCTACGGCGGCTCGCTCGAAGGCCCGGTCAGGGTCGATCCCGCGCGTCATTCGGCGACCGACGTCGGCGACGAGGCGCTTCTTCTGACGCGCGCCGCCCCGACCTGGGTCGCCCGCGACCGCGTTGCCGGAGCGTTGGCCGCCACGGCCGCCGGGGCGCAGGCGATCGTCATGGACGACGGCTTCCAGAACCCCGCCCTCGCCAAGGACCTGTCGCTCGTGGTGGTCGATGGCGAAGCCGGCTTCGGCAACGGCTGGGTGCTGCCGGCGGGCCCGCTGCGTGAGCCCGTCGCCGGCGCCCTGGCCCGCGCCCACGCCGTTATCGTGATCGGCACGGATCGCGCCGGGGTTGCCGACCGCGTGCGCACTCTCCAGGCTGCGCTTCCCGTTCTCGCCGCACGTCTCGCCCCAAGCCGCGACGGCGTCGCGATGGTGAGCGGACGGCGCGTATTCGCCTTTGCCGGGATCGGCCGACCGGAAAAGTTCTTTGCCACTCTCGGCGAGTGCGGCGCCAAGGTGGTGGGCACCCGCATGTTCGCCGATCATCACCGCTTCACCGCCGGGGAGATCGCAGCGATCGAGATCGAAGCCCGGCGATTGGACGCGCACCCGATCACCACCGAAAAGGATCGCGTCCGCCTCGATGCCGCAACGCAAGGTCGGATCGCAGCCTTGCCGGTGACGCTGACGTTCGCGGACGAGGCTGCGCTCCGCCGCCTGCTGGAGCCTGTCCTCACGCGCCCGGTCGCGGCGACGCCATGACCAAGACGCCGTCGCGTCTGCTTCGCGCCGGCCATGCCCTTCAGGGTGCGGCCCTGGCGGCGCTGTGGCACACCTTCAAGGCAATGCCGGTCGAGCGCGCCTCGGCAGCCGCCGCTGCCGTCGCCCGCACGATCGGTCCCAGGATCGGCGTCAGCCGCATCGCCCGGCGCAATCTCGCGCGCGCGTTTCCCGAGATGACGGCCAGCGAGATCGACGCAACGGTGCGTACGGTGTGGGACAATCTCGGCCGCGTTGCCGGCGAGTTTCCCCATCTTGCCGAGATCCGTGTGTTCGACGATCCGCGCGTCACGATCGAGGGCGTCGAGCACATCGATCGCCTGCGCGACGACGGCAGGCCCGGCATCTTTTTCACCGCCCACATCGGCAATTGGGAGCTGGCGCCGATCGCCGTCACCCAGCGCGGCGTTCCGCTTGGCATTGTCTATCGCGCCGCCAACAACCCGACCGCCGACGCGCTCATCCGCCGCGGCCGCGCCAACCTTCCGGGCGAGCTCCTGGCCAAGGGCCGCGACGGCGCCAAGCGGGCACTGGCAATTCTGCAGGGCGGCGGACACCTTGGCCTTCTGCCCGATCAAAAGATGAACGACGGCATCAGCGTGCCGTTCCTCGGCCGCCCGGCGATGACGGCGCCGGCGCTGGCGCAGTTCGCGCTCAAGTTCGACTGCCCGATCGTACCGGTCCACGTCGTCCGCGAGGACGGCTTTCGTTTTCGCATCGTCGTCGAGCCGCCGCTCGATATCCATCCGAGCGGCGACCGCCACAGCGACATCGCGGCGATCACCACCACGATCAATCGCGTCATCGAAGGTTGGATTCGCGAGACGCCCGGCCAGTGGTTGTGGCTCCACCGCCGCTGGCCCGATTAGTGGGAAGCGCGCGAAAAAGATTCCATTAAAGAAAGCGCCACCGCCCGCCGGATGGGCGGAGGGTGGCGCTTGAGTTTTGCAGATCGTCAACCGGTCACCGTCCCCTTGGGGGCGGCACCGAAGAGGTGACCAGGCCGGATTGGCCGGAAACCTGCCCGGAAGGTAGCGGGCCGGTTAAAGGACCGTCAAGGATTGCGATTTCGCCTTATATATCAGTGCTTTGAATTCACAGCGCCGAGGGTGTTGTTGGCCGTCGGCGCGGGTCCGAGGACGGGGGCGGGATCGAGCCCAACCCCCCTCACGTTGAGTCCGAAATGAAGGTGGGGGCCGGTGGCGCGGCCGGTTCGGCCGACGGTGCCGAGCGGCTCGCCGCGATGCACTTTCTGGCCCTCGCTGACGCCGATGGTGGCGAGGTGCGCATAGATCGTCGTGACGCCGAGACCATGGTCCAGCACGACGATGTTGCCGTTGAAAAACAGATCGTGAGCGACGAGCGTCACCAGGCCGTCGGCCGGCGCCAGCACCGGCGAGCCTTCGGGCGCGGCGATGTCGAGCCCGAGATGCGCGGCGCGGGGCTGGCCGTTCAGGATGCGCTGGCTGCCGAACACGCCCGAGATCGGGCCTACCGCGGGCCAGGCGAATCCCTTCATGAATTCATCGGCGTCGCGGACGCGGGCGCGCGCCGTGGCGATCTTGGACTGCTCATCGCGAATCGCGGCAATGTCGTCGTCGCTCGGCGTCACCTGACGCTCGGGCAGGCCGTCGATGCGCTGCACCGGCCAGGCGCGCTTGGCGACGGCGAACGTGCGGCGCTCGACGCTGCCATCGGGGAAAACCGCCTCGACCGCGAGCTTGGGTCCGGCGTCGCGGGCGAGCGCGATCGCGAACGCTCCCGTCGACGCCACCGGCAGCTCGGCGCCGTTGGCACGGACATGGGTCCCCGGCGGCGCCGTGCCGGTGACGAAGCCGCCCTGGCTCATAATGCCGTCGATGCGCAACGGGTCGGATGGAGCGCCATCGGCAGCCGGCGCCGCCGTCGCTGCGAGTATCCCGAGCAGAAGCGCCGCGACGATCCGCCTCACAGCAACGACCCCTGATTCCCGGAACCGCTGCCGGAACGTCCACCCGCTTTGCCGGCGGGTTTCCCGGATCCGGGCTTCGGCTTCGAGGGCACCGCACTGGGCGCGCCGTCGCCGATCCTCGCCGCCACCGCCCCGTCGCCGAACTCGATGGCGACGCGCGACCCCGGAACCGCCGCGGCCGCCGACTGGATCGTTTGCCCCGCCGCGTCGCGGATCACCGCATAACCGCGCTTCAGCACGTTGACGTAGCTGACGCTTTCAAAACGCTGCCCGAGGATCAGCAACTCCCGGCCGCAGTCCGCGATCGCGCGATCGAACTCCCGCGCGAATCGTTTCCTGACGCCATCCAGGTTCGTATCGGCATGCCGGAGCAGCGTGTCGATGGTCGCCTTCCGAAGACCACCCGCCTTCCCGGCGAGCTTTTTGTTTTCCTGCTCCAGGTAGATCGACAGCGCCGAGGTGAGCCGCTCGCCGCAGCGGTCGAGCGCCTGAGTCGGGCCCTCGATCAGGCGGTTCGGATCGCCCAGCAGGCGTCCGCAGTTGCGTACCTTGTCCTCGCGCTCGGCGAGGAACCGGCCCATGCCGGCGAGCATGCGATGGCTCCGATCGGATACCGTCTCGATCAGGTCGCGGCGCACCGGCACCGCCATCTCGGCCGCCGCCGTCGGCGTCGGCGCGCGACGGTCGGAGGCGTAGTCGATCAGCGTCGTGTCCGTCTCATGGCCGACCGCCGAGATGAGCGGGATCGCCGATGCGGCGGCGGCGCGGACGACGACCTCCTCGTTGAACGGCATCAGATCCTCGAGGCTGCCGCCGCCGCGGGCGACGATCAGAAGATCGGGCCTCGGCACGGCGCTCATGACCGTCAGCGCGTTGAAGCCGTTGATGGCGGCGGCGATCCTCTCGGCGGCGCCATCGCCCTGGACCGGCACCGGCCAGATCAGCACATGACGCGGGAAGCGCTCGGCGAGACGGTGGAGGATGTCGCGGATCACCGCTCCGGTCGGCGAGGTGACGACGCCGATGATGTCGGGCAGGAACGGGATCGCACGCTTCTTCGCCTCGTCGAACAGGCCCTCGGCGGCGAGGCGCCTCTTGCGCTCCTCGATCAGCTTCAAAAGCGCGCCTTGGCCGGCGAGTTCGATGCTGTCGATGATGAGCTGGTAGCTGGACCGGCCCGGATAGGTGGTGACGCGGCCGGTGGCGATCACCTCCATGCCCTCCTCGGGCTTGAGGCCCAGGCGCTGGACGGTGCCGCGCCAGATCACCGCGTCGAGAATGGCGCCGGTGTCCTTCAGGCGCAGGTAAGCGTGGCCGGAGGCGGCGAGCTTGAATTCGCAGATTTCGCCGCGGACGCGAACGCGGCCGAAGGTTTCCTCGACGGTGCGCTTCACCGCGGCGGCGATCTCCGTCACCGTGAACACGGGCGCGTTCGCTCCCGGAACCGGGAGATCGAGGCTGGCGGAATTTTCGTTGGCCATACGGACGCACGAACCTTGGCGATCGGGAGACGTCATGGTAGCAGGAACGCGCCCCGCGAGGCGAGCAGGCGGGACGGCTCAAGGAGGAGCGGATGCGCGTTCTGGTGGTGGGATCGGGAGGACGGGAGCACGCGCTGGCGTGGGCGATCTCGGCCTCCGCGGTGTGCGACGCGCTCTACGCCGCCCCCGGCAATGCGGGCATCGCCGACGTCGCCACCTGCGTCGCCATCGCCGCCGACGACATCGACGGCCTCTGCGCCTTCGCCCGCGACGAGAAAATCGACCTCGTCGTCGTCGGCCCGGAGATTCCGCTGGTGGCCGGTCTCGTCGACCGGCTCGAGGCTCAGGGCACGCCGGCGTTCGGGCCGACTGCGGCGGCGGCGGCGCTCGAAGGATCCAAGGGCTTCACCAAGGACCTCTGCGCCCGATACGGCATTCCGACCGCCGCCTACGGCCGCTTCAACGCGATCGCGCCGGCGCTCGACTTCATCCGGAAGCGTGGCGCGCCGATCGTCGTCAAGGCCGACGGCCTCGCCGCCGGCAAGGGCGTCGTCGTCGCCATGAGCGTCGAGGAAGCCGAGGCCGCGGTGCGCGACATCCTGGGCGGCTCGTTCGGCGCGGCGGGCGCGGAAGTGGTGGTCGAGGAGTTCCTCGACGGCGAAGAGGCGAGCGTGTTCGCCCTGGTCGACGGCACCCACGCCCTGCCGCTTGCCTCCGCCCAGGATCACAAGCGCGTCGGCGACGGCGACACCGGCCCCAACACCGGCGGCATGGGCGCCTATTCGCCGGCGCCGATCGTCAGCGACGCGATGATGGCCGACGTCATGACACGCATCATCGAGCCGACCGTCCGGGCGATGGCCGAGATGAAG
>Ga0207664_10002473_pt1 | contig 12235 bp, 12 predicted proteins | sample LARL83metaG_FD_184349 | JGI IMG/M metagenome (GOLD analysis project Ga0207664, IMG submission 184349) | Corn, switchgrass and miscanthus rhizosphere microbial communities from Kellogg Biological Station, Michigan, USA - LAR L8-3 metaG... | ecosystem: Host-associated > Plants > Roots >...
AACCATCCGCGCCTGAAGGCGCCGTTTCGCCGTGCCTACTACGCGGTCAACCGCGGCCAGGAGAACGCGATGCCCGAACCGACCAGGTGCCGGCTGGAGGAGATCTTCCGCGAGCCGAACCGCCGCCTGCGCCGGCAGCTGGCAGCGAGCGGGTATCGCGAACTGCCGCCATGGCTGGCCGTGCGCGAGCCGTTCCGGCGGCCGTGCGTCGGCGGTTCCGCCGCCGTCTGGGGCGCAACCGGGCGCCCGAGTGGCGCCTGATGACCGATCGCATGCCCTACTAGCGGGACGACCTGGCGCTCGCCCACCACCGCGGCTTCGGATTCCATGCCGACCTCTGCGCTCCCGGGATCCTGGCGCTCCTGGAGCCGGTGCGCGAGCGGGACGGCCTGGTGGTCGAGATCGGCTGCGGTAGCGGGCTTCTGACCCGTCACCTGACCGATGCCGGGCATCGTGTCATGGCCACCGACGCTTCGCCGGCGATGCTCGCGCTGGCGCGGGAGACGGCGCCTGCGGCGGACATTCGCCGGCTGGCGCTCCCCGACGACCCGCTGCCCGAGGCGGACGCCGTGGTCGGGGCCGGACATGCGCTCAACTACCTGCCCGACCGGGACTCGGTCGAGCGCGCGCTGGCGGGCCTGGCCCAGGCCCTTCGGCCGCCGAGCGGCCTGCTGGCGATCGACCTCTGCGACCTGGAGTGGGCTCGCCAGCGGGCAGATGCCCGACCGCAGGGCTGGGTCGGCAGCGACTGGGCTCTGGTGACGGAGTTCTCGGTGCCGGCCGCTGACCGCTTCGTGCGTCAGATGGCCGTCTTCATCCGCAACGAGGACGGGTCCTGGCGGCGCAGCGACGAGCGCCATGACAACGTCATGATCGACACGGCTGCGGTCCCGGCACTCCTGGCCGAGCACGGGGTGGAGGCGGAGGTTCGCCCGTCATTCGGCGGCGAGCAGCTGCCGCCCGGCCTACGGGCGGTCGTCGGCCGCTGCGCCCGCTAACTCCTGTCGCCTGCGACCGGCGCCCGCCAGGCGGCCTCGCGCCGGACCCAGATGTCGGTGACGATCTGATGCGGATGCCGGAAACCCGGCGCCGGGCGCCTGCCGGCGGTTTGCACGACGGCCACGGCGCTTTCGCGCTCCGCCGATGTCGGCTCGACTACCAGTGCTATGGCCATGCCAGGACCCCCGTCCGGATGTGATCGGCCACTGACCCCGTGGCCTACCTCGTGTTATCGGCCCAGGCAGCGGCGACTTCCACACCCATATTGGGTAATCGCCGCCGTCCCGCTGCGCTGCGGGCAGCGTTCTCGGCTCGGACAGCGGGCGCGGCGGCGGTACACTTCTGGAACCGATGCGTCCAAGGCTTCCCAACCTGCTCACGGGAGCCAGGCTGGTGGCCGTGGTTCCCTTCGTGCTCCTCCTGGCGACCGCAGACAACGGCGAGAGCACCCCTGCGGCGCTGATCTTCGTCGCCGCGTCGCTGACCGACTACCTGGACGGCTACCTGGCCCGCAGCATGCATGTCATCAGCCGCTTCGGCACGATCACCGATCCGCTGGCCGACCGCCTGCTGATCGACTCGGCGGTCATCCTGCTGGCCTACCACGACCGTCTCCAGTGGTGGCTGGCGGCGCCGCTTCTGATCCGCGACGCCTATCTGCTGATCATGTTCGAGCGCCGCCACATGGTTCGGGAGGTGCATGTCTCGATGACCGGCAAGGTGGCCACCGCGACCATCATGCTGGCGCTGGCCGCAACGATGCTCACCTCGGCGTCCTGGCCGCAGGTGCTGTATGCGATCGGCCTCGGGATCTCCCTGGCCGCCGGCGTTCAGTATGCAATCCGCACGCAGGGAGGGCTGACATCGTCAAAGCCGTCGTGATGGCCGGTGGCGAGGGTACCCGTCTTCGCCCGCTGACGTCGAACCAGCCCAAACCGATGGTGTCGGTCGCCGGCAAGCCGTGCATCGAGCACATCATCCAGCTCCTGCGCCGGCACGGGATGACTGACATCGTCGTCACTGTGGCCTACCTGCCGCAGGTCATCCGCGGCTACCTGGGCGACGGCGAGGCGCTCGGCGTCAACCTGCACTACTCGGTGGAGGAGACGCCGCTGGGGACCGCGGGCAGCGTCAAGAATGCCAACGAGCTTCTCGACGACACGTTCCTGGTCATCTCCGGCGACGCCCTCTGCGACTTCGACTTGACGGCGCTGCTGGATCGCCACCGGGAGAGCGGCGCCGTCGCCACCGTCGGCCTCAAGGCCGTCGACAACCCGCTCGAGTTCGGCGTCGTGATCACCGACGAGGACGGCCGCATCGAGCGCTTCCTGGAGAAGCCGTCCTGGGGTCAGGTGTTCTCGGACACCATCAACACCGGCGTCTACGTGCTCGAGCCGGAGGTGCTGCGGGCGATCCCGGAGGGCGAACCGTACGACTTCTCAAAGCAGCTCTTCCCGGATCTCCTGCAGCGCGGGAAGCGGCTGTTCGGCCACGTCTGCGAGGGCTACTGGCAGGACATCGGCAACCTCGACCAGTATCGGCAGGCGAACTTCGATGCCCTGGATGGGCGGGTGCAGCTCGAGATCTCGGGTATCCGCCTGCGCTCCAACGTCTATCTCGGCGATGGCGTCCAGCTGGCCGACCTGGGCCAGCTGGAGGGCCCGGTCTACGTCGGCAACTACTGCAAGATCGACCCCGAGGCGCGGATCGGCCCGCATGCCGTGCTCGGCGCCAACGTGGTGGTCAAGGAGGGCGCCGACGTGGTTCGCAGCGTGCTCGACGCCGGAACCTACGTCGGCCGCAGCGTGCGCTGCGAGGGGGCGATCGTCGGCAAGCGGGTGGACATCCGCGACCACGCCGTGCTGCACGACGGCGTCGCCGTCGGCGACGAGTGCTCGATCGGCGCCCAGACGGTGCTCTCGCCGGGCGTCAAGGTGTATCCATTCAAGACGATCGAGGCCGGTGCGCAGATCCGCAGCAACCTGATCTGGGAGTCGCGCGGGATCACCACCGTGTTCGGCCGCGACGGGGCGGCCGGGCTCGTCAACGTCGACATCCCGCCCGACGTCGCCGCCCGCCTCGGCATGGCCTTCGGGACGGTGCTCCCGAAGGGTGCCCGAGTGGTCACCAGCCGGGACACGCATCCGGCCTCGCGGATGATCAAGCGGGCGATCATCTCCGGCCTGACCGCGGCCGGCAGCTCGGTCTCCGATCTGCGGCTGGCCCTGCCGTCGGTGAACCGGCACGAGATGAAGGTCGACCAACGAGCGAGCGGCCTACACGTGCGGGTGGCCGCCGACGAGCCGGACGTCGTCCAGGTGCAGTTCTTCGAGCCGCCCGGAATCCTCGTCCCGGACGCCGTCCTGCGGTCGATCGAGCGCTGCTACACCCGGCAGGAGTTCCGTCGCGTCGCGGCGGCCGAGATCGGCACCATCAGCCAGCCCACGCGGGCGACCGAGAGCTACCTGCACGAGCTCCTGACGTCTCTCGACGCCGAGGCCATCGCCGGCCGCAACTTCCGGATCGCGCTCGACTACCGGCATTCGCCGGCATCCGTGGTCATGCCCAGTCTGGTCGGCGATCTGGCCGCCGAGATGGTGTCCCTGAACGGATTCGTCAACTCCGGCCAGCCGCTGCGGCGCACGGAGCTGGACGCTTCGCTGCGCGACACCGGACAGCTGGTGAACGCGATGGGGGCGGACATCGGCATCGTCATGGACGGTCCCGCCGAGCGGATCTGGCTGATCGACGAGCAGGGCGTGCCGATCGACCCCGAGACAACGCTGCTGCTGCTCGTCCGCGAGCTGGCCGAGATGACGCCCGGCGGCGATCTGCTCGTGCCGAGCACGGAGACGTCCCTGGTCGAGGTGGTGGCCGGCGACGCCGCGGGCCGGGTGCGCCGGACGACGGCGTCCCTGCAGGCACTCCTGTCCGAGGCGGCCGCCGGCGGGGTGGTGTTCGCCGGCGCCTCCGGCGGCGGATACGTGTTTCCCGAGTTCCTGTCCGCCTACGACGCGGTCATGGCGATCGGCAAGGTGCTGGAGGTCGTCGCCCACTCGGGGCGGCCGCTCAGCGAGCTGGTGGCCGACCTGCCACGCTCGCCGATGGTGCGCACCTCCGTCGAGTGCCCGTGGTCGCTGAAGGGGACGGCGATGCGCCGGGTGATCGAGGCGACCAAGGGGATGCGCGTGGACAACCGGGACGGGATCAAGGTGTGGGAGGGCGACAGCTGGGTGCAGGTCATGCCCGACCCGGACGAACCGGTGTTCCACGTCTGGGCGGAGGGTGCGGATGTGGAGGACTCCGAGCGTCTGGAGCAGAAGTACCGCGACATCCTCGAAGCGGTCGTCGCCAGCGAGCCGGCCGTCGCCCAAACCCTCAACTAGAAGTTGAGGATCGGCGGGCTGCGGGGTACACTGACCGCAACTTCCAGACTGGATGGCACGTATGGACGTCCTGCCCGACTTCACGACACTGAGCGACCACGATCTGAAGCTGAAGATCGAGCAACTGGTGCGCGAGGAGGAGGAGGTGTCGCGCCAGCGGCGACTGCTCCACGGCACGATCGACATCCTCCGCGCCGAGCTGGTCGACCGCGTCAAGCGGCGTCAGGGCGAGGAGGCGTCGCCCATCTCCGATGTCGACATCCAGCGGCTGACCGAGATTCTCTCGCACAAGGGGCCACCTCCGGACCTGGCGGCCGAGCTCGAGCAGCTCGACCCGGATTGAGCTGACGTGTACTGCCCGGAGTGCGGACACCACAACCGTGAGGGTGCGCGCTTCTGCGGGCGCTGCGGCGCCAGCCTGCTCGAGTCCGACGCGGTCGGCGAGGCCACCGAGGCGTTCTCGGCCATCGACGAGGCCGACGAGCCGGCCGAGACGGCCGAGGGTTCGTGGCTGGTCATCCGCCTCGGCGGCGGCCGCTCTGGCGAGCAGTTTGGGATCACCCGCGAGCTGACCACGATCGGCCGGGCGCCGCAGTCGGACGTGTTCCTGGACGACATCACCGTGTCCCGCGAGCATGCCCGCATCGAGCGCACCGCCAACGGGCTGGTGCTGACCGACGAGGGCAGCCTGAACGGCACCTATGTGAACCGGCAGCGGATCGAGTCGACTCGCCTGTCGGATGGGGACGAGCTGCAGATCGGCAAGTACCGGCTGACGTTCATCGAGCGGGGCTGAGGCGATGTCCGCCGATCCGGCCCGGAGCGAGCAGCCGTCGAAGCTCACCATCGGCACCGTCTGCAAGATGTTGTCGGAGGAGTTCGGGGACATCTCGATCTCCAAGATCCGCTTCCTCGAGGACCAGAAGCTGATCACGCCTCGGCGGACCCCGGGCGGCTACCGCCTGTACAGCGAGGAAGACGTGGAGCAGCTGCGGACGATCCTGCGCATGCAGCGGGACGAGTTCCTGCCTCTGCGCGTGATTCGGCAGGTGATCACCCAGGGCGCCCACGGCACCCGGCGGCCGCGCCTGGTCAACCCGGACGACCGGCTGAGCCTCGACCAGCTGATCTCGGAGACCGACGCCGAACCCGGGTTCGTCCGCGAGCTCCACGAGTACGGGCTGCTGGAGCCGCGCGACCGGAGCGCTGACAAGCCCTACACGCGCGGCGACGCGGAGATCGTGATGCTCTGCCAGCGGCTGGCCCGCTACGGCGTGGCCGCCCGCCACCTGCGCGCCTTCCGCTCGGCCGTCGGCCGCGAGGCCGGCCTGCTCGAGCAGATCCTCGCCCCCTCGCTTCGCTCCAACAACGCGGAGCGCCGGGAGGCCGGACTGCGCGAGCTGGACACGCTGGCCGAGCTGACCAGCCAGCTGGCGCACCTGCTGCTCGTGCGCGACCTCGGCGACCTCGCCCGCTGACCCGCGGGCGCTCCTTCAGGGAGCCTCGTACTGGATCAGCGAGTGGACGTCGTACCCGTACAGCTTGTCCCGCCCGGAGAGGAACGCGAGCTCGATCACGAATGCCACGCCGACCACCTCGGCGCCCAGTTGCTCGACCAGGTCGATCTTCGCCCGGGCGGTGCCGCCGGTGGCCAGCAGGTCGTCGTGAACGAGCACGCGGGCGCCGCGGGTGACCGCGTCGACATGCATCTCCAGCGCGTCGAACCCGTACTCCAGGGCGTACTTGGCGCCGACCGTGAGGTAGGGGAGCTTGCCGGGTTTGCGGGCGGCGGCGAAGCCGCAGCCGAGGCGGTAGGCGAGCGCGGCGCCGAGGATGAAGCCGCGCGCCTCGGCCCCGACGACCAGGTCGACCTTGCGCGGTGCTGCCCATTCGGCCAGGTCGTCGACGGCCTGGTGCAACGCTTGGGCGTCCGCCAGGAGGGGCATGATGTCCTTGAACACGATGCCCGGCTTTGGGAAATCAGGGATGTCGCGAACGTGCGAGCGGAGGTCGACGCGTGCCATGCCGCGCGGATTCTACGGCCTGCGGCTGTCGGCCGTCCCCGCGCCGGCTCATCCCGGCCCGGATCGGCGTCGATACCGATTGTGACGATGTACGACGTCTTTCACGCCAGCTACCGCCTCCACTGCCCTGCTCGTCCGGACGGCGATCTGGTGCGGGTCCCGCTGTCCGCGTTTCGCAGCGTCGAGCGGCTGCCCGGAGCGGCGCACCCGGCCGTCTACCGGATCAGCTACGACTGTGTCTGCGGCGAGGTGCACCCGGGTCTCGTCTCGCACCGGGATCTCGACTACGGGCCGCTCGAGCCGGTCGAGCTTGAGTATCAGAACCTGCTCACCGGCCGCAGCGAGCCGGTGGCCGATGAGCTGGTCGACCTGGCCCGGTCGCAGGTCCAGAAGGGGAACTGGCCGTGGCGGCTCTACTGCAGCCGCGAGGCGCGACTGAAGCCGGTCTTCCCGTCCAGCCTGGTACGGGTGCTCCCGCACGAGCGGGCGGAGGCGCTGGTCGGGGTGGCCATGGTCTGCCCCACCTGCGGCGAGGCGACACTCAACCTGGTGTCCGAGCCGCACCTCGATGTGCCGTTCTACCACGACCCCGTAGTGCGCTTCCTGGAGCGGCCGTTCGGCGATGCCCGCGACCTGACGCTGGAGCGATTCCACGCCGCGCTTCACTCGTCGCGCTTCGACAGCGAGCGCTCCTCCCTTGCGGCCTAGACCGCGGCCCGGCTGATCGTCCCGGCTGGCCGGCCGCGCTGCTCGGCGGCGGTGACCACGCAGTCGCGGCCCCGCCGCTTGGCCGCGTAGAGCGCCTGGTCGGCCAGCTCGAACAGCTCGTCGGCGTCGCGTGCGTCGACCGGAAACGTCGCCACGCCGGCGCTGGCGGTGACCAGGTCGGGAACATCGTGCCGGTGCAGGCGGGCCGCTCCGGCCTGTTCGATCGCGTGCCGGATGCGCTCGGCGACCACGATCCCGTCCATCGTCCGGCCGGCGACCAGCACCGCAAACTCCTCGCCGCCGAAGCGGGCTGCGATGTCGGCGTCGCGCTTCTCGCGGCTGATGGCATGCCCGACCACTGCCAACAGGCGATTGCCGGCCGCGTGCCCATGCCGGTCGTTGAACGTCTTGAAGCGGTCGAGATCGAGCAGGACGAGGGTGGTGCAGCCGCCGTAGCGGCGGACGCGGGCCAGCTCGGCGGCCAGCGCCTCGCAGAAGAAGTCGTAGTTGCGAAGGCCGGTCAGGCGATCGGTGAAGCTGCGGGCGGCCAGGTCGCGGCCGGCCCGCCGGCGCCGTTCGGCCAGCTCACCGCTGGCGACTGCGGCGACTGCCAGCGCCACTCGCACCGGTGGGTCGAGCGGCGCCGTCAGCGCGATCGCCACGCCGCCGGCGGCCCCGATCCGGCCATAGGTCCCGGTCACCACCGCGACCGCCAGGGCGATGAAGGCGGGCGCTGCAGGAGCAGGGGAGGGCCAAGCCGCCAGGTACAGGCAGAGTGCGGCGCCGATCGAAGTCAGGCGCCGGTGCGTACGCTCATGAGCCCCCGGCACACGCGGACGCTACCCGCCGCCTCGGACGGCGGCGGCCGCCGCTATCGCGACCAGAACTGGAGACGGCGCGCCGTCGGATCCTCGTCGCGCGGGCGATCATCGCGCGAGCTGCCCTCGTCACCGGCCGGCCGCTCGCCGTGGCCGTTCTCGCGGGCCGCCGCGGGGGAGCTGGCAACGCCGTTCTGCTGCAGCTTGCGGGCGTACGACTCGAGATCTGCCTCGCGCCGCTGGAGGGCGCTCGAGAGCTCGCTCAGGCGCCGTTCCTGGGCCTGCAGCTCGACCTCCTTGTCGCGCAGCGCGGAGTGCAGCGCCTCGACCGACTTACCGCCGCCGCTGCCCCGGCCCAGGAGCCCGCCGCGGCGTCCGGTTGCCTCCTCGGCTGCCGCCTCGGTGAGCAGCTTCTCGAGCTGCTCCTGCTGTGTGGATCGCACCTGGTCGATCTCGGAGAGGCGCCGCTGCAGGACCGCGCGCTCGCGGGCGACCGCGTCCTCGGCGTCCTGGAGTGCTGCCCGCTGTGCGTCCAGCTCCGCTTCGACGCGATCGGCGCGGACGGTCAGTCTCGCCACCTCAGCCTCGCGCTCCTTGATCTGGGCCTCGCGCAGCTCCACCTTGTCGTGCCGGTCGTCAAGCTCGCGCTCGCGCTCGTCCAGGGTGTCCTGGCGGCGATCGAGCCGCGTCTCACGCCGCTCCATGTCGCCCTCCGCCATCGACTGCCGGGCCTCGCGCTCGCGCAGGTCGGCGGCCAGCCGCTCGAACTCGGTGGCTGCCCGCGCCTCGGCATCGGCCAGCATCCTCTCGGCCTGCTTCTGCATCCGCTCGGCGTCCCGGCGCTGGCCCTCGATCTGGCTCTTGTCGGCGGTCACCCGCTGCTCGTCCTCGGTGACCTGCTTCTGCCGCACGTCGAACTCGGCCAGGCGCTTGGTCACGTCGGCCAGCTGGGTCTCCTTCTCGGCCAGCTCCGCGGTGCGGGTGTCGGCCATGGAGATCCGCTGCTCGGCGTCGCCGCGCAGCGCCTCCAGGCGCTCCACCTCGGCCTGAGCCTCCTCGCGGGCCATCTCCGCCTCCTGACGCTTGCGGTCGATGTCCCGCAGCTCCTGCTCACGGGCAGTCAGGGCGGCGGACGCCTCGTCGATCTCGGCCTTTCGCCGGTCGAGCTCGGCCAGCCGCTCCTCGACGTGCTGCAGCTCCTGCTCGCGCTCGGCCAGGGCGGCGATCCGCTGCTCGGCCGCCGCCACCCGGCGGTCGGCGTCCGCGCTCTTCTCGGCAAGCTTCTGCTCCGTCCTCTCGACGCGCTCCGCACGCGCCTCGATCGAGCTCATCTCCTCGGCCGTCGCCTGCTGGGCAGAGGCCAACTCGTCGAACGCCTTGGCAAGCTCCGCCTCGCGGACGTCGCAGCTCTTCAGCCGCTCCGCGGACTCGGTCGCCGTTGCCTTGAGCGTCGCCTCACGCTGCGCCAGCTCGGCGTCGCGGGCCTTCAGTTGCTGCTCGACGGCGGCGATCGACGATTCCCGTTCGAGCATGTCCTTCTGCGCGCCCTCGAGGTTGAGCTCCTTCTGGGTGTGCACCTTCTCGGTCTTCTTGGCCCGCACCTCGCGGTCGCTCAGATCGGCCTCGAGCTGGTTCAGCCTGGCCTCCCGCTCGGTCAACTCCGCCGAACCGAGGGCCCCCGAGTCACGCATCTGGGCGATCGCCGCGTCCCGCTCCCGCTCGACCCGCTCGCGGTTGCTCTTCTCGTGCCCGACCTGGGACTCCAGAGCCGCCACCGACTCCTGGAGCTCGGCAATCCGCGCCTGGGCCGCCGCATCGGCATCCCCGGGGTTCGCGGTGCCTGCCTGCTCGAGCTCGCGGCGGGCGGTCTCCAGCTCCGCTTCTCGCTCGGCCAACCGCGCCTCCAGCGAGCCGATGCGCTCGATATCGGCGCCGGTGTGGCTCGTGTCGCCGGCCGAGATCCCCTCCTGAACTGCCAGCGCCGCCTCGCGCTTGGCCAGCTCGCGCTCGCGGCGGGCAAGCCGGGCCTCGCGCTCGGCGAAGACGACCTTGGCCTGCTCCTGGAGCGCCGACTGCTCGCGCTGCAGGCGATCTTCGGCCTGCTGCAGCTGATGCATCCGGTCCTCCATGGCACGGCGCAGGCCGCTGGTGGTCGGCTCGTGCTCGGGAGTCGGAGTGGTCTCGGCGTCGTCGCTCATGGTCGGTTTGTCTCCGTCAGGTGGTGGATCAGGGATGATGTGCTGCAACGAGCCGGGAGAGAGCGCCTGGCCCAGAGCGCCCCTGGTGCTGGTATCGGCCGGATCTGGTCACGGCTTGAGGGGTGGCCGCCTTCCTCGATCGGGGGATGGCCGTGTCCGCCGACCGGTCGATATCAGTCCCCGGAAGCGAGGGCAGCCGCGGACTCGGGCACCGCTGAGCGCCTCGGCCTCGATCCCGGCCAGACGGCCGGCGTTTTCCTCCCGGCGGGCGCCCTGCTCCAGGCGCCCTGTCGGACCATGGAAAAGCGCCTCCGAAAGCCGCTGCGCACGCGGTTTTCGGAGGCGCCGGAAGACCCATCGGCGCATCGGCTGGCGCCGCGCCCCGTGTTGACCGTCTACGCCGTTGACAATCGCGCTCATGGAAACCGCGAGTGCTGTCGATATGACGCGGACGAATATCTCTGTGGAACTACCAGCCCTTGATGCCCATTTTCAAGCTCCCAATCCTCGTGTAAGTACCCCGAACGAGGGATAGGGTACACACCCGTCCAGGGTATGTCAAGTCATGACAATCAGTCCCCCACTGGCCGTCCGTAATCTGTCACGGATCCGCGCCTTCGCCGTGCTCCTGAGCGCGCTGGCAGTCGCCGCGCTGGTCGTGTCCGTCGCCTACGGCGGTCTCGGGCACTGGCCGGCGGTGATTGCGCTGGCATCGGTCGCGATGATCGCCGAGCGGCAGGGCCTGGAGATCTCGCCCGGGCTGTATGTCTCCGTGTCGTTCCTGCCGATGGCGCTGGCAGCCGTCATCTATGGACCGGGGGAGTCGGCGCTGATCGGCGCCGTGACGATGGCGCTCGACTATCGCGGCTGGCCGGTCGAGCGCTCGGCGATCTATACGGCGGGGCGGACGCTGACGGGCGCCGCGGCCGGTTTCGCGGCGCTTGCCGTCACCCATGGAGCCAGTTCGCCGACGCTGCCGCTGCTGGTGGCGGCGTCGGTGGCGGCGGCGGTCGCCGATATGTGCGTCAACATGGCCGTCACCGGCATCACGCTGTCGCTGCGGGGCCGGCTCGGCCTGCGCGGGCTGTGGCGGATGGTGCGCGGCTCGGTGGTCGTCTCGATGGCACTCTACGCGCCGATCACGGCCCTCTTCGCCTATGCCTACAACGGGGCCGGGGAGTGGGTGCTGATCTTCTTCCTGATCCCCGTTCTGGCAGCGCACCTGAGCCTCGACCTGCACGCCCGCCAGGCCCGCCTGATCAGCGAGCTGGAGGAGACGAACGACCAGCTGGTGCGCACCAACATCCACCTGCAGCGGGTGAACCTGAGCTTCGCCGAGGCGATGGTCAGCGCGTTGGACGCCCGGGACGACTGGACGGCCGACCACTCGGCGCACGTGGCGCTCTACTCACGGGACATCGCCGAGGAGCTGGAGATGGCCGACGAGGACGTCGCCCGCGTCCACCTGTGCGCGCTGGTGCACGACATCGGCAAGATCGGCGTCCCGGCAGAGGTGCTGGAAAAGACCTCGGCGCTCAACGACGACGAGTGGGCGGCAATGCGCGAGCACTCGGCGATCGGGGCCACGATTCTCGGCCAGGTGGCCGGGTACGGCGACGTCGCCGCGGTCGTTCGCAGCCACCACGAGCGCTGGGACGGCGCCGGCTACCCGGACGGCCTGGCGGCCGACCAGATCCCGCTGATGTCGCGCATCATCGCCGTCGCCGACTCGTACAACGCGATGACCAAGGACCGGCCGTACCGCCGCGCGATGGCGCCGGAGGAGGCGGTCAAGCAGCTCCAGCTGGGCAAGGCCAGCCAGTTCGACGCAAAGCTCGTGGAGGCGTTCCTGCGCGTCCTGGGGCGGGAGTCGGAGCCCTACCAGCGGGGCACGCTGGTCAGCTTCTCGGTGGAGGCGGTGAACCACCCCGACCTGGTGGCGACGCCTGACGAGCGGCCGATCCGCCAGGCCCGCGTCGCCTGACCGGGCGCTCAAGGCGAGGGCGGGGATTCCCGATATGAGGAGCGAGATGTCCGACCTCGACCTGATGCGTGTTCTGGCGGCCGCCATAGCCGCGCTGGCGGCTCCCGATGCCGATCCC
>Ga0207664_10002476_pt1 | contig 12226 bp, 10 predicted proteins | sample LARL83metaG_FD_184349 | JGI IMG/M metagenome (GOLD analysis project Ga0207664, IMG submission 184349) | Corn, switchgrass and miscanthus rhizosphere microbial communities from Kellogg Biological Station, Michigan, USA - LAR L8-3 metaG... | ecosystem: Host-associated > Plants > Roots >...
TGATTCGGACGCGCACTTCGGCTATGGAATTACTTATCTGGCGCCGATCGGCCGCCTGGATGAAGCGGTCGAGGAAATGAAGATCGCGCGCGATCTCGATCCCCTCTCGCCGATCGCGAACACATACTTAGGTCTGGCCTATCACTTTGTAGGAAACCGGCCTGAAGCGGCGGCGCAGTTGCGTAAAGCCCTGGAACTGGATCCGGGATTCGTCGAGGCGCGCCTCGAACTGGCCAACCTTTCAATCGACCAGCAAGACTTCAAAGAGTTTTATTCCCAGCTCGATCTCGCCAAAGAGCTCGCTCCGGAAAGCAGGACAGATTTGATGCGCGCCACCGGGTATGCCATCGAAGGCAAGAAGACCGAAGCGCTGCAGTTGGTTCATAAGTGGGAGAAGCCGCCCAACGGAGTCTTCGTGCGATCAACCTCCATCGCCAACGTTTACGCCGTTCTCGGCGATAAAGCGCAAATGTACACGTGGCTCGACCGGGCTTACGCCGATCGTGACGGCATGCTGGCCTTTTTGAAACCGCAAGGGGCTTACCGGCCGTATCGCTCCGAGCCGCGCTTCCTCGCGCTGGAAAAGAAACTCGGATTCAAGTAATTCGGGGACACTCCGGTCTAGCTTGCGAGCGTTTCCAACCTCGATCCATAGTAGGCGTGTCCCCCGAATTAGTAGGCGTGTCCCCCGAATTCAGCTGGGGGTTCCTGGTAGGGACGGGCAGATTCGAACTGCCGACCTGTCGCTTAGGAGGCGACCGCTCTATCCATCTGAGCTACGTCCCCGCTTCTATCAACGATTCTACCAGCGCTTCAGCCCCTTCCGTCCGATGTCCGTCCGATAATGCATGCCCTCAAAATGAATCTTGCGCACCTCGTCGTAAGTGTTCTCGATAGCGGCCGGCAGCGTTTCACCCCGCGCCGTGACGCCCAGCACCCGGCCTCCCGAACTCACCAAGACATTTTTATCCAACTTTGTTCCGGCGTGAAACACGATAGCGTCCTTCGTCCGGTCTACCCCCTGGATCGCATCGCCGCTCCGCACTGCCCCCGGATATCCCGCAGCCGCCAGGACCACGCACACCGAGGGATCCGGCCGCCACGATAGCTGAGCGCTTTCCAGAGTACCATGGGCCGCTGCAAACAGCGGCTCCACGAAATCCGACGCCAGACGATGCATCAACACCTGCGTCTCGGGATCTCCCAGCCGCGCATTGAACTCCAGCACCTTCGGGCCTTGTGACGTCATCATCACACCAGCGTAGAGAAAGCCGGTGAACGGCCTCCCTTCGGCGCGCATGTGTTGGATCGCCGGCCGGATGACCCGCGCCATGATCTCGGCCTTCTGGAAATCGTCCATGATCCGCCCGTCGCAGTATGCACCCATGCCGCCCGTGTTGGGGCCGGTATCGCCATCCTGAACCGTCTTGTGGTCCTGTGTCGGCTCGAGCGGTAGAATGTTCACACCGTCACTGAGGACGATGAAGCTGACCTCTTCGCCGGTCAGAAATTCTTCGATCACCAGGCGTGACCCAGGCGTCAGCAATTGCGTGACAGCTTGGTTGGCTTCGGCTGCCGAGCTCGCGATGATCACACCCTTGCCGGCCGCCAGGCCATCGGCCTTTAGCACCACTGGAAAATCGAACTCGTGCAGCGCCGCGCGCGCCTCCTCGGGTGTGTTCACCGTTGCGAAACGAGCCGTCGGGATGCCAGCCCTCAGCATCACCTCTTTGGCGAAGGCTTTACTCGATTCCAGACATGCCGCGGCAGCCGTGGGCCCGACGATCGGACGTCCTCTCGCACGAAATTGATCCACCACGCCGGCGGCCAGCGGCGCTTCCGGACCAACTACGGTCAGATCGGCGTCGACGGACTCGGCTGCCAGAAGGTAGTCTGACGCGGCAAGACAGGTGGCCACACCAGCGATCCCTGGATTGCCGGGCGCCGCATAGAGTGCCGACGTCTTCGGGCTTTGGGCGAGCTTCCAGCACAGTGCGTGTTCGCGGCCTCCGGAACCGATCACTAAGATCTTCATGTTTGCTAGAAACTAGCATAGCTGTGCCACACTAAGACTGAGCGCCCAGTGAAGTCCAGCAAGTACGACGTGATCGTTGTCGGTGCCGGCCATGCCGGTTGCGAAGCCGCTCGGGCTTGCGCGCGCATGGGCCTGCGCACCGCTATGATCACCATGAATCTGGATCTGATCGCGCAGATGTCCTGTAATCCAGCGGTCGGCGGAATCGCAAAAGGTCATCTGGTGCGCGAGATCGACGCTCTCGGCGGCGTGATGGGCGAGGTAACCGACGCGGTAGGAATCCAGTTCCGCCTGCTCAATACCAGCCGCGGTCCGGCTGTATGGTCTCCGCGTGCGCAGTGCGACAAGAAACAATATCGCATCCGTATGCGCGAGGTGCTCGAAGGCGAACCGAATCTTAGAATTCTCCAAGCTGAAGTCGCGCAGTTGGTGATAGAAGAATTGCCCGAGCGTCGCGTCACCGGTGTGCTGCTGCGCGATGGGCGCTCCGTTTCGAGCGAAGCGGTGATCATAACCACCGGAACGTTCCTCAACGGACTCGCGCACGTCGGTGAGATGAAGTATAGCTGCGGCCGCAACGGCGAAGCTCCTTCGAACCTGCTTGGCGATCAACTCCGCACGCTGGGGCTGGCATGGACCCGCCTCAAGACCGGCACGCCGCCGCGTTTGGATGGAAGGACCATCGACTGGTCTCGCTTCGAGCCTCAGCATGGTGACGCTGAACCGACGCCCTTCTCCTTCTTGACCCCAAAGATCGAACGGGAACAGATTTATTGTTATTTAACTTACACTTCTGATAAAACTCAGCAGATCCTTAGAGATAGCATCGCCCGATCCCCGCTGTATAGCGGCCAAATCGAGGGCATTGGACCTCGTTATTGTCCCTCTATCGAAGACAAAGTGGTCAAATTTCCGGATAAACAGCGCCATCAATTGTTCCTCGAACCGGAGGGGCTCGACACTTACGAAGTGTATGTCAACGGTATGTCGACAAGCATGCCGATCGATGTCCAGACTGCCATGGTCGCCTCTGTTCCAGGTCTCGAAGATGCGGAGATGATCCGCCCCGGCTACGCAATTGAGTATGACGCGATCGACCCGCGTGAGCTAAGCCATAATCTGGAAGTGAAATCGATCGCTGGCCTTTTTCTCGCCGGCCAGATCAACGGCACGTCCGGATATGAAGAAGCGGGTTGCCAGGGATTGATCGCAGGCATCAATGCCGTACGTCAGGTCGGTCGGCTGGATCCGCTCATCATCGGACGCACGGAGGGATACACCGGGATCCTGATTGACGACCTGATTACGAAAGGCGCCGACGAGCCGTATCGCATGTTTACCTCTCGCGCCGAATTCCGTTTGCACCTTCGGATCGATAATGCCGACGATCGCCTCACGCCGTTGGGCCGAAAAGCCGGTTTAGTGGACGACAATCGTTGGAATCTGTACCTTCAGAAGAAAGAACAGAAGCAGCGCCTCGGCAAGCTTCTAGAGACCACGCGGCTGGATCCCGCAGTGTTTGGTGCGCTTGCGGCTGAAGATCGGCCGACGCTGATGCAATGGCTGCGCCGACCGGAAGCTAAGATCGCAAGCCTGGCTCCCTGGATTGAACAGACCCTCGGCGAGAAGCCGGTTCATGGCGTCCTGGCTACTGTTGAAACAGAGGCCAAATATGCCGGCTACATCGCGCAGCAAGAGCGCCAGATTGATCGGCTGAAAGATTCCGAGCAGCGCCGGATACCTCGAGAATTTGAGTTCACGCAAATTCCAGGACTGTCGACCGAGGTCAAGCAGAAGCTGGAGCGTGTTCGCCCGGAGACGCTCGGTCAAGCTGGCCGAATTCCGGGTATTACTCCCGCCGCCATAGCCGTGCTGGACGTCTACCTGAGCATCGGTGCACGAGCCTGACAAGATTCCCGCTCCGCGTTGGTTTGCTGAACTCCTCGAGAAGGAATTACGCCGATGGATGACGCTGACCGACGGCCAGATCCACCGCTTATGGGCGCATTACGAAATCCTTCTGCGCTGGAATGCGAAGATGAACCTGACTTCGATCCCCGCCGGTGAGGAAATGGTGGTTCGGCATTATTGCGAGTCGCTCTTCTTTGGGGCGCACGTTCCCGGTAATCCTGGAGCGATTTCGATGGCGGATCTTGGCTCAGGCGCCGGATTTCCGGGGACTCCAATAGCCATCCTCCAGCCCACCTGGAGCGTCACTTTACTCGAATCTAACCAGCGTAAAGCCGTATTTCTGCGAGAATCCACTCGCGGGCTCCCGAACATCTCGGTCCTCGCCCGCCGGGCGGAATCAATCCCCACCACTTTCGACTGGTTGGTTGCGAGGGGTGTAGATCCAAAAGAAGTTCTGAAGAATATTCCCCGTTTGGCCCCCCGAGTTGGCCTAATGTTGGGCGAAGACGATTTTTTTGCCATCCGGAGGACTTCTGGCATTGCATGGTCGGAGCCTGTTCGGTTACCTTGGGGAGACCGCCGAATTTGCGTGTATGGGGAGGTTTCACGTGGAACATAAGGTGTATGTGCCACGTGGAACGTAGGGTATATTTTGGGCAAAGTCATAGCAATCGCTAACCAGAAAGGCGGGGTGGGCAAGACCACTACTGCCATCAACCTCAGTGCATCCCTCGCCGCGAATGATTTACGTGTTCTGTTAGTGGATTCGGATCCCCAGGGTAACGCTACCAGTGGCTTGGGTATCCCCAAAGGCGAGGACCGCCCGACCCTCTACCAGGTGCTGCTTGGTGAGCAGGAGACCGCGAACGCTATCGTTCATACCGAATTTGAAGGGCTCGATATTATCCCCTCCGATAAGAACCTGGTCGCTGCTAATCTTGAGCTCGTGGAGCTGGAAAACCGTGAATCCCGCCTCCGCGATAAGCTCGAACCAATTCGCAGTCGTTACCAATTCATACTGATCGATTGCCCGCCCGCTCTGGATCTCCTCACACTCAATGCGATGGTAGCAGCTGACACAATCCTGATCCCGATTCAATGCGAGTTTTTTGCGTTGGAAGGGATATCCCAACTCCTTGATACCATTGATCGTGTTCGAGAATCTTTCGGTCGAGACCTGAAGGTCGAGGGCGTGCTACTCACCATGTACGATGACCGGACGAACCTCACCCGCCAAGTGGAGCAGGATCTTCGAACTTTCTTTGAAAATGCGGTTTTCAACACGGTAATCCCGCGGAGCATCCGTCTAGCCGAGGCGCCCAGCTTCGGTAAGCCTATTATTTCCTATGACGTACGGTCCCGCGGGGCGGAAAGTTACATTCAACTTGCAAAGGAGGTCCTCGCTAATGAACAGAGAGCCGGACAAGCAACGCAGGGCATTGGGTAAGGGCCTCTCGGCGCTGCTTCCCAAAAAGGCGATTGCGCTGCCGGAGCCTCCAGCGGAGCACTCCACGCCAGGAGCGCGGGTGGCATCCGTTCCAATAGTGCAAATCGAACCTAATCCTCTTCAACCGCGCACCGTGTTCGACCCAGGTCGCTTACAGGAGTTGGCTAACTCAATAGAAACACATGGCGTTATCCAACCAATCCTGGTTCGAAGGAAAGACTCCCATTTTGAGTTGATAGCCGGAGAGCGTCGCCTTCGGGCCGCCAAGCTCGCCGGACTTTCCGAGGTCCCAGCCATCGTCCAAGACTATGCAGATGACCGGGTGCTCGAGATTGCACTCATCGAAAACATCCAGCGTGAGGACCTGAATCCAATCGAAACCGCCCAGGCGTTAGAGCGTCTCGCCCGCGAAATGAACTTGAGCCACGAAGAGATTGCGAATCGCACGGGCAAAGATCGCACTACGATTACCAATATGATCCGGCTGCTGCGCCTGCCTTCCGATGTGCAGCTCTTGGTCGCTGAGCGCCGCCTGTCGATGGGACATGCCCGCGCCATCCTGGGCCTTGCCAAACCGGAACATCAGACGCAGCTTGCGGAAAAGGCGGCAGCGCAAGGTTTTTCCGTCCGCCAAGTGGAGCGCTTGGTCAAGAAAATCAACGAGCCGAGAGATCCATCTGGGACACCTCTACAAGATCCCAACATCCGAGCGGCCGTCGTTGATCTCGAAAATGCGCTCGGAACTCGTGTCAAAATCGTCGAAAAAAGCGATCAAAAGGGCCGAATTGAGATCGAATATTACTCACAGGAAGACCTTCAACGGATCTACGAACTGATCCTTCCAACAAAGGAATGAGTGGTGCCGGCGGCAGGACTCGAACCTGCGACCTGCGGATTATGAGACCGCCGCTCTAACCACCTGAGCTACACCGGCAAGGGTGCTTTTTCAAGGTTAGGCGGACACTGCTCCGTATGTCAACCCAAGGTGCTAAAGCATTAAAAATCTTGACAGATAGCTGAGATTAGGTTATCTTAATGGTGGAGTCGGGGAAGCAGAACGCTCCCGACCGACAGCGAAGTACCTAGGAGGTTTTTATCGACTCCGATTACCTTTCGGGGCGACTACCGGCCTGACTCGACTGAGTTACCGAGGCGGATGAAAGCAGGGTGGGAAGGCAATTGCCTCACCAAGCTAGCGGTGCCTACACCGTATCTCAAATTGCCGCGGCGAACACAGCGGGGGTCTGCGGTCGCCCTGAGTCATTTCCAGCCTCATTTGACAGTATCTTTTCCCCTCCAGTAGATTCGTTCTAGTGCTGTCCCCGGTAATTCAGTTTCGTGGCGTCTCGAAGAGCTATCCCATTTATCCGAAGCCCAGCGCCCGACTCAAAGAACTCGCCTTCCTGAATCGAAAATCATTTCACCACGATTTTGTTGCATTGCGCAATGTCACGTTCGAGGTTCCGCGCGGCGAAACGTTTTGCATCGTTGGTGAGAACGGCTCGGGAAAAAGTACGCTGCTGCAGATGGTCGCCGGAATTCTGCATCCCTCCCACGGCGAGGTAAAGGTGCGCGGGCGCGTCGCCGCCTTGCTGGAATTAGGCGCCGGCTTCAACCCGGAGTTCACGGGTCGCGACAACGTCTACGTCAACGCGGCCATCCTTGGTCTTTCGCGCCGGGAGATCGACGCAAAGTTCCACCAGATCGAAGAATTTGCGGAAATCGGCGACTTCATGGACCAGCCGGTGAAGACCTACTCCAGCGGAATGGCGGTGCGGCTGGCGTTTTCGGTTGCGATACACGTTGACCCCGAAATTTTACTGGTGGACGAAGCGCTTTCGGTCGGCGACATTTATTTCCGCCAGCGCTGCATGCGCAAGGTTCATGAAATGCGGGCCGGTGGCGTGACCATTTTATTCGTGACTCACGCCATGAGCGAGGTCAAGGCCATCGGCGACCGCGCCATGTGGCTCGAGGCCGGTCACGTTAAAGACATCGGCAACACCGATAACGTCCTCACCCATTACATGGCCGCCATGGTCGAGAAAGACAACGCGTACCTCACGACTGCCCATCGCGCTGCGGAGAAAATCCCGCATCCACCAGTGCGGCCACCCGAAGTGGTCGAAACCATCCCCAATATCGATCATCGTTTCGGCGATGCCCGGGCCGAGGTGATCGGAATCGCGGTCCTGAACATTGCGGGTGAGCCTGTCTATATCCTCGAACCATCCTCGGACATCGTGGTTCGGATCAGCGTTCGCGCTCACGAGGATATTACACTGCCGATAGTGGGGTTTATGATGCGCAACCACATGGGGCTCGATTTCGCCGGCACCAACACAGCCAGAGAAAGCTTCGATTTCCCTCCCATGGCAGGCGGGGATGTTTACACGGTCGACTTCCATCTGCACCTTCCTGAGCTTTACCCGTCGTCGTTTTCTTTCTCGCCGGCGATTGCCGACGGCACGCTACACTCCTACAAAACCTGCGACTGGATCGACAACGCCATCGTTCTCCAAATGGGGCCGGCCGAAGGCGAGATTTACGGACACGTGCATTTGCCTTGCCGCGTCGAGCTGAACCGCTGCTTGGCGAACGCAGCGGCCGCCCTTTCCCACGCGGAGCCGAAAGTTGGTTGAGTTCACCGGCGAGCGCGTAATTCCGGGCCAGGTGAATGACGATTTGTGGAGCGAGCATCAGGCGCGCTACGCCTACGCGCGACGCTACGCAGAAGGACGCCGGGTGTTGGATGCGGGCTGCGGTACCGGCTACGGATCGGCCGAGCTCGCACAGTCCGCGCTGGTTGTAACGGGCATCGATGTGGCACCGCAAGCGATCGAGTTTGCCCGCGCCACCTATCCGATCCCGAGTTTGCGCTTTTTGGTCTCCTCGTGCGCTGTTATGCCTTTTCCCGAAAACGCCTTCGATCTGGTGGTGGCTTTTGAGGTGATCGAACATCTGCCGGATCACCGGTCCTTTCTTCAAGAATGCGCGCGGGTGCTCACGCATCACGGCCTGTTTATTGTTTCTTCCCCCAATCGGAAATACTACGCCGAATCCCGCGCGAAGACCGGCCCCAATCCGTATCACGTCCATGAATTCGAGGCACGCGAATTCGTGGAGGAACTCTCGGGCGTTTTCCAGAACGTGCGATTGCTTCTGCAGAATCGGATCGAATCCTTTGCCTTTCATCCTGCTAGCAGCTTCTGGCCGGCCGAGGCGCGCATCGATGGCGGAGGCGGTACTGCCGAAGATGCGCATTTCCTCATCGGTTTGTGCTCGTTTGGTCCGCTGCCCGAGCCGACATCGTTCGTCTATGTTCCGCGTGCGGCTAATCTCCTGCGTGAACGCGAGCAGCATGTGCAGCTTCTAGAGGAGCAACTGATCCAAACCAAGAAGTGGTTGCATGACACACAGACCGAGCGCGATTCCCTTCTCGACCTGTTTCGAAAACAGAAAGAGGAGCTGGACGATCGCACCCATTGGGCCCAGCGGCTGAACACGGAGCTCGAGGCCTCCACGCAGCGCATCGTCGATCTCCAGAATGAACTGGACGCTGTCACATCGGGCTACGAAGCCAAGGTGAACGAACTGGAAATTGAAAATCAGGCTAAGACCGAATGGGCGCTGGCCACCGAAGCACGGTTCATGCAAGAGCTAGAGGCGCGCGGCCGGGAATTGGCTGAATGCGTACGATTGCTGGAAATCGCGGAAACGACGGTAGAGGAGCGCACGCTGTGGGCCCAGCGGGTGGAAGCCCAGCGCGAAAAACTTGACGTCCAATTGAGCATGATTCGCGCTTCACGTTGGATCCGGCTGGGTCGAAAATTCGGAATTGGCCCGCTGATCGAGCCGCGGTGAAGACCCTTCTGACCACCGTCTGGCGGCTGATCGCCTCGCTCCCGCTGCTGATCATCTCTCCAGTTCTGCTTCTGGCCGCGATCATCGCCATCGCGTCGGCCGACCTGGCGGCCTCACTTCGAAAAAAGCCGCCGGCGCCTCGCGATCAACGGCCGGCCAACACTGCCGCGAGTGTAGTGATCCCCAACTGGAACGGCCGCGATCTTCTCGCGAAATATTTGCCCTCCGTGATCGATGCCATGGGCAACGATCCACAGAATGAGATCATCGTGGTCGACAACGGCTCAGAAGATGGCAGTGCGAATTTTCTACACGAGAATTTTCCCGCTGTCCGCGTGCTGGCGCTCGGCCGAAACCTCGGCTTCGGAGGCGGCTCGAACGAAGGCTTCCGCACGGCGAAGAATGACATCGTCGTGCTTCTGAATAGCGACATGCGCGTTCAATCGGATTTCCTGGCTCCGCTGCGTGAAGCGTTCACGGATGAAAAGGTCTTCGCTGTCTCGTGCCAGATTTTTTTCAGTGATCCAGTCAAGCTGCGCGAAGAGACCGGACTCACGCAGGGCTGGTGGGAGAACGGCGGCTTGCGGGTACGCCATCGCATCGACGCCGCAATTGCAGAGCCCTTCCCGTGTTTCTATGGAGGCGGCGGCTCCTGCGCTTTCGATCGCCGGAAGTTTCTCGAGCTGGGCGGCTTCGACGAGCTGCTCCGCCCCTTTTATCTCGAAGACACCGACCTCGGCTATGAAGCCTGGAAGCGCGGTTGGAAGGTCCTCTATCAGCCAGGCAGCGTGGTGTATCACGAACATCGCGGGACCATCGGCAAACGATTTTCAAAACAGCAGATCGATCGGGTACTCAAAAAGAACTTCATTCTGTTCTGCTGGAAAAACATTCACGAATGGCGGCGGCTCTGGCCGCACTTCTTCTTTACGTTTGCCGGCGCCGTTCTGAGCGCCTTCTTCGGCGATTCGCCGGAGCGGGCCAGTCTCGTGGGACTCTGGCGCGCCGCACTCCAGTTACCGGCCGCTCTGCGTTCACGTCTGCGAGCACGCGGCCTGGCAGTGATCACCGATAGTGAGGCCTTCCGCAGGACCATGGGCGGCTATTTTCGTGACCGGTTCGCCGAGACGCCGCGCGATCCAGAAAAGCTCAACGTGCTGTTCGTTTCACCGTATCCGATTTGCCCTCCGGTCCACGGCGGCGGCGTCTTCATGTACCAAACCGCCCTCGAACTGGCTCCGCTCTGTTCGCTGCACCTGGTGATTCTGCTCGACCACGATTATGAGCGCTGGCATCACTGGGAGCTGGAAGAGAAGGCGGCGTCGGTCGAGTACCTGACCAGGATGGAGGGCCAGCCGAAAGAGTTCGGCTCGATCCTGCCATTTGCTGTTCGCGAATTCGCCAATACCAACCTTGAATGGCTGATCCATCGCGAGATCTACCTGCGCCAAGTGGACGTGGTGCAGTTGGAATACACCGCCCTCGGCCAATATTTCGCCGCCTTCCGGCGGCTGGCCTGCGTGCTGTTCGAGCATGACATTTATTTCCAGTCCATCAGCCGCGGTCTGCCAGGGATGCCTGGCCTCGTGCGGAAAACGAAAGCGACGTTCGAATATCTCCGCTCGCTGCGTTATGAGCTGGGCATGCTGCCGTACTTCGATCGTATTCAAGTGTGCAGTCCCGAAAATGGCGACTACCTGCTGTCATTTTTGCCGGAGCTGCGCGGCCGGATCGACGACAATCGCGCCGGTATCGCGACGTCCCGCTATGAATTTCAACCCGACGGCCGTGAGTCTTTCACGATGCTGTTTCTGGGCAGCTTTCGCCACACGCCTAACCAGGAGGCGCTCGACTGGTTCGCATTCAAAGTGTTGCCGTGCGTTCTAGAGCGGTGTCCAAAAGCCCGACTGGTGATCGTGGGCGCCGAACCGCCGCCGCGCCATTCGCTGCCCGATCTTCCCGAAAATATCGACCTGCGCGGATTCGTGGAAGACGTCCGTGAACCTCTGGCTCGCTACGCTGTCTTCGTTTGTCCGATCTTAAGCGGCTCGGGTATGCGCGTGAAACTACTGGAGGCGTTTTCGGCCGGCATTCCGGTAGTGTCCACGCGCGTTGGGGCCGAAGGCTTGACCACCAAGGACGGCGAGATCTGCGCGTTGGCCGATGATCCGGCCGAGTTCGCCGCCAAAGTTATCGAACTATTCAACGATGCCGGGAAGGCGCGTGAAATGGCGCGGCGAGCGCGAGAGCAAGTGGTGGCGACGCGCGATATGGGAGTGCTTACGAGGCAACTGGTGGAAAGTTACCGTGCGGTACTGCGGGTCAAGCGGGATTAGACTTAGCTATGGTCGATGTTAAAGATGCGGGACCTCGTCGAACCGGACTCCGTTCTCGACGAGAGGACGAAGCCCGGCTGCCAGCTGAGAAGTCTTTGCCATTCCAGGTGAAAGTCCCCAACAAAACGACTGTGAAGGCGATACGCGTCACCGACCGAGGCAAGGGCAGGCGTCTGAATTCCGCGGACGCTCTGTTCAAGGACCTGGGAATCTGATTAAGACGCGAAACACGGCAACGCTGGCGGTTTTGAGAGATACTGAAAGAGTATGGCGGACTTAAAGAGCCGGGAAGTCGCTAAACCCGACCGCATTCTCGACGAGGAGGATGAGACGACGCTGGCAGCGATTGATCGTGGGATCAAAGCCGCCGATGAAGGCAGAGTCGTCTCCAGCGAAGCAGCCCGGCGTCGGTTCCGTGAGTGGCTTACAAGATCCTCTTCACCGAAGACTCGCTCCGAGACTTAGAAGGCATTCTAAACTCTATTCGGGCCGATAAGCCCGAGGCCTCTGAACGGTTCGGTACCGCGTTACTTAACCACGTCGATCTTCTGGAGAATTTTCCGAAGCTCGGGGTGCATGTACACAAACGTTCAGGCGTACGTAAAATCCTTCACTCCCCAGTCCGTATCTACT
>Ga0207664_10002477_pt1 | contig 12224 bp, 13 predicted proteins | sample LARL83metaG_FD_184349 | JGI IMG/M metagenome (GOLD analysis project Ga0207664, IMG submission 184349) | Corn, switchgrass and miscanthus rhizosphere microbial communities from Kellogg Biological Station, Michigan, USA - LAR L8-3 metaG... | ecosystem: Host-associated > Plants > Roots >...
TTACTTTTGGCGTTTTCCTTGCGTTTCGCCGCCGCCGCAAAGGCCGCGGCATCCTCCCGCGACATTGCTCCTTCCGCCACGGCCACGATGCTGAAATTGGTGCCGTGTTTGCTGCGCAAACGGATGGCCGAGGCAATCTCCGTCACGTCATAGGGAATTTCCGGAATCAAAATCACGTCGGCGCCCCCCGCAATTCCTGCCCCCAGCGTCAACCAGCCGGCGCGATGGCCCATGACTTCCGCGATGATGATGCGGTGATGGCTGTGCGCCGTGCTGTGCAAGCGATCAATCGCTTCGGTGGCAATTCCCAACGCCGTATCGAAACCGATGGTGGCATCGGTCAAGGCAACGTCGTTATCGATGGTCTTGGGCAACGTAATGATATTCAGCCCTTTTTCGACCAATCGAAGCGCGTTTTTGTGCGTGCCGCCGCCACCGAGGCAAACCAGCGCGTCGAGCTTTTCCTTTTCGTAATTGCGCACGATGGCATCGGTCATGTCGACCATCTGGCCATCTATCTCCATCCGGTGCGGTTTATCGCGGCCAGTGCCGAGAATGGTGCCGCCCACGGTCAGGATTCCGGCCAAAGCGCGTTTGTCGAGGCGGAGCTTCAGGTTTTCGGCAAGACCTCGAAAACCATCGCGAAAGCCGATGACCTCCATCTTGAAATCACCGAGCGCGGCCTTGCCGACGCCGCGAATGGCGGCATTCAAGCCGGGACTGTCACCACCGGCAGTAATAATTCCGATGCGTTTTGCCATGAGGGAATTTACGATTTACGATTTGCACTTTACGAGAGAAATTTTTCTCCACCGCCTGAATAAATGTCCTCGCTCCGTCAAATTTAACAGCAACCTACTCCCCGTCTCTCACGCAATGAACGCGTAAATCGCAAATCGCAAATTCAAAGTCCGCCAAATCGCCGGTGCCGGCGCGTGTATTCCTCCAGCGCGGCAAAAAATTGGGGTTTCCGGAAATCCGGCCACAAGGTTTGCGTCACCACCAGTTCGGTGTAGGAAATCTGCCACAATAGAAAATTGCTGATGCGCATCTCGCCGCTTGTGCGAATCAATAAATCCGGGTCGGGCACGTTCCGGGTCCACAAATGCTGGGAAATGACTCCCTCATTGATGTCGCTGGGATCGAGCTTCCCCTGCTTGGCCTTCTCCGCAATGCTCCGCACCGCCTCCACAATTTCAATCCGGCTGCCGTAACTGAGCGCCATCACCAGGGTCAGGCCGTTATTGCGCGAAAGCGTGGCGATGGATTTCTTCAAATGCTCCTGCACGTTTTCCGGCAGGCGATAAATCTGCCCGATGACCTCCAGCCGGACGTTGTTTTTGTTCAACTCCGGTGTTTCGCTTTTCAGATAATGGATGAGATACTTCATCAGCGCATCCACTTCGTCCTTGGGTCGGTTCCAGTTCTCCGCCGAGAAAGCGTACAGGGTGAGATATTTGATGCCGAGTTCGCCGGCGGTGCGAATGATGATGCGGGCGGATTCCGCGCCGGCGCGATGGCCTTCGACGCGCGGCAAATGCCGTTGCTTGGCCCAGCGGCCATTGCCATCCATGATGATGGCCACGTGCTTCGGCAGGTTCGCCTTCGCTTCGACTGAGAGATGGGTGCTCGGTCCGCTCATGCGTCATCGGTTACACCGTCAGCTGGTTAAATATTAAATCGGCTAAATGAGTTTACCAGCGCGTCGACCGCATTTAACCATTTAACCCGAGTAACCCCTTTGACCACTACACAAAAATCGTCTGGTCACGGCCCGGTCCGACCGAGGCGATAAATAACTTCGCATCGCTCAGCTCGGCAATTGCTTTTAAATAGCTGCGGGTCTTCGCGGGCAAATCCTTCCATGATCGCGCATTGTGCGTCGGCGTGCGCCAACCCGGAAACTCGGCATAAATCGGCTCGCAGCGCGACAACACTTCGACGTCATTCGGCACATGATCATATTTCTTTTTGCCGTCGCGATAACCGATGCACACCTTGATCGTCTCCACGGTGTCGAGCCCGTCGATGTTGGTGACCGCCAAATCGTCGATGCCGTTGACCATCGTCGCATGGCGCGTGGCGACGGAATCGAACCATCCGCAGCGGCGGGGCCGCCCGGTGGTCGCGCCAAATTCGCGGCCCATCGCGTGCAGCATGTCGGCGATTTCCGAATTCTCCGTCGGCAACGGCCCCTCGCCGACGCGCGTGGTGTAAGCTTTCAACACGCCGACCACGCGATCCATGCGATTGGGCGCCACGCCCGAACCGGTGCACGCGCCGCCGGCGGTGGTGTTTGAAGAAGTCACGTACGGATAAGTGCCGTGGTCGATATCGAGAAAAGTGCCCTGCGCGCCTTCAAACAGAATATCATCGCCGCGGCGAACCGATTGATGCAGCAACGTGACCGTGTTCGTCACAAAGGGCTTGAGGTAATCCCCGGCCTTGCGATAGACCGCGTGAACTTCCTTGAACGAAAGCGGTTTTGCGCCGAACGCTTTGAGCACTTCGTTGTTTTCCTTGATCTTGATCTGAAGCTTTTGCTCGAAACGCTCGGCGTTGATCAAGTCAATCATGCGCAAGCCCACGCGAGCCGCCTTGTCGCCGTAAGCCGGACCGATGCCGCGTTTGGTTGTCCCAATTTTATTTTTGCCCTTCAGCACCTCGCGTTGAGCATCCAATTCGCGATGATACGGAAAAACGACGTGCGCCGTTTCGCTGACATACAAATTACCATTGACCTTGATGCCGAGCTTGCGCAGGCCCTCGATTTCACCAACCAGCCCGACGGGGTCGACCACGACGCCGTTGCCGATGACGCAGATTTTCTTTTTGCGCAGGATGCCGGACGGAATGAGGTGCAGGACGTATTTTTGTTTCCCAATGAAAACCGTGTGGCCGGCGTTGTTGCCGCCCTGGGTGCGGACGACGACGTCCGCCTGCTCCGTGAGCACGTCGATGATTTTGCCTTTGCCTTCGTCGCCCCATTGGGCGCCGACTAAAATTGTATTGGCCATGTCGTTAACTTGTTGAACCGTGGAATCGAAGCGGAAGAGGTGACGATTCGACGCCGCTGCTCTCCAGCAACAAAAATCCCCGAATTTTCATTCGGGGCAAAGCGCACAGTCTTTGCCGCGTGAAACTAGAAAACTGAACTGCGACTGTCAACGTTCATCGCACGAATCTGCGCTGTTCCCGAGGCAAAAAAAGGACCATCGGCTTGCCAACCAAAACGCAATTTTCGTTCGACACTCGACACTCGACACCCGACACTCGCCCCATGGCTTTGCCGCCCGATTTGCACATGCACACACCGCTTTGCCGTCACGCGACCGGTGAACCGGTGGAATACGCCCGGCGCGCCCTGGAACTGGGTTTTACGGAAATCGGTTTTTCGGACCACTCGCCCATGCGGCAGGATGATTTCGACGATTGGCGCATGCGCTTCGATCAACTCGGCGAATACGTCGAGAAGGTGCGCCAGGCGCAAAAAGACGTTCCCCAGCTCACGATTCGGCTTGCTCTCGAAGTGGATTACCTACCCGGCCAGGAGGAATGGATTCGCGAACTCGCCAGGCTGCATCCCTGGGACTATTTCATCGGCTCAGTTCACTACGTTTCGGATTCGTGGGCCGTGGATAATCCGCACAAACTTTCGGAATGGAAAAACCGCGATGTGATGGAAGTCTGGTCGATTTATTTCGAGCGATTGACCATGGCCGCGGAAACGGGTCTGTTTGAAATCATCGGCCACGCGGATTTGCCGAAGAAATTCGGGCATCGCCCCATGGCCGATTCCACGCCGCTCTATGAACGCTTTTTGCAAGCCGCAAAAAGACACAATTGCGCGCTGGACGTGAACACCGCGGGTTTGCGCAAGGATTGCAAAGAAATTTATCCCAGCCGCCAGATTCTCGAACTCGCTTTTAAAAAAGGCGTGCCGATCACGTTCGGCTCCGATGCCCATGCGCCGGAAGAGGTCGGCATGAATTTTAAGGAAGCGATCGAATGGACCCGCAGTGTCGGATACCGGCATTGTCTCAAGTTTGAAAAAAGAAAAGGAGCGGCGGTAAACCTTTAGCGCAACTCCATATGGACATCAAAAACCTTGCCGAAGTCCCACCCTTCACCACCAAGGACGGCTCGGAAATCCGCGAGTTGCTGGCCCACCGCAATTCCGCCATTCGCAACCAAAGTCTCGCCGAAGCGCGCTTGCCCGTGGGGGCCAGCACGCAGGAACATTATCACCCGAAAACCGAGGAGATTTATTACATCACGCACGGCCTCGGCCGCATGCGCATTGAAGATGAATTGCACGACGTGAAGCCCGGTGATGCCATTGCGATTCCACCCGGCAAGAAACACAAACTCTGGAACACCGGCACGGAAACGCTTCGGCTGCTTTGCTGCTGTGCGCCCGGTTATGAGCACGAGGATACGGTCATTACCGAATCCGCGTAGGTTTTAATTTACGATTTACGATTTACGATTTACGCGCCGTAATTACTTCACAGGCTCGTAAATCGCATATCCAATGGACACCGCCGCTCCTTTTTGAAACACTCCGCCGCCGTGAAACAATCGATTGTCACTTTGGACATGGAGGGAGTGCTGACTCCCGAAATCTGGATCGCCGTCGCCGAGAAGACCCGCATCCCGGAATTGCGCCGCACCACCCGTGACGAACCGGATTACGACAAGCTGATGCGCGGCCGGCTCAAGATTCTCGACCAGCACGGGTTGAAGCTTTCCGACATTCAAGAGGTCATCGGCACGCTGCGGCCATTGCCCGGCGGCAAGGAATTTCTCGATGAACTGCGCTCGCTGGTCCAGGTGATCATTCTTTCCGACACATTCGAGCAATTCGCCGCGCCGTTGATGAAGCAGCTCAATTGGCCCACGTTGCTGTGCCATCGCCTCGTCGTGGAAAATGATCGCATCGTGGACTACAAATTGCGCGTTCCGGACCAGAAGAAAAAAGCGGTCGCGGCGTTCAAGCTATTGAATTATCACGTCGTCAGCGCCGGCGACTCCTTCAACGACACCGCCATGCTGGCCGAAGCCGATGTCGGTTTCCTGATTCACGCGCCGGAAAATGTGAAGCAGCAATTCCCGCAATTTAAACCTGTGGAAAGCCACGCCGATTTGCTGAAGCTGATTAAGGGCGCAATTGCTTGACGTGCTTGCGGCATCCTGCCGGAAGTTCGGGGCGTGATTGTGTACTCGAAATTGGAACTGCCGGCAGGATGCCGGCAGCACGTTAATCCTCCGCCTTCAAATCCCACATCAACGCTGACTACAAGCCCGCCACTTCCTCGTAACTCGCGACGTCCGCCTCAATCCCGACCCGGGACCGGAACTCGTCCGGATTGATGCCCTTCGCCTTTTGATACGCGGCCATGGCTTCCTTGGCCGCCGCCACCGCTTCGGCATTTTCCCAAACCGCAATCGACACGAAATTGAACAGGCCCGGTCCGCCGTTTTTCTTCAACAACCGTCCTTCCAAAAATCCCGGCTGCCGCCGCAGCATTTCCTGCGCGTCCATTGCCCTTTTAACGAATTCCTCCTGAGCCGCCGCCGGCACCTTGAATTTATCCACGCGAAAAATGTGTTTGGTCATGGGGTTTCCCTCCGCTTCGTTTGAGTGATCATCTGGCGTCTTCATCTTTATCCAATCGACGACGCGCCCTCAAGGGGTCAAATGGCGAAATGGGCGAATGAGCATACTCACGCGTCCCGGAATCGTCGGGACCTACGAGTTCAACTCGAACCAAAGCTACGTCCTCTCGCATGTGGTCGATAAAATATTCCGCCGCCTCTTCTTTCGAACTGGCTGGCAGCTCATCGTAATACATCTTTCCTCGATGCTCCCAATGCATGCCAAAGATGAACGTTTGCCACATACGCTATTCTCGATACTAAGATCAAATATGCCAAACGCCAATTTGATCCAGGTTTCCCTTCCATCCCCTGGTCATCAACAGTCCGTTTTGCGGATGGGCGAACTTATTGGGACGACCGATATTGCACCCGCTGTACTGCGGCTCTCAATCCTCCGCCTTCAAATCGCGCGACATCAGGTCCCGCACGCCGTGGCGAACGTCCTTACCTTCGTAGAGCATCGCAAAAACCTCGTCAATCACGGGCGTACTGACGTCGTGACGCCGCGCGAGCTGATACGCGGACCGCGCGGTGGGATAACCTTCGGCAATGGCTTGCATGCTCGCGGCGACGTCAGCCGGTTTTTCGCCGCGACCGCAGCGTTCGCCGAAAGCGCGGTTGCGGCTGTGCTTGGAAAAACAAGTCACCATCAGGTCACCCAGGCCGCTCAAGCCGGTGAACGTATCGGCCTGTGCGCCGCAGGCGACGCCCAACCGGCGAATTTCCGCAATCGCGCGCGTCACTAGAGCGGCTTTTGAGTTATCCCCAAACCCGAGTCCATCGGCCACGCCCGATGCGATGGCAATGACGTTTTTCAAAGCGCCACCCAGTTCGACGCCGAGCACATCCGGCGTGGTATACACGCGGAAAGTCGGGCAACTGAAAATCTTTTGCACTTCGGCAGCCGCCGCAAGGTCCTTGCTCGCGGCAACAATCGCCGTGGGAATGCCGCGCGCCACTTCAATGGCAAAGGTGGGCCCGGACAGCGCGGCATGCCGTGCTTTCGGCGCGTTCCCGGCCAGCACACCGCACATGGTCAGGCCGGTGTCGTATTCGATCCCTTTCGTCACGCTCACGACGATGCCGGAGAAATCCCTCAAAGCTTTCGTCACTTCGCGGAAAGCCTTAGACGGCACGGCCACGACGACGCAATCAGCTTTTACGACCGAATGCAAATCCGTTTCCAGCGTGATTTCGCGCGAAACTTTGATCCCGGGGAGAAAACGCTCGTTCTGACCGGTCCGGCGGATTTCCTCCAGGTGCTCCGGGTTATGCCCCCACAGCGTCACCTCAACGGCACCCTGCTGCAAAAGCCCCGCCAGTGCGGTTCCCCAGGCGCCGGCGCCGAGCACAGTGATCCTCACGGAGTAGCCTCCTTTTTTCGGAATTGAATGCGGTTCTCCGTCCCGTTGAGCAAGCGTTGGATATTTTTTCGATGTTTCAAAATCGCCAGCGCGCCAATGGCCGCCATCACCGCGGTCAGCCCGACATCATGTTGTGTGAACCAGGTGGCGAACGGCAACGCAAAGGCGGCGGCAATGGATCCGATCGACACGTAACGCGTCGTCAAAAACAAAACGATGAAAATAGACAGGATAATCACCAGCGCCAGCGGCACGAGTGCGATGAGAACGCCGGCGGAAGTCGCGATGCCTTTGCCACCTTTGAAATGGAGCCAGCAGGTGAAGTTATGCCCGAGAATGGCCGCGACGCCCGCCGTGATGCGCAAATATTCGAGCGGAACACCCGGCAACAGTTCGGAGACCACCCGGGCACCAATTTGAACTGCCACCCACCCTTTCAACGCATCCATCAACAAAACAAAAATGCCAAATCCCGTGCCGAGCACGCGAAAGGCATTCGTCGCGCCGATGTTTCCGCTGCCGACCGTGCGGATATCCACGCCGCGCGCTTTGGCGACGAGAAAGCCCGTCGGGATGGACCCGAGTAAGTACGCCACCAGCGCCGTCACGATGTAGCAGAGAGCAGGCACGCCGTTACTTTATGAGTCCACGCGCGAAGTTCAAAAGGAAAATCTTTCGGCGATGCGAAACCGTCATTTGCGCTTTCAGTCGCCCTCGTGCGCTGGCAGACTCGCCGCGTGACGATTTCACACTCCAAAGTTCGCGTCGCGGTTCTCGGCGTCGGCTCGCTCGGCAAGGAGCACGCGCGCATTTACTCCGAACTTGCCGCCGCCGGCCAGGTCGAGTTCGCCGGCGTCCATGATGTTTCGAGCGAGTCGGCGCGGAAATTCGCGCAGAAATACCAGGTGCGCGCGTTTGCGTCGGTGGCGGAAGCCGCCGCGGCGGCGGACGCGCTGAATATCGTCACGCCCACGACCACTCATTACGAAATTGCCAAAGCGTTGCTCGCGGAAGGCAAACATGTGCTGGTGGAAAAACCCATGACCGACAGCAGCGCCCAGGCGGCGGACCTGGTGCAACTGGCCTTGCAGAAGAATTGCGTTCTACAAGTCGGCCACGTCGAACGCTTCAATCCCATTTTCAAATATCTCGAAAGCGCGGCAGCCCATCCGCGCTTCATCGAGACGCATCGTTTATCCCCCTACCCCGCGCGCTCCACGGACATCGGGGTGGTGCTGGATCTCATGATCCACGATCTGGACGTGGTGCTGGCATTCGTGAAATCCCCGGTGACCAGCGTGGATGCGGTTGGGATTCCGGTGTTGAGCAAATCAGAGGATGTCGCGAACGCCCGGTTGCGTTTTGCGAACGGTTGCGTGGCGAATCTCACGGTGAGCCGCGTGTACCCCGAGCGGGTGCGCAAAATCCGCGTGTTCAGCGGCGGGGCAACGCCAAGCTACATCTCCCTCGATTATCGTGCGCAGGAGGGGTTCATTTATCGCATCGCGCGCGACGACGAAGAGGAAAGTTCGCTGCTGAAAAAACTTTTGGCGGCGAAGGATTCAACCATCGTCAGTCAATTTGCCGGAAAACGAATCGTGCGCGAGCCGGTGCCGATCGCGAAAGACGAGCCGCTGAAACTGGAACTCCAACATTTCGTCGAATGCGTCCGCGAAAAGCAAACGCCCATGGTCAGCGGAGAATCGGCCAAGCGCGCCCTGGACCTGGCGTTTGAAATCACGAGGCAGGCACAGCAGGCCCAACCGTGATCAAGACCGATTTGTAGGGAATGAAGCCAAAACAAATCATGCTCATCGCGGGCGAAGCCAGCGGCGACATGCTGGGAGCCGAACTCGTGAAGGCGCTGCGGGCGGAACTCACGGCGGCGGACGTTGAATACAGTCCGGATTCGCAACCGCTGCACACGGGCTTGGAACCGCGTTTCTTCGGCGCGGGCGGACCGCGCATGGCGGCGGCCGGCGTGGAACTCGCCTTTGATCTCACGGAACATTCGATCATCGGCATCCCGTCACCGAAACATTATCTGGAGGGTCGCCGAAGGTTCCAGGAGTTGTTGCAGCTCGCCATCCAGCGTCAACCGGATGTCATCATTGGCGTTGACTACAATTATTTCAACCTGAGCTTTGCCCACGCGATCCGCGAATACACGCGCGGGCATTCGGGATGGTTCCACGATTGGCGGCCGAAACTCGTCAAATATATTTCGCCGCAAGTCTGGGCGTCGCGCGAAAACCGCGCTCAACAAATCGCGCGTGATTACGATCTGCTCTTGAGTATTTTTCCGTTTGAGAAGGATTGGTATGCCCGGCGCGTGCCCCAGTTAAAAGTCGAATTTATCGGGCATCCCATGGCAGACCGTTTTCTCAAGTCGAGGGTTCGTCCGCAGTCCACCAAGTTAGTTAATGCGCCACAGATTCTTCTATTGCCGGGGAGCCGAACGAAAGAACTGCAACGCCATTTGCCAGTGATGCTTGGCGCATTGAAACTCATTCGTGAAAAAGTGACTCAGAGCCGCGCTCGAATAGTTTTGCCAGACGAATCTCTCGCCGCGCAGGCGAAAGCGCTTGGGGCCGTGCCTGATATTGAAATTCAGATCGGCAATTTGCCCGAAGCGCTCGCGCAATCGGACCTCGCCATCGCTTCGACCGGGACCGTGACCATGGAATGCGCGTTCTTCGCGGTGCCGGCGGTGACAATGTATAAAACCTCCTGGGCCACATACCAACTCGGCAAACGCATCGTGAAAGTAAAATCGCTCACCATGCCGAACCTGCTCGCGGGCGAGGAGGTTTTCCCGGAGTTCATTCAAAATGCCGCGACACCGGAGAATATTTCGCGCGCCGCGCTGGAACTGCTGCAGAACGAATCGCGCCGGCAAGCGATAAAAGCGAAACTGGCGAAAGTAGTGTCTTCGCTGGGCGGCCCGGGCGCATCCCAGCGCGCCGCGAGAGCGATTGCGCATTTGCTGGAGCCGGGCCTCGAATTGAAACGAAAATCCTGAAGTTTCTCTTGCAGCCTGAGATACCAAAGCCCATCGAGCGAATCCGAACGTGCTTCCGGCATCCTGCCGGAAGACCTGCTTTATTCCGCCGGTAAGATGCCGGCGGCACGTTGCATTGTGGTTGATTCGCCCCCGACTTTTAACTATTCCTCGCCTGGTTGAAAAAAGATTCTCCAGAGATTCCGCGCAAGACGATTTACCGCCTGTCGGTTTATCTGCGCTGCCTCGCGCGCTTAAAGGACAATAACATCCAGACGGTGTCGAGCGAGGCACTGGCCAAGGTCGCCGGCGTGAAGCCGACGCAATTGCGCAAAGACCTCGCTTATTTCGGCCAATTCGGCACGCGCGGGCTGGGATATGACGTGAGCGAATTGTCGCGGATGATTTCCGACGAACTGGGCACGACGAGTTTGCAACCCGTGATCCTCGTCGGCGTCGGCAATCTCGGTCTCGCGCTGCTTTCCTATCGCGGATTTGAAAAAGAAGGATTCGAAATCGCGGCCGCCTTTGATGCCGAACCCAAGCGCCGCCGGGACAAACAAATCAAACAGCCCATCCTGGGAATGGACGATTTGAAAGAATTCGTCCGAAAAAACGGCGTCAAAATGGCGATCCTGACCGTGCCGGCGGAAGCGGCGCAGGAAGTGGTGAATCAACTCGTGCAAGCCGGCATTGTCGGCATTTTGAACTTTTCGCCGATTGTCGTTTCCGTGCCGGAGGAAGTGATGGTCAACAACGTAAACGTCGCCATCGAGCTGGAAAATCTCAGCTACTTCATTCAGGACTAATTCACTTGCGCGCTGGTTAGCGTTTTTGGAAAAGGAATCGAGGCGTGCAACTTCCGGTGCCGGGAGTTGGATTTTCCCGAAATTCAACTGACATTTTCCGCCTCGTTACCTCGGCGGCTACTTTCTAACGGACGATTAGGCGGCGACGGCTTTGCTCTTTCGCTTCTTAACGGGCTTCACCGGGGGAGCCACTGGTTCCACGGGTGCCGTTTGGATTTCCAGATAAAGGTAACGCCCGCAACTGTCGCAAAGTTGAATATCGCGATCCTGCATGAGCGTGGCGATCACCCCGATAGGCAAGCGCATGTGGCACCCGGTGCATACCTGGTTCCGCACCACCGCAACCCCCTTCTTGTCCCTCGCGCGGAGCCTATCATAGTGCCCCAGAATGGGTTCCGGGACTCCGGCACGAAGTTCAGCAATTTGTTTTTCGCTGCCCTTTTCTTCGCCAAATTCGATGGACTGAAGTTTAAGCAGGTTTTGGATGGTAGCATTCATAAGCCAAATCAACTGTCATTACATAACGGGTCAAAACACGCAAGAGCGAATTTACCGCTCCGCGCACACTTTCGGGGACCTCGCCAGGCAACGGTCCCCGCACAAACAGTTTCGATACGGAGCCATTTGACCCTTTTTAATGGTTGCCGACGAAATTCAAATTTCAAAAAACCATAGGGAAAACTCCCTAACCCTGCATCCATAATGGAGCAGTTGGCGCGAAACTCAATTAAGAAATCAACGCTTCTCCTTGAACACAGTCGATTTTCCGGCTAATTGCAACACGTGACCTCCGTCGCGGAACGACTTTGGGAGAGCAAATCGCGGTTGCTGATCGGGCACCGCGGCTACAGCGGCATTGCGCCGGAGAACACCCTGCCCTCGTTCGCGCTGGCGCTCCAGGCGGGCGCGGATTTGGTTGAATTGGACTATCAACATAGCAAGGACGGCGTGCCGATGGTGATTCACGACGCCATTCTGGATCGCACAACCGATGCGCGGAAGAAATGGAAGCGGCGGCGCATCAAAGTGTCGCACAAGTCCGCGGCAGAGATCCAAACACTCGACGCGGGCAGCTGGTTCGATGCGACATTTGCCGGCGCGAAAGTTCCGCTCTTAAGTGAAGCGTTGGATTTTATTTGCGGCCACGGCGGCGTGGCGCTGATTGAACGCAAGTCGGGCGATGCGGCGACCCTGGCCAAACTATTGCGCGAACGGGATCTCATCAACAAGGTGGTGGTCATTTCCTTTAACTGGAAATTCCTGCGCGAATTCCACGAATTGGAACCAAGCCAAGTCCTCGGAGCGCTCATTGAAGAACCAGAACCGCATTCCCTGTTTCACCAGGTGCGACTCGTTTAGGTATTGGGTCAGGCCCAATACCCGGCAGAG